>Ga0187894_10002221_pt1 | contig 23461 bp, 24 predicted proteins | sample GBC1701081metaG_FD_136650 | JGI IMG/M metagenome (GOLD analysis project Ga0187894, IMG submission 136650) | White microbial mat communities from a lava cave in the Kipuka Kanohina Cave System on the Island of Hawaii, USA - GBC170108-1 metaG ... | reverse complement strand
TCATCTTTTACAACGGATCGCCGGAAATACCGAGGCTTTAATGTTTGTCGCCATTGGCGACCGGTCAACTTTTTGACCGTTTCAAACATCATTTACACAATGAAATTTATATCGGCAATCATTCTGGCACTTACTATCCTCGGACTGACAGCTTTTGCACAACGCAATGTAACGCCCGCGATCGATCGTGATCCTCAGCTTGAGGCGGATGCGAAGCACAATCTCGACGTCGCGCGGCAATATTTCTCGCCGCTCAAAAAAGCTTATAAGTCCGTAATTTACCGCTTTGAAGAAACTTTTGCCGCCTATCCCGAATTCTCCAAGATGGACGAATTCCTCTATCTCGCCGGAATGAGCAGCCACTATCTGTCGGAGGGCAAAGGAAAGCAGAAGATCGATCTTAAGAGCGAGCGTGATAAACAATTTGCGCCCGCCAAGCTCAAAGAAGACGCGATCGCTTATCTCACGACGGTCGTCGAAAAATATCCCGACAGCAAGTTTGTCGCCGACGCCAAAAAGACGCTCGCCATTCTGCAACCCGCAAAGTAAAGCCTCTTGCATCGCAAAAACCTGCCTTGGCGTGTAGAATAATCAGTGTTCAGTGGCCGGTGTTCAGTTGTCAGAGAAGCAATTTCTCTGTCAACTGACCACTGTCCACTGACCACTATTTTTTATGTCATTAACAGTTGTTGGCTCGGTTGCGTTTGATGCGTTGGAGACGCCGTTTGGCAAGTGCGAGCGAATTCTTGGTGGTGCGGCGACGCACTTTGGCTTATCGGCGAGCTTTTTTACGAAGGTGAATGCGGTCGGCGTCGTCGGCGGTGATTTTGGCGATGAAGAATGGGCGGTTTTTAAGCGTCACGCGATCAATACGGACGATGTCGAGGTCGTCGCGGACGGCAAGACGTTCTTTTGGAGTGGTCGTTACGACTACGATATGAACACGGCGCACACGCTCGACACGCAGTTGAATGTGTTCGAGACGTTCGATCCAAAGCTCAGCGATAACTCAAAAAACGCAAAGCTGCTCTTCCTCGCAAACATCTTGCCGTCACTGCAGAAACAAGTTCGAGAGCAATGTCCCGATGCGAAGTTCGTCGCGATGGACACGATGAACTTTTGGATCTCGTCCATGAAGGATGCCGTGATCGAGACGATCAAAGTTGTCGACTGCATCATCATCAACGACGCCGAGGCGCGGCAGTTGACCGACGAACCGAGCATTTACAAAGCCGCGAAAAAAATTATGGATTACGGCCTTAAAGCCGTCGTTATCAAGCGCGGCGAATACGGCGCGACGTTGTTCACGAGAACAGGTTACTTCGTCGCACCGGCGTATCCGCTCGAAAGCGTGTTCGATCCGACCGGAGCGGGCGACACATTCGCCGGCGGCTTTATGGGTTATCTCGCGTCGCAGAATGAGATCAACGACGATACGCTGCGTCGGGCGTGCGTTTACGGTTCGGTGATGGCGTCATTCAATGTCGAAAAGTTCGGCACCGAACGCGTCGATGCGCTCGATTATCCTGAGATCAACGAACGTTTTAAGGCGTTCAAGACGATGACGCACTTTGACGACATTCCGTTTGAGCGAGCAACGACGGCCTGAGAGCGAGATGAACCGCAAACCTGCAAATCCGCTCGTGCGTTTTGAAAAGCGAAAGATAGATTATCCGCTGGTGATCGCGTGGGGAGCGCTGCTCGCTGTCCTGATCGCGGGCGTTGCGGTGTCGGCGACTTCGGGTTACACGATCGCGGGCGTTTTGTTTTTAGCGGCGGCGTTTTTGCTTATCATTGCCGTCTTACTCGACATCGCGAAAACGCGTCGTCTCGAAGCCGTCGATGATCGCAAATTTATTCGCTGGGACGCAGCGATGCCTGAGATTCAGCGGCAGAATGTAAATGTCGAGGTGCTCGAATTAGCCCGTCTGCTCGGCGTCGGCGGCGATCAGCTGACCGATCTGCTGTCGGCGTATATCGTCGCCGAGGACCTTGCTCTTCGACAAATTCAGCAGGAAGAAAATTTGCCGCTCATGCGCCACGTGCAGATCGGCGGAACGCATTTCGACGGTATTCTCGTCGATCAGGATTTGATCACGTGCATTGAGGTTGCGTTTCTGGTCACGCCCGACATGCGGCAGGAACGAATCGAAGCGATGATAAAAAAAGTCGCGCAGGCGAAAAAAAATCTCGCCGAGCAAAAGAGCCGTTTGCGATTGCGGTTGATGCTCGTGCTTGTAACTCAGCTTACAAAAGACGAGGAAGAGAATTTACGCGGAATGCTCGTCACGCGTCGATTTACCGATACGCCGGTCGATATCGATATTCGGCTGCTCGATTTTGAAATGCTGCAACACGTGTATGTTAGTGAGCAGTAGTCGGAACCACCTGCGGTAGCGGGTGGTTTAATGCAGTCGTCTGAGCAGATTTCAAACAGCCTCGTGAGACTTTTCTTTAAACACCCGCTACCGCAGGTGGTTCTGACTTGATTATGTTGAATGACAAAATTGGAATGATCTTTGGCGTCGCGAACAAGCGTTCGATCGCATGGGCGTGTGCGTCGGCTTGTGCCGAGCACGGAGCGCGCATGGCGTTTACATATCAGGGCGAAAGGCTTAAGGAGAATGTCGCGGAACTCGCGGCCACACTAAACGATTCGCTCGTCGTGCCGTGTGACGTTACTAATCAGGCTGATGTTGATGCGGCGTTTGACGCGGTAAAGAATAAGTACGGCAAGCTCGACTTTGTAATTCATTCTATAGCGTTCGCGCCGAAAGAAGCTCTCGAAGGCGAGTTTGTCGCGACGACTCGCGAGGCTTTTCGCACCGCGCTCGAGATCAGCGCGTTTTCGCTGACACAGGTTGCGCTCGCCGCTGCGCCGCTGATGACCGACGGCGGTTCGATCGTGACGATGAGTTATTACGGAGCTGAAAAAGTCGTGATGAACTACAACGTGATGGGCGTTGCAAAGGCCGCGCTCGAGGCTTCGACGCGTTATCTCGCGGCCGATCTCGGCAAAAATAACATCCGCGTCAACGCGATCAGCGCCGGTCCGATCAATACTTTGTCTGCTCGCGGCGTAAAGAATATGGGCTCGCTTTTGAATTACGTCGGCGAAAGATCGCCGCTGAAACGCAACGTCAACGCCTCGGAGGTTGGCAACACCGCTCTCTTTCTCGTCAGCGATCTCGCGAGCGGCATCACCGGCGAAACGATCTACGTCGATTGCGGTTACAACATCATGGGAATCTGATCCAGTGCAAAATGCAGAATGCACAATGAAAACCAAACGAGGATTATGCATTGTGCATTCTGCGCAGTGCATTTGAGAAATGGCAAAAACAAACGCTTCGGAAAATAAAAAGAAGAATGGGCGTACAAAAAAAGTAGGCGAGCCGGAAACCGTCGCCGATGCAAAACAGCAGGAAACTGCGCAGGGTTATTGGCATCTGACAGACGACGAAATTTTGCTTCGCAGTCCAAAGCCGTCCGACGATTACAAAACGTCCGACTCTTGGCGCGTGCTGCGCATCACGGGCGAATTCGTAAATGGTTTTGACGAACTTGCGACGGTGACGCGCGGCGTATCGATCTTCGGCTCGGCTCGCACGCACGAGGACGAACCGATGTATGCTGCTGCACGCGAAACCGCGCGTCTCCTCGGTGTTGCCGGATTCGATATTATTACCGGCGGCGGCCCCGGCATTATGGAAGCAGCAAATCGTGGTGCTCACGACGCAGGGACCGTGTCGGTCGGATGCAACATCGAGCTGCCTTTCGAGCAAATGCCGAACAAATATCTAACTAAGTCGCTGACCTTTAAATACTTCATGGTTCGCAAGACTATGTTCATTAAATACTCGAACGCATACATAATTTTCCCCGGCGGCTTCGGCACGATGGACGAGCTGTTCGAAGCGTTGACACTCATTCAAACGCGCAAGATTCGCAACTTCCCTGTCGTTCTCTTTGGTGCTCAATACTGGCGCGGAATGCTACAGTGGCTAACGTCAGCGATGCTCAACGAAAAGATGATCAACGCCGAAGACCTCGGCTTGCTGCACCTGACCGACTCACCACGCGACGCCGTCGATTTCATCATCAAAACCTGCGACGCCGGCATCGATAACGGCAAAACGGAACCAATTGAATCGTGAAGTTTTGCTAGGTAGTTGTTAGCGCGTTCTGTAGCCACGCCGAATATTTTTCTGATACTTTATCGATGTCGACCGCGATGATTTCAGGCACATCGTAGCTGTTATTTGCCGTAATAAAGTCGCGAAGCTCGTCCCACTTCTCCGGTAGAGTTTTTATGAGCAGTAAATGCTCGCTTTCTTTTTCTAACTTGCCTTCCCAAACATATACGGAAGTCATCTGCGGCAAGATTTGAACACACGCGGCGAGGTTCCCATCAACGAGCTTAGTTGCGAGAGCCTCGCTCTCTTCGACAGTCGGAACGGTTGTGAAAACTAATATCACGAGTGCTTTTCGATCAGATCATTATATTGTCCCGTCTCTACCCATTCGAGGATCTCTGCGACGCGCCAGATCGGGAACGGATGTGACAGGCCCGAGTTCATCACGTCAGCCCAGAAGCGATCGAGGCGGCTTTCGTCGTACTTCTTTTTAAATTCGCGGCCTTGGTCGAGAAAAAGATCGTAATCGATCTTCGATGCAAATGTGCCGCCGGCGAGTTTCATCATCGTGCGACCGATGATGTGCGGATCTTGCATAACGAGCATCGCGGCGCGGTCGCAACTGAGTTCGGCGCGTCGCGCCCACGCTAGCAGCGCGCTTGCGATACCGAGTGAAACAACTAATTTAATAATTTCAGAACCAGGCAGTAAAGCGGCGATCGAACGGTTTAAGGCAAATTCGATCAGTCGTGCGGCGGTGAGATAAAGCACGTGCTCGGCGTGAATGTGACCGACCTCGTGCGCGATGACGGCAAGCGTTTCTTCGTCGTTGAGCCGTTCGACAAGCGCCGAATGCAGCACGATTATTGGCTTTTCGACGCCGCCGGTGAATGCGTTGACGAGCGGATTTTGCTGCACGAACATATCCGGCTGCTCAACGCCGAGCGTCGAACACGCGATCTCAAGTTTTGCGTAAAGATCGGGACACTGCTTCGGCGTGACCTTGACCGCACTCGCCATAAATGCCACACGGATCGCGGATTCGCCGGTCCACGCAAGCAGTTTTTTGAGCGCCGAATCGACGCCGGGAATCGCCTTGAGCGCGGCGAGAGCCTTTGCGTCGGCGGGATGAATGTATTCGTCCTTATGCAAGGAGGCAAACTTTTTGTGCGGCTCGTTTGAGAGCGGCAACTTGCAGCGGCCGCAGTTAGCGTCGTTGTTTTTGTAATCGCTCTTTACGGCATTCTTCTGACCGCAGAAGCGGCATTTAACCGAATGGGATTTTGAAGGTTCGATCGACTCACTTTTCTTTTTTGGCATAGCTACAAATTATTCTAACCGAGATTGCAGAAGAAACGCACGGAGTAAGGGCACCGGTAAAGCATACGCGAGATTAGTAAATTCTGTTGCAATTACCGGCTCGTTTTGTATCGGTGCCCTTACTTCGTGCGGGCTTCTGCAACGGAAAGCCGTACGACCGTCTCGACGTGATGTGTTTGCGGGAACATATCGAGCGCGGTGATCGATTCTATCGAGTAACCGGCGTCAACCAGTGTGCGCAGGTCGCGAGCGAGTATCGACGGTTCGCACGAAACATAAGAGATCGTTGTCGGTTTCAATTCGGCGATCGCTGGAATAACATTTTTCGCCGTGCCGGCTCGCGGCGGGTCGAGTAGCAGAAAATCGACGTTGTTAATTTCACCTTTTCGCAGAAACTCTTCGACGCTGTTCGCGACAAGTCTTGTGTTTACGAGACGAGCGTTGTCGATATTCTTTTGCGCGATTATCGCAGATTCGGGATTGTCTTCGACGGCAGTAACATTTGCAAAACGCCGTGCGAGCGGCAAAGTGAAAAGCCCGACGCCGGCATAAAGATCGACGGCCGCGTCGCCGTTCGCGTCGCCGACGGCTGCGTCGATCAGCTCTGCGAGAAGAAATTTATTCGCTTGAAAAAATACTTCAGCCGAGAACGCATAGGTTTCGCCTGCGACCGTAAACGACAGTTCCGCCGCGCTTTCACCGTCTTCGCTCGAGTGAATCGAGACGCGGCCTTCCTCGCCGCTCGCGGCTTCGATCGTCGCTTTATCGCTCCAGATCTCGTCCCAGTTCGTGCTCTCGCGAAGATATTCGAGCGACGATTGCAGGCCCGGCGTGAGTATCGGGCAATGCGCAACGTCGATAACGTCGTGAGATTCGCGTGCGTAAAAGCCGAGGGCGCGTCGCTGTCTGTCGATGTGCCAACGTGCTCGCGAACGATAACCGAATGGCTCTGGACACGCGATCATCGCGATCTCGCCGTCGAATTCGATCTTGCCGATCCGCTGCAGACAATCGCGAACAAAACCTTTCTTAGCGTCGAGTTGCGCTCGATAATCCATGTGCTGCATATCGCAGCCGCCGCACTTACCGTAAAGCTCGCACGTCGGCGGGACGCGTCGCGGGCCGGACCGAGTAACAGTAACGATGTCGGCGAAGGCCGTGCGCTTTTTTATCTCGCGAATCGCAACGCGCAGTTCATCGCCCGGTGCCGCGAGCGGGACGAGCACGGTGAGATTCTCGGCGAACGCCAGTCCGAGGCCGCGCGGCACGATCTTCTCGATCGTGACGTCGAGCACGTCGCCTTTTGTATAGTGTTTGGTCAATGCCTTTCTTATGTATCACAAAACGTGGGCGAATGAAACCTTGTGTTTTGTTAAAGATAAAACAAGCTGAGACGCGGAACGCCGGCTTCTTCGTGAAGACGTTTTAGCAACATCAGCTCGTAAGTTTTTTTGTAAGCGTCCTTTTCCATCTCGGCTTTGTAAGCACGAAGCTGGCCCGCGACTTCTTTCTCGATCGTCTTTAAAAGTGCTTTGTCGAAATTTGCAAGCAGCGAGCGGTCGAGCATCTGCTCGATGTCGCCGAGCGTTTTGTCGATCGTCTCAACGTTGCCGGACAGATCGCCGCGAAGTTCTTCGAGCCGAGTGACTGCGCGCAAAATGTCCTCTGCAAGCGATGGAAAAATAACTGCCTGTAGTTTTTCCATCGAGCCGCTGATATGCGCGGCGATGTCGTCGTTCGAAAACGCGGCAGTGTCATCAAACGGATCGTCATTAGATTTACCAACTTGTGACTTCAGCCACTCGTTGTATTGCGCCTCGATCTCTTCGCGACAGTAGAACAAAGTTTTGATCGTGCGAGTGCCGACGGGTTGCCGATCATAGACGTCAAACACCGATTCTATCGAGCGAATAACGATGTGCAGCGGAATTCCGCGTTCTTTCCACGCGTCGATCATCGCCCAATCGAGCGGACTGAGAAGCAGGTGCTTGCCGCGCCGCCGGACGAATGTTTCTTCGATCTCTGTGAAGTAATTAAAGTAGTTCAACGCGCTATACACGCTCCGTGGGTGCAGCCTAGCTGAAGATATTTCGAACCTTGTCCATCAGCGACTCGTCGGCGAAGTCGGCGTCCTCGATCTCGGCAAGTTGTTCGAGCAGTTTGCGCTGTTCTTTTGTAAGTGTCTTTGGCGTAATGAGCGTTACCGCGACGAAAAGATCGCCATGACCGCGACCGCCGAGATTCGGCATCCCTTTGCCTTTGATCGTGAAGACCGTTCCGGTTTGCGTGCCCGCGGGAATTTTTACATCTTCTTCGCTGTCGAGAGTTTTGACTGTAATGTCGGCGCCGAGCGCGGCCTGCGCGAAACTGATCGGCACCGCCGAATACAGATCGGCACCTTGTCGCTCGAACTGAGCGTGCTCGGCGATGTGCAGCACGATGTAAAGATCGCCCGACGGTCCGCCGCCGACACCGGCTTCGCCCTCGCCGTTTACGCGCAGACGCGAACCCGTATCGACGCCCGCAGGAATTTTTATCTCGATGTTTTTTTCTTTTTCGACGCGGCCTTGTCCACGACAAGTTTTGCAAGGCGTTCGAACGATCTGGCCTTTGCCCTGACAATTTGCGCACGTGCGCATCACCGAGAAAAAGCCCTGGCTGTAACGCGTTTGTCCGCTGCCGCTGCAAGTCACGCAGGTTTCAGCGGACGTGCCTTTTTCGGCGCCGCTGCCGTCGCACTCGCCGCACTTTTCGAGACGCGGGATGCGAAGTTTTTCGTCTTTGCCTGTCGCTGCATCTTCGAGCGTGATCTCAAGATCGTAACGAAGATCGGAGCCGCGTTGAACGGTCGTGCGACGCGTGCCGCGTCCGCCAAACATATCGCCAAAGCCGAAGATGTCGAAGATGTCCTCGATATTTGAAAAGCCCGGATCGAATCCGCCCGCACCGACGCCGACGCCCTGATGGCCAAAACGGTCATACGACGCTCGCTTTTGTGCATCGGACAAAACAGAGTACGCCTCGGCCGCTTCTTTAAATTTTTCTTCCGCAGCCGAGTCGCCCGGATTTTTATCGGGGTGAAACTGCACGGCCAGCGCACGATACGCTCGTTTGATCTCGGTATCGGTCGCGGTCCGCGTCACGCCCAGAATTTCGTAATAATCTCGTTTGGACATTGTTCGTAGTTCGTTGATCGTGGTTCGTTGATCGTTGTTCGTTGTTCGTTGATCGTTGTTCGTTGTTCGTGGTCGCTCTTGGCAACCAACAACGAATTGCGAACTACGAACAACGAACAACCAACAACGAACAAAATAAGCGTCAGTTCAATCACTTGAACTGACGCTTCTATATTCTGCGATAATCGCGTTATTTTCTCAAACCTCCGCGATCGACAGCATTGTCGCCGTGATGCGGTTGGCGGCGCTTTCGACGTTTGAAAGGTGGGCTTTCACGTCGCTGAGACTGGTCGATGTGATAGCACTTTCGGCCTCGTTCAGGACGCCGTTTATCGACTGTTGGTCTTCGAGCGAAAACGCTTTGCCCATTTCGGCCATCGCTTTGCGAGCGTTGCGAATGAGCGTGTCGAGTTTGTTGCGTTCGGTAATCAGCTCTTTTTCGTCACGGTCCTTTTCGATCGAAGTTTCGGCCTCGATAATAAGCCGATCGATGTCTTCGGGCGACAAACCCGACGACGGCGTGATCTGCACGGCCTGTTCGAGACCGGTCATTTTGTCTTTTGCCGAAACGCTGACGATGCCGTTTGCGTCGATCTCGAAACTGACATCGACCTGCGGCACACCGCGTGGTGCGGGCGGAATTCCGACGAGCTCGAACTTGGCGAGACTGCGGTTCGCGCTCGCGATCTCACGTTCGCCCTGCAAGATATGAATCTCGACCGACTGCTGATTATCGACGACCGTCGTGAATGTCATCGTATTCTTCAGCGGGATCGTCGAGTTGCGGTTAATGATCTTTACAAAGAGGCCGCCGCGAGTTTCGCAACCGAGACTGAGCGGCAGAACGTCGAGCAAAACGATGTCCTTGATATCGCCGGTGAGCACGCCGCCTTGAATCGCGGCACCCATCGCCACGACTTCATCGGGGTTGATCTCGGTGGACGGCTCTTTGCCGAAAACTTCCGTCACAGTTCGCGCAATGATCGGCGAACGCGTCTGGCCGCCGACGAGAATCACCTTGTCAATGTCTGCGGGCTGTAGTTTTGCATCCCACAAAGCTTTTTGACAGGGATCGACCGACGATTCGACCAGGTCGCCGACAAGCTCCTCAAATTTGTCGCGCGTCAGCGTGATGTTGATGTGTTTCGGACCCGACGGATCGGCCGCGATAAACGGCAAGCTAATGTTCGTCTCCGCCACGCTCGAGAGTTCGCACTTCGCACGCTCTGCGGCTTCCTTGAGACGCTGCAACGCGAGTCGATCGTTTTTCAAATCGATGCCGTTCTCGGTGTTAAAGCCCTCGACGAGCCATTCGATAATTCGCTGGTCGAAATCTTCGCCGCCGAGAAACGTGTTGCCCGATGTCGAAAGAACTTCGAACACGCCGTCGTTAATTTCGAGGATCGAGATGTCAAACGTTCCGCCGCCGAGATCATAGACGACGATCTTTTCGCTCTTGTTCTTTCCAAAACCGTAAGCGAGCGCCGCAGCGGTCGGCTCGTTGATGATGCGCTCGACCTCGATACCTGCGATCTTGCCTGCGTCACGCGTCGCCTGACGCTGCATGTCGTCAAAATAAGCGGGCACGGTGATGATCGCTTCGTCGATCTTGTCGCCGAGAAATTCTTCGGCAGCGTGCTTCAATTTCTGCAAAACGATCGCCGAAATCTCAGGCGGGCTATAGATGCGGTCGAGCACCTTGATGTGAGCATCGCCATTCGGTGCTTTTGTGACCTCGAACGGAACGTTCTCGCGCATCTTTTCGACTTCGGGTGAGTCAAATTTGCGCCCGATCAGACGCTTGACGGCGTAGAGCGTGTTAGCCGCATTCGTCACGGCCTGCCGTTTTGCGATCTGGCCGACGAGCCGCTCGTCCTTGTCGGTAAAACCGACGACAGACGGCGTCGTGCGACCGCCTTCTTTGTTCGAGATGATCTGCACGGCTCCGCCCTCGAGGACGGCGACGCAGCAGTTCGTAGTGCCAAGATCGATACCAATTACTTTGCCCATAGTCGTAGTTTCCTTAAATTTATTGGGGATTAACGCGGAGAGTTTTTACTAAGCTTCGTCAGCGGAAGCTTCGTCGGGAGCGTGAGAGTTGTCGGAGAATTCGTTTTCGTCCAACCCGTCGATCAGGCTGGAATTATCATTTGTCGCCGAGCCGTTTGTCGCTGTAGCAACGGAGGCGGTGACCTTTACCATCGAGTGGCGAATCACTTTATTGCCGATGCGAAACCCGCGAAGCATCTCCTCGGAGATCGTATTCGGTGCAAGCTCGGCGGCCTCGTCGATCGCGACAGCCTCGTGAAAAGTCGGGTCAAAATTCTCGCCGACCGACGCAATCGGCGTCACGCCCATCTCGGCAAAGATCTCGTTCACCTGCTGATTAACGAGAATGATGCCCTCGTAAAACTGCTGAAATTCCGGCGAACGCTTCGCCTGTGATCTCTCGACCGAATCCAGCGCCCGATCGAGGTTGTCGAGCACGGGCAGCATTTGCGTGGCGAGATTTGCGATCTGATCGATGAAAGAACCGCGACGCTCGCGGTCGATGCGATATTTAAAATTTTGAAAATCCTTTGATCGGCGGTCGCTGCTCTCTTGCAATTCGCTCCGCTCGACGTTAAGTTCGGAGACGCGTTTCTTCAAATGGTTGACTTCTTTTTCAAGTTCATGAACACGAGTTTTTGAACCCGACGGATTTGCCTTCGGCTTTTCGACAGCCTTCTCGACGACAGGTGCTGCGATCGCCGCCGAGACAAAATTGGGAACCGCTTCGAAATCAAAATCCGCCTCGGCTATCTCGATCGAGAGATCGGCCGTGATGTGCAGATCGCGCTCTTTCGCCTCGAGCTGCTTGATAAAATCATCGACCGACCCGGCGGAATCTATTTCAAGCTCCTCGAGTTCTATCTCAGGTTTTGTAATTTGTTCTTCGGGATTCATTGTTTTGCGAATGTGGGCCTTCGCCGGGCCTTAGTTTTTTGTGACGTCAGAGGACATCATTTTTTCGAGCGTGCGGGCGACATAGCTGACGATCGAGATCATTCGTGCGTATTCGATCCGCGTGGGGCCGAGCACTGTCAGCGTGCCGACTGCTCCCGAAGTATCGGGATTGCCGATTCGATATGGGGCCGAGATCAGCGTGCAGTTTTGCAGGCTTGGCGTCCGGTTTTCAGCGCCGATGACGACTTGAACATCGCCTTTCAACGCCGAGTCGCGCTCGATGCATTCGGTTAGAATTTGCATCAGGCGTGACTTTTCGCCGATCGTGTGAAGTAGATCACGAAGGCGTTCGAGGTCGGCGAAGTCGCTTTTGGTGAGAATATTCGACGTGCCGTCAACGAAAACTTCTCCCGACGCGTCCTCGCCCTCGATACTCTGAGAGCAAAGAATCACCGCCGTTTGAAGCAGGTTGTCAAACAAGGCCTTTTCCTCGTGCATCAATTGCAAGATCTCAGCACGAATCTCGGCCAGGCTCTTGTCCTTAAACTCCGCGTTCAAGTAGTTCGCGGTGCGTTCCAGTTCCTCGCGTGTAAAAGTCACGTTCAGCCGAATTATCTTGTTGTGCACGATATTCGGCGCCGAGACCAGCACGACGAGAATCCTGTTGTCGGAAAGATTGACAAACTCGATATGCTGCAGGCGATCACTCGCCAAACTCGGCGAGACCACGATGCCCACATTATTAGAAAGAGCAGAGAGCAGATGCGAGGTCCGCTCCATTAATCTGTCGGGTGTTTCGTTTTTTTCCAGCGAATTCAAACCGTATTCTTCGCCGATGCGAAAAAGGTCGTCGTTCGAGATACTCAAAACGCCCAGCAAATTGTCAACGTAAAAACGGTAGCCTTTGTCTGTGGGAACCCGTCCTGCCGAGGTGTGAGGTTGTTCGAGCATCCCCATTTCCTCGAGCTCGCTCATCACGTTTCGCAATGTCGCCGAACTCATGCCGCTTCGCTGTGCAAATCGTTCCGCAAGCACCTTTGAACCTACAGGCTCGCCGGTTACAAAGTGTTCGTTGATGATGGCCGTTAGGACAACTTGACCGCGGGAGTCGGGAAAGGCCTTTCCCATTTTGCCGCCCGAGATGGTTTCTGGGACGGTCATCCGTTTTTGGTGGGTTTGTCGCATACCGCACAATGGCTGTATGCTGTTCCCATATAAAGGGATAGCATTTAGCAGCCCGAAGTGTCAATAAAAAAGTTAAATTAGGTTAAACAAGCAGATTGTCCAACCAAGCAGCTCACTTAAATTCAGTTTACGAGGAAGCGTTTCGTCATTACGACCCGACGCGACCCTCGCCGCCGCTGCACGTAACATTTTACCCGTATATTGGCATAAATCATACGATCCGCATACGCGGCGGTGAAGTTTTTGTGCGAGTCGGCGAGATTTGTCGCGACATGCCGCACGAAGCTCAACGCGGGCTGGCGTTCATTCTCGTCGGCAAATTGTTCCGCCGAAAGATTCCTCGCGAGATGAACGATGCTTATAACGAGTTCATTAAGTCAGACGACATTCGCGAACGCGCGTCAGATCACAAACGGACACGTGGCCGCAAGGTTGTCACTACGTCAAAGGGCGAGGTTTACGATCTCGACGAGATCTTTGCAGCGATGAATGAGCGTTACTTCGGCGGCTGGATTCGCAAACCCGTGCTGACCTGGTCGGCGCAGAAAACCTATCGCATCCTCGGCCATCACGACGCGACACACGACACGGTCGCGATCAGCAAGTCGCTCGACTCAAAAAAAGTGCCGCAGTTCATCGTCGAATACGTCGTCTTTCACGAAATGCTCCACATCGCTCACCCGGCCAAAAACATAAACGGTCGCCGCTATCACCACACGCCCGAATTCAAAAAAGACGAACGCCGCTTCCAGTATTTTCACGAAGCCGAAAACTGGATCGAACAAAATGTTAGTAAACTCAAAAGAGCAGCGAAAAAATGATCTGTCGCCAACGGCGACAAACATTATAGCCTGGGGTGAAATGAGCGAAGCGAATGAAACCCTAGGTTATTAGAAAGTTATATTCCGTCGCTGAAGGCGACGAACATTAATCCCAGAGTAAGCATTAGAAAAGAGTAATGATTTCTCTTTTGGCTTCTTCTTTGTGATTTCTTAGCGTTCTTTGCGTCTTTGCGAGAGATAAACCCGGATTAAGCGTTAGAAGATTGAGCCACGAATGCACGAATAATTCTGACGTAAAAAGTTTATTTTTCGAGTTTACGTAATATTGTATTTGGTAAATTCGTGCATTCGTGGCTATTTTTTTCCTAATGCGTAATCTGGGATAAAAGAATTTTTTCACGCAAAGCCGCAAAGGACGCAAAGGAAGAAAAATAGGATGAAAACTCCTATTGCGTAATCCGGGTTAATCCGTTCTAAATTGTGAAATCAGCCATCCGATAAACCCAAAATCCGACACCGTTCGACGCTCGACACGCGAGTCGGTAAAACGATTTTCTTTGCTATAGATTTTATTTTCACCCGACGTTTGCGAGCCCGACTTTTTTTCACTGAGGATTTCGGCGAGATCGTCGGCCGATGTGTTTTCTATCTCTTCGATTATAGAGTCCGCGATCTCGGATAAAATTTCATCCGACTTGTCGTCGCGTGTCTGCGTTGTTTGAACTACGAAACTGTCTTCGATTCCATGCTCAGCTTTCGCCGAAGTCCAACTGATGTCGGTGATCGAGTTTCGAATAAGCTGCGGCAAAACATCGACGATCGCAGTTTGCAGGTCGGAATCTTCTTTTGATTCGTTCGCAAATTTAACGCCGATCAGTGCGGCGATCTGCGCGACGCCGTCCGTCGAAACGTAGCCTGAAGCCAGCGTTTTCGCCTCCGCAGGCTGTATTTTATTGGTCTTTAAGATGCTGTCGGCTTCTCCGCGTCGGACGGCGAGACATTTTTCGATTGCTGATTCGTCGTTGCTGAAGTAAATAATGCTGTCGATAACAAGTGTAAAGGCTTTGCGACCGTCTTCGGCAGTCCATGCAAAATACTTGCCGCCGTGTTTGTCGGACTTTTCGAGTTTTGTTTCGCTGTCGTAATTATCTTCGACAAAGCTGCCAAGTTTTTGCTCGGCGAAAGCGACGGCCTGATAATTCCACGCGTGCGTGTCAGCGACGGCGACGAAACGCGGCTGAACGCGGCCGACACTTTGCTCGTCGTTGATTTTTTCTTCCGAGGTTTCAAAACCCGTAACGACGATGGCGAGCTGCACGCCTTTTAGCGCGGCCAGATCGGGCTTCGATTTCGCGGCTTCAGTAAACGGCTTGCTGTCGATGATAGGCTGCATCGCGGCTGCGAGATCGTTTGTTTCGAGATAAACGAGCGTCTCTGCGGGCACGAGGGAACGCATGTCGGTTGGCCTGCTGCTGCAAGCAGCAAAGGCAAAAGTTAAAAGGCAAAACGCAAAAATTGTAGCCGACCCGATTTTTGCCTTTTGCCTTTTGCCTTTTGCCTTAACCATCTGTGCTAACATCGTCGTCAATATGACTCAAGTATTCAACAAAAACATTTTACAGGGCAAAGTTGCGTTCGTCACAGGCGGCGGCACGGGCATCACGGGCGGCGTCGCTCGCGCGTTTGCCGAACACGGTGCAAGGCTCGCGATCACGAGCCGAAAGGAAGAAAATCTGATCGCGCAAAAACAGTTGATAGAAGAAACCGGCGGCGAATGTTTTACCGTCGCGGCTGATGTTCGCGAATACGAAGCGGTCGAGACAGCGATCAAACAAACTGTCGAACATTACGGCCGAATCGACATTGTCGTCAACGGTGCCGCGGGCAACTTCCTTTGCGCGGCGAACGAGCTGTCGCCGAATGGTTTTGGCACGGTCGTCGATATCGACACAAAAGGCACGTTCAACGTCTGTCGCGCGGCGTTCGAGACGTTAAAAGAATCGCGCGGTCAGATCATCAACATCTCGGCAACGCTGCATTATCTCGCGACGCCGATGCAGATTCACGTGTCGGCGGCAAAGGCCGGCGTCGATGCGATAACGCGTAATCTGTCGGTCGAATGGGGACGTCACGGCATTCGCGTAAACGGAATCGCGCCGGGGCCGATCGAGGACACCGAGGGAATGAAACGTCTGCTGATGCCCGAATTAAAAGATAAATTGACAAAGAGAATTCCGCTGCAGCGCTTCGGTCGCATCGCCGATATCGAGAACGCGGCTCTGTTTCTCGCGTCCGACGCGGCAAACTACATCAACGGCGTGACACTCGTCGTGGACGGCGGACATTGGCTGTTGGGAACAAGCTTGGCCTAGCGTAAGTAGCTCGTGTCAGTAGCCCGCACGTAAGTAAAGGCTCTCTGTGGCCGAGGAGAGCCCTTACTTACGTGCGGGCTACGGACACGCGGGCTACTGACACCTACTTCTCGAATTCGTCTGACATATCCGGCTTGACTTCTCGCTTATCCAACACTGAGCGAAGCACGAGCATCTTCGCCAGCACGCGGGTTTCCGTGCGGTCGAAGACATTTGTGAGGTTGCGCGTTTTTTCAAAATCGGCGCGCGCCAATGTTTTTAGCGGCGCGGCAGCCATGCCGAGTTCGCGTGTCATTCCGCGGATCATCTCGCCGCCGAACATCCCGACTTGAAACTCGCCTTCATCGATCATCTCGGCGTTCACGTCGATGAATTCGGCGACTTTTATAAACGCAGAGATCGTCTCGTTAGCGCGAAGGATCGTCGTCTCGAGTATCGGGAACGCCTTGTCCGGATTCGCCTCGGCGTATCCGCTCGCGAGTATCCAACTCAACATAAAGTCCTGATAATTTCGCGGCTCCGGATTTACCATCCGCTCCGCGTCGCGCATGATTTCGTTTGCCAGATCTTTGTCGCCGATTTTAGCAACCTGCGCCGCCAGCAGACTCAACGCAACGATCTTTTTGTCTTTACCGCGAGTTTGCGAAATTATCTTGCGAGATTCGGCAATGATCTTCGTGCGTTGTTCCTTCGGCAGCTCTTTGTTTCCAACCCCAAGGATGTCGGTCAACATCTGCTTCTCTCGTTTCTCACGCTCCTCACGCTCACGTTGTTCGGCTTCGTATTTTGCCATCGCTGTGTTCGCACTTGACGAAGCGGCATTGGCAACAGCATTGGCCGCTGTGAACATTGCATTCGCTACAGTATTACTCGACAAATCATTCTTAAATCGCACCCTGATTTGCTGCGCACGAGCAGGCGAATATTTTTCGATCTCATCGAGATAACCAAAAACCGTATAGCCGGCCACTTCATCAGAATCGCCGAGCGCGATTTGCGCCACGCGATCAGCAATATCGCGAAGTTCGGTTTGCGTGTAGATCGCTTTTTTTTCGCCCGGCTTTCTTGACGCCTCAAAGTTGGAACTACCAAACGTGAGAAGACTGCCAAAGGTATAAATTTTTTCCGGATCGTTCTTTTCGGATTTTAGACGGCTTAGCACCGCCGCGCCGAATTCGATACCCTTATCGACATCCTTCGCGTAGATCTTTTTGAGCAACTCGATGTGATTAGAGTTGACTCCGTTTTTTAGCGATCGCGTTCCGTATTCGACGGCCTTCGAGGCGTCAGATTCCGCGATCTGTTTCATCAATTGACTTTCAAAATACTTGTCCTGCATCTCGGTTTCTTTACGAAACTCGGCGTTTGTGATGAGGCTGAGGCTGTCGTAGAAAAAGTTGAAGGCGAGATCGGGAGCGTGTTCGGCGAGGCTCATTGCGATCTGCCGTCGAACGCCCATTGCGATGCGAAACTTGCGTTCGACCCTTCGTCCGCCGCCGGGCCCAAACAATCCCGGCGACATGTCATCGTCGTCATCCACGATCGGCATATTCATCTGCACGTCAAACTGTGCAAGCAGATTCTTAAATTCATCGATCACGCCGCCATACATCGTACGCGCCTCTCGCTCGTCGTGAAACCACATCAACGAGGCGAGCTCGGCGTTAAAGCTGAGGCGATTCTCGGCCGTGCGCAGCCGTCCGACCTCGGCGGAAGTTTCGCGCAGAAATTCGACGGCTTCTTTTTCGAGCTTTGCGGTTGCTTCGTCAGGTTTTGTGACAGCGGTCTGTGCGGCGGCTGAGCTAACAAATACAGCGATGATAACGAGTGCGAGCAGCTTCTTAAACATAACGTTGACCTCAGTTCGATTGACAGCAATATGATAGAGTCAAAGTTACTGATAGTAAACACAAGATGCTGCTCGTCATCGACAACTACGACTCGTTTACGTACAACCTCGTGCAATATTTTGGCGAGCTGGGCACGGAAATGCGCGTCGTTCGCAATGACGAAGTAACGCTCGACGAGATCGATAATGTGATAAAACCGACGCGAATTTTGATCTCGCCCGGTCCCGGCACGCCTGACGACGCCGGCATTTCGCTCGACGTTATCGCTAAGTTTGCAGGAGTGCTCCCGATACTCGGCGTTTGTCTCGGCCACCAGGCGATCGGGCAGCACTTCGGCGGACGCGTCGCACGTGCGCCCGAACCGGTGCATGGAAAGCCGACGCGTGTGCAGCACGACGGACGGACGATCTTCGATGAGATTCCAAATGACTTCGAAGCCGGGCGTTATCATTCGCTGATAGTGAGCCGCGACGAGTGGCCCGACGAACTCGAAGTTACCGCCACTTCGCCCGATGGACTTGTCATGGGTTTGCGTCACAAAACGCACAAAATCGAGGGCGTGCAGTTTCACCCGGAATCGATTCTCACCGAGCACGGCAGAAAGTTATTGCAAAACTTTATGCGTCTTTGAGATAGTAAATAAGGAGATTTTCTCCGTTGCACGCGCTTCGACCACAAATCATTTTATGCCGACGCCCAAAACAAACTGGCTGTTATCAGCTCCGCTTACCGCTACGAGCGAAAAGGCCGAGACGCCGCTGTTTCCATTTTTGGTGCGAATGATGCGCGGCGAAGACTTGAGCGCGAAAGACGCCGCGCAGTTTTTTCGCGCGCTGATCGATTCGAATATCGGCTCAAATCAGATCGCCGCGGCGCTCACCGCATTGACCGCAAAAGGCGAAACGCACGAAGAACTCGCGGGCATGGCCGACGTTATGCGCGCCGCGGCTGTAAAAATTAAATCGCCAAAGAACGCTGTCGATATCGCAGGCACCGGGTCGTCGACTGCAAAAACATTTAACGTCTCGACGGCCGCTGCGCTTGTCGCGGCAGGCGCAGGCGTCGCCGTCGCAAAACAATCCAATCGCGGCGTGACGAGCAAAACCGGCAGCGCCGACGTGCTCGAATCGCTCGGCGTAAAACCTGCAACCGAAGCGCAGATCGCGCAAGCGAGCCTCAGCGGCGCAGGATTGACATTTCTTTTTGCACCGAAGTTTCACCCGGCGTTGCGGCGCGTCGCTGACGTTCGAGGACGACTCGGGATTCGCACGTGTTTGAATCTACTCGGTCTGCTCGCAAATCCGGCGCAGGTTTCGCGGCATCTGATCGGCGTGTGGCACAAATCTCTTGTCGAGCCCGTCGCAAAGGCGCTCGCGATGTTGAAAGCCGAAAATTCATGGGTCGTTCACGGCAACGACGGTCTCGACGAGATTTCGCTGAGCGGCAAAACTTTTATTGCGTCAGTGAAAGACGGCGAAGTAAAGCCGTATCTGATCTCGCCCACGGATTTTGGAATGCGTGCCGCAAAAGTAGATCATCTGAAAACTGCAACGCCAAAAGAAAGTGCCGCGATCATTCGCGACGTGCTCGCCAGCCGTCGCCGCGACGAAGCGCGTTCGTTAATTGTTTTAAATGCCGCCGCCGCAATTTATCTCGCCGGTCTTGCAAGAGACCCTGTTCAAGCCGCGCGTCTCGCCGAGCAATCGATCGACAGCGGCATGGCCCAAGCTCGCCTCGAACGCCTCATTCAGGTCACAAACAAAAAGTAGTTGCATTAGCCCGCGCGTCAGCAAGGGCGGAACATTCAATGTCCCGATTCCGCCCTTGCTAACGCGCGGGCTTGTGCATCGGTAGTCACCCGCCGATAATTAGCTGATGCTATCGTCGATCTACGGCAAGATCATACGTTTGCGAAACACGCTTTATGACAAAGGCGTTTTCGATACGTTTGATCTCGGTGCTCGCACGATCAGCGTCGGCAACATCACGACCGGCGGCACCGGAAAGACGCCGCTCGTCGCTTATATTGCTGAAGTTTTGGCGGCTGGCGGCGAAAAAGTTTGCATTCTCACTCGCGGTTATGGACGCGAAAACGCGACGCAACGCATTCTCGTGTGCGATTTTGAAAACGTGCTTGCCGACGCTCGCACTGCCGGCGACGAACCGCTGGAACTCGCGCAAAAACTGCTCGGCAAAGCCATTGTCATCGCCGACGCCGACCGCGTCTCAGTCGCCGAATGGGCAAAACGCAAATTTGGAATTACGACATTTATCCTCGACGACGGCTTTCAACATCGCAAAGCGCGCCGCGACGTCGATATCGTTTGTATCGACGCGACAAATCCGTGCGGCGGCGGAAAGCTGCTGCCGACCGGCCGCCTTCGCGAGCCGCTAAAACATCTCGCCCGAGCCGATTGCTTGGTTATTACTCGCAGCGATCTCGTCGATAACGTCGCGGATTTGAAGTCTCGGCTGGCAAAGTGGAATTCGAGTGCGGCGATATTCGAGGCAAAAAATATTGTTGCCGCGATCACACCGATCGAAGAATTTCACGCAAAGACGCAAAGAACGCAAAGAGAAAAACCCGAAGCTAAGACGTTCGCGTTTTGCGGATTAGGCAATGCCGATAACTTTTTCGAAATGCTCCGCCGCGAAAAAATAAATGTCGCCGCGACCAGAGCGTTTGGCGATCATCATTCTTATACTCAGCACGACATCGACGCGATTTGCGACGCGGCGGTTGCAGCCGGGGCCGAGCGCCTGATAACCACGTCGAAGGATGCTGTGAAAATCTCAAATCTCAAATTTGAGATTCCGTGTTTTGTGGTTGAGATCGAAATGCAGATCGATGATAGAGGAGCGTTCGACGCGATGCTCAGTCAGAACCACCTGCGGTAGCGGGTGGTTTAACGCGGCTCTCATTCAACGCGAGATGAACATTCTTTTTCTTCAACCACCCGCTACCGCAGGTGGTTCCGACTTACTTCTTTTTATCGCCCCAATAGAACGCTCTCACGACGAGCACGTAAATCGCCACACAAATTAGCAGCAGCACAATAAAGAAAACGACGAGCCAGGCGAGTGGGGACATTTTAGACAATTTCCTCGGTGACGTTTTCGGCTTCGTGTATAAGGCCTGAGAGCAGGCCGCGTTGGCCTTGGTGTTCGAGGACGTTGCGATAGATGACGGTCGCGACGGCGACTATAGGTATCGAGAGAAACACGCCGGGGATTCCCGCGACCTGTTCGCCGGCGAGAACGGACAAAATTATCGCAAGCGGATGCAGATGAATACCGCCGCGAACGATGCGAGGATACGTAACGTAATCGTGCACGATGCGCAGCACGATCAAAAAGATAGCCACGTAGAGCGCCTTCCACGGATTGTCAGACGCCGCGGCGGTCAGCGTCACGATGACGGCGATCGTAAGCGGGCCGAGCAGCGGAACGAATTCGAAAATGCCGGCGAGGATGCCGAGCAGCAGTGCGTATTTCAGCCCGATCAGATAAAAACCGATTGTGCAAATAAGCCCGATCAGCACACATGAGATTATCTGCGCGCGCGTGTAAGCGGCGAGTGTGGTATTGACGTCGCCCATTACTTTTTCTGCGCGAGCGCGCCAGCGGCCTGCGGGAAACATTCGCAAAACAAGCAGGCGAAACGAATTCACGTCCTTCAAAAAAAAGAATGACAGCACAGGTATTAGTATGAACCACGGCAAATAGGCGACCGAACCGAGAACAAAACCGCCGAGAGCTGCCGTGATGTAGCCTCCGATAGCAACTGTCTTAAGGTTAATCTCTGCTTGGACTTCGTCGGGAATCCTGAGCCGTTCGTAGCGATTATTCAGATCGTTGGCACGTTCACGTAAGGACTGACCATAAGCGGGCAGATTAGCACCAAACTCTTTTGCCTGTTCGACGACTCGCGGCGCGATATTCGCGATCGCGATGCCGAGAATCGTGAAGACAAAAAGATACGCAACGACGATCGCGAGCGAACGGGGCATTAGTTTGTCAAGATTGCGTTCCTTGAAAGGCTTGCGAATAATGCGAACGATCGGGTCGATCAGATACGCAAAGAAAACCGATAACACGATCAAAAAGAAAAGATAGGTGAGCGAGCTGATGATCGTCTGCAAATAACCCGCGACAAAAACCACGATCAATGCTACGACGGCCACACGTAATATCGAGCGAATAGACGGTGACGACGGATCGAGATAAACGCGACGCGCGTTCTTTTGCCGCTCGCGAAGCGAGCGTTTTGAAACTACATCGGGTTTGTCTTCTTTTTTTTTCTCGGCCATTGGTTTTCCTACTATACGCTATTTGAAGATTTTATCTGCACAGGCCTTCGCGTCGGGCAAGGGCGGAGCGAAAGTTTAGTGTTTCGCCCTTGCCCGACGCGCTCTCTTGTGCACAAACTTTATTTATTCGTATTCGCCGACGGCGGCGGCGAAAGATCTTCGACCGCGAACCGAGCGTAGATCGCGGCGAGATTCTTCGCGAGAATTGGGTTATTTGTCCCGATGATAAACGCGCGGTCGTTGTCGGTCGAGACACGCCGGTCGGCGTCAGCAGTATTAGCACGCAGAACACTGCGATCCTCGGCGTCGATCAAGCCGCCGTCCTTTCGACTAACGACGTAAATCCAATGATAGTTCGCCGTTCGCATAGCCGCGAGGTCTTCGTCAAATGAAGACCGACTTGGCGCGGCGTTTGTCTGCGGCGAATTTTCTTTGCCCGACTTCAAAATGCCCTCGTTCGCACCACACGCCGCCAAAAAGACGACTGTGAGAATGAACCAATGTTTATTGCCTTTCATAATTCTGAGCGAGTTTTTATCACAAAGCACACAAAGGGAAGACACAAAGGTCACGAAGGCTATAACGTGCCGTAAATAACCCGACGGATACCATTACGGAGCATCAACTCGTTAAAATTTAGAATTAAACCTAATTTAAATCCTCCAAGCCGAAGATATGTTAGAACCTGAGCAACAAAAATATCGTGAATTGCCTCAACAGCTTTTACCTCAACCACTAGTTTGTTCTCAACCAAAATATCGACTCGATAACCACAAGGAAGTTTGACATCCTCATAAACGAGTGGCATTGGCTTTTGTTTCTCGGCATAAAGCCCCGAAGAAATAATCTTATAAAAAAGACATTCCTCGTAAGCTTTTTCAAGAAGTCCCGGCCCGAGATCATCGTGCACTTTCATCGCCAAGCCAATCACTCGATGGGAAAGTTCGTTTTCAGTCATAAATTTTTGTGACCTCTGTGTCTTCCCTTTGTGCTCTTTGTGATTACTTTCTTTGTTATTAGCAACCGCTAATTTCCGTCATCCGCTTCAGCGTTATTGCCGTTGTTGTCATTCCGCTCTTCGTCGTCAAGAATTTTCTTCTCTTCGTCGGTCGCCGGCGGCTCGTCTTTTGATTCGTCGGGCGGCTCGCCCTTTTGTGCGCGAATCTTCAGGAGACGCGCTTCGTCGTCTTCGTAAATTGTTTCGACCCAGCCGCTTTCGAGAGCTTTTGCGATCATGTCGGTGTTCTCTTTTGCGTCGGCGAAAATGTAATTCGCGCCAAAGCGTTCGCGGATCAGCGGTGCCGGATCGTCGATCTTGCCCTCGGTCAAATCTTTGAGCAGCGTGTAAAGCTCAGGGTTTTCGGTGTAAAGATAATTCGGGTCG
>Ga0187894_10002220_pt1 | contig 23468 bp, 19 predicted proteins | sample GBC1701081metaG_FD_136650 | JGI IMG/M metagenome (GOLD analysis project Ga0187894, IMG submission 136650) | White microbial mat communities from a lava cave in the Kipuka Kanohina Cave System on the Island of Hawaii, USA - GBC170108-1 metaG ... | reverse complement strand
GTCGAACTCCATCGCCTCGACCCGGCGCAGCGACTCGATCCAGTCGGTGAGATAGGCGTCGGGGAAATCGCGGAAGGCGACGGCGCCGACCGGGATGAAGTCGACGGCGAAGATCAGCTTCTCCTTGGGAAAACGCACCACCAGCGAATTGTTCGAGTGGTTGCGCCCGACATAGATCAGTTCGACCACCGTGCCGCCCAGTTCCAGCTCCATGCGGTCGCTGAAGGTGACGTGCGGTACCGCCGTCGGCCGCTTCTCGCCGATGATGATGTCCTTGGCGTTGGCATGCGCGATCACGGTCGCGGTGTCGGCCCATTCCTCGCCGCCCGAGACATGGTCGGCATGGTCGTGGCTGTAGATCACGTACTTGATGGGCTGATTGAAGCGAGTCTTGATCTCGGCCTTCAGCCACTTGGCGGCATCGGCGTTGATCGGGTCGGTGGCGATCACGCCGGCCGGCGTCACGGCGAAGACCGAGTAGTGGAAGTTGTTGCGAAAGCGATAGACCTCACCCGCGATCTTGGTGATTTCGCGCACCGGTGGCGGTGGGCTTTGTGTCTGCGCCGACACCTCTGCCAGCGACGTCATCGCTATGACGGCGCCGGCAACCAGCGCACCCCAACGCATCATGGCTCCCTCCTCTGTTCTTAGGACGCGTCACTCTCCTCTACACCGGGCGATCGACGAACATCGGCGCACACCGGCACACCGACATGTGACGTTCACTTCGGTGTGCCACGCACGATGTTGTAACTACGCGTTTGCGCGCTCGACCATGGCTTGCAACAGGATCTGGCAGCCGGCGGCGATGTCTTCCTTGCGCGCGTCCTCGATTTCGTTGTGGCTGATGCCGTCCTTGCACGGCACGAAGATCATGCCGGTGGGCGCCACCTTGGCGACGTAGCAGGCGTCGTGCCCGGCGCCGCTGACGATGTCCATGTGCGGCATGCCGGCCTTTGCCGCAGCAGCGCGCACGGCCGCCACGCACTTGGCATCGAACGGCGTAGGCGGAAAGTACCAGATCTGCTCGATCTTCACGTCGAGCCGATGCTCGGCGGCGATGCGCGCGGCCGCCGCCCGCATCTCCGCATCCATGCGCGACAGCTCCGCATCGTCGGGATGGCGGAAATCGAGCGTCATGAACACGCGGCCGGGAATCGTGTTGCGCGATTGCGGCTTGCTCTCGATCACACCCACGGTCGAGCGGCCGTTGGGGCGCGCGCCTATTTTGCGCACCTCGGCGATCAGCAGCGCCGCGCCCAGCAACGCATCGCGCCGGCCTTCCATCGGCGTCGTGCCGGCGTGGCTTTCCATGCCGGTCCAGTTGATCTCGTACCAGCGCTGGCCTTGCGCTGCCATCACCACGCCGATGGTCTTCTCCTCGCGTTCGAGGATCGGCCCCTGTTCGATATGCGCCTCGAAGAAAGCCCCGACCGGCCGGCCGCCGACCGCCTCCGGACCATCGTAGCCGATCTGCTTCAGCGCCTGGCCGAACGTGACGCCGTCGGGATCGGTACGCGACAGCGCGTAGTCGACCGTGAACACGCCGCCGAACACGCCCGACGCCGTCATGGCGGGCGCGAAACGACAGCCTTCCTCGTTGGTCCACACCGAGACCTCGACCGGCGCCTCGGTCTCGTAGCCGTGGTCGTTCAGCGCGCGGATCACCTCGAGGCCGGCCAGCACGCCGTAGCAGCCGTCGAACTTGCCGCCGGTCGGCTGCGTGTCGAGGTGGCTGCCGGTCATGATCGGCGGCTTGCTGTTGTCCCGGCCCGGCCGGCGCGCGAAAATGTTGCCGACCTGGTCGATGCGGATGTCGCAGCCGGCGTCCCGGCACCAGCGCACGAAGAGATCGCGCCCCTGGCGGTCCAGATCCGTGAGCGCAATGCGGCAGACACCCCCTTTGTCGGTGCCACCGATCTTCGCCATATCCATCAGGCTATCCCACAGCCGATCACTGTTGATGTTCAGGTTGGTGACATCCTGCTGGCTCATGACTTCTTCCCTTGGTTAACGTCGAGCGACAATCCGGCGGCCGTCCGCGGCCGCCAAGACCAGCGCACCATCGGCCGTCCTGTCAAACCGCTGCACCTGTTCCAGCAGGCGTATGAACGTCCCCTCCTGCCGCATCAGGGCCGGCGCGCACGCCATCATGGTCGCAACGGCACGGCCGATCTTGAGGCTGCTGCCGTCCAGCGTATAGGGCGCACCGTACGAATTGCATCCCGACCGGCCACCCAGGCGCCCGTCATTGTCGAAGCGGACCGTCACACGCGCATTGTCGATGATGCCGGCGCCGCCGATAGTCTCGACAACCCACTCGGCACCCTGCAGGGAAGGCGTTCCCGCTGGCGGCGGCGCACTGACGCGCACCATGGTCAGCGTACCCATGTCGCTGGCCGGCGCGGCGGGATCCACTGAATGCACCGTGTCGGTGGTCCACAGCAGGTTACCGCGGCTGTCGCGAATCGTGCCGCTGACGCTGTAGCGCATGCGCGGCTTCAGCTGCGCGCGATCGATCGTCAGGGCGAACGGCACGGGAACCTGGCGTCCCTCCATGGCGATGGTCTGGCGAGCGAGAACCCGCGCGGGCGTGTCGGCAAGCGAGACATCCGACAGCGTCGCCTCGGCGACGCTGCCCGGCGGCACGGCAATCCTCTCGCGGTAGGTCAGGTTGCCCCGCAGGGTCAGCGTCTCGGCCGGTGTGGTTGGCCGGTCGGCCGGCGCCGAGCAGGCCGAGAGAACGACAGCCGAACCCGCTGCCACCAAAAGCGCGACGATAAGCTTCATGGGACAACCTCACGCACGCCGGATGGTGTCACACCGTATCACCAGGAGCATCAACTTCCTGCCGGACGAGTCAGCGCCGCCTTGCTCGAGCCGCTGATGCGTTTGTAGCCATCCGACAGCGCCTCCAGTTCCTCGCGGGCGATCACGTCCTCGATGCGCTCGAACGGCTTGTCGCCGGTGCGCAGAAACACCTCGCGCAGGATGGCGTCGGGTGGGTTCTTCCGGTTGGTCAGCACGATGTTCGATGTCACCTCCAGGCGCTGCGCCTCGTAGCGATGCAAGGCCTGTACCGGATGGCGGTGCGCTGCCAGCGCGTCGGCCAGCACCTGCGCATCGAGGATGGCCTGGCCGGCGCCGTTGGAGCCGCGCGGCACCATGGGATGCGCCGCATCGCCCAGCAAGGTGATGCGACCGAACGTCCAGCGCGGCAGCGGGTCCTGATCGACCATCGGGAATTCCAGCACGATATCGGCCGCGCGCAGGAACGCCGGCACGTCGAGCCAGTCGAAATGCCAGTCCGCCATCGCACCGATGAAATCCTCGAGACGGCCGGGGCGGTTCCAGTCACGCCGCTTGTAGTGCGGCGTCTCGATCTCGACCACCCAGTTCACGAGCTGGCGACCCTCGCCGTCGATGGCATCGCGGATGGGATAGATCACCATCTTGCCGGTCGCCAGCCAGCCGGCGCGGACCAGGCTGGCGCCGGACAGGAACGGCGGCCAGCGCGTAACGCCGCGCCACATGTTGTAGCCGGAGTAGAGCGGATCGCCCTCCCCGGGATAGAACTGCTTGCGGATCACCGAGTGGATGCCGTCGCAGGCAATCAGAGTCGCGCCACGCTGCACCGGCAGGTCGGTATCGTCACCCGCGCGGCGGAAGCGCGCCGCGACGCCATCCGCATCCTGGTCGGCGCCGACGCAACGCCAGCCCAGGTGCAGGCGATCGGCACCGACACGCGCGTTGAAAGCCTCGAGCAGGACCGCCTGCAGATCGCCACGGTGGATCGAGAATTGCGGCCAGTCAAAGCCGGCGAACCGGCCCAGCGCCTCGCGGTAGATGAGCTGGCCGAACCGATTGAAGAAGGCAGCTTCCTGCGTGGTGACGGCAAGGCGCGCCAACGCCGCCTGCAAGCCCAGGTCGCTCAGCACACGTACCGCGTGCGGCAGCAGATTCACCCCGACGCCGACCGGCCGGATCGCGTCGGCCGCTTCATAGACACGGCACGGTATGCCGGCCCGATGCAGGGTCAGCGCCAGCGTCAGTCCGCCGATGCCGGCGCCGACAATGATCACGTCATCCATGAGGTCTCATCACTCCGGCTTGATGTTGGCGTCGCGAATGACCTTCTGCCATTTGGCGAGATCGGCGCGCACCAGGGCGGCCAGGGGATCCGGTGGACCGCCGACCGGAACCAACCCCTGTTCGCGCAGCGCCGCCTTGACCGGATCAAGCGCCAGGATCGCGTTCACCTCGCCGTTGAGCCGCGTCAACACATCGACCGGCGTTTGCGCCGGCGCGAACAGGCCGTACCAGAGATCGACGTTGAAGCCGGCGATCCCCTCTTCCATCAGGGTCGGCACGTCGTTGGCCTGCGGCGAGCGCTTGTCGCTGCCGATCGCCAGCAGCTTGATCTTGGCGGTGCGTTCCAGCGGCAGCGCCGTGTGCAGCGGCATCACCATGGTACCGACGTGACCCGCCACGACATCCTGCACGGCACCGGCCGAGCCGCGATAGGGCACGTGGACCACGTCGATCTTGGTGGCGAGCTTGAACAGCTCCATGAAAAGGTGCTGCGGCGTGCCGACGCCGGGCGAGGCGTATTTCATCGCACCAGGCTCGGCGCGGGCGCGCTGAAGGAAGCCGGTGATCGCGTTGACCTTGACCGCGGGATTGACCGTCAGCACCAGGTCGCCGTTGGCGACCTTGGCGATCGGCGCAAAGTCCGCGACAGGGTCGTACCCGATGTTGGGGTAGAGCGGCACGTTGGTGACAAAGGTGTTGGCCGTCATCATCAGCGTGTGACCATCCGGCGCTGCGCGCGCCACGGTCTGCGTGCCGATGCTGCCGCTGGCACCGGGCTTGTTGTCGATCACCACCGGCTGGTTCCAGCGCTGCCGCAAATGCTCGCCCACCAGGCGGGCCAGGATGTCGACGCCGGTGCCGGGTGTGAAGGGCACGATGATGGTGATCGTCCGATCGGACAGGCCCTGCGCCCGCAGCCCGGCGGAAGGAGCGGACCACAGCAACGATGTCATCGCTGCCACCGCGTGACGCCTTCCGATATGCATGCCACCCTCCCGCATCTTCTTTTGCTGCGCGACACCAGGCCTCGCTATCGTGCATAGCGGACCAGCGACCGGAAACTCGCGCAACACTTGCTGTCCTGCATCGGCTGGCGCAACCCTAGCGCCCCATTGGCCGGAAATACAGACGACGCGAGGGATGCATGCTGCCGTTGCAGGGAATCTCAGTCCTCGACCTGACACAGGCGATGGCCGGCCCGATGGCCGGGCAGATCCTGGGCGACATGGGCGCCGATGTGATCAAGGTCGAGCCGCTGGGCGGTGAGCATTTCCGGCCGCAGCTGGGTGGCGCCTGGGTTCCCTCCCTCAATCGTAACAAGCGCGGTGTGGCGATCGATCTGACGTCCGAGGGCGGCAAGCAGGTGATGTGGCGGCTGGTGCAAAAGGCCGACGTGTTCATGGAAGCCTTCGTGCCCGGCGTCATCACCAAGCTGGGCTTCGGCTATCCCGCCGTGAGCGCCGTCAATCCCGGTCTCGTCTACCTGTCGATCTCGGGTTACGGTCAGACCGGTCCCTATCGCGGTCGCGGTGGCTACGATCCCTGCATCCAGGCCGAAACCGGCATCATGGAAGCGACCGGCGAACCGGACGGGCCACCGGCCCGCGTCGGCACCGCGCCGATCGATCAGGGCACCGGCACGTACGGCGCGCTCGGCGTCGCCATCGCGCTGCTGGCACGCCATCGCACCGGCCGCGGCCAGCACATCGACCTGGCGCTGTACGACGTCGGTGTCCAGCTGATGAGCCATTGGATCACCAACTATGGCCGTACGGACGAAGATCCCAAACGCATGGGCATGTCGCACACGCTGATCGTGCCACTGCGCACGTTTGCGACGCAAACCCAGCCGCTCTACGTGGCCTGCACACAGGACTCGTTCTGGCTCAAGCTGCTCGAGGCCGTGGGGCTATCCCGGCTGAAGAGCGACCCGCGCTTCAAGACCAACGCCGACCGGGTGGCCAATCGTGCCGTATTGGAACCGTTGCTGGAAGCGGCCTTCGCGGCCGAGACATGCGAGACGCTGCTGGGGCGCCTGATCCCCGCCGGCGTGCCCTGCGCCCCAGTGAAGTCGGTCAGCGACATGCTGCATGATCCGCATGCCATTGCACGACAGAGTTTCGTCGCCATGGACTACCCGGGGCTCGGCAAGGTGATGAGCGCCAACAATCCGCTGCGGCTCTCCGATGCGCCCGTCGAGGTACGCCGCCTGGGACCGCAGCTGGGCGAGCACACGCGCGAGATCCTGCGCGAGGTCGGCTATCGCGACGGCGAGATCGAGGCGCTGGCGCGATCGCACGCCGTACGCCTGCATGACGGTGAAACGGTTACGAGCTGATATTCGGACACACTGTCGCCCGGGTCCGGACAGCCCGGGTTGCCATCGCCCTCCCCCGGCGGTAGTCAGGCGCAGGATCTGCGGGAGGCAAACATGCCGGTTTCCGATATCGCCGACGGCCGCACGGCAGCCGCGTCCAGCACCGCCACGCTGGCCTACCAGACCGGGCTCGGCAACGAGTTCGCCACCGAGGCACTGCCCGGCGCCTTGCCCGTCGGACGCAACTCGCCGCAAAAGCCGGCCCACGGTCTCTACACCGAACTGCTGTCGGGCACGTCGTTCCTGGCGCCGCGCGCCGTCAACCGCCGGTCATGGCTCTATCGCATCCGCCCGTCGGCAAAGAACGCGCCGTTCCGGCCTTACACCGCCAATTTGTGGCGTAGCGGGCCCGTCGAAGAGGTGCCGCTGCCGGCCGATCGCCTGCGCTGGAGCCGCTTCGCGATGCCCAAGGCCGGCACCGATTTCATCGACGGTGTGGCGACGCTCGCCGTCAACGGCGATGCCGGCATGCAGGCGGGCATCGCCGCGCACGTCTATCGCGCCGACGCCTCGATGACCGATCGCTTCTTCGCCAACCACGACGGCGAGATGCTGTTCGTGCCGCAGACCGGCCGGCTGCGGCTGGCCAGCGAGATGGGCATCCTGGAAGCCAAGCCCGGTGAGATCGCCGTGCTGCCGCGTGGCGTGCGCTGCCGCATCGAACTGCCCGACGGGCCCTCGTATGGCTTTATCTGCGAGAACTACGGCATGCATCTGCGGCTGCCCGATCTCGGGCCGCTGGGCTCCAATGGGCTGGCCAACCCGCGCGATTTCGAGACACCGGTCGCGGCCTACGAGGATCGCAGCGGCAAATTCGAAATGGTGGTGAAGACCGGCGGCCGGCTGTGGGTCTGCGCCACCGACCGCTCGCCGCTCGACGTCGTGGCCTGGCACGGCAATCTCGCGCCCTATCGCTACGACCTCGCACGCTTCAACGTGATGGGCACGGTGAGCTACGACCACCCCGACCCGTCGATCTACACGGTGCTGACGGCACCCTCCGACACGCCGGGCTGGGCCAACATCGACTTCGTGATCTTCCCACCGCGCTGGTTGGTGGCCGAGGACACGTTCCGCCCGCCGTGGTTCCACCGCAACGTGATGAGCGAGTTCATGGGCCTGATCCACGGCCAGTACGATGCGCGCGCCGAAGGCTTCACGCCGGGCGGCACGTCGCTGCACAACGCCTTTACCGCGCACGGCCCCGATGCGCCGACCTTCGAGGCGGCCAGCAACGCGACGCTGGCGCCGCACAAGATCGACAACACGCTCGCCTTCATGTTCGAGACCCGCTTCGCGCTGAAGCCGACGCGCTTTGCAATGGAAGCGCCGGAACGGCAACTCGACTACTACAAGACCTGGGACAGCCTCGCGGCGCGGTTCACTCGGTAACCCTTCCCCGCTTGTGGGGAAGGTGGCGCGCAGCGCCGGATGGGGACCCGACGTGGTCTCAGTTAGATGGACCCCGCCGGGTCCCCTCCGCCCCTTCGGGGCACCTCCCCAACTTCGTTGGGGAGGAAAATTCTCTCACACATGAACGGTCTATCGATGGCAGCGCTCAACGAAACGCACGATCCCGCGCTCAAGAGCTGGGTCGACTCGGCCAACACCGGCGACATCGACTTCCCGATCCAGAACCTGCCGTTCGGCGTCTTCCGCCGCGCCGGCACGGATGAGCCCTTCCGCGGCGGCGTCGCGATCGGCGATCAGATCCTGGATCTCGCGGCCGTGCGCGTTGCGCGTGCCATCCGCAGCACGGCGGCAGCGAATGCGCTGCGCGCCGCCAGCGGCGCGACGCTGAACGCCTTCATGGCGATGGGACCGCAGGCGTGGTCGGCGCTGCGCCTGGCCCTGTCGCGCGTCTTGCGCGAGGGCGCGCCGGCCCAGGCCAAGCTTGCAGGCGCCCTGGTGGCACAAAGCGATGCCGAGATGGCGGTACCGGCCGGCATCGGCGACTTCACCGACTTCTATACGTCGATCTATCACGCCACCGCCGTCGGCAAGCTGTTCCGGCCCGACAACCCGCTGCTGCCCAACTACAAGTGGCTGCCGATCGCCTATCACGGCCGTGCCTCCTCGATCGGCACCAGCGGCCAGCGCTTCCACCGCCCCAAAGGCCAGACCCTGCCGCCCGGCGGCAACACGCCGTCCTACGGGCCCTGCAAGCGGCTCGATTACGAGCTGGAACTCGGCGCCTTCGTCGGCGTCGGCACCGATCTCGGTGCCACCGTGGCGATGGCGAATGCCGAGCAGCATCTGTTCGGCGTCGTGCTGCTCAACGACTGGTCGGCGCGCGACATCCAGGCCTGGGAATACCAGCCGCTCGGACCGTTCCTCGCCAAGAGCTTCGCCACGACCATCTCGCCGTGGATCGTGACCCTGGAGGCGCTGGAACCCTATCGCGCCGCCTGGACTAGGCCCGATGGCGATCCGCAGCCGCTGCCGCATCTGGACTCGACCGACAACCGCGCGCGCGGCGCCATCGATATCGGGCTGGAGGTGTGGATCGAAAGCGATCGCATGCGGCGCGAGAACAGCGGACCGGCGCTGCTGTCGCGCTCGAACTTCCGCGACTCCTACTGGACCTGGGCGCAGATGATGGCGCACCACGCTTCCAACGGCTGCAACCTGGCGGCCGGCGACCTGTTCGGCAGCGGCACGCAATCCGGCCCACGGTCCGAGGAAGGCGGCGCCCTGCTCGAGCTGTCCAAGGGCGGCAAGGAGCCGGTGACGCTGGCCAACGGCGAGACCCGCACCTTCGTCGAGGACGGCGACACCATCACCTTCCGTGCGTCCTGCGCCGCCGACGGCCGCGCCCGCATCGGCTTCGGCGCCTGTTCCGGCACAGTGCTGCCGGCAACGTAATTTCCTTCCCCGCTTGCGGGGAAGGTGGCCGATGGCCGGATGGGGACCCAACGTGGTCGTAGCTACTGAGACCACGAGAGCTCCCCTCCGCCCCTTCGGGGCACCTCCCCACGCCAAGGCGTGGGGAGGATTCTGACCGCTAATCCTTCCCCTTGGGGCGATCGTCGCGCTGCGCCGGCTGAGGTGGCGGTGGCGGCGCTGCCCGCGGCGGCTCCTTCGGCGGCGGCGGTGCCGCTGACCGCGGCGGCTCGGCGTGCGGTGGACGCGCCTGTTGTGGCGGCGGCGGGGCAGCCCGCGGCGCCTCTTGTTTCGGCGGCGGCGCCACGCGCTCGGGTGCCGGGCGTGGTGCGGCTGCGGGCGGCGGCGGTGCCACAGGCTCCGGTGCCGGGCGTGGCGCGGCTGTAGGCGGCGGCGCCTCCGGACGTGGCGGCGGTGCCACCCGTTCCGGTGCCTTGGGCGTTGCTGTTGGCGCTGGCGCGACCTTCTCCGGTGGTTTCGGCGGCGGTGCTACCTGATCGCGCTCGCGCGTCGGTGGCTGGGTGGGCGGCGGCCCCACGCGCTCCGACGGTTTGGGGGCCACGCCTGGCGCCGGTGGCACGGCCGGTGTGCTCGGCTCCTTCGGTGTCGCCTGCGGACCAGGTCCGCGCTCGCGTAACGGCGGCAGGTCGGGGCGCCCCGGCGGGCTGACTTTTTCATCCGGACGGGGCGGCATGCCCGGCCCCTTGGCTGGCGGCACTGCGCCGGTCGGCGGCAAGCGCTTGTCGTCGGGCTGGCCGGGCCTGGGGCCGGCGGCCGGCGGCAGGGCGCTGTCCGGACGATCGGGCACGCGCGCGCTCTTGGGGCCCGGTGCGGCCGGACGCTCCTGCCGCTCGGGCCGTCCCAGGGTCGGCATATCGCCCAATGTCGTGCGGCCCACGACAGGTGCCGGCGCCTTGGCGTCCGGTCCCTTGGCGTCGGGCAGGCGCTTGTCCGGCGCGCGATCCGGCAACACCGGCGGTGCCGCCACCGGCGCCACATCCGCCTTCACCAGGCGATCGCCCTGCACCCGCAGCGCGGCGCGGTTCACCGGTCGCGCCTTCTCGAAGACCTCGGTCGGCACGACGGTGGCATAGCGCTGGTTCGCATAGGTCCAGCGTTCGTCGTCGCGCCGTCCGTCACGGCGATCCTTCCAGCGCTCGACGTAGTCGGTGCGCCGCTCGATCTCGGTGACGTTGTAGACGTTGGTCACGTTGATGTTGCGGATGTACGTGCGGTTGGTCGTGTAGGGCGGCACATACACTTCGCGCGGACCCAGCGGGAACCAGCCGACCGCAGGCCCCCGGCTGCCGAAGGTGAATTCGGCGATCGTCGCACCGACGAAGCCCACGACCGCCGGTGCATAGACCGGCCGCGTCGTGCGCGACGGCGGCACCCAGGACCAGCGGTTGTTGAACATCACCCAGCGGCCATAGTGGAATGGCGCGAAGCCCCAGGGCGCATCATCCACCCATGTCCAACCCCACGGCCGCACCCACGCCCAGTGGCCGTAGCGATAAGGCGCCCAGCCCGCCGGCACCGCGCGCGGCACCCAGACCTGGCCGTAGTCGCCACCGCCAGTCCAGCTGCCGTAGGCATCGAGATCCTCGTAGCCGGTCACTGTGCTCGCGATGTACTGCGGCGCCGGGCGATAGACGATCTGCCGATCGCGCGCCGCCCACTCCGGCGGCATCGGCGGCGGCGCCAAGCGCTGGGTGGAGAACACCACAGGCGTCATGCCGCTCACCGATCCGATCTCGCCGGCCTGTACGGCCAGCACGCTGCCGTTGGCATCGACAAACTGCGCCGCACCAGCGCGCACGCCGATGCGGGTCGGATCGTCGGTGGTGCCAGCCTCGATCAGATAGTCACCATCCGCCGTCAGTCGCACGGTGCCGCGCGGCGTCAGGATTTCGACGGGCCGCTCGGATGCGACACCCGATGTCCGCACGTCGATGCGACCCTGCGGCAGGCGCAGGCGGAACTGCTCGTCATCCAGCGCCAGCGCGTCGATCTCGGTGGCGCCCTGCAGGCGCACACGCATGCCCGCCACCACCATTTCGGCGCGGCCATTGGGCTCGGTCCACAAGGCACTGCCGGTGGTGAAGGGGTAGTTCGCAACCGCCGGCGACCAGCGCGACTCATCGCTGTCCTGGTAGGACACGGTGCCGGCAAGATAGCTGATGCGGCCGACACGGGCCGGCGGATCAGCCTGGGCAAGGGCATTGCCGGCCATGGCCAGCACGGCAAGACCAAACGAAGCGGCGAACGCCGCGCGCAACCAGCGCTGCATGGTGCCTCCTGGAGACCAGCCTCGACGTAAAAACGTCACCGCAAAGAGCCAGTTCCCCATTTCAGATACGGCGCGCGCTGTGTCGAACCGGAGGCACCAAGCGGCGGGCCGGGGGTATTTTCGTGATGAAGTGTGGCGAAAGGGCACGGAAAACGAGAGGCCGGTTGCAGCGAAGGTGAGATCACCGCTACGGTAGAGGTGACGGGAGCGGTCGATGAAGGTTGTCTATTCCGACAAGCATGCGCTGCATGATCCGGCGTTCTTCCTGGTGCGCGGCGAGCGCAAGGAGAGCGCCGAGAAACCGGGACGCGCCGATATCCTGCTCGAGGCGGCACGCGAGAGCGGCCATGAGATCGTGCCGCCGGCCTACACCGGCCTGGTGCCGGTGCTGGCGGTGCACACGCCGGAATATGTCGACTTCCTGCAGGTGGCGCAGCGCGAGTGGCGCAAGCTCGAGGGCGCCGGTCCCGAGGTAATCCCCAACGTACATCCCGTGCGGTATCGCGGCTCCTACCCGCGTGCCATCGCGGGCCGGGCCGGTTGGCACCAGGTCGACGGCGCCTGCCCGATCGGACCCGGCACATGGGAGGCGGCGCTGGCAGCCGCACAGGTCGCGGTGACCGCGGCGCAGATCGTGATGGACGCGACGCGGGCCGGCCAGGCGGCGCCGATGGCGTATGCGCTGTGCCGGCCGCCGGGACACCATGCCTACGCCGACATGGCCGGCGGCTTCTGCTTCCTGAACAACACCGCGATCGCCGCCCAGCATCTGCGCACCGAGCACCAGCGCGTTGCCATCCTCGATGTCGATGTGCACCACGGCAACGGCACGCAGGGCATCTTCTATGCCCGCAACGACGTGCTCACCGTCTCGATCCATGCCGACCCGGCCGACTACTATCCGTTCTTCTGGGGTCATGCGCACGAGCGCGGCGACGGCGCCGGCGAAGGCAGCAACTTCAACCTGCCGCTGCCGTTGGGCAGCGGCGATGCCGTCTGGCTCGCCGCCGGCGAACGCGCGCTGGAACGCATCCGCACCTTCGCGCCCGCGGCGCTGGTCGTGGCGCTGGGCCTCGATGCGTCGGAGCACGATCCGCTGCAAGGCCTGAAGGTCACCACATCTGGCTTCGGCCGCATGGCGGCCCTGATCGCCGCGCTGAAGCTGCCCACGGTGCTGGTGCAGGAAGGCGGCTATCTCGGCCCGGAGCTGGGCGACAATCTGGCCAGCGTTCTGTCCAATCTGCAGGCCTGACAATCGCGCCCTGTGCCACCGCACATCGCTGGCCTGCGCCCGGCGAACTGCTGCCGCGTTGTATCGGGTTGACCGCCGTCGCACCGGCGCGCCCTAATCCGGCAGTCGCCGCACGGTCCATCCATGAACGACGTCGTCCGGACTGATCATCGACCGGATCCCCTCGCCCGCGCGCGTGCGTTGGCGCCGTCGCTGGCTGCGGCCGCCGATACGATCGAGCGCACCCGGCGCATCCCCGAGCCGCTGCTGTCGGCACTGCACGACTCGCGTCTCTTTCGCATGCTGCTGCCGCGCTCGGTCGGCGGTGACGAGGTCGAGCCCTGGGTCTACCTGGACGCCATCGAGGAAGTCGCCCGCCATGACGGCTCGGTGGCGTGGAACGTGTTCGTCGGCAACAGCTCGGCGCTGATCGCGCCGTTCCTGCCGCTCGAGACCGCGCGCACGATCTTTGCCGACCCGCGCACGATCGTCGCCTGGGGTCCGCCCAACGATTGTCGTGCCCAGGCCGCGCCCGGCGGTTACCGCGTCAGCGGCCGCTGGGATTTCGCCTCCGGCTGCCGTCAGGCGAACTGGATGGGTGCGCATTGCCTGGTGGTGGAGGCCGACGGATCGCTGCGCCTGAATCCGGCCGGTCGGCCGACGGTGCGTACACTGCTCTTCCCGGCCGCCCAGGCCGAGCTGCTCGACACCTGGGACGTGATCGGCATGCGCGGCACGGCCAGCGACTCCTACACGGTCACCGATGTCTTCGTGCCGGAGGCCTTCAGCGGTACCCGTGAGGACCCCGCGCTGCGCCGCGAACCCGGCCGGCTCTACGCCTTCACCATGCAGGGCCTCTATGCCGTCGGCGTCGCCGGCGTCGGGCTGGGCATCGCCCGCGCCATGCTGGAAGCCTTTGTCGCGCTCGCGACCCACAAGGCGCCGCGCTATCTCGGCCGCCTGGCTGACAGCGCGACGGTGCAGGCGGCCGTGGCGCAGATGGAAGCGCAGCTGGGCGCGGCGCGTGCGTATCTGGTGGAAACGCTGTCGTCGATCTGGGCGCACGCCGGCAGCGAAGCGCCGATCGATGTGCTGGCGCGCGCCCGGGTGCGACTGGCCTGCACGCATGCCATCCAGACAGCCGAAGCGGTCGCCAACCAGGCCTACAAGGCCGCCGGTACCGATTCGATCTTCCTGGGCACCGCCTTCGAACGCCGCTTCCGCGACATCCACACCCTGTCACAGCAGATCCAGTCGCGCCTCTCGCATTTCGAGGCAGTCGGCCAGATCCTGCTCGGCATCGAGCCCAAGGGCCCGTTCCTGTAGCTAGTCGCCGCCGCGGCCGGCGATCACGATGATCGTCGGCTTGGCGGGCAGGGTCGCCTTGCTGACATCGATGGTGCGACTGTCGGGCCACACGGCTTCGTAGCTGTCGGCCATGATGCCCAGAAAGCGATCGGCCTGCAGGCCGCCCCAGTAGTGCATGGGCAGCACGACCTGTGGCTGGATCTGCTTGATCACCTCGGCCATCAGCGGCACGCCCATGGTGTAGGAGCCGTCGATCGGCACCATCAGCACGTCGATGCGGCCGAGTTGCTCGAGATGCTCCTTCTCAAGGCGATGATGCAGGTGGCCGAGATGGGCGATGCACAGATCGCCGATACGGAAGCCGAAGATCGAATTGCCGTTCTGCCGCACGCCGCCATAGTCGCGGACGTTGGTCGGCACGTTCCACACCTGGATGTCGCGCAGCGTGACGTCGTGCGTCATCAGGTCCCGGCCACCCTCGGCCCAGCCGCGCAGCACGTGCGTGACGCCGGGCTCGATGTCGTCCGTGAAGTGCGTGCCGTGGGCGTTGTTCATGGTGACGATGTCGGGTCGCCGGCCATAGCCGTTCAGCCCGTTGTAGTCGGTGATCACCCGCACGCCCTGCGGCGTCTCGATCAGAAAGCTGGCATGGCCGACGAAGGTGATGCGCGCGGCACTGGCGGCGGCGTTCTGTGCCAGCAGGCCATCCAGCCGGGCGCGATGAACAGATGGCGCACCATCTGCGACATTCTTGGTGCATCGGGCCAGGGCAACAGGCGCAAGCGCGAACAGGAGGCCCGCCAATGCAGCGGCCAGCAACGGTCGGACGGCAATCAACGGCACGGCAACCTCCAGACGTCAGTTATGCGAGGATGCCTCTTGCAGCGTCGTGCCGGCAATGGCTCGCTTCCGGCAAACAACCGCTTGTGACTGTGGCCGTGTCGCCGAAGCTCGACGTGCCGCTCGTTGGCGTTGTAATTGTTCGATGGTGTGCCTAACTGTCCGGTGTCACAATGAGGTTGATCCCGTCGAGTCAAAAGTTAGGTATCTAAGGTCCAAATAAAGCTGCCGGTTGATCCGCAATAAAAAGGTGTTCGATCGTTGGGGGAGGTAGCGCGTGTCCGAAGATGATGGCATTGCCCGCATCAATCGCTTCAAGAAAATACTGATCATGGGCTTGCCGGGCGCCGGCAAGACAACGCTGGCCACGGTTCTCAGGGCCCGGCTGAATGCCGTGCTATTCAACGCAGACGAAGTGCGCCAGAACATCAACAAAGACCTCGGCTTCTCAGTGGAGGACCGCGTTGAACACGCCCGCCGCATGGGGTGGCTGTGCGATCAAGTCACGATGACAGGCGGCTTTTCGATCGCCGATTTCGTCTGTCCTACAGATCAGACGCGCGCAGCGTTCCTGGCTGGCGGTGACGCGGTCATCGTATGGGTCGATCGCATCGACGCCGGGCGGTTTGACGACACCAACCAACTCTTCACCGCGCCGGCGAACGTCGATATCCGGGTCACGCCGAGCGGAACGGTGGAATACTGGGCCGAACAGGTCATTCAACTCGTTCGCCCGGTGTTCGACCCCAGAAAACAAACCGCATTGTTCGTCGGACGATTCCAACCCTTCCACGAGGGTCATCTCACGCTTATCCGCGAAGGTTTGCGTCGGGTCGGCCAAGCGTGCATCGCCGTCAGGAACACCGGCGGCCTGGACGCCAACAATCCCTTCGACTTCGAGCAAGTACGCGCCCGAATAGAGCATGCCCTTCGGGCCTATGAAGGACGTTTTGTTGTCACCCAGCTTCCGAACATTACCCACATCTTCTATGGACGTGATGTAGGTTATGTCATCGAGCGAATCGAACTTGATTCCGTCGTCGAAAACATATCGGCGACCAAAGTCCGCCAGGCGCTGCTGGACGCGGGCTAGGGCTGCGAAAAACACTTGGAAGAATTTAGAAGACCTCTGGTTGCACGTTCCCTCCGTTTGTGTTTTCTTGGTCGTAATTGGGGGTACTTGCAAAAATCGAAGTAGTGGCGTCGCGCACACATCTTGTGAAAGCTCGACACAATGAAAGACCTGGAAAGGCGTTTTCCCGGCGTGCGCTTCTACAACGCGGCGCTGACGGAAGTGCAAATCAATGTGTCGATAGGCGTCGGTACGCGCATCGGCTCGATGACATTGATCCACGATGGCGCGAGCATTGGGTCAGGCACGACCATCGGATCACATTGCAATATCTGCGATTGCAGGATCGGTGATCGCGTCTCCATCCAAACGGGTTGCCACATAACACGCGGCGTCGTGATCGAGGACGATGTCTTCATTGGCCCCGGTGTCATCACGCTCAACGACAAGCTGCGAGGCGATGATCCTATCGCGTATCCGCGCATTTGCCGCGGCGCCAAAGTCGGCGGCGGCAGCGTGATACTACCCGGCGTCACGATCGGAGAGCGCGCGACAGTCGGCGCCGGCAGCGTTGTCAGACGCAACGTGCCGGCGGGCAGGACCACCCTTGGAGACCCCATACACGTCCGCAGGAGGGCATACGGGTCGACAACACGCATCGATGAGTAGTGCCAGAGTCGAGGGCAGAGACATGCCTGGCGTTCAGTCTTCTTCCGGTCTTCGCGTTCTGCTGACCAACAACACGCTTGGGACGCGCGCGGGATCGGAGATGTACGTGCGCGATCTCGCGATTGCCTTGATGAAGCGCGGGCATTTTCCGGTTGCCTACAGCTCCGTCCTGGGCGAGGTAGCGCACGAGCTGCGGCAAGCGACGGTACCCGTCATCGACGACCTGACGACACTGCAGGAACCACCGGACATCATTCATGGCCAACATCATCTCGACACGATGGCGGCCGTCCTTCGTTTTCCGACGACGCCGGCGATTTCCGTATGCCACGGCTGGGTTCCCTGGGAAGAGCTGCCGTCGGTGTTTCCAACCATCATGCATCATGTCGCCGTGGACGATTTGTGCCGAGAGCGGTTGCTGATAACGGCCGGGGTTACAGCGGCTGACGTGTCCGTCATCTACAACTTCGTCGATCTCGAGCGCTTCAACCTGCGTACGAGCTGGCGCGATAAGCCCAGGTCCGCTTTGATCTTCAGCAACTACGCTGGCAGCAATCCGGCTACGCACGCGATCAAGTCAGCGTGCATTCGCGCCGGGATCGAGCGCGTCGACATCGTTGGATCGGGATCGGGCAACTCCGTTGCGAAGCCGGAACTCATTCTTGGTGAATATGACCTGGTCTTTGCCAAGGCCCGCTGCGCCTTGGAAGCGATGGCCTCCGGTGCCGCCGTTATCGTCGCCGATCACTCCGGCCTCGGCGGCATGGTAACGAGCCAGAATGTAGGACAGATGCGCCGGCTGAACTTCGGCGTGCGCACGATGCAGGCGACGGCGGTCACGGAAGAGAACGTGCTGCGCGAGCTGAGGCGCTACGATTCACAGGACGCGTCTCGGGTCAGCGTTTGGATCCGCACCCAGGCAGATATGTCGGCGGCCGTGACGGACTGGTTGTCTCTCTACGAGGACGTCATTGCACGCTGGCGTGATGCGAACCACCAGGGCACAGCGATCGAGTTTCAAGAGCAGTCGATTGCAGCGTCGCGGTATTTGCGTTCACTGGCACCTGTCATCAAGACCCGCTCTGACGCTGAACACAGGGCGCATCACGCCACGCAGATACAAGCCGAACTGTCCCGGCAGCTCGCGGCCCGGGAAGCCGAGAGCGCAGCGAGAATACAGGAGACTGCCGCCGCCCAAGGGGATCTCCTGCAACGCATGGCCGCCAAAGAAGTCGAGCTCGCAACCAGGGTACAGGAAGCCGCCGACGCTCAATCAAGCCTCTTGCAGCGCATCGCTGATAAGAAACGGGAAGTCGCTGCCGTCCGCGCGGAGGCGAGCGCACTCGAGGCCCAGCTCAAGGCGATCCTTTCGTCCAGAGCGTGGCAGGTCGCGACCAAGTACGGAAAGATGCGAGCATGGTTTCGCAAATCCTAGAAACCGCGCCGGACCGGAGACTCCGTTTCGCCATCGTTGGGCTCGGTCGGATGGGACGACTGCACCTGCAAACATGCCGGCGGTTTTCCGATATATCGATCGTTGCCGGCGTCGACCGGGACGAGACGAAAGCGGATGTCGCCGCACTGCATGGCGTGCCCTTTTTTCGTACCGGCGCCGAGCTGCCCGATCATGTCGACGCTGCCATCATTGCTACGCCGGCGGGTCAACACGTCGGCTGCACGCTGCCGTTGCTGGCGGCCGGTATCCATTGCCTGGTCGAGAAGCCGCTGGCGATGAATTTTGAAGACAGCAATCGGCTGGTCACCGCTGCCGCCCAGCACAAAGTCGTTTTGGCAGTTGGCCATAGCGAACGTTTCAACATCGGCGTCAACCATGCCCAGCGGGCGTTGGCAGCCGATATTCGCCATGTCGAGGCTTTTCGAATGGCGTCACTGTCAGCCACGAGTCCAGGCGACGTCGATGTCGTTCAGGATCTGATGGTTCACGATCTTGACTGGGTGATGAATGGACTCGGAGAACTGCCGCGGAAGGTCAGTATACGCGATGCCCGGTGGCGCCGCGGCATGTTGTCCTATGTCAGCTGCGAGCTGGATTTCAACAGCGGAGCACGCGTGGGCCTGACTGCCAGCAGTATGGCTGCCATCCGCTTGCGCGAGATCCTCCTGCATCTTGCCGACGGCGACATCGATGTGGTCAATCTGGATTCTCCCTCCATGTCTATGGATTGCGACGCCTTGACGTTGCAGACGCGCGCATTTCTCGCGGCCATGGCGGGCAAGGCATCCGGGATTGCCACCGGGAAGGATGTTCTATCGGTCATGGCTCTGAGTGACCGGATCAGGGCGAGTTGCGAAGGCACACTGTGTGCCGATGTCGAAACGTCCGGATAGCGCCCTCATGACGGCGTCCATCATACCGTTTGTCGACGTTGTCGCCGACTGGTCGCCGCTCAAGGCCGACGCCCTGGCACGCATCGCCCGGGTCTTCGAGCACGGCCAGTTCATCATGGGGCCCGAGGTCGCCGAGTTCGAGGAGCGCCTGGCCGCGGAGATCAACGTCAACCATGCCGTGTCCTGTAGTTCGGGGACCACCGCCTTGCAGATCGCGCTTATGGCGCTCGGCGTGGGGCCCGGCGACGAGGTTATTCTTCCGGGGTTTACCTTCGCTGCACCGCTGGAATGCGTTCTGTTGCTCGGCGGGACCCCTGTGCTGGCGGACATCGACCCGAGCACCTGTCTCATCGATCCCGACTGCGTATCGGCCCTGATCGGACCAAAGACTCGCGCGATTGTCGCCGTGTCGCTTTACGGTCGGCCCGTCGATGTTGCGCGTCTCAACGCGATTGCCGCCCGCCACGGCATAGCGGTGATCGAGGATGCCGCACAGAGTTATGGCGCCGCGCTGCGCGGCAACGCCAGTGGCGGACTCGCCGCGATCGGCTGCCTGAGCTTCTTTCCGACCAAACCGCTGGGTGCCGCCGGAGACGGCGGCGCGCTGGCGATGAATGATTCGATGCTGGCAGCCCGCATTCGCGAGATTCGCGATCATGGCCAGGACGGCAAATACAACCATGCCCGACTGGGTCTCAACGGCCGTCTCAATTCGATCACCTGTGCGGCTCTCCTGTCGCGCCTGGGCACCACAACGCAGGCCGTGATGCAACGCCAGGCCATCGCCCGATGCTATGACGATCTCCTCAAAGCGGCAGCGGATCGTGGACAACTCCTGCTGCCACCCCCGGTGGAAGGCGGCACGTCGGCTTTCGCGCAATACACGATTCAGATCGAGCGTCGCGAAGAGATCATGCAGGACATGCTCGACGCCGGCGTCCAGGTGGCGGTGCATTATCCCAGACCCCTGCACCATCAGCCTGCATATCGCGAGCTTGTATCAGTCCGTTCGCTGGCAAACGCCGAGCTGGCCGCCCGGCGGGTTCTTTGCTTGCCGATCTATCCGACGTTGACGCAGAGCCAACAGCAACGGGTCGCCTCGGTCCTGACATCCTCTCTGGACAAACGTCTGTCGTGACCGCGTACCCCACTGATGTCCCGCCATTCCCGATTGTTGTCGGTGTGCCGCGGTCCGGCACGACCCTGCTGCGCCTGATGCTCGATGCGCACCCGCAGTTGGCGATCCCACCGGAGACGGGGTTCCTGAGCGCGCCACAGATTGCCGCCGGGTCAACCGACCCTTGCGAGATCGCCGAGCAGATCACGAAATTCCCGTTCGGGGCGCCCGCCTGGCAGGACTTCGGGATCGCGTCCAACGTGTTTCTGGCATCGGTGCAGGCACTGCCCGCGACAGCCGGCCTGCCCGAGGTTCTACGGCTCTTCTACCGACTTTATGCCGAACGACATGCCAAACCGCGCAGTGGCGACAAGACGCCGCTCTATGTGACGCACATGGCAACCGTCGCCGCCGTCCTGCCGGAAGCACGTTTCATCCATATCGTGCGCGATGGCCGCGACGTCGCGCTGTCGTGGAGCAAGACCTGGTTTGCCCCCAGTCGCAATCTGCCTGAACTGGTTGGCGTTTGGGCTGCCATGATCCGTCAAGCGCGCAGTGACGCGGCGGGGCTCCATTACCTGGAAGTGCGATATGAGCATCTGGTTCGCGAGCCCGAACGGACGCTCACGGCGATCTGCCGCTTCATCGAACTGGACTATTGCCAGGAAATGCTCGCGTATCACACGCGCTCGGCTGAGCGCCTACAGGAACACGCGGATCGCTTTGCTACGGATGGAACACTGGTCGTCAGCCACACGCAGCGCCTTCACCAGCAATGGCGAACTCAATTCCCACCGCAGCACGAGCGCATCGGTGCCTGGAAAGCGGAAATGTCGCTGGCGCAGGCTGAACGTTGCGAACAGAGGGCGGGAGGATTGCTGGAACCGGACACGATCCGGTAGCCGCTACCGGCTCGACCGAGCGCAGCTACGCCAGCCGCTTGCCCAGGCGCCCCGCGAGATCCTGGATGTATTGCCAGGCGACACGGCCTGAGCGCGCACCGCGCGTCACCGACCATTCGACCGCTTCCTTGCGCAGGGTCTCGGGATCGATGTCGAGCCCATAGCGGCGCACATAGCCCTCGATCATCGCGAAATAAGTGGGCTGGTCGGCGTTGTGGAAACCCAGCCACAGGCCGAAGCGGTCCGACAACGAGACCTTCTCCTCGACCGCCTCGCTGGGGTTGATGGCGGTCGAGCGCTCGTTCTCGATCATGTCGCGCGGCATCAGATGGCGGCGGTTGGACGTGGCGTAGAACAGCACGTTGTCCGGCCGCCCCTCTATGCCGCCCTCGAGCACCGCCTTCAGCGATTTGTAGGCCGCGTCCTGGCCGTCGAAGCTGAGGTCATCACAGAACAGGATGAAGCGTCGCGACGCCGGCCGCAGCACGCTCAACAGCACCGGCAGCGACGGGATGTCCTCGCGATGGATCTCGACCAGGGCCAGCGGTCCGGGCGTGCCGCCGAGCTCAGCGTTGACGGCGGCGTGCACGGCCTTGACCAGCGAGCTCTTGCCGCAGCCCCGAGCCCCCCACAGCAAGGCGTTGTTGGCCGGCAGCCCGCGCGCGAAGCGCAGCGTGTTGTCCTGCAGGATCTCCTTTTGCCGCTCGATGCCCTGCAGCAGACCGATATCGACGCGGTTGACGTCGGGAATTGCCTCCAACGCGCCCGTCGCATGCCAGACGTACGCATCGGCCGCCATCACGTCGAGCGGCGGCTTGACCTGAGGTGCCAGCCGTTCGAGCGCTTCGGCAATGCGCAGCAGCAGCGGTTCCAGCGGTTCAGTCATGTCGCAAGCCTGTGCACGGGTCGACGAAAGGCCGGCAACCTAGCGATAAACCCTTGAAGCCGAAAGCGATTTCGCCCGTTCCGGCGGCTTGATGCCGGACTGTCTTGTGCGTTGCAAAGCGGTTACGCGTGGGTATAGTCCGGCGTCCTTTTCGCCCCCGCCCACAGAATGGCCGGGGCACCGCCCACAGACAGGAGCGCGGCATGTTTATTTCGGAGGCGCACGCCCAGGCAACCGGCGGCGGCGGTGGTGGTTTTGGCGGTTTCGAGCAGATCCTGCCGCTGATCCTGATCTTCGTGGTGTTCTATTTTTTGCTGATCCGGCCGCAGCAGAAGAAGATGCGCGAGCACCGCGAGATGTTGGGCGGCGTCAAGCGCGGCGACCGCGTCGTTACCGGCGGTGGCATCATCGGGCTGGTCACCAAGGTGATCGGCGACAACGAGGTGCAGGTGGAAATTGCCGAGAATGTGCGCGTGCGTGTCGCCAAGAGCACAATCTCGAACATCCTGGCGCGCGGCGAGCCGGTGAAGGGCGCCAAGGACGACGATTCCGCCGAAAAACCGCTGCTCGAAAGCAAGTCCAGCGACGGCCCGGTCAGCTCTGGCGGTGGTGGCCTGCTCGGCAGCCTGTTCGGCTTCGGAAAGAAGAAGGAATGACAGCGACCGCACGGCGAGACCTCGCATGCTGACCCTTCCGCGCTGGCAGACCTGGACCATCACCGGGATCACGCTGTTTTCGCTGCTGCTGGCGCTGCCCAACCTGCTGCCCGCCTCGGTCCTGCGTTTCGTGCCGAGCTGGTACGCGACCAGCGTCATCAACCTGGGGCTGGACCTGCGCGGCGGCGCCCATCTGCTGTTCGACGTCGACGTGCGCAGCGTCGTGCGCCAGCGCCTGACGGACCTGTCGGACAGCATCCGTGCCGAGATGCGCAAGCAGCAGCTGCAGCTGCGTGAGATCACCAGCGACGGTACCGCGATCACGGTATCGCTGCGGGAGGGGACCGACGCGGCCAAGGCCGCCGAGGCGATCCGTAACCTGGAAGCCGGTGTCCTCGACGTCACCACGCCATCGCCTGGCACCCTGCGCGTGGCCTATTCGCAGCAGGAGCTGACGCGCCGCCGCCAGCAGGTGCTCGACCAGTCGATCGAGGTCGTGCGCAAGCGCGTCGACGAGACCGGCACCAAGGAGCCGACCATCCAGCGCCAGGGTGACGAGCGCATTCTGGTCCAGGTGCCCGGCGTCGAGCATCCCGACGACCTGATCAAGCTGATCAGCACGACGGCTAAGATGGAGTTCCGTCTCGAGGGCGTCGGCGCCACCATCCTGCGGCCGAGCAAGGAAGGCTGGGACGCCGTCTGGCCCGACCTCGCCAAGAGCGAGCGCTGGCAGAAGGAAAGCAACAAGACGCTGATCGCCGAGGAGATCTGCCGGCGCCAGGCCGCGGCCTGCATG
>Ga0187894_10002219_pt1 | contig 23480 bp, 18 predicted proteins | sample GBC1701081metaG_FD_136650 | JGI IMG/M metagenome (GOLD analysis project Ga0187894, IMG submission 136650) | White microbial mat communities from a lava cave in the Kipuka Kanohina Cave System on the Island of Hawaii, USA - GBC170108-1 metaG ... | reverse complement strand
GACCCAGGTAAACGAGGAATCGTAACGATACTGGTCGTGATAGACCCGCTCCCAGGAGCGATCCGGATAGTCTCCCAACGGATTGCCGACTTCGATCACCGGCTGGAGCGCCGTCAGCGCCAAGACCTGATCCGCCACCGCCACGGCGGCGACCGTCCCGGCCGTGACTTTTAAAAACTGCCTTCGTGACAAAAACATGGATCCCACCTCCTCGCAGTTGAGGGCTTCACCCAAGCCCGTACACCTTCACCAAGTTCCTCTTACCGCAAAACCGCCACCCACTCCTTACCCACAGAGTTGCCCGCAGTACGACGGATCGACCTTGCTACTAGCCAATGTCTGCATGATCAGATCTTTAGTTTGTATCGCATTTCTGACATCACGGGCCTCCTATACACGCAATATGCACACCAAATTCGCCAGATATAATGCGTCTAAGGGAAGCATGGGAAGTGATTGAATAATAAGCAGTACAATACCTTTTGGAAAATGATGAAGACAATCAGGATATGTATTGATGAGTACCTGCTGTATCACTCGATAAACGATCATTCGATTTCAAGAGATAAACATTCAGGAAATCAATAGTTTGGTTGCAATGTTCTTGAGTTACCTTTTAGTAGCGTTTTTGGATTGCTGAAACGCAGATAACAACGATGAATGTGGCTCACCAATGGCTTGACAGCTTTGTTCCTGTATCAGTAGAATCCCACCCCTCTAAACGACTGTGATTGAGCGGGAATAGCTCAGTGGTAGAGCATCGCCTTGCCAAGGCGAGGGTCGCGGGTTCAAATCCCGTTTCCCGCTCCAACATTCAGTCTTCCCTCAAGATGCATTTCTCTCTCTACACATCATGAGGGGAATCACTACTCGGCCTCTGAGTCGTAATGCTCTTCTCCACAGGTCGCGCAGATCATAGACACATTTAAAGTAACCTTTGCATCGGCTAAAGAGGCCGTTCTTACTCTGTAGGGGGTTGCGCCCCCGCTCCGGTGTTGACCAGTGTTCAGCTTGCTGCGCTTACAGACGCACAGGTTTTTTCAAGTGCGAAAACTTCCGGTGCGTCGGAGCCTTGGATGAAATGGATTCGGTCAAGCGGAACCGCCTCGTTCCCATACTTAACCAGAATATACTATATACTTGCCGATGGCCTTCGAATGAGTCTTGGGGAGCTGATACCTCTCAATTCTTCGTCGGCATGTAGCAAGGTTCTTTGCATTGAGAGATAAGGAAATCGTACAGGCCATACATTTGGCCCAGGAACGCCTTAAGCTTATGATCGCACCCCCAAGTGTGATGGCTTGGTTCTCTACCAAGCAAGAGCCGCAACTTGTCGGCAACCAGATCGGCGTGGGGCTTACTAAGGGCACTGTGGAATGGTTGCAACCTGGCCATGGCCTGGCAGGATTGAGGCTAAGCAGCGATAGAGTGGTTAACGGGCCACGTGCACAAGGGACTGCAGTCGCCCTACCTGTTCGGCCGCACGAGAAAGTTCATCCGGAGTGAGCGGCGTTCGACTAAATCGTCCTTGATGGTAGAGGGCAATTACATCAGCCACCATCGGACCGGCCGCTTTCCATTCTCGTTCAACCAGTCTGGCAAATTCACTGGCTGTGGCAGTTGGAGGTTTGTTCACCCCATATCTCTCCACCGTGCGAACCATGCGAGCATAGAGCTGGACGATCGCAAGCTGCTGGTGCGATGTCGGAAGGTGTGTGGTGGCCCAAAGCCCGATCCTATCCCGAAGCATGAGAAGGAGTAAGGCCAGGCCGACCACAATTATTCCCGTGACAAGTCCCGGCATGCCTAGATCGAATGTTCGGGCCATATATGTCAGGCGGTTGAGGACCTGGCTTACCGGGGCACTCAGCAACGAAACCCATCCACTCACTCTCTCACGCAACACATCACTGCCTTCTCGTACTCCATGAACGACTGCCAGTTGATCCTTCCCGCTATAGCGGACGAACAGGCGATCCCACTGTAGCCGAACAGATTCCACGAGTTGGCTCAGTGGCTCCCAGCGAGTAGTGGCAACTGCTGCGATGACGGTGGGGGTGGGATCCATGGTGATCCAGCCTGAGTGAGGAAAGTAGACCTCGACCCAGGCATGGGCATCCCGCTGGCGTACAGTGAAATAACCCCCATATTCGTTCCATTCCGTGGCAAGAAATCCTGTCACGAGTCGAGCGGGAATGCCCACAGTTCGCAGCATCACAACCATGGCAGTCGCGTAGTGTTCACAATATCCGGTTTTTCGCGTGAAAAGAAATTCCTCGAGCGGATGACCAAGCATGACCGTATCGGCTTCAAGACTGTATCGATAATTCTCCAAGAGATGTTGCTGAATCGCCAGCGTTCGCCCAAATGGGGTCGTGGCCTGTTGGCTGACCCGATGCGCCAAGTCTGCGATCTGTTGTGATTCCACGGGAGTCTGAAGATAGTGGGAACGGATTGAATCGGGGTAGGCTAAGATCAATGCGGTTCGTTCGTCTGCGGCGAGATGTGGAACTTGGGAGGTGACGGAATATCGGATTCGCGAAGAAGGAGGAATTGGCAAGTGGAGCCCGCTCATGGAATCTGCCTGTACAGTGAGAAACTCGCCGCTCACAAGTTCTGCGAATGGGGCCGCAAACAGGACTGAGGTGTCGAGCGTTTCCAGCAGAATGTCTTGGCGAATTGGTAGAGACTGGCTGTCCGGAAGTCGGCTGCCAGCTGGGCGAGTGAAGAATGTTCCATCAGCCACGAGACTGAGCGAGCGCCGACGAGTTCCGCTGTGGCTCCATGATCGTCCATTGTATTGATCATAGGCGAGGCCCCTCAGGTAGAGGCGATCCTTTTTAACAGCGGGCTGGTCCGGTAACTCAACCCTCATGACGATCTGAGGATCTTGTTTGACCGACCCGATCGTGCCCAGGTCAACTCGATCGGAAAAGCCCGTCGTCCGCAATGCCTCCCCGCTCGTCTTTTGCAGTACGCCCGCGCCGATGCGAGGGATGAGAAAGAAAATGGCGAGCGTCAGAGCAACGGTCAGGACGGCGGTTCCGTTCGTCAACCAAAAGAAGCGGTGAGTGATGCGGCCCGAAGATGTCGTGTGACAGGCCGCTGTGCTTGAGGGTGTGACGACAGCAGGGGTTTCGCCCGCTTCTTGGGTCAAGTGATACAGCAAGAGAGTCCAGACAGCTGCGAGCAGATACAGCAGAAAAACTGGGACATACCACGCGTCGGTCGTAAGTGCTGCGGAAGCCAGGATTGCCATAAGGCTAATCGCGTAGAGATGTCGATAATCACGCCGCTGTTGAAGAGTGAGTAGCTTGATATCCAGCAGCACGACCAAAAAGTGGATACCTGCCGGAAGAAGGTCCCGTGATACTATTGTGAGATCGATCAGCAATATGAGGAAAGCCCCAATCAAGAGGACATTCCACAGGGTTGGCGAGACCGTAACCTGTGCCATCGCCCGTCGGACGAAAAGAATTTCTCCTGCATGAAGCAACGAAATTATGAGGATGATCGCTGTAGGGAGCGCGAGCCAGAGCGGGACGCTCTGTGAAAAGACGAGTCCGCTAAACGCTGTGGTGGCGAGGAGAACGGAGCTGAGGGCGAAGGCTTGATCAAAAGGCATGTGTCAATTCTTCGAGCTGCGTGGCATTGAGCACCCGATCAGCTTGCACTGTGTTTATGGGTACCGCGTGATCTGACCAGGGTATGACCGCCACTGTGTAGCCCCGCTCGCCTTCGTGACTGAGCGGAGCGTACTCGCCGTGATGGCCGACACCACCGGTTTCAGGTGGCTGCCGTTCGCACAATGCCAACAGACGCAGCATCGCTAAGAGATGAGCGGATCCCGACCCGAGTCCTGAGTCTTCTGCCCCTACGACGAGTCGCACTGGGTAGGCCCGTTCCGTCAGTTGCCAGAGCAATGATGCCACGAACGTCACGCTTCGTTCGAAGAGAAGTTCGCGCTCTTCGGGAGCCACGATTGAGAGGACGACTGTGATGCGTCGTTGATCCTCCGCCTCAGTTTCCCGCACGATCAACTGAGACGTGCGGGCAGTGGTCATCCAGTGGATGGCTCGCGAATCATCGCCTGGCTTATACAGACGGAGGTTGTACAGTTGAATCCCATGTCCTCGTCGCGGGAGAGAATCTCCTTGTCCTTCGCTGACCAATTCATCCACAAATCGCAACGTGAGCGGCTTGATGGGAGGACTGACGAGTAGATGCGCTTCTGTGGAGTAGCGTCCTTTCTTGAGGAACAGTCCAAAGGGAAATAGCGTCTGCGCTCCGATACCTTCGAACCGAATCCAGCCCCGTTTTGTGGCAAGGAGTGGATAGGACAAGAGTACGGAACTCTGCGGAGGCAGGAGGCGAATAGCCAGACCTCGGTCGACATCATGGCCGTCGACAACATCGAGTAGACGTAGGGAAAAGCTGGGCAGGTGCCGGTTCCGGTTGGTGACCGAGAGTGTCAGAGTGGTCGGCTCGTTGGCCATGATGAGATCGGGCACATGACGACGAAATTCCAATCGCCGAAGACAATGCTCCGAGAGCAGTCCAGATATTACGATGAGGCTGAGCATCATCGCGAGGAGTAAGTAAAACAGATTGTTGCCGGTGTTGATGGCAGCGAGCCCGATTCCGAATGTGAAGAGGAGAAACCTGCTTCCTTCAGACGTGAGACGAATCGATCGTCGTCTGGACATGCCCCGGACAAAGGAAAAAGCCGGGGAGGTATGAAGGTTGAAGAGTGAGTGTCTCACGCGCGTAAATCATCCAGTTGGCCGGGGCATCCATCCGTGACCGGCTAGACAGGAACGGGAACGGTCTCGACGATGTCGACCACCATGCGCTCCGCCTGTTCGAAGCTCTGTGTCCGCATGCCATGGGTCCTGTTGAGCATGACACGGTGAGACAGCACGATCGGCGCCAGTTCTTTGATGTCGTCGGGAAGGCAATAGTCGCGACCGCGGACAACCGCCAATGCCTTGGCCGCCTTGCTCAGCCCCAGCGCTCCGCGTGTGCTGACTCCTAGGGATAAGAGCTCGCTCTGTCTGGTCGCTTGCACGATCGCGAGCAGATAGTCCGTCACGCTCTCTTCCATGTGGACCTGATCCACGCGGGTCTGCAACGCCAATACTTCGCTGGCTGACAGCACCGCACTCAGTGTTTCAGCGGGACGCAACGAAGGCGGACGGTCGAGCACCTTCCTTTCTTCCTCAAGGGTAGGATATCCAATACAGAGGCGCATCAGAAACCGGTCGAGCTGGGATTCAGGAAGGGGGAACGTCCCATGATATTCTGCAGGGTTCTGTGTGGCGATGACCATAAAGGGTTGCTCAAGTGGATGCGTCTGATTATCTACGGAGATCTGCGCTTCACTCATCGCTTCCAGGAGACTGCTCTGGGTCTTTGGCGTGGTGCGATTGATCTCGTCAGCCAGCACAACGTTGGCGAAGATCGGACCCGGTATAAACTCAAACCCCTGTTTTTGCCGGTTAAACATGGAAACCCCAACGATATCGGAAGGCAAGAGATCGCTGGTGAATTGAATACGCTTGAACGAACAGTCAAGCGATCGAGCCAAGCTGTGCGCCAATGTGGTTTTGCCTACGCCAGGGACATCTTCGAGTAGAAGATGGCCACGAGCCAGAAGGCATACCACCGCCATCTCGATTACGTGGGTCTTCCCCTTGATGATCAGCGCAATATTGTCCTGAATCGACCGGATGGTGTGAGCTGAAATCATGTTGGGATTAGTGGTCCTGGTAGTTCAGGAATGCCTGGTGATCTGACACGATCGAAGTCTAACAAAGGGTCTGTAGATGGTCAATTTTCACATGAGTTCTTGCATCGACCAGTCTGGAGAGGGCAACCCCTAAGGTTTTGCGCCGGTGGGTTGCTCCATTCCGCTCTATACACAGGCTGGGGAAAACTATTTCGGTACAGAATAACTTGAGTGCCTGCATGTTTTGGACAGGAAGAGAATACCCCTGCAGATGCTCAAAAAGTTCGTCCAGCAAGGCCGTAGCAAGTGAAGGGCCGAGGAAGTACACACCGCACTTCGTGTGGGCCGTTTGCCCGTGCAATGGATCTTGGCGAACGGAAAAGCCCCTCCAGCGCTTCCGACCTCGAGAATCTCTTTCGTACGTTGAGGGTCTGAACGATGCGAGAACGCTGCTGGCGGGCTTTTTCAGCAGCCTGCTATTCTGGCACGAGGATCAGCATCCAGGGAGGGCTTTCTTCGACCATGTCAGAAAAACGTCGAGCGGTACTGCTGGCAGGGATTCCTGGCAGGATAGCTCCACGGCGAATCTGAACGGACCGGAAACGATAGGACGGGCCCTCCGTCGGGAGAAGGGGAAGCACTCGTGGAATCTGCCTGCGTAATGGGCCGCAGTCCGACAGGTTCAGGGGCTCGCCGAGCGCAAGACGCGAGAGTCGCTCGAAGATCTCGCCGAATATCGTTGGGAGGTTGTCTGACGTGAACGGCTGATTGGCCGGTCGATAGCAGACGTCGTCGAGGAGTTGTGCCAGAATTTCCCAGAAAACCTGGGAATCGACGGCGCCGAGGACGCAGAGAAAGCCTCGGCGCGCCAATAGGTCGAGCAAAGCAAGGGGGCCTCGAATCTCGAACTTCCATGGCGGAAAGAGGAGTGCACGATCCCCGTGCTGGACCTCCAATGCTGGTTCACCCGAATAGTGGGTCTGCCGGAACGCGCCTTTGGTTCGATGAAGATCTTGAGTAATGATGTCCTCGGACAATCGGGTCGGTTCATAGGCAAACGTGGGTGTCGCGGGAGCCCAGCAGGTCGCGATCGTGTAGCGGGGCGCGAGCTTCCTTGCCTGGTCGAGGTTATCCAAGTCAAACATGTCCTGGTTCCCGTGGAACTGAAACGAGAGACCGGTTCGAGATCGCAGGCCGTTGAGTCTCTCCCGTTCTGGATGGAGTGGACCGCCCAGTTTTGAGCCTGGCTGAAGCCGATCAACGCTATGAAGAATCAATTCGCGCTGGCGTTGTTGAAGGGGGGCTACATATAGGTCGACAAGCTCCGTGGCAAACGAAAGGTCGCCGGCACCCAGATCGAACAGGGAAGCCACGTCTGCTTCGAGCAACAGGTCAAAGGGGTTGGGATGAAACTGGGCAAACGCGTCAATCTCTTCGCTCCGCAGAGAGGTGACTGGCCACTGGGACGTCGGACCCTCAATGACGCCGAACCACACACAGAGGGCCCGTATGGCTTTGGTCGGAGGAAGCCCTGTAAGTTCTTTGAGTCGGGGGCCGGGCAGATTCTGAATTCTGGTTACTTCCGAGTTTCCCAACGCCAGGGTGATCGCCTCACGGATGATGACAGGAAGCTCGACGCGATGGGCTTCTTCGATCAGCCGTTTCAGCGTCGCAGTGAGCTGTTCTGCCTCAACAAGTTTGCGTGATGCCTCCCATTCTTTATCGCGTTCCTGCAAGAGCTGGGTGACCTGTGAGCGAAAGTCTGCAAGGACCTGTGCGGGAGAATTCATGAGTCGCTTGGTACGAGGCGTGACAGCAGATCCGTCGATGTCAATTGAATGCTATATGGCAGGATAACGACCTGGTCCATCGGCGTCAAGGTTCCCGTCTTGCCCATTCCGAGAGACCTGTGTTAGGTAGGGGCGATGTGCAAGACACCCAAAATGTTCGCGACACGAGCAATCTTCGTCACTTTCAATGTGCTGATGACCCTCGGGGCATTGTGGTTCACCGTCGCCTGTACGAGTGGCGGAGGCGGCAGATCTGCTGCCTCCGCACAGAATGAGCATCATGCATTGTTCAAGGAATGGCAGCTCATTGATACGGCGACGGGTCAACCAGTCTCTCCCGGCCAGTGGACGGCATTGTTGCTCCAACAGGAGATCATTTATCTAGGGGAGGAACATCACAATCGGTTTCATATCGATGCGGCACTGAGGGTGCTCCAGAGACTGAAGATGGAAGGACGTTCTCCGGCCTTGGCAATGGAAATGTTCGGCTGGGACGGCCAAACGGCGCTGGACCAATATGTTTCCGGACTAGAAATGAACCGCCAGGAATTCCTAGAGGCCGTCCGGTGGCGACAGAACTGGGGAGGCCTGTTCGAGGATTATGAACCGCTGGTTCGGTTGGCAAAAGAACACCATTGGCCTCTCGATGCCATGAATCCTCCAAAGCCGTTGGTGCGAATCGTCGCCAAGAACGGCTTGACTCAGGCTGAGTCTGACCCAATGATGGCACAGTGGGGCATGAAGGACGAAGCCATTGTCGACGATCCTATCTATCGAGCACGTATTCTTCAACAACTCCAAGCCTGCCATGGTAAGAGAGACGACAACCTCTATCAAACGATGCTCGAGGCTTCCATGCTTCGCGATGAAGGGATGGCCAAGACGTTGGTCCATCGCCTCAACCAGATTCGCTCGGGAAGCGATACGATGGCTGGGCCACTGGTGAGCTATACAGGAGGCGGGCACATTCAGTACAATCTTCCGGTTCCGAAGCGAGTGGCGCGACGCCTGGGAGACCAAGTCCGCCAGGTCAGTGTCTATATGACGTCTTTCGAGGTGGGGCGCATTGAGGAATTTCAAGACATGATCCGCGAGAAAATTGCAGACTATCTGTGGCTGACACCGGTCAGTGCGAATGGGCCGCCTCGTCGATGTTGAGAATGCCGTGAGGCGTCAAGCCTGGCGAGCATAAAACACTTCTCTGATGATCGCTGGAGGCCGCACCTTCTACACCTAGCCAATACATGGAGCGATTCTGCGGCTCGCTGGATGCGCCTCCACGATCCACCCAGCAGGCATCTGTGCCATCAAGGATTATACGCTACTTGGTGACGATGGAGGAAGCCGCTGTGATGCAACCGCCCGTTGAGAACCGATGAACTCTTGACAGTTTCCCTGGCCTGTTTCAGACTACGGCGTGCCGTCAATTGGGACTGCTAGCGATTGAGGACGTACCGCATGCGAAACAAGATCCCCTGCTCTGCTGAACGGTTTAGCCTCCTGGATCCTCCCATGATTCAGGCTGTAGTTGATCGCAACGCCTTTCACATCGGAAATCAGTACCTCTCTGAAAATCGCGTTCGGATTGTCGAAGCCGATGATACGCAGATTTCGTCCGCTGTCATCGGGAATTCCGGTCTCTACGAGCAGACGATCCGTCTCAAAGATGGGCATCTCATCTCAAAGTGCAGCTGCGCGCTACCGGAGGAGCCGATCTGTCGTCATTGTATTGCGGTCTTGCTGGAGTACCATCGCTGGGCGCAACCGAGAAATAATCAGCAGAGGAAGGCGAAACCGTCCGCAACTCAACAGTCGGCACAGGCCTCTCCGAATCGCGACAACACGGCTGCGCCAAGTCCTGCTTCGACGACCGATCTGAAGCTGGGCGAGGTGATGGCATTCATTACATGGTTGCAACCTGCGTTACATGCGTTGGAGTGTGGGCAGCCGTTGTCTGACTCGCCAAAGCTCGGCGGGGATCTAGCCCTCTGGATTCAGGCCATTCGTAGTCTAGAAGAACGTCGCCGCGAGAGCGAAGAAATGCGGATCAACATGGAGTCCGACGTTCGGGATCGGGAAGCCTATGTCGGGCGATTGACGCAACAATTACAAGCTTCGATGGAGGAGATCAAGACTACCCAAGCCAGTTCTCAGCAACTGCAGCAGGAATTGATCGCTTGTAAAGAAATGCTCGCGAAGATTTCTGAGGTTGCCTTCGAGATCGGAGGCTATGACAGCCCGCTCAAGTCCATCGCAGGCGAAATGATGTCAAGGGGATCACAACTCGAAAAGCTCGCTCAATCCTTCAAAGAAGTCTCGACGGCATTGAAAGCACTTGCCAAGACCTCTGCCACCTCCTAGCCCGTCTCGCTCAGTCTTTCCTACCAGGATCCATGCGTATCTTGAAGCTATTGCGTCTGATCATACAACTTCAGTATGATGCGGCCCTCGTTTATCCATTTGATTTGAGGGAGGGAGGATTAAGTCATGAAAAGGATTGGTACAGGGATTGCCACGGTAGCGGGTACGATCCTGCTAACAGGTGCGTCCTACGTTTTAGCGAATGAACCAAAGGGTGAGGGTCCACCTGATTATAGCGGGATCTCCAGCATATATTACATATTGATCGGATTGATTCTAGCCTACGGTGTCTACGATTCATTCTTCAAAAAGTCCTAACTCGCGTTATTCATGACGGTTCGTCGAGACTTCGCGTAGAAGTCAGACGAGGGGCGAGGGGCATAAGCCGAGAGGAAGGATATTTCTTCTGGTTGCCCCTAGCCTCTGACCCAACCCCCCCTCTCCCTAATAGTTGGTGATTGCGGTAGAAGCGAATATGAAAATGCGAGATACTCTAGTGCATCCCCGCGTTGTGTCCGTACTCACGCCGTAGGGTGCTGGGAGCCCGACCCAAATACCGTCGCCATCGTCCACACCGAATGGCCGTGCGCCATTCCCAGGCTCATGGTCTCAGTCATTCAAGTGCTTGTAGCATATTGATGTGACGACAACACCCTGACTCATCAGGGCTTGAAGGAGTGCACTTGGAGTTAGAACCTATTCTCTATGGGAGTGTCTGTGAATGTGGGGGAGGTTCAGTATCAATATCGGTGAGCCTGGCACGAGGAGACACCTTCATAGTCTGACCTATCAATCGAGGTCGCCCTGCGCGAAGCGCTTTCTTTCGTTTTGGGAAGGGCTCCTGACGCAAGGATTCCATTTCTGCCAAGGAGTTCCGTAGGGACTGAGCGATCAGCCATGCGAGCGTCAAACTAGGACTCCAATATACCGCATCGCGTAGACGGTCGACGAGATCGCCAGGAAGACTGACCGTTAGACGGACCGAGCGAGGCTGTTGCTGTCCAGGCTCGCTCGGTCTGGAAGACATCCTAGTGCGCTCGCTTTGCTGATTCGTGGTCGAATGACTCGGAGCGGCCTGATCGGACAATGACATTGTATCTCTCTCCAAGTTCTCTGAAATGAAGTGGTCCCTCGGGCTATGGTCTGATCTCATCTGTTAGTCAGCCTTTGTCGGATTAGAGGGCCGCGCCGCTGCTGAATAGCAGGGTGCGGCCCCGATGGCGGAAACGTGTGGTGGTGGGAGGGCTCCGGATGGGCATAATCCAGAGGTAGTCCCACCTGCGTGAGAGGCATCAACCTCTTACGTGGGGACCCACCGACCTTTCGCTTCGCCAAGAAACTTCTATTTTCAGGCCATCGGCTGTACTCCCTCATATGTCGGCTATTAAGAGAACTACGGCGGTACAGCAACCCCCGTACCAGAATCTTTTCGTTGAAAACATTCCGAACTTACATTGTAAGTCGTTGACTAAATGTGGTCTGGCGAGTGAGCGGGAAACAGAAAAGATGAGGCTATCGGTCGGAATCGTATCTGTTTCGGTACGATTCTTATATCCTGCGAGATACAGGCACTGAGGGAATCCGATAGATGAACGCTACGAGAGCTGGAGTCAAGTCTACCTATTGGTGGAGATGTTTCATCGCGGCGGCACAGAGGAGGATGAAGAGACCGATCCAGAGCGCGGCTCGTTGAAAGGGGATCGCTTCGTAGGATTCTTCTCCGCCTTCTTCTGCGTCATCGGACTTGAAGAGCACCGTATAGAGGAAGAGCGTGAGAAGACAGAGAACGAGAAACAGCTTGATAAAGAAAACAGTCAGATATTTCGCATGATGCTGGATCCCGCTGCCTGTTTGCGAGGTAATGAGCTGATTGACGTAGTGGAAATTGATGCCGCCCGTAAACAGCAAGATGATTAGCAGGATACCCGCGACTTTCTTATAATGCTGATAGAACGCATCGGTAATCGGTTTGATCTGCTCCTTGGCAACCGCCTGCTTCAGCCCAGGAGTCACGGCCATGACGAGGAACGCGAGTCCGCCAATCCAGACGACCGCCGACAACAAATGGATCCAATGATTAATGATCGGGATCAGCGTATTGAGGTCGGTGACGAGGCTTTGAAGATCGTCCATAGTTAGACTTGTGAAACGTGAACGATAAGGGGTCAGCCACGAATCCGAGGCTCTGAGCTTCTCACGTTTTACGTTAGAACTTGAAGACCGGGGTTTCGTTGCCGAATCGTTTTTTGCGGAGTTCTTCCATTAGTTCAATGGTAATCAGGGGGATGCTATTTTCCCGTGCGTGCTTTTCAACACCTTTTTTCACCATGGCGCGCAAGAAGTACGGAATCCGGTTCAGCCGTGCTTCCGAGTCCGCATCCCATGCCACCAGGCTTTCTTCCGGCGTATTAAACACGACTTTGATCTTCTCGCCACCCTTCGGGGTATAGAGACACCATTGATCTTCGTCCAGCCAGTCGCCGTGATCGACGTAGGGGCGTGCGCGGCAGCCGCCGCAGATGTCCGTATATTCGCAATCACCGCACTTGCCTTTCAGGTGCGGATAGCGGAAGGAATTGAAGACATCTGACTTTTCCCACAGATCGACGAAGCTTGTCTCGCGAATATTCCCTGCGGAAAGCGGCATGTAGGGGCAAGGAGTCAGCTCGCCGTTGGGGGTCACACGTGCGTAGTTGGTCCCGGCGAGACAGCCTCCGCCCATATAACCCGTCGCTTTCGTAATAGGAGAATTCGGATCTTTCTCGTACGCCAGCCGTTTGAAATGCGGCGCACAGCGGGCCCGGACGAGCATGCCCTTGTAATTATCCTGACAGTTGACGAGGTAACCGAGCACTTCTTCGTACTGGGCCGGGGTGATGTCGGTCAGTTCCTCGCCGCGGCCGGTGCAAACCATGAAAAAAACGTTGAGCACCTTGGCGCCAAGCTGATGCGCCCAATCGATCACCTCAGGCAATTCCTGATAATTCATAGGCTGCGCACTGAAGTGTACTTGGAAAGCCAGCCCGTTCCGCTTGCAAGCTTCGATGCCTGCGAGAGCGGCTTCCCATGCGCCGGGCACGCCACGGAAGCGATTGTGTTTCAGGGGATCGAGCGAATCGATACTGATGCCCATGCCCATCACGCCGATCTCGACCAACTCCTTCGCCATCCGGTCATCGATCAACATGCCGTTGGTCCCGAACACCACCATGAAGCCGAGCTTCACGGCGTGGCGCGCGATGTCGAGAATATCGGGACGGACGAGCGGTTCGCCACCCGTGATCACGAGGAGGCAACCCTTGTTGACCTCGGCAATCTGATCGATGAGCTTGTAGCATTCTTCGGTCGAGAGTTCGTCTTCCCCACCGGCGGACTTCGTCGTCGCGTCGAGATAGCAATGGTCGCACTTGAGATTGCAGCGCTTCGTGAGGTTCAGTGCGATGAGATAGGGTTTGAAATCGTCGACGGTCCGACCATCGTGCGGCGCAGGAGCAGCGGATGATGGAGTAAAGAACTGCGTCATCTGTTGCTGGATGTTTCCGAACGCTCCTGCTAGAGACGAAGCATTGAAGATTGGAAGAGATTTACCCATGAGTGTTAGGCGCTAGATGTTGGATTGCGAATGAGAAGCGTGCCCGTCGGGGCAGATCTGTCATTCAACATTGAGAATTCAACGTGTGCCACCGGCAACGCTAGTTCCTAGTTTTGCCGGTCAGGTTGGCGATCATGTCCTTCAGGTTGCCGGTCTTCATGGCTTCCGCCATATAGTCCTTAGCTTGTTCGATACCTTCGTGGGCCACTTCGGCCGTGATGACCATGACGCCAAGCTTATCGGCATGCTTTTCGATGAGCGCGCGCGTGCACTGACGCATGAACCCCTCAGGAGCCCGTTCGAGCCGTGACTGAGCTTCCGGTGTCCAGGTATAGGGAGAGGCAGGGACAGGTTCCGCCTCGTGGCTGTTCCCGCTGCCATGACCGATCTCATGAGAGGCGGTCGCGCCATTGGCGCCGTTCGTTGCAGCGGTCACGGTAGCCCGGGCTTCAGTCGAGGCACCGGTTCCTTTATTTGCAAAGATGGGGGTGTAGTCCTCTGAGGCCGCTTCTTGAATCATGGGTGCGGCATACTCTAGTGTGATCGTGGTCATGCCGAGTTTGCGGGCGGTCTTCTCGATTTTGGCCTTGGCGCGCCGGCGTTGAAAGCCGGCTGGAACTGCGCGGATTCCTTCTTTGGCGTCCTTTGTCCATTGCATAGGGACGTCATCGTAGGCCAAGTCGGTTTCGAGTTCCCCTTCGGCATGCGCCGCTGCTTCGAAGAGCTTCTTGTCGACCAATTTGAATCGGTCGCCTCCGGCAGCGCAGACGGGACACTTCACGGGCGTCTCGCCCTTGCCGATATAGCCGCAGCCGTCGCAGAGGAAGTAATTCTGGGTCATCCGGTCCAAGTAGGCTTGAGTGTCCGCACTCACTTTTGGCATTTCTTCCACGATCTCGGTCATCATGTCACTGAGCGTCGAGCCCATAAGATCCTTTACCACAGCCTCGTCAGCCTGCATCTTGTCGCGGTCGATACCCGCTGCATCCAGGCTGCCACCCAGCGCACGCATGGCGTCCATCGCGCCCTTGGGCAGGATGTGTCCCACGGCTGAATCGACGACTGTGTTGCTGATGATGGTATGGCCCTTCTCGATGGCATAGCGGTGAATTGCGGTCTTGGCAACGCCTCTGGCAAACACTGGGATTTTTTCCATCCGGCGGAGGGCTTCTTCCGTCCAGGCGATGGTGTATTCCGCCAGTGTATCGATCGGCGGCACGTATTTCCGGTTCGATACCAAGATATTGCAGGGCGCTGACCGCAAGAGATTTTCCGTGTTGCTGCCGATATCCATATCCTCGTCGCTGTGCACGCCGATCCGTCCGACGATCAGCAATGCCGGGATATCCTTGCGCACGTATTGAATGATCTTTTCGAATGCCTTGCCGTCCAGCAGAGTAGTCTTGACGTCAGTTTGTTCGGCCTGAGCGATCTCGCGGCAGATATCGAGGTGCGACTGGTAGATCTTCGCGAGGCCGCTGTCGATGATTTCCTCGTGTAGCTTTTCCTGCTCTTTGAAGCGGAACACTTTGCCGGCTTCCTCGTTGAGGACACCGGATATGCTGTGAAAGGCGGCATAGTGGAAATAGGGGTCGAAGGCCGAGATGGCTTCGACCGGCATGTTGAAGGCCTTACCCAGGGACAGGCCGGTCATGAGTCCGCCGAAGGAATAGGGGCTGCCGTCTACCGCCACGACAATTTTCCCACCGGTCATGGGTTGGGTTTGCTTGATGATCAGCATGTCCGAATTCCGTACCCGACGAAGCACGCGCTCGGTGTTGCTGCCGATCACGCTGTCCTTCACCGCGCCGACCCCCAAGGCGCCCATGATGACTAGGTCGTAGCCATTGGTATTGATGTCTTCGGCCAGCACCTTCCAATTCCGACCTTCGAGAGAACGACGCTCAATTGGCAGATTGTTTTCCGCGCATTTCTTATCGACATAGTCGAGGTAGGAGTCGGTGATGATCTGGAGCCCGCGGGTAATCAGCGAATCGTGGATTTGGCGCTGCCGGTCGAGTTCTTTTTCATCATGGTACTCTTCGGGCAAGCCTGCTTCCATCTGCTTGAAACGCTTATCATGCATTTTGGCCGCATAGACGTGGCTGCCCACGATCTTCGAGCCAAAGGCTTTGGCGAAATGAACTCCGATGTCGACGGCGGTGTTGGAATGGTCGGAGTTATCGACCGGGACATAGATCGTCTTATACATCTAGAAGTCTCCTCAAGATGCCATCCAGACCAGGGCGAACGAGAGTAATTGTCAAAATTTCCAAATAGTTGACGAATCTCCACCACTTCAAAGAACGAGGATGATAGCACCGGCCTGAATTCGAATGCAAGGAGGATGGACAGTATCAATCGTCAAGCGAGGGGGGATGGTCAGCCGTTAACGGTCACAGGAAATGGAGCTCGCCTATATCTTAGACGGTTCCACCCCGACTGACGATTGGCCTGTGACCTTTGACCTCCGTGATCGGAGTATTTCTTCCAGAGAGAGGAGAGCATCGCGTCCGGAGTTCCCTTCGATTCCTCGGATCAAATTCTTGTCGGCATAAGGGTCTGATTCTTTCGGGGTTTGAGAAAGAGACCCCGACCACTTCCGTGGATCCCTGCTTCCCGCTTTTCTTTCCCAAGCCATGAGGCAGGCCTTGGCGATAAACGAGTTCAGCGGGGCCGGGTTGTAGAGGAGCTTTCTGATACTCGTCGGAGTCAGCATCAGCGGGTTATAGCCGGCCGAGAGGTAGCCCTCCTCTAACAGCCGTGCTTCAAGATCAGTGTTCGGCTGAATGCCCAAAAAGAACATAAGGGGGAAGACTCGCTCCTCACCCAGGATCGAGGCGACCTTTTTATAGGACTCCACGCTTTGGAGCAAAGACTCCTCGGTTTCTTTTGGACTGTTCAGCGAGTAGTTGAGGATGACCTTCCCCTTGAATCCCGCCTCTGCCAGGTAGCGACAGCCATCGTAGAGCCGTTCAAGCTTAAATCCCATGTGGAGGTTGTTCAGCACCTCTTGGGAGCCAGACGTAATGGCAACCTCAAGATCGCCGACACCGGATCGGACCATGAGTTTCGCCAGCTCAGGGGTAATCAGCGATGTCCTGATATAGCCGGACCACTCGATCTCCAGCTTCTCGGCGAGAATCCGTTCAAGGATCTCGATGCATTGCGGATAGGCTTCTTTACCTGTAATAAATTGAGCATCCGTGAACCAAAAACGCCGGGCGCCCCATTGATGGTAGTGCTGAGAAATATCCTTGACGACCATGGAGGGCGGCCGATAACGGACCCGCTTTCCTTCAATGTATGGGTAGAGGCAGAACGCACAGTCGTAGGGACAGCCTCGCTTCGACTGAACCCCGATGGATTCACCCATATACTCCCGATGCTGCGGGAAGATCGAGGTCAGATAGGGCAAGTCGACAGTCAGTGCGTCCAGGAGGGCCGGCGAACCTTGCTGGCCCTTTCGAATGGTCTTTCCCTCCCGGAGGATGTACCGCTCCTTCTCCAGCGATTGGCCTTCAAGCACCTTGAGGATGGCATCTTCACCTTCTCCGAGAATCCCGATGGTGCCTTCCGGGAGCTTCAGGATGAGCTGATCGGCAAAGGCGGTAAAGGCTCCACCGCCAATCATGATCTGCGCCTTCGGGAACTCCTTCGCGATCAACCAGGGGTAGGAGAGTGTCGCTCGGATATGACTATAGTAGCGGTAGAGCTGTTGCAGTCCCGCAAATGAGGCGACGACTCGCTTGAGTGGATTGCTGGCAAAATAGAAATTGAACGCATGTTCCAGCGAGGAATCTCCCTCGTGCGGGGAGAAGATCTGAATGTCGCGCCAAGAGAAACAGACAAGGTCCGGCTTGAACTCGGTGGCGGCATCGCGGACCGCACTGCTCCGTTGGCCTTCGGGAAAGAGAGAGAGATCGAGGATGCGCTGCCGCACGTCCGGCTTGCGGCGATGAATAAAGTCAGCGAGATAGGTCACTCCGATGGGATAGACCTTTTTGCAGGGGAGAAAGACGTAGAGGATTGAATTCATATTCAATCAACATTCAACATTTTTACTTGGTCGCAATATGAATCGCCACAATCCCGCCGGTCAGATTGCGATACGTGACCTGCCGGAAGCCTGCATCGATGAGCATCTGCTTCAATCGTTCCTGATCCGGGAAGTTCCGAATGGAGGCCGGGAGATATTCGTACACGCCGGTCGTGTCATGCGCCACTTTCGTGCCAATCCAGGGAAGAAGCCGGAACGAGTACCAATCGTACAGGGCCCGCAGCCAGCCGAAAACGGGTCGGGAAAACTCCAGACAGACAAATCGCCCGCCTGGTTGCAAAATACGGTGAATTTCCATGAGGGCTTGCCGAAGGTCGCCGACGTTCCTCATGCAGAACCCTGTAGTTACGGCATGGAACGTCCCATTGGGAAATCCCAGATGCTCGGCGTTGGCTTCGAGACAGGTAATCTTCTGCCCCAGGCCCCGTCCGGTGACCTTCTTCAACCCCTCGACGAGCATGGCATGGTTCAAATCGGAAGCAATGACGCGGCCATTGGTTCCCATGCGCGGTTCAACCAAGAGCGCGAGATCGGCTGTGCCGGATCCGACATCAAGTGCCCGGCCTTCAGTGGTCACAGGGACATAGGAGGCAGTAATCTTCTTCCACCGGTAGTGCAGTCCAAAACTCAGAAGCGTGTTGTTGAGATCGTAGACGCGGGCGATCGACGTGAACATCCGTTGGACCGCCTGCTCGCGCGCCTGACCGGACCAGGTCGAGACGGTGCGAGGAGCCGTTGAAGCGTCGGTCCCCTTCTGAACAGGGGGTGTATCCACATGCACCATGAGAGCGTGGTAGCACCCGGCTTCCGGGTTTGTCAAGGTAACCAGCTCGTCGTTGATCATTGACTGGAGGAGCTAGGAAATGCCCTCACTCCCCAAAGAGAGTCAGGCCGGCTATCATCTGAAAGTGTCGTTTGTTTCGTGTCATTAGAGGAAGGCGTTTGACGAGGGCAGTGGCAGCGATGAGCGCGTCACCTTTGTCGAGTGAAGGATACAGGCGGCGAAGATCGGAGTATCGAGCAGCAATGGAATCGGACAGGGGAACGAGCCGGCATCGAGTCAACTCAACCAAAATAGATTCCCGTTCAGAATCGCGGAGCCCAGGCTTGTCCAAGAGTTCCTTTTTCGTGATGATGGAATAGTAGACGGTGAATCGGGCGGAATCGAACAGCACATGAAACCGGCTTGCGTTGAAATAGTCGATGAAGATGTCGGTATCTACAAGGACCGAGATTTTTGCCATGCTTCAATCTCGTCCAGGAATGCCTCGTCGGACTGTTTTCTGCCCTGCTTCCGGAGTGCGGTCACATAGTCGGCGCTATCATCTACGTCTGTATGTCCGTACGGGTTGAATTTTTCCCGCACGAGAGTTTCGAGCACAGTCACAGGATAGACGCCCCTGCGTTTCGCAGCCTTGACGACCGCGCTTTTCAGCGCCGGGTCGAACGAGAGCGTCCATTTCTCTTTCTTCAACGCGTTCTTTGGCATACCGTCCCCACTCATTAAATCGTACGTATATTAGACGTACGATGAGATAGTGTCAAGGATCAGAGTTGAATGCTATAATCCCGCCCCTGATGCAGAACTCAATCGTCATTAAAGGGGCGCGGGAGCATAACCTCAAAAACATCGACGTGACCATCCCGCGCGACCGGCTCGTCGTGATTACAGGGCTGAGCGGGTCGGGCAAGTCGTCGCTGGCCTTCGACACCATCTATGCCGAGGGGCAACGACGTTACGTCGAGTCGCTCTCTGCCTACGCCCGTCAGTTCCTCGAACAGATGGGCAAGCCCGACGTCGATTCGATCGAAGGGCTCTCGCCCGCCATTTCCATCGAGCAAAAGAGCACCAGCCACAACCCACGATCCACGGTCGGCACCGTGACGGAGATTTACGACTATCTCCGTCTCCTCTTTGCCCGGGTCGGACGCCCCTCCTGCTTCCAGTGCGGCGAGGAAATCACGGCGCAGACCGTGCAGCAGATGGTGGATGCCATTGGCCTGCTGCCGGAGGGGAGTAAGTTTCAGCTATTGGCCCCGATCGTCCGTGGCAGGAAGGGAGAGTATCGAAAAGAACTCCTCGACATGCGGCGGGCCGGCTATGTCCGGGCCAGGGTTGATGGCCAATTGGTCGAGCTGGGACAAGACATCGCGCTCGATAAACAGAAGAAACACACGATCGAAATCGTGGTCGATCGGTTGGTGATGAAGCCGGGCGACGCGATGGCGCGGCGATTGGCCGATTCGGTGGAAACGTCGCTGAAACTCGCGGGAGGGCTTGTCGGTGTGTTGGTTGACAATGGGAAACTGTCACTCTATAGCGAGAAGCTCGCCTGCATCCGCTGCGGCATCAGTTATCCGGAAATTACGCCGCGCGTTTTTTCGTTCAACAGCCCGCATGGAGCCTGTCCGGCCTGCGACGGCATCGGCTACGCCATGGAGCCCGGCTGTCCTGATGATGAAGATTTCACGTTGCTGGAACCCTGCGAGGTCTGCAAGGGCGCGAGGCTGCGGCCTGAAAGCCTGTCCGTCAAGGTGGCATCACAATCGATTGCGGAGGTGACGCATCTCTCCGTGCGAACCGCGTTCGACTTCTTCAGTTCGGTGAAATTCACGGAACGCGAACTGGTGATCGCCCATCGCATCTTGAAAGAAATTCGCGAACGACTGGGGTTTCTCGTCAACGTCGGTCTGGATTATCTGACATTGGATCGGGCAGCCGCCACATTGTCCGGTGGGGAAGGTCAACGCATCAGACTCGCCACGCAAATCGGCTCCGGCCTCGTCGGTGTCCTTTATATCCTCGACGAGCCCTCGATTGGTCTCCATCAACGGGATAATCGCCGCTTGCTCCAGACCTTGCTGCGCCTCCGCGACCTCGGCAATACGGTGGTGGTGGTCGAGCACGATGCGGAAACCATGATGGCGGCGGACCATCTACTGGATATGGGGCCTGGCGCCGGAACGCAAGGGGGGCGTGTTATTGCCCAAGGCACGCCGAATGAGGTCATAGGGAATCCCGACTCGCTGACGGGCCAGTATCTTCGCGGCACGCACATGGTCAGCCTGCCTCGCCGCCAGCGCAAGGCCAAGGGGTTGTTGTCCATCGTTGGAGCCACGAAACACAACCTCAAGGGGATGACCGCCAAGATTCCGCTCGGCCTGCTCACCTGCGTGACTGGCGTGTCAGGTTCTGGAAAGAGTACGCTGGTGCTCGAGGTACTGTTTCATTCCCTCTCCCAATTGCTCTATCACAAAAAACCAAAGATCGATGGCTGTAAGGAGCTGCTGGGCGCCGACGCGCTGGACAAAGTGATCGACATCGACCAATCCCCCATCGGCAGGACTCCGCGATCGAATCCTGCAACCTATACAGGTCTGTTCAGTTTCATCCGGGATCTCTATTCCAATCTGCCAGAGTCCCGCGTGCGTGGGTACAAGCCCGGCCGCTATAGTTTCAACGTGAAGGGCGGTCGCTGTGAGGCCTGCCAGGGTGATGGGTTGATCAAGATCGAGATGCATTTCCTGCCGGATGTCTACGTGACCTGTGAGGTCTGCAAGGGCCAGCGGTACAACCGCGAGACGATGGAAATTCACCATAAAGGAAAGAGCATCGCCGATGTATTGAATATGACAGTGGACGATGCCGTGGAGTTCTTCGAGCATATTCCCTTCATCAAGCGGAAACTCGACACCTTGCACGATGTCGGGTTGCACTATGTGAAGCTTGGCCAGTCCGCCACGACACTGTCCGGAGGCGAGGCACAACGAGTCAAACTCTCGCGCGAACTGTCGAAACGTCCGACCGGACGCACAATGTATATTTTGGATGAACCGACGACCGGGCTTCATTTTGCCGATGTGCAACGGTTGCTCGACGTACTCGATCGGCTAGTCGAAGCCGGCAATACCGTGGTCGTGATCGAGCATAATCTCGATGTGATCAAGAATGCAGATTGGGTCATTGACCTCGGACCGGAGGGTGGCGATCGAGGTGGTGAGATCGTGGCGGAAGGGCCGCCGAAAGAAATAGCAAAGTCGAAGCGATCGTATACGGGACAAGTGCTGAAAGAGGCGGGGGTGGGATAAGTACATGCCGTTGACGGGATCGTTCGGCCGCAATGGAGTCTCTCCGGTTCGGCACCAGAATGTCGATGACTTGCCTTTCTTGATCAATGGCACGCCATAGGTATTGGAACTGACCGTTGATTGTCAGATACACCTCACCCAGGTGCCAGATATCTCCAACTGGCCCGCGGCACCGACGCAGTCGTGTGGACTATGCGCGTCCAACCTTGTCGCACTAGCGACGCACGGTTTCGAAGCTCACGGTGAGATCGCGTCAGCCATCATGAGCTCGACACCGCGATCACTCAGGCTGAAGCGAACACCGCCAAACGCATTGGCTGATCACGTCCATGGGGAACTTATGGCGGGGATAGCGGCGCTCAGAAATCGTCGTGTTCTTGCAGTACAACTACGTTCAAGTGACAATGCCGTCGTGGGTGCCTCGCCTCTGATCAAGCGATAGAGTGCACTCGAAATCCGTAACAGGTCGCTGTGGGCACGGTGTTGCGCACTTGGTCGCGCATAAGGACCGTGTACGCAAGCGATGTACGCATCGTTGCAGGGCCGGAAATCGGTATCGAACCCATGACGTCGAGGAAGCACCGTGGATACTGAGTTGGTCACGCGAATTGCGAACAATCCGAACTATCAGGCGCTGAAAGCCCAGCGAACCCGCTTCGGCTGGTGGCTGACCCTGGCGATGATGATCGCCTACTACGGCTTCATTCTGCTGGTGGCGTTCAACAAGAGCTTTCTGTCACAGAAACTTGGCGCCGGCGTGATGACCGTGGGCATTCCGATCGGCTTCGGCGTCATTGTGTTCACGATCTTGATCACCGCTTACTACGTGAATCGCGCCAACCGCGAGTTCGATGCGTTGTCCGACACCATTGCCAAAGAGGTGCTGAAGTGATCGGCTTGCATCGCACGTATCCCAATGCAACACGTTTCGGGCTGACCGTGACTGCGCTGTGTGCTGTTGCTGGATCGGTGTATGCCGCCGGCCCGGATGTGGGCCAGGCACAGCAGCAGTCGATCAATTGGACGGCGATCGACATGTTCGGTGTTTTTGTATTGCTCACGCTGTTCATCACGAAATGGGCGGCGGCCCGAACCAAGTCGGCCGCTGTTTTTTATACAGCAGGTGGGGGCATTACGGGTTTCCAGAACGGTCTGGCGATTGCCGGTGACTTCATGTCTGCGGCATCGTTCCTGGGTATTTCGGCAGCGGTGATGGCCAGTGGCTACGACGGCCTCATCTACTCGATCGGCTTTTTGGTCGGCTGGCCAGTGATCACGTTCCTGATGGCCGAACGCCTGCGCAACCTCGGCAAGTTCACCTTCGCCGATGTCGCCGCCTTCCGGTTCAAACAGGCGCCAATCCGCATCTTCGCGGCCTCTGGCACGCTGGTGGTGGTGGCGTTCTACCTGATCGCGCAGATGGTTGGCGCCGGCCAGTTGATCAAGCTCCTGTTCGGTCTCGAATACTGGATGGCGGTTGTCATCGTCGGCGGGCTGATGATGGTCTACGTGTTGTTCGGCGGCATGACGGCAACCACCTGGGTGCAGATCATCAAAGCCTGCATGCTGCTGGGCGGCGCAACCTTCATGGCTTTCATGGTGCTGCTGAATTTCGGCTTTAGCCTAGAGGCGATGTTTGCCAAAGCGGTCGAGATCAAAGCCGGCCTGGCCACAGCTGCGGGCCAGACGTCGGCGGAAGCAGCGGCTGCCGGTCAGTCGATCATGGGGCCGGGCAATTTCGTCAAGGACCCGATCTCGGCGATCTCGTTCGGCATGGCGTTGATGTTCGGCACGGCCGGTCTGCCGCACATCCTGATGCGCTTTTTCACGGTACCGAGCGCCAAGGAAGCGCGCAAGTCG
>Ga0187894_10002218_pt1 | contig 23483 bp, 18 predicted proteins | sample GBC1701081metaG_FD_136650 | JGI IMG/M metagenome (GOLD analysis project Ga0187894, IMG submission 136650) | White microbial mat communities from a lava cave in the Kipuka Kanohina Cave System on the Island of Hawaii, USA - GBC170108-1 metaG ... | reverse complement strand
CGACAGAGGCGAATCTATACATACAATTTACTTTTGGCTACGACCCAATGGCTACAAGGGAGATTACCTTATACTGAAAAGTAGCGGTACTTTCTCGGTGTTATTAAATGAAAGGTTAATCCTCGATCAACGAAAAGCATCGGCCATATCAATCGACAGCTTGAGTAAAATTTATCGTAACACCTCATTTTTTTTTACCATCTATCAGCAGGAGGGAATAAGCCGGGAAAGTCTTGTGACACATATTTGCGCAAAGGCATTATTGGAAAAAGATGATGCGGAAGAAATGGTGTCTCTTAGAAAGGAGACCTACTTTCGCGATTTTGCAATTACCGCTGCTTTAATATTGTTGACTTTTTTGATTAGCGTGTTCCGCCTGAATCCGAGATTATCTTCTGATTATTTTTCTGCACCTAAAATATTTTCATTGCGGGATAATGAAGAGGACCAGTTTTATTATCGCCTTACAAGTGCTAACATTTTGTTTTATGTTTTTACAAGTATGGTGATTGCCTTTTACCTTGTCATACTTGGGCAATTTGTTGATGTTGAGTTAAGTGCCATTAAATTAAACGGATACCTGGGCAATTTGCTCCTCTGGTTAAAGATAAGTCTGATCATCTTTGTTTTTTTATTCATCAAGATGTTTATCGTCTATATGATAGCGTCTCTTTTTGGCGTTCGGGATATTGCAGGATTTCACTTCTTTAATTTTATCCGCCTGTTACTCGTGTTCATGTGTGTGCTCACAATAGTATTGACTGCGTATTTTGTACTTCACGGACAACAAAAAAGTTTTTATGGGTTTCTATACGGACTCGTAAGCTGGATTTTGGGAGGATGGGTTATTTTACTTTTTCTGAAGCTTACCAATCGGGTGACATACTCTGTGTTTCATTTATTTTCGTACATTTGTGCCACCGAAATAATACCCTTTCTGATAATTGTTAAGATACTGAACGAGTAGGTGAATCAGTTACGAGTAGATATGAGTGAAAAAGTGAACGACAGGGTGCGTAAGGTAAAAAGCATTCTGGTTACGCAAGAGCCCCCCACCGATCCCAATTCTCCCTATTTAAAACTTGCCGAAAAATTCAATCTGAAGATTGATTTTCGCTCTTTTATAGAGGTGCAACCAGTACCCCTTAAAGAATTTCGTAAACAGAAAATCGAAATCCTTCAGCACTCGGCCGTTATTTTCACCAGCCGCCACGCGGTAGATCATTTTTTTCACATCTGTCAGGAATTGAAAATTGAAATGCCTGCCGATATGAAGTATTTCTGCATCTCTGAGCAAACTTCTAACTACTTGCAGAAATACATAGTGATTCGTAAACGGAAAATTTTCACAGGATTAAAAACTACGCAAGACTTACTCGAGATTCTGAAGAAACACAAAAGCGAAAAGTACCTGTTTCCTTGTTCTGATATTCGTAAGAATGACATTCCTGACTTTTTAAAAGAGAGTGGATTCAATTTTAGCGAAGCCATTATGTACCACACGGTTGCAAGCAACCTGTCGGATTTAGAAGAGGTATTTTATGACATGCTCGCGTTTTTCAGCCCGTCAGGAATAAACTCTTTGTTGGTTAATTTTCCCGATTTTAAACAAAATAACACACGCATTGCAGCGTTTGGTCCTACAACGGCCAATGCGGTCCGTGATGCAGGCCTGGTACTTGATATAGAAGCCCCATTGCCGAATGCCCCCTCTATGACGGGCGCCCTGGAGTTGTATATTAAGAAGGCCAACGGGAACAAATAACTAATTCACCCATTGGATTTTACAAAGTGGTGTTATTTATTACACTTTAATTACACGGCAATTGAAAGTGTCGTAAAAAAGCACTTACTTTAAATCCTGCTTTTTGTGATTTAATGCTACGACAAGGTTTTTATATCATTTTTTGCCTTTTGCTCGCGGGTGCTTCCGGTAAGGTTATTGCCCAGCAAGATGCCCAGTTTTCACAATACATGTTTAACAACATCTACATCACCCCCGCAGCGGCTGGAATAGATGGTGTTACACGTTTTACAGCAATGCACAGAAGCCAGTGGCTTGGGTACGAATCAACATTCGGTGGAGGAGGTGCCCCAACATCACAACTGCTTACATTCTCCACCCCCATCCACAAACTAAAAAGCGGCTTTGGTGCCTATGTATTGCACGATCAGCTTGGTCCACAGAATAACCTGGAAATCCAAGCCATGTATGCATATCACCTGGGGATTAAGGACAGCAAGCTTAGTATTGGAATAAAAGTTGGTGCCTATTCACAAACCATTGATGGAGGTCAATATAATCCAATACAGGAAGGAGACCCGGTTATTCTGGATGGAAAGGAGACCCAGATAAGACCCGATTTAGGTATGGGTGTTATGCTCAGGTCAGAAAAATACTATGCCGGAGTTGGGTTTAATCACCTTACAAAGTCAACATTCGATTTTGGAATTAATGAGGCCCGGGGAGCGCTCGAGAATCATATGAACTTTACAGGAGGATATTTTTACGATGTGAATTTCGACCTCCAGATTAATCCAACCATCCTTGTAAAAACGGACTTCAACGAATTTTCATTCGACCTCGGTGTTATCGCCACGTTGCGAAATACGATGTGGGGAGGGTTGTCGTTTAGACAAGCGGAGGCAGCAAACCTGCTTCTTGGATATAGCTTTTTGAAGGATAAATCGCTTAAATTGGGGTATTCAATAGATATTGTTGTGAAGGACAGACAGGCCAAAGAGAATTTTTCTCACGAGTTAATGCTCTCGTACGAATTGCCTGTCAGTTCGGGTGGTGGTAAAAAAATCGTTCGAACACCCCGTTACAGGCATTAACCAGCAAATAATTTTGGTTTTCATAAGATTTTGTAGAATTTGGTAAGCAGTTTTTGAAAAAAGTGAGAATAGGGAACTATTTTCGAATCTTATTTAGGTTGACAGCGCAAATTGAACTATAGAATATGAACAGATCGGTTTCTTCAAAATTTCTCCTCATCCTAACTGGCCTTGCTGCCAGCGCTTGTGGTTTACTTGGTCTTGGAGGTGGTAAGGGTGGTGATGGAGGAGAACTTGTTGGTGTGCCTGGCAGAGAAGGTTGGGTAATAACGGTTCCTTTTGGTATGGTGCCCATTCCAGCCGGAACTTTTCATATGGGACAGGCCGATGAAGATCCTGCTTCAACACAAATCAACTATAACAAGCAAGTTACAATTGGTTCATTCTTTATGGATGATACTGAAATCACCAATAATGAATACCGACAATTCACAAACTTCTATTTGATTGATAACGGAAGTATTGAAGGATTTGAAACGATCGATGCGGAAACTTTCCGTCAGCGTTATTATCCAGACACCACATCATGGGTAAAAGATTTTGCCCATCACATGGGAGATCCTGTTCAGGATTACTATTACTGGCATCCGGGCTATGATGATTACCCGGTTGTAGGTGTTAACTGGGATGCAGCAACTTACTTCGCTCAATGGAGAACAGCTTACCTGAACGATTACAGAAAAAGTATTGGTGATTTCCCAATGCCAAATTTCCGTCTTCCATCGGAAGCTGAGTGGGAGTATGCAGCGCGTGGCGGTCGTGACCTGGCTAAATACCCATGGGGTAACCCGTACATTCGTAACGCGAAAGGGTGTATGCTTGCAAACTTCAAACCCGGTCGGGGAAACTTTTTTGATGATGGATTTGCATACACCTCTTTTGTGCAGGCATATTTTCCCAACGACTACGGATTGTATGATATGGCTGGAAATGTTTCAGAATGGTGTTTAGATGACTTCAATCCCGCATCTGTTCCAACAGTTTGGGATTTAAATCCTCAATACATTGATCCGCGAACTAATCCGGAGAGTTCAAAATACAACGAAAGAATTATCCCTAAGAAAGTTATCAGGGGAGGTTCCTGGAAAGATGTGGCGTACTACCTCGAAACAGGTACCAGAACATATGAATATAGGGACTCTACACGAGCTTACATCGGGTTCCGTTGTGCTATGACTCACCTTGGTCGCTCATCCGGAAGGGAATTTTAAATAATAGAAAACTCTACTTATATTTAAATATTAACGGGATCAAAAAACTTAAACCAATACTAAAATGAGCAAGAAAAAAGGCGGATTCACAGAACTACTCTACAAAACCATAATGCCAAAGGTTTATGGTATAGGTGCAGCAGTTGTAATCATCGGTGCGTTGTTTAAAATCCTTCACCTTACCGGTGCAGACGAAATGCTAATGATCGGCCTTTCTGTGGAAGCTGGTATCTTCTTTCTTAGCGCATTCGAGCCGCATGCCAAGGAAACAGACTGGACAAAAGTGTATCCTGAGTTAGCTGAAGACTTTGAAGGTCAGGTAACTTCTCCTACAGTAAGAAAGGCAGGAGGATCGTCTGACTCCCCGCTTTTAAAAGTTGATGAAATGCTCAAGACCGCAAAAGTTGATCAGAACCTGTTAGATAATTTGGGAAAAGGGTTGAATAACTTAGCTACCTCTGCTTCTCAAATGAATAATCTGTCAAACGCAGCTGTGGCTACAAACGATTATGCCAATAATGTGAAGACAGCCTCAAAAGCTCTTTCAGATATGAATGTATCCTATAAGACTGCAATTGAAGCGGTGGGATCTATGGCGAATGCTTCTAAAGATGCTGGCGAATACCATTCACAGGTGCAAAAAGTAACGAAGAATCTTGCTGCACTGAATTCAGTTTATGAAATGGAATTGAAAGATGCCGACAGCCACGTGAAGAATATGAATAAGTTTTATGAAAGTCTGACGGGTGCTATGCAAGGACTTACTAAAGTGGGTGACAACACCTCTAAGTTTACTTCTGAACTCGGTAAACTCTCCGATAATCTCGCTGCCCTGAACAATGTGTATGGCAGTATGCTAACTGCAATGAGAGGCTCTGCTAAGTAATTTTTTAGTAAAAAAAACAACCCTAAATCGATAGATTATGGCAGGTGGTAAGGAAACCCCAAGACAGAAGATGATCGGTATGATGTATCTCGTACTTACCGCGCTTCTTGCTTTGCAGGTAAGTAATGCAGTGCTGGAAAAGTTTGCCATCATAAACGAGACACTCACTACAATGATTGGTACCAGTACGGGCAAGAATGTTGAGCAGCTTGCCGGGATCGTGAAGGACGGATCAAAAAGCCCTGATCCAAAAGTGAAACGGGCAGTTGAAAACGCACAAAAGGTTCGTGAGGCAACAGCAACTACCATTAAATACATGGAGGATTTGAAGGCCGAAATGATGAAAACTTCCGGAGCGACAGAGATTGATGAAAAACTGATCAATGACCACAGTTCGAAAGTAGCGGCCATGATGATTGATAAAAAATCGCCTACCGGAAAAGCGTTTGAAGCGAAACTTAAAGAATACGAGAAGCAGTTGAATGAATTCACAGCAGGTAAAGTAAAATTTGAGTCATTGGCAAAAGCACCTAAGGATATACCAATTTTTGCCGGAGATGATGACCATGTACGTAAAGACTTCCTGACGTTCACCTTTGAAAATACTCCGGCTATTGCGGCACTCGCATCTGTGAACCAAATTGAAACAGAAATTTTAGAGAATGAATCATTGGCCTTAGACTACCTGGCTGCTGAAGCGGGTTCAAGAGTATTAAAGGTTGACAAAGTTGTTCCCATGGTGCGGGCAAAGTCATCCACTGTAGCTGCCGGTGCTCCGTATGAAGCTGATTTATTTATGGCTGCCTCATCCTCGGCACTGAACCCTACTATGACGGTAGATGGAAGATCTATTACAGTTGAAGATGATGCTAAGACAGGTTTAAAAATGGGTCGTGTAAAATTTACAGCGAGTGGGGGTGCATATGACCCTAAAACGCTAACTGCCAGGAAGACTTTCAAAGCAAATATTGCCTTGCCTGACACTACATACACAGAGGATGTTGAGTATTTCGTTGCCAAGCCCGTTATTAAAGTAACAACAGGTAACGCGCCTACATTATATATGGGATGCGGTAATACCGTGAATATTGAAGTTCCTGCACTGGGAACAAGTTACAATCCATCATTTTCTATTACAGGAGGTGAAATAGTTAAGGGATCCAAAATTGGACAGGTCATCATTATCCCTAATCAGCGTAAAGTAAATGTTACAGTAAGTAACTCCGGATCTAACCTCGGAAGTGAGCCCTTTGATGTTAAATTAGTTCCTCGTCCGCGCGTTATAGCCAAGGATAACAATGGCCGCGATATCGATTTAAAAAACGGTATAAGTGTAGCAGCGGCTACAGCGCTGCGCGTTGTAGCTGAACCGGAAGCAAACTTTAAGCAAGAAGTTCCGAAGGATGCGAATTACCGAATCCGTAATATGTCAGTAATTTTGGCTCGTGGAACAGCCCAGATAAAGGAGATGACGCTTACTTCTGAAGGAGTAGACCTTTCTTCTTTGCGCGCACTAATGAGACCAGGCGACAGATTAATCATTGAACCAAAAAGTGTGGTGAGAATGACTTACAAGGGAACCCCGGAGGCTGTTACAATGACAGGTAACGATGTGGTTACGGTACAACTTAAGTAGAGACTATGAGAATCATGAAGAGATTATTTTCGTTGATGTTGGCAATTCTTCCGTTATGCGTAGTTGCACAGCCGGAGGAGATTCAATATAACCCCAACTCACTCAACCCGATTGCGCGATACGAGCATTTATATAAATTGAGGGTGTGGCGTGAAGTTGATTTGAGAGAAAAACAAAATAAAGGGTTTTTTGCCAGGAACGGTGAAATTTCGAAACTGATAATTGATGCAGCGAAAACAGGTGAGATAGCAGAGATTTTTCAATCAGATTCATTAACTTCTAAGTTTACCAAAGAGGAATTTCTTCAAAATTTAATATTTCAGCAAGGATCAACTTTTCAAGCATGGGATCCGGCAACGGCTTATTTTTTAGCGGATGTAGTTTCGTTTAATGGTAAAAATTATGAATGCCAGTTTGATAATAACACAGGCATTAACCCAAGTACTGCCAAGGATACGGAATGGATTGTGTCTACCCAGGGGAAGGTGGTTGAGTTTTTGCCCAGCCAAATTACGCGCTTGAATATGGTGGAGGATATAATTTTTGATAAAAGAAGATCGCGGCTGTATTATGATATTATTGCATTCGAGTTACAGGTGTTTGATGATAACAGGGGTACATTCAGACCGTTAGGTTGGTTTAAGTATAAGGATCTTGAGAAGGTCTTCCGTAACAATCCTGAAAAAGCAGTTTGGTTCAACAGGCAGAACACAGCTCAGAATAAGAATTATGCGGATGCTTTTTTACTAAGATTTTTTAAAGGAGTAATCTATAAAATAGAAAACCCGGATGATGATGATATTCAGAGCGTATATCGTAATAATGGTAGACCTTATTATGAAGGGGTATGGGCACGTGAGTGGGCCGAGATGATGCTCATGGAGAAGGAACACAACCTGTGGGAGTTTTAATCTTAAAAAATTCAATAGTAGAAGCCTTGTGTAATGACAAGGCTTTTTTTATTGCTGAGGCTTAATGAGCAACGCTTTGCTTGTCCCGACTACCTTTTCAAGATCTTCAAACGAAGCACTCTTTATCTTTTTTACTGATTTGAAGTGACTCAGTAGTTTTTCAATACTTTGTTTACCAATGCCCTTCAGATCATCCATCTCTGTTTTAATAAATGTTTTGCTTCGCTTTTGCCTGTGAAATGTAATGGCAAACCGATGTGCTTCATCACGTATAAACTGAAGTAATCGAAGTCCTTGAGATTTTTTGTTGATGTGAAGGGGAACAGGATCTTCAGGATAATAGATTTCTTCCAGTTTTTTTGCAATACCGGCAATTGAAACCTGACTATAAATTCCTAATTCTTTCAGGGCGTCACACGCACTGCTAAGTTGCCCTTTGCCGCCATCTATCAAAATCAAATCAGGCAACAAATGGCTTTCCTGCAAGAGACGGTAATATCTCCTGAAGACAATCTCCTTCATGGATGCGAAATCATCTGGGCCTGTTACAGTCTTGATATTGAAATGCCGATACCCCTTTTTATCAGGTTTACCATCCACGAACCGTACCATGGATGCCACCGGTGTTGTTCCTTGAAAATTAGAATTGTCGAAACACTCAATTACCAATGGAAGTGACTTGAGTTGAAGGTCTTTTTGGAGAACAGAGAGCACCTCTTGTTTTTTTGATTTCTTTTCCGAACGTGACAACTCGCGTTCACGCTGTAATTCCAACGTGTTTTTTAAGGACAGTAAAACGAGTTTTTTCTTATCCCCGATCTTTGGTACCGTATTCTCCAGGTTTTCAGGGAGCACCGTAATGGGGGTGTTGCTTAATACTTCTGTGTTGCTACTGAGTGATTGTGCCCGCAGTTCAAGAAGAGAATAACTAATGAGTTCTTCGTCAGGTTCTTCTAATTTCTTTTTAAGTTCAACCGACCTGGAAAAGATAACGGCACCTTCTTTTACGATCAGGTAGTTTACATAGGCGTACTCACTTCCGCTTGTAATGGTGATTACATCGATGTCCGTCAGAGCCCGGTTAACCACCAGTGATTTTAATTGAAACCACTCTAGAGCTTCAATTTTTTCTTTAAACTTCTGGGCTTTCTCGAACATCATATTGGAAGAAGCCTTTTCCATTTCATTATGAAAGTAGTTTTCAACAATGCTGATGTGTCCTTTTAGTATGGATCGTATTTGTCCGATATCGCTGAGATACTCTTCTTCATTTTGCAATCCTTCGCATGGGCCCTTGCAATTACCGATGTGAAATTCAAGGCAGACTTTAAATTTTTTTTGCTCAACGTTACTCTCGCTAAGCAGCAAATTGCAAGTTCTGATGGTGTATAATTTTCTGACAAGCTCCAGGATGCTCTTCATCGCCACCACACCCACATAGGGACCGAAATACTCGCCTTGCCCCGCCACATACTTGCGTGTAGAAATTAATCGGGGAAAACGCTCTTTTAAAATGCACAGATAAGGAAAGGTCTTATCATCCTTTAATAGAATATTGTATTTTGGTTTATTTTGCTTGATAAGATTATTCTCAAGCAACAATGCATCGAACTCGGTACCTGAAACAATGTACTCGATCCTTTTTATTTCAGAAACCAGGCGTAAGGTCTTCCTGCTGTGGCCGGTGGCTTTGCTAAAATAGCTGGTCACACGCTTTTTGAGATTCTTGGCTTTGCCAACATAAATCAGGGTATTGTCTGAATTGTAAAATTGATATACCCCGGAAGAGTCAGGTAAATGTTGGATATACTGCTTTAATCCTCCCTCCATTTTGTAAGGAGTTAGTGGTCAATTACCCAAGCGGGGTCTTCTTTCACATAGGTTGAGTCATTTGCAATCGCGTCATACTGATTGCAGTCAAGCGTTATATCCATTCCGGATGCCGGACGTTTAAACGAGCCTTTTTTATACTCTAGCGATTGATCCAGGTAGATCTTGCGCATAAACCTATCCCAAATTGGTCGTGCCGTGCGGGAGCCTTTTCCCATATCCCAACTTCGATAATGAATGCTTCGTTCGTCACCACCAACCCACGCGCCTGATACAAGATCTTTAGTTACACCCATGTACCAGCCATCCGATGCATTATTGGTAGTACCTGTTTTACCGCCAATTTCATTGTCAATTTTCAAGTCATAACTTAATCCCCTTGAGGTACCTCCCTCAATCTGTACCCCTCCCATCAACATATAAATCATTTTGTAAGCAGTTTGCTCGTCTATAGCTTGTCTTGTTTTTGGTACTCTGTTTTCAAGCACATTTCCGTTTTTGTCTTCTATGCGTGTAATATAATAAGGCTCTGTATAAATGCCTTCATTTACAAATGTTGAATACGCTCCCACCATTTCATAAAGAGAAACATCACTAACACCAAGGCACAAGGCAGGAACAGCATCTAACTCGCTTGTAATTCCTACACGATGAGAAAAGTTTACAACATTTTCTTCATTTACTAATTGCAATACTCTTGCAGTTATGGAATTAACCGAAAGAGCCATCGCTTCACGCAGTGTCATCTCTTCTCCTGTCCCATATTCACCATTAGAATTTTTTGGCCTCCAGGTTCCTCCCGGCACTACAAAACTTGGAGACACATCAGGCAGCTTATAGCAGGGATTAAAGCGAGCCTCCATGGCTGTGCCGTAAACAAACGCCTTAAAGGTTGAGCCCGGTTGACGTTTACCCTGCTTTACGTGGTCATACTTGAAATACTTGTGATTGATACCACCCACCCAGGCTTTTATGGCGCCTGTATGGGCGTCCATCGACATCATGCCTGTATGTAAAAAACGCTTATAATAGTTAAGGGAATCCATGGAACTGAAAAGTGTATCGCGCTCGCCTTTCCATGAAAATACCCGCATCGGTTTCTTCGCGTTCAACATTATTTTAATTGAATCTGAGTCTTCACCATATCTGGCAACAAGATTTCTGTAGGTGTCAGTTTGTTTAATGCGTGACTGCAGAAATCCTTTTATTTCTTTCCAGTCATCATCAAGCCAGGGATTTCTTCCTTGCCAGTGTGCACTAAAATCATTTTGGAGTTGTGCCATGTGTTCTTCAACGGCCTCTTCTGCATAACGCTGCATACGGCTGTCAATTGTGGTATGAATTTTTAGCCCGGATTCCCACAAATCAATTCCGTTATCTTTACACCACTCCATAAGTTCGGGCCCGATTACGCTGCGGAAATAAGTAGCCAATCCTTCATTTTGATTTTGAACTCTGTATTGAAGAACAATGGGTAACGCTTTAATAGAATCGAGCTCCTCCCGTGTTTTTATATACTTGTGTTTGAATAGTTTCGCCAACACCTCATTTCTTTTTGCAAGTGAATTTTCAGGATTTTCTTTCGGATTGAAACGTGTGATAGCCTGTAACATTCCTACCAGCACAGCAGATTCCTGAACATTTAAACTATCGGGAGATTTATTGAAATAGGTCTCAGCGGCCACCTGTATTCCATAAGCATTGCTTCCAAAGGGTGCTGTATTTAAATACATAGCAATGATTTCTTCCTTTGTGAAATTCTTTTCCAGCGAAACCGAAATGATCCACTCTTTTGTTTTATCAAAAATACGTTTAGGATATCGACCTGGTATTAAATGCACAATTGATCCATCTAGCCCTAAATCGTTGTTTTGAGTATAAAGGTTTTTCGCAAGCTGCTGGGTAATAGTACTACCTCCGCCTGCGGGCGTAAAGGTTATCAATCCTTTTATTACCCGAACGTATGCCCAAAAATCCATACCGGAGTGATTATTAAACCGATGGTCTTCTGAAATAATGAGTGTATTAATTAAATCCGGTGAAAGATCCTGATAGGTAACCTGGCTTCGGTTATAGCGGAAGTATCTTCCCAACGAAACACCATCGGCTGAAATCAATTCGGAGGAAAGATCATTCTCTGGATTTTCAATTGACTTCAAACTTGGCATTCCGCCATAAAGTCCAAATAAATCGATACTTACAGAATAAATATAGAATGGAAACCCAATAATGAAACAAAAGAAAAGTATCCAGATTGTTTTGACAGTGGTCCGAAACCATGGCCGCTCAATCTTCAGGAAATCACGGATTTTCAGGGTGATAGTTTTTTTCAAAGAATTGTAAGTACTCATCGAGTCCCGTTGTTCGGTAAAATATATCGAAATTGTCTTTAGTAATTACAAAATTACTGAATTTATAGTCTTTAAGTCCGGTAAAGGTTGGCCGCTTTTCGGTGAATGTTTTATGGTACTCAAGGGCAGAGCTAACGCGAGGCAAATCCGACACCAGTGTAAGGGTGTATGTATCATTTAACGTGAGTGTACTTACTTTAAGATTAAGATCTTTAAAGTTGGAGGTGTTAAAGGATTCGAGGATTTTTGAAACAACACCTTCCAGTTTGTTTTCACGGGTTGATACCAGAACAAAATAGTGGGGTTCTTCAAATGATCGTATATATTGAATACCCCTTGCTTTCTCTTTCTTAAGCTGGAAGTCGCGTGATGTTTGCAGTAAATTTTGCGCATAAGGAATTAAGTCGCTCTCGGGATAATCTTTTATAAAAGTATCAAGCGAGAATTGATATTGACTCATGGTTTCTGTTTTGCCAATAATTAAGATTTTTAAAAGGGTAAGGTTTGGAATGAATGAAGTTTTTTCCAATGCTATTGCTTCGTCAACTAATTGAAGAGCACCCGCATGTGCACCACGTTGGTAGTTCTCGTACGCCTGTTGATACATTTTTTTTTGCCTCTCAACCACCAGGCCAGACTCCTGAAGATAATTGGGATTGACGAGAATTTTTGCAAAGGGTGAATCAGGAAATTCCTCTTTCAATTGAGATGCATACTGACTCGCTTTTAAAGTATCTGAATCTTTGAAGATCAGGTACAGCTTATAAAGCACTTCAGGCCGAAAACTGGTTTCAGGAAAACGGGTTAATAAGGCCTCATAAGAAGCCACCGCGTTTTCTTTTTCTTTCAGATCGAAATAGTAAATGTCACCCAGGCGGAAATACGCATCTTCAATCTTTTTATTGGCCTCTTCCACCTGCACATCAGTTATCGGCAGTTGTTTACGAATGCGATTATATTCCTCCTCTACAGGATTTTTAGCCACAGCAGGTGACTGCTCATCCTCCGGTGTATTGCTTTGTTCCGTAGCTGGAATGGATTGAACTCGTGTGATTGTTGTTGTGCGGGTTGCCCTGCGCCAGTTATCTTCCAGTGGTATGTCACCCCAAACGCGAGAGAACTCCGACTGACCCAATGCAACTGCAGAGGTGTTTCCATAATACCAACTTGAAACCCCAAGACTGGGTTCACCGGCTATTGATGAATTGACAGCATCGATTTCTATCCGATTACGTTTTTTCTTTTTTGATTTTATTTCTGGTTTCTTCTGACTTTCAAGAACTGACGTAATGTGTTTTCGCAGCGTAGCTGTATCCATTTTAGCCATTAGAAACAAACTATCCTGCCACGCAATTGTATTTAGATTTTTTACAAACTCGTTTAACACTTTTTGTCGTGCTTGTATTGTTTTATAATTTTCATAGGTAGTGGGTAGGGCAGAAACCGCACTGTCATAATATGCCTGTGAGAGTTGAAAGTTTTTAAGTGTATCATAATAGATTTCCCCTAACTTAAGATATGCTTCGCCATCAATTTGTTTGCTACTTCCTTCGCGAATTGCCAAATTATAATGTGCGATTGCTTCATTGAGATTATTCTGTTTACGTTCAAACACGCCCATCTCGTAGTAAATCTTATCCCGAAAATCTTTGTTTTTTGTGTCTTTCAATAATTTTTTAAAAGATTTACGCGCACTGGCAATATTACGGCTCCTGGAGATCTCCGCTACCTGTGCCATGTATAACCGGGCATAGAAATCAATTTCGTAATCAGGATTAGTCGCAATACATTCTTTGTAGTAGTTAAAGGCCTCAGACTCAAACCCAATTTTCTGGTATACCTGGCCTATTATAAAAAAAACCCTTCCAGGTCTATCCTTACGGGTGAGCAACGGAACAGCTTGTGTGAGGTTGCGCACCATATTATCGTAATCTTCACGCAGCTGATAGTAGTGGGCTTGTTCGAGGTGAAATTTCTTACGGTTGTTCTTACTAAGTTTTTCTTTTTCAAGATAATCGAAGGCAGCCTCAGCATTGTTAAATTCACCGTGCTCCACGAATGTACGTGCTAACTGAATGATTGCTTCATGCCGGCTGTCTATTTTTTTTCCTTTTGTATTTACGTACTTAAACGTTTGCACAGCATTGCCCCAATCAAGACTGTACAACCGGGCCTTACCTACTAAAATATAACAGTCGTCAACCCACTTGCTATTTGGATGGCGCTGTATAGCGAGCGATGCCATTTTAATGGCTTCTTGTATTTCCTTATCATAACCCTTCGCGCGGGCCGAATCTATCGCGGGATATAATTGCAGGATATGATTGTAATCATTTGCCCGACCTTCCAGAATGGCCTTTTCAATTTTTGTGAGCTCTTCTTTAGCATAGAAATATCCATTGTAATGAGCCGTTGTATTATGAAATGCCTTACCTGTCCAGGTGGTAGACTGGGGGGAGCAACCGGAAAGAATAATAAGCAGCCAAAAAATATGTACGAGCTGTCTTTTCAAGGCATCTGAATTAGTGAATACACAACGTAAAAATCATACATTCCATATTATAATCGTACAGAATATCTAATTTTGCCCTCAAAAAGCGGGAAATTTGAAGCCGAAGAAAACATTATCCAATTGGCTTACCAGCCGTTATCAGCTAATCATTCGCAATGAAGAAAACTTTGCTGAAAAAACGAGCATGGGGTTTACCTATTCCAAGGTAATTCTTTTTTCCGTTATCCTTTTTACGGTAATTTTTGTTGTCAGCCTTTTCTTGTCCAGAACACTTTTAGCCAAATGGTTTGACCCAAGGCATGCACAAATTGAAATGAACAAGGAGCTTGTTGAACTGAAGGAGCAATTTGACTCATTGGCCGTTGAAGTGGATCGTAAAGATCAATTCATTATAAATTTTCAACGTGTACTTAGTGGCGATACAAGTGATTTTAAAGATCCTGCTGAAATAATGCAAGGGGAAAGCAGGCCGCTGGCCAAAGCAGGGGAAATGAAATTGGCTCCGGCTGATTCCCAATTTAGAAAGGAGTTTGAAAAATCTGATCTCTCGCTGATTACACTCACAAGTGTGAAGTATCGGGAGTTGCAAGAAACCTTTTTCTTCTCACCCATCACAGGATTTATCTCTGATCACTTTGATATAAAGAAGGGGCATTATGGAGTTGATATTGTAACGAAGACCAATGAAGCTGTAAAAAACGTTGCCGATGGAACGATCCTGTTTGCTTCATGGACTCAAGATGCAGGCTATGTTATCATGATACAACATCGGGGTAACCTGATTTCGGTATATAAGCACAATGCGGAACTCTTGAAAAAAGTTGGTACTTTTGTGAACGCAGGTGAAATTATCTCTATCGTTGGCAATAGTGGAGAGATGACTAATGGACCACACCTTCATTTCGAGTTGTGGTATAATGGGAACCCTCTGAATCCCGAAGAATTTGTAACATTTTAAAAAAGTAGAGACATGCTTACTTCTAAAGAACAAAAACGAGTGGCCGATGAAATCAGCAGCTCGAGCAATACCATTGGAAAAGGAACTTTTCTGGAAGGGAATATTGAAACCTACGGAAATATACGGGTAGAGGGCAAGGTGGTTGGTAATGTGAAATCAAAATCAAAAGTAGCCTTAGGCAATTCTTCACATGTACAGGGCAACATTATTGCACAAAATGCCGATATAGAAGGTGAAGTCAGAGGAAGGATTGAAGTATCAGAGTTATTGGTACTAAAGGCAACGGCTGTAATCAATGGAGATATTGTTACCGGTAAACTGGTGGTAGAGCCAGGAGCTGTGTTTAATGGAAGCTGTAAAATGGGGGCATCTGTAAAGGAGATAAAAATAGGTGATACCAATAACGGTACACTGGCATCGCGTGCATTTGCGCATTCTGAAGAGGCAAAAGCCAATTAATACTTTCAAAATGTGCGAATGATCCCGGAATGAACGCACAGCAACGAAATCAATCAGAAAGTAAAAAGCCAATCAACGCGTATGTAAAATACAGCGGCTTGGCTTTTCAATTGCTGGTCTCTATTGGAGTTTTTGGGTGGCTTGGCTACCAATTAGACCAATATCTTTCGTTAAGATTTCCGTGCTTTATGTTGCTTTTTGGTCTCCTTGCCTTTACGGGTATGATGTACCAGGTTTACCGCTCACTCAAGCAAGAATAGATTGACAAAATTTCTGATCACACTAGTCCTTGTTGCCGGGTTGATTCTTGCCACGGGGCTTTGGGGCGTTGAACCGCTTCCCGGATACTTTTACCAAACACTTATTTTTCTTTTTATAAGCACCGCGGGGCTGTATCGTTTTCTCTTAAGAACAAAGCAACAGCGTCCCGATTTTTTTGTTCAATTTTATTTGGCAACACTGGTTGTAAAGCTAATTGCGTATGGTACGTATGTATTCCTGATGGTTCATGCCCAACCCGGGCAGATGACCCCGAACATCGTTTTTTTTATGACGGTTTATTTCCTTTTTACGTTCATAGAAATTGGTTTTTTATACAGGCAGGTTAGCCACTAATCGGCAACCCGCTTCATCAGTGAAAAAAGATCAAAAAATTTCTTTGTGTATGGTAAATTGATACCTTTGCGGTCGGATTTTTTAGCCCTATAAATAGCCCAAATGAGCGTTTTATCCAATAAATTCAGCCGATTTACTGTTCTTTTTGCCTTGCTGTTTTTGGTTGGATGTTCAACCCCTTCAATAGCCTCAGAAACTGAGAGCGATACTACCAAGTTTAACGCAAGCGAAGTAATTCTGCATCACGTGATGGATGATCATGTTTGGCACTTTTTTGATGGCCATCAAGGGACATGGTTTTTACCGATAATCGTTTATTCTTCCGAACGTGGTATGGATGTTTTTTCATCCCGCAATTTTTATAATGAACATCATCAGGTGGTAGAGTACAACGGATACAAACTTGAACATAATCATATCTATCTGGCAGATTCAGGTAAGGCCGTGTTAGACATTTCGATTACGAAAAATGTAACCATGCTTCTGATTAACGCCATACTTCTTTTGTTGGTATTTTTAGCGGTAGCAAAAGCTTACGGGAAAAGTTCTGGTAAGGCACCTAAGGGGATTCAGTCTTTCTTCGAACCCATTATTGTATTCGTTCGTGATGAAATTGTAAAACCAAACATTGGCCATCACTACGAAAAGTATTTACCTTACCTGCTCACGTTATTCTTCTTCATCCTTTTCGGGAATTTTCTTGGCCTATTACCAGGTGCTGGTAACATGACAGGGAATATCGCTGTAACCCTTACGTTGGCGATCTTTACATTTCTGATTACGAACTTCAGCGGGAACAAAGCATACTGGGGTCACATCTTCTGGACACCCGGAGTGCCGATGGCGTTAAGACCAATTATCATGTTGGTGGAGGTGATTGGAATTTTCACGAAGCCATTCTCTTTAACAATTCGTTTGTTTGTGGCAATCACAGCAGGACACATTGTATTGCTAAGCTTGATTTGTTTAGCATTCATTTTCAAAAGTGTATACGTAGGAGCAGGGGCTTCTTTAATGGTATTGTTTATCAGCTTGATTGAGTTGTTAGTAGCCGGTATTCAGGCGTATGTATTTACGTTGTTTACTTCGCTATACATAGGAATGGCAACAGCCGATCACGAGCATCATTAATTGAACTAAAGATATCCCTTCACTAAAAGGTGTGGGGCGTTTAACTTAAATATTTAATGCTATGTTTTTATCACTATTGTTGGACATGAGTTTTGCAATTATGGGCGCTGGAATCGGTGCCGGTCTTGCTGCAATTGGCGCTGGAATCGGTATTGGTCGCATTGGTGGCTCAGCTATGGAAGGAATGGCGCGTCAGCCTGAAGCTTCTGGCAAAATTCAAGGTGCTATGCTTGTGATCGCGGCCCTGATTGAGGTTGCGGCCCTGTTTGCGCTGGTTATTTGCCTCATGGTGGCATTGTCCTAAAAAAATCAGAGCATCCTTTAATTGGAAGGATGCTCTTTTTTATTAAAACCGAAATTATCTGAACTAAAAGATATGGAACTTCTAACACCCGGCTCCGGTCTCATTATTTGGCAAGCGATTATTTTCGTATTGCTCTTTATTATTCTTTCAAAGTTTGCCTGGAAGCCAATTGTTGCTTCATTGAAGGAGAGAGAAGATTCGATTCAGGCAGCGCTTGACACAGCGGATAAAGCTCGTGCTGAAATGGCGAAACTTACCGCTGATAATGCAAACCTTTTAAAGGAAGCGCGCGAAGAGCGTGACAAAATGTTGAAAGAAGCTCGCGAAGTTGCAAACCGTTTAAAAGACGAAGCACAGTCGGACGCAAAAAAAGCTGCTGATAAAATCATTACAGATGCCCGTGCTGCCATCAATGTTGAGAAGGAAGCTGCCCTGCGTGATGTTAAAACTCAGGTTGCGATGTTTTCATTGGAGGTTGCAGAGAAGCTAATGAAGAAAAACCTTTCTTCCGACAAAGAGCAGAAGGGGCTTGTAGAAGGATATATCAAAGATTTAAAATTGAATTAGGGCATGGCAGACTCACGGGTAGCATCTCGGTATGTAAAATCACTGCTTGGTCTGGCGGTTGAAAAAGGAGCATTGGATAAAGTGCATGAGGATATGATTCTTTTTTCAAAAGTGTGTGAAGAGAATCGCGGCTTTACATTGATGCTTCGTAACCCGATCATTAAGCACGATAAGAAAAGAGAAATTTTAGAGAAAGTGTTTAAAGGTAAAGTGAATGCGCTAACGTTTGCAATTTTTGACATCATCACTCGTAAAAATCGTGAGCCACTTTTGCCAGCCATAGCAAGCGAATTTCATCAGGCCTATAATGATCATCAAGGTGTTGGAGGAGCTGTTATTACAACCGCCATTCCGCTGGATAGTAAGTTGAGAAGTGAAATTGAAATGATCGTTAAGAAACTGAGCGATAAAAAAGAAGTAGAGATTAAAGAGAAAGTTGATGCTGATATGATTGGCGGATTTGTGCTGAACATTGGCGATCGTCAAATTGATGCATCCATTAAGAATAAACTAAAAGCCCTGAAAGTTAAATTTAGTCAAAACCCGTACATAAAGGAATTTTAACTCTTTACGAATAGATATTATGGCAGAAATTAAACCCGAAGAAGTATCAGCAATATTGCGCGAACAGCTTTCACAAACCCGTACCGATGCAGAACTCGAAGAAGTTGGAACAGTTCTTACCGTAGGTGACGGGGTTGCTCGTATTTACGGACTTACACAAGCACAGGCAGGTGAATTGCTTGTGTTTGAAAACGGATTGAGAGCGTTGGTATTGAACCTGGAAGAAGATAACGTAGGGGCAGTATTGTTGGGTGAATCAAAAGGTATTCGCGAAGGCGACACCGTGAAGCGTACTCGCCAGATTGCTTCTGTAAAAGTTGGTGATGGCATGTTGGGCCGTGTAGTTGATACACTAGGAGAGCCCGTTGATGGTAAAGGTCCTTTGAAAGGAGATCTTTATGAGATGCCATTAGAACGTAAAGCTCCCGGTGTAATTTTCCGTCAGCCGGTAAACGAGCCACTTCAAACGGGTATCAAAGCCATTGACTCTATGATTCCGATTGGTCGTGGTCAGCGTGAGTTGATCATTGGTGACCGCCAGACAGGTAAGACTGCCGTAGCAATTGATACGATTATCAACCAGAAAGAATTTTACGATAAGGGCGAGCCTGTTTATTGTATTTATGTTGCGATAGGCCAGAAGGCATCTACAGTTGCGGCTGTGGCGGCTGAATTAGAAAAAGCTGGTGCGTTACCGTATACCGTAATTGTATTAGCGGCAGCAGCAGATCCTGCCCCAATGCAATTCTTTGCTCCGTTTACAGGGGCAGCGGTTGGAGAATTTTTCCGTGACACGGGTCGTCCGGCTCTTGTTATTTATGATGACTTGTCGAAGCAGGCAGTTGCTTACCGTGAAGTGTCATTGTTGTTGAGAAGACCTCCAGGTCGTGAAGCTTATCCGGGTGATGTATTCTATCTTCACTCTCGTTTGTTGGAACGTGCCGCGAAAATCATTAACAATGATGCAATCGCGAAGAACATGAATGATCTTCCTGCGTCTATCAAGCATTTAGTGAAGGGTGGTGGATCATTAACAGCACTTCCGATTATTGAAACACAGGCTGGAGACGTGTCGGCCTATATCCCAACCAACGTAATCTCGATTACAGATGGCCAGATATTCCTGGAGACAAACTTATTCAACTCCGGTATTCGTCCTGCCATTAACGTGGGGATTTCGGTATCTCGTGTAGGTGGTAATGCTCAGATTAAATCGATGAAGAAAGTAGCTGGAACATTGAAGCTTGATCAGGCACAATTCCGCGAGCTTGAAGCATTTGCAAAATTTGGTTCAGACCTTGACGCTGCTACTAAACTTACCATCGAGCGTGGTCGCAGAAACCAGGAAATATTGAAGCAAGACCAGTACGCTCCGGTTTCCGTTGAAGAACAGGTTGCGATTATCACAGCTTCTACGCGTGGTTTTATGGATAAAGTTCCTGTTAACAAAGTGCGTGAGTTTGAAAAAGAATTTACCGAATTGATGAATGCCTCTCACCGTGGTGTGTTGGATAATTTCCGTGCCGGTAAATTTGAAGATGCGGATGTAGCAACTGTTAAGAAGGTAGCTGCGGATTTAGCAAGCAAGTATTAATTAGCCAGTGCTCAATTAGCCGATGTTCAATTGGCTAATTGAAAATTGATCATCGATAATTAACAAGGAATGCCGAGTTTAAAAGAAGTAAAGAATAGAATTGGATCTGTAGTCTCTACACAGCAGATTACCAAAGCCATGAAAATGGTGGCGGCTGCTAAGTTGAGAAGATCGCAAGATAGGATTATGCAAATGCGTCCATTTGCGAAGAAGCTATCATATATTCTTCAAAATCTTTCTTCAGCTCAGGCTGGTGATGCCGGTGATAATTGGTATTCAAAAATTCGAGAGGAAAAGAATATTCTGATCGTTGCTGTTACGTCCGACCGTGGACTTTGCGGTTCGTTTAACAGTAATGTGTTTAAAGGAGTATTGAAACTTGTTCAGGATAAATACGACAGCCAACACAAGAAAGGTAACGTGACCATTCTGTCGATTGGGAAAAAAGGACTTGAGTTTTTTGTGAAACGCAAAGTTTCTACTGTATCAGATTATTCAACGCTCCTGACCAACCTCTCATTTGAAAATGTTGGGGTTGCAGCGGAATACGTGATGAATGCGTTTCAAGCTGGAAAGTATGACAAGATTGAGATTGTATATAATGAGTTTAAAAACGTTGCAACTCAGGTTTTACAGACAGAACAATTTCTCCCGGTGCTTCCTCCAAAAGCGGACGCAAAGGCAATTGAGGTAGATTATATCTATCAGCCTAACCGAGAAGAGATTGTAACTGGATTAATTCCAAAGTCATTGAAAGTGCAATTATATAAGGCTGTATTAGATTCAAATGCAGCTGAAAATGGTGCACGTATGACAGCCATGGATAAGGCGACTGAAAATGCAGGCGAATTGTTAAAAGAGCTTCGCTTAACGTATAACCGTTCTCGTCAGGCTGCCATTACGAAGGAGATTCTTGAGATTGTGGGGGGTGCAGAGGCACTGAAATCAGCATAAAAATTCATAACAAGTAATAGCTTTGAAGCCCTGACGGTTAACCCTAAGGGCTTTTTTGTTTTTATGTTTGCATAATGGATAACCTGATCAGGTTCTACAGATTGCTTACTATACTTAGTATAGATGTGGCACTCGGTGCGGTTTGCTGTGCCGCCTGGTTTGCACAATTTTTTAACGTAACTCTCAACCCATTTGAATTGGTGTCGCTAGGGCTTACCGTATGGATCATTTACACCGCAGATCATTTGATGGACGCCAGAAAAATTAAGCATAGGGCGTCAACATCTAATCACCGATTCCATCAACGTTATTTTTCAATTTTAGCAGCAGCCTTAATCGTAACTGTGATATGCGATGGACTCCTGATTCTTTTTATAAGAAGAGAGGTTTTTCATGCCGGTATAGTTTTGCTGATGGCAGTAATCCTCTACCTGTGCTTCAATCGAAGGATAGGTATTTTGAAGGAACCTTTTATTGCGATCCTTTATTGTGCAGGCATCTTGCTGCCAGCCCTGTCGATTAGCGGGGTTTCGGTGATGGCAAATGCCTGGCTGGTTATAATCGCATTTTTTGCAACAGTACTGATCAATGTTATTTTATTTTCATGGTTTAACTATGAAGCAGACAAGCGGGACGGGGGTCGCTCATTAGTAGCTTTACTTGGGCTGACAATCTCAAAAAGGCTGCTGTATATTCTCTTTACTGTTCAGAGTATACTTCTTTTTTGCATCGCGTACCAGGGAGTTATGATTTCAGTACTGCTTATGACTATGAACGGATTATTGCTTTTACTTTTTATCAGGGATGATTTTTTTCGTGGGAAAGAAAGCTATCGTTTGCTGGGAGATATGATTTTTCTTTTCCCGATAATCTCATTTTTTTAGGTACACCATTATGTACAAGATAATTGCAGGATAAAGGATGCGAAAATGTTGAAATTCAGTCGGAACCTTACAAGGCTAAATGCCCGGTTTAAAATTACTTTACCCCAATGTATTGTGGGTTTTATTTGCGTACGGGCATAGTACGCAGAGAAAATCTCGCAAAAGTTGAGATTTTAAGAATAAAATTTCACAAAAACCTTATTTGTGTTATGTAGAGTTCGGTTTACAAATTATCTTTCGCGCTTTCGAATTATCCGCATAACCTAACCGAGAATCACCTAACGCATGTCCGACTTTTTGCAGCAACTACCCGGGGTGATTTATGAACTTACGATCCGCCCGGACGGCAGCAGCGCGTTTACTTTTATTAGCGATAACTGTCAGGCGATGCTTGGGATATCGGCCGTGGATATTATGCGGGATGGATCATTGTTGGATAATGTCATTATTCCGGATGATCTTGAGTCATTTAAAGAATCCTCAAAAGAAAACTATCGTAAACAGTCGTTGTGGTGTTGGGAAGGACGTGTCATAGTGAAAAATGAAATTCGATGGATAGAAGCACGTTCTAATTTTGACAAGAAAGATAATGCTGTTATCCGTAAAGGAATTATCCTTGACATTACCGAACGGAAGCAGAGGGAACAAGAAGCAGAAGCGGTTAGCAAGCGAAATGAAACAATGTTTACCCAGTTATTTAACAGTGCGCCTATGGGTCTTGTGCTGCTGGATGAACATGGAAAGGTTGAACTCGTAAACCATGGGTTTCGTGAAATGTTCGGTTATGACCTGGAGACTTTAAAGGGGATGAATCTGAATGACTTTATTGTACCTGATGATTTAAAAAATGAGGGCATTGATCTTAACAACCTGATTACTGCCAATAAAATTATAAGTGTGGTAACGAGGCGAAAACATCGCATAGGGCAAATAGTTGATGTTCTACTTTACGGTGTACCTGTTGAACTTAATCACCGAACGATAGGTATTTATGGTGTGTATGTTGATATAACGGAACGTAAGAGAGTAGAAGAAGAACTCAAAATTCGAAATACTGAACTTGATAATTTTGTTTATAAAGTTTCACACGACTTACGTGCCCCTTTGTCATCGATTCTTGGATTAGTGAATCTTGCACGCTTACCGGGTAATGATGATAACCCGATGGACTACATCAATATCATTGGTGGAAAAGTGGAAGACCTGGATCATTTTATTGGTGATGTATTAAGCCATTCGAAAAACCTGAAAATGGAAGTGAGCATCACGCGGGTCGAT
>Ga0187894_10002217_pt1 | contig 23494 bp, 23 predicted proteins | sample GBC1701081metaG_FD_136650 | JGI IMG/M metagenome (GOLD analysis project Ga0187894, IMG submission 136650) | White microbial mat communities from a lava cave in the Kipuka Kanohina Cave System on the Island of Hawaii, USA - GBC170108-1 metaG ... | reverse complement strand
GCAAACCCTGCTGTTCACCGCTAGCACCGCCAGCCAACCGCGCCAATTGTTGCGGCTCAACATCCCGTTCACGCTGGCGGGCTGGTCACCATCGCGCGACCAGCTCGCCTTTTACTCGTATGCCGGGGTGTATGTGCTGGACATCCCCACCGGCAGCTACCGCGATTTTATCCAGGGCATTGGCCGTGTCCTGGACGTAAGCTGGTCGACAGATGGGAATTACCTCGCCGCGTTGGTGGCCGCGCCGCGCGGGCGCAAGGTGGTGGTGGCCGACATCCGCGATGGCACGGTATGTATGTACGGCAGGGATTACCGATCATTTCGTTATGTTTTCCAGCAGAAATTGGAGTACATCAACAGCGTGCCGCGCTGGTCGCCGGTCGCCAACCAGGTCGTCATTTCCAGTGGTGCGGGCGGCAATGCCAACCTGATCCTGCTGTCGCTGCCCGGCTAGGTCGCTTTTGCGCGCGATTGGCAATGGCTATATAGTGATCTCACGTTCAGTCGAGGGCTTCTATCATGCGGAAATTATTCGGCGTCCTGTTGATCCTGGTTGCTATCGCGGCGCTCCTAGTGCTGGTGGTCGTGCCGATGCTGCCGGGGAGTAACGACAACCCGGCGGTGCCGAACTTCATGGGGAGCATCCTGTGCGAAGCGGGCGAACGCGCCGAGATCGAGGTGGTGTTTACAACCGACAACGACGGCACGGGTTACACCCCCTATACCACCTGCATTGGGCGCGAAGGCCAGCGCACCGATGCCAGCGGCAAGCACCTGGGGATCGCGGTGATCGCGTTCGTCGTCCCCTTCCTGATCGGCCTGTTCACGCTCATATTCAGCCCCAGGCGTTTACGGCGCGAGGTCACGGATGCCTGGGACATCGGCGGCGAGGTGGTGCAGACGGCGCGGAGTGTATTTGGAGAGGTGAAAACGGTGTCAGGCGGCTTCACGAGCGGGTTTGGGTCGCCGCAGGTCGAGGTCAAAGACGGCCTGTTGAACGTCGATGGCGTCGAAATCCGCATGGACGGCATCCGCCCGGATCAGGTCAAGCTGTTCCAAGGCGTGTCGGCGGGGATGATGGGCGGCTCGGCATCGAGCGCGAGCAGCCTGGCCGAACGCCTGAAAGAAATCCAGGAAGCCCTGAACGCCGGCCTGATCTCCCAGGCGGAATACGACCGCCTGCGCCAGGAAATCCTAGATAAGTTGGTGTGATGACCGTTCTACAACAAATCCCCCCACAACTCATTGATGAAGCGCAGCTTTTCCTGCACCTGATGCGTGCCGCCGCCCTCGTGATGGTTGTAAGTGTAGGTGCGAATTTGCTTTGCCCCGGCGTAATGATTATAGGCGGCGAACACCGTTGATGGCGGGCAAACCTCGTCCATCAACCCGGCGGAAAAGAGCGCCGACGCGCGGGCGCGGGTAGCGAAGTTGATCCCGTCGAAATAGCTCAACGTGCGAAACACCTGATCGACCTTGTGGCGGTGCGCTGTGCAGTATTTGGCGATCTCCTGGTACGGGTTGGCGTCGCTGATCTCGGTCGCGCGCCGGTAGCCGCACAGGAACGGCACATCCGGCATGGCGGCTTCGACATCCGGCACGAGGCCTGCCACCGCAATCGAGATGCCGCCGCCCTGACTGCCGCCAGTGACGGCGATGTGCGATCCGTCTACCGCGTTATGCCCGCGCGCCGCCTCGATCGCGCGCACGGCGTCGGTGAACACGCGCCGGTAGTAATAGGTCTTCGGGTCGAGGATGCCCTGCGTCATGAAGCCGGGGAAGAACGGATTTGCGCCCTCGGCGGGCAGGTCGGGCGTGTCGCCTTGCAGCCAACTGCTGCCCTGGCCGCGCGTGTCCATCACCAAATGGGCGAACCCCGCCGCCGCCCACAACAGCCAGTCGGTGGCAAAGCCGCGCCCGCCGCCGTAGCCGATGAACTCGACCACGCACGGCACGGGCTTGGCACGTCCGCGCGGCAGGTTCAGCCAGCCTTTCACCGGCTGCCCGCCATACCCGGCGAACGTCACATCGAACGACTCGACCTGGCGCAAACCCGTGTCTACCGGCGCAAAATGCGCGGCCAACGGGTGCTGGCGCGCCGCCGTAAGTGTCTCGTCCCAGAAAGCGTCAAAGTCGGTAGGTTCGTCGCGCGCGGGTTTATAGGTTTGAAGCTGATCGAGGGGCAGGTCGAAGAGAGCCATTCTTTACCTTTCTGGATAAGAATCGTATGGGGTAGGCGCGGGTTTCAAACCCTTTCCTATAGGCACATTTATTTCAGGTTTAGGGGATTATAGTAAAGAGGACAACATTTAGCCATGCCTCAATATCTCGAACAGATCAAAACGGCGGTCACGTCCTGGCCGGGCATGACCGCCAGCCCACACCGTTTCGGCGGCACGGAATTTAACCTGGGGACGACCGAGGTCGGCCACTTTCATAGCAACGGGATGGTGGACATCCCCTTCAACAGCAAAATCCGCGACCAACTCATCCTGGAACATAAAGCCGAGCCGCATCACCTCCTCAAAGACACCGGCTGGATCAGCTTCTACATCCGTTCCGAAGAAGATGTCGAAACAGCGATCTGGCTGTTCCGGCTGTCGTACCTGTTCAATGCGTCACGCGCGCAGGGGCGGGCGGCGTTGGGCGATGCGCTCAATCTGGACGCCGCGCTGGCGGCCATCCCCCTGAGCCAACCGCTGCAAACCATCCTGGACGGCCTGATCCTGAAACGCTAGACGATTTAAGTCTTGCAGGCGATGCGGCGACCCGATCATGTCGAATGACCGTTCCCTATCGCTGTGGTTGAAAAGAAAGGTGCAATATGTTTAGTGATGAGTTGCGCGCGTTTTTGAAAAAGCCGCACATCGCGCGGATGAGTACGATTGACCCCCATGGCTATCCGCACACTGTCCCGGTGTGGTATGCCATTGACGGCGACGAGTTTGTGATTACTGTGCCGCGCTACACCAAAAAGCTCGGCCACCTCAAGGTTAACCCGAAGAGCTGCCTCTCCATCGGCGGTGCGCCGGGCGACGGTGAAGGCTGGATGTTCAAAGGCCAGTTTACGCTGACCGAGGAAGATGCGTGGTCTTGGCTGGAGTCGATGACCTATCACTACGAATCAGCGGAAGAAGCGGCCAAAGACCTGGCCGAATGGGCAACCTGGGACGTGGCGCTCATCCGTATGAAACCTGATAAAATCATCAAGTTCTACTAGCCCACGCCGCCTCGCTGCATCGTCTTTCAGGGGTAAAGTCGAACGCGCCCTTTATCTAATTTGACAGGTAAACGACCTCGTGCTAAAATTTCAGAACACAAATTCTAATTTTCATGGAGCAAACCTATGAGTGGGAATACCGCTTTACTGATTGTCGATGTACAAACGGGTTTGTTTGACGAAGGCGCTTACCGGGCTGACGATTTGTTGGCGCATGTGAGCAGCCTGACAGCGCGGGCGCGGGGAGCAAATGTGCCGGTGATTTACGTCCAGCACACCGCCGACGACCCGGAGGACTCGCTGCATCCCGATAGCCCCGGCCACGCGATTCACCCGCCGATTGCGCCGCATCAGGGGGAACTGATTGTGCAGAAAACCACCCCCGATTCGTTCAATGAGACCACTTTGCGCCAGGAATTGGAGTCCAGAGGCATCCAAAAACTCATCATCGCCGGGATGCAGACGGATTATTGTATCAATGCCACCTCTCGCCGCGCGGTGCAGCTTGGCTATGATGTGACCCTGGTCAGCGACGCGCACACCACCGCTGACGGAGAGACCGCGCAGCAAGTCATCGACCAGTACAATCACGACTTGAATGATGAGGGCGTTCGCTTGGTCACGACGGATAAGGTGGAATTCAATCCGGTGTAGGGATGCCGGAGCAGCCGTCGTTTCCGCCCGCCGTGAACGCCGTCCTGGGCGACATTGACACCATCACCACACCCAAGCAAGGCGCGACCTCCCAGGTGTGGATCGTCGAATGTGCGATAGGCGACCGAGTCGTAAAGCACGCGCCGACGCTGCCCTTCCGCGACTGGCTGTGGCGCGAGGCCGACGTGCTGTACAGTCTAATGGGCAGTGGCTTGCCGATCCCCCACCTGTATTTCACCGGGCGCGGTCTGGCACAGCCCTATATCGTCATGAGCCGATTACCGGGCCAACCGCTTTCATCCGTGATGTTGGGCGAAAGCGACCCACACGCACGCCGGCACTGGATGTCAACCTTTGGGACGATGCTGCGGCGCATCCATACCACCCCCGCGCCGCCCGCGCTGCGTTCCGCCGTCTCCTGGCTCGACGAACGCCTGGACACCGCTGCAAATTACCTCCAGGCCGGTTTTGAACTCGACGCCGCCGACCCGCCATACCTGCTCGCCCAGTTGCGCGCCGAGCGCCCCGCACCCGTCACCCCAACCCTGATTCACGGCGACTGCATGTGGGACAATGTGCTGGTACACGACGGCCACATCACCGGCCTTGTCGATTGGGGCGGCGCAGCCTATGGCGACCCGCGTTATGACCTGGCGCTGGCGATCCTGCCGCGCGAGGATGGCGACCTGTCGCCCGCCGAAATCGCCGCCTTTTATGCCGCCTACGGCTGCGCCCCGCTGAACGAAACCGAATATCATTATTTCACCAATCTCTACGGGTTTTTCTAACGATGACGACCTTCACGATCCCCACACCGCCCGCTTTTCGCTTCTGGCCGACCGTCACCAGTCACGGTTGGTACGTCCTGTCGCCCTTCCAGGCGGACGCCGAAGCCCGCACGCTGGGGCGCATCCACCAACTGGACGATGGGCAGGTCGTGCGCCTGATCCTGCGCGCCGACGCCGACCAGCATATCGTCGTCCAGGTGGAGGGACTCCAGAATGGCCTCGCGCCCGCCCAACGCAATGAAATCAGCCGCGCGCTGACCAACAGCTTCAACCTCGACCGCGACCTGAGCGATTTTTACGCTCTCGTCCGGCGGCATCCGCGCTACCAGTGGATCGAGGACAGGGCAGCCGGGCGGATGCTGGCCGCGCCGACCGTGTGGGAAGACCTCGCCAAGACGCTGCTGACCACCAATACCACCTGGAACTTGACCCAACAGATGAACGCGCGCCTGACCACGCTGGGCACAGCCTACACCGCTGGCGGCCACGCCTTCCCCACGCCCGAACGCATCGCTGCCCTGCCGCCCGACGACCTCAACACCCATGTCCGCGCCGGCTATCGGGGCGCGTACCTGCACCAGTTGGCCGCCCGTATCGCCGCTGGCGAACTCGACGTGGAATCCTGGCGCGACCCTGCCCTGCCATCGACTGAATTGTATCAACGGGTGAAAGGGTTGAAGGGCTTTGGCGACTACGCGGCAGGCAGCCTCCTCAAGCTGCTCGGCCATTTTGACCGCCTCGCCACCGACACCGAATGCCGCGCCGCCTACAAAGCGATCCACAACGGCGTCCCCGCCCAGTCCGACGCCGAAATCGCCGCCTACTACCAACCGTTCGGCCTGTGGCGCGGCCTGGTGCAGTGGATGGACGTGATGGAAAGTTCGCTTAAGGACAGCTAACGCCGCTGTGCTTCACTGCAACGCCGCCATCACCTGCCGCGCCGTCCTGCGCCGCTTCCAGGCCGAGGTGAGTTCAGTCAGCCGCCCGCAAATCATGCTATACTGAGGCGGAGTGAAAGGCGCACGCGATGTTTATCCAAAAGGAAATGACACCGGAACAATTCCTGGCGTTTGCCGACCAGCACCCGGATAAACGATTTGATTTCATGGATGGGGAGATGGTCGAAGTGTCGCCTAAACCGATACATGGCAAAAAGCAGATTCGCTTTAGCGTTGCGCTCGACAACTATCTCGAAGCGCATCCTGAAATGGGAGTGGCGTACTCCCAAGTGCTGCACGTCCTCGACGGCGAACGCTTTATCCCCGATGTGTGTGTCAACATCGACAGCGACGCCGATTACCTTACCACACCGCCGTTATTCGTGGTCGAAATCCGCTCGGACAGCCAGAGCCGCGAATCGCAGCGGCGCAAAATGCGCGCCTACATCCGGCATGGCGTGCCGATGGGCGTGTTGGTGCTGCCCGGCGAGGCGGTCGAGGTGTACCGGCCTGGGCAAGAGCCGAGCGTCTTGACGGCTGATGATACGTTGGACGGGGGCGATGTCCTGCCCGGTTTTCAGCTTCCTCTCAATCGCATTTTGCCGTAGCGAGGCCTCCCCGGTGAACCTTGCAGGTGTTCACTTGAGCGCCGCGATCACCTGCCGCGCCGCCTCCACCAACGGCTCGGCCCAATTGAACTCCTGCCGCACCCACTCCACATCCTTATAGCGCGCATCCTGCTCCACCAACCCCCGCCACAACCGTCGCGCCTCGTCCCCGTTACCGAGTGCGTGGTGAGTAATGGCGAGACCGCCTACGATCATCGGATACTCGCGTCTCAACTCGTTAGACTTCCGAAACCCAGCGAGAGCCTTATCGTATTGTTTCAACATGAAATAGATTTCGGCTTGATTACTGTAGGCTTCGGCATACTCCGGCTTGAGGTGGATAGCTTCGCTGTAGTCGGCGATTGCCTTGTCAAACTCATATTTCTTCTCGTGAGCAACCCCCCGGTTGTTGTAGGCATCGGCATCGTCGGGCTTGAGGCGGATGGCTGCTGAATAGTCGGCGATGGCCGCATCCAGGTCGCCTTTCTGACCACGCGCAACCCCCCGGTTGTTGTAGGCATCGACATACTCTGGATTAAGGCGGATGGCGCTGTCATAGTCGCCGATGGCCGCGTCCAGGTCGCCTTTCTTGCGACGTGCGATCCCCCGGTTGAAGTAGGCCTCGGCATACTCTGGATTGAGGCGGATGGCTGCTGAATAGTCGGCGATGGCCGCATCCAGGTCGCCTTTCTCGGCGCGCACAACCCCCCGGTTGTTGTAGGCCTCGGCATACTCTGGATTGAGGCGGATGGCTTCGGTATAATCTGCAATCGCACCATCCAGATCGCCGTTCTCCTGTTTACCATATCCACGAACAGCAAATTGCTCTGCGCTCAATTCCTCTTTCGTAGGCAGCGGTTCGTGTGCTGCTTGCTCAATAGCCTGCTCGACTTTCAGTTCTTCTTTAACGGGCGTCGGTTGGATAACAGGACTGAAGGCTGGTGCTTTCAAGAAACGGTTGCGCAGCATATCCATACTAGCGTCAAAAAAATCGTAGTACAACCGCAGGCCATTGTATTTCGGTAGCTCGGCCAGTTTGTCCGTCAGGTGCGATTCAGCCATTCCAAAATTGAACTCATCCACTAGCACCGGCACAATGTTCCGCCCCAATTCCATCGCCCGTTCAATTTCCCTGCGCAGCATGTCGTTGGGTTCAGAACACCGATCCAACGTCCCAGGTGTCAGGATAATGAGGAAATGCGCCCGTGCTGCGATCTGGTTCAGAATGATTGTCGCCCAATCGCCACTGTCGATTGATTTGACATCAAGGAACGCATCATACTCGTGGTGGCTTAAATGCTCTAAAATCGAGCGCGCGATATACCGGCTGGCACTCCGCCGGTAGCTGATAAACACGGTCTTGTTCGGGTCAATGTCAGGCATAGCGCATCCCTGGTGGCAAACGGCTGCACAACCCTATTATCCGGCACGCCCCGCCCCTCGTCAAACCAGCGCCTTCAGTACGCTTGTGACTGAAAGGAACGCGGCAGCCGGATGGCCTGCGAAGCGTGCCGCTGGCGGTGACGTATGCTACAATCAATCGCAGACGGGAGGAGAAATCCAACATGGCTGGCGAGCAAACCTTAACCGATCGGATTGTGGTATCCCGCGACACCCTGCACGGGCAGCCCCGCATCGCCGGAACGCGCATCCTCGTCCATACCGTCTTGCAACTCCTCGCATCGGGCAAATCCATCGCCGAAATTACCTCGGACGACTACTATCCTGACATCACCGCTGACGATGTGCTGGCCTGTATGGACTATCGAATTCGCAAAGGCTAATCTCCCCATTTTCAAACCATATTCCAATTGACACCTAAGAACTTTTGTTCTAAAATAGACTTGGAATGAATCATCCGACACACCCGTTGCGATGTTGGCGGACAGACTTCTGCCAGCGCCGCCGCCGCCGCCGCCAATGGCGAATGTTCACCGTTTCGTTTTCGTCGCTTTCGTCGCCGTTTTCGCCCAATGATGACAACCGCTGGTCACATCACACCGGGAACGATGACACAAAATCGGCTTGTGCCACTGACGACATTGACGACAACTGGGCCACAAAAGTGCAGTTGCAACCTATTCAACGCCGCCGCCGCCGCCGCCGCAACAAGGCTTTTCTCCCGCTCCTTGCGTACACGGTTCACGTCACGACACTTTTGCTCGGCGTGGAGAATGAGTCCTCAAATGTTCCCGTATTTGCTCCCCCTCCCTGAATTCGGGGAGGGGTGACCGACCAGTCGGACAGGGGGAGGGGTCAAGGGACAAAATCCCGCCCGTTTCAAAAGTGTCGTCCCGTGAACCGTCTACGGGGAGGGGTTTCTTAGCCAGTCGTCTTCATCCCGGCGCTTATGCCGTTGATCGTCGCCAGCACCGCTTGCAGCACGGCTTTTTGCTCAGCCGTATCGCCCGGCATCCGGCGCAGCTTCCGCAGCAGACCGACCTGGATGAAATTCAACGGATCGACATACGGGTTGCGCCGCTCAATCGACCGCTGCATGACCGGCGCATTGTGCAGCAGGTCTGGCACGCCGATGATGTTGCACACCTGCTCACGCGCCCGCTGGTACTCGCGCTGCATCTCGCTGAAAATCTGGTCGCGCAGCCCCGCGTCCGCCACCAGGTCGGCATACAGCGCGGCGATGCCCATATCGGCCTTCGCCAGGTCAAGCTGGGCGTTTTCCACCAGCGCCTTGAAGAACGGCCACTCGCGGTACATCGTCCTTAACGTCGCCAGCCCGCCCTCCTGGGCCGTGAAGGCCGCCAGCGCGTAACCCACGCCGTACCAACTCGGCAGGATCGCCCGGCTTTGCATCCACGAAAATTGCCAGGGGATCGCCCGCACATCGTTGAAGCCGCCGCCCGATTTACGTTTGGCCGGGCGCGAACTGATCGGCAGGTTCGCCAGTTCGTTGATCGGTGTCGCCTGCTGCCAGTAATCCAGGAAGCCGTCGGTCTCGAACACAAATTTGCGGTAGGCGACCCGCCCATCAGCCGCCAATTGTTCCATCGCCGCCGCCCACTCCGGGCGTAATTCCGGCTGGCTGCGCCCACCCATCGCCAGCAGCACCGCGTGCGTGACCTGGTGCAGATGCCGCCGCGCGATCTCGTGGTTGCTGTAGCGGTAGGCGATCACCTCGCCCTGTTCGGTAATCTTAATCCCGCCTTGCAGGGATAGCGGGGGCTGCGACAAGATGGCCTGGTTGGTCGGCCCGCCGCCGCGCCCGATGCTGCCGCCGCGCCCGTGAAACAATTCCAGCACGACGCCGCTCGCCGCGCACATCTCGGCCAAATTTTGCTGGGCGGTGTACAAATTCCAATTCGAGGCCAGGTAGCCGCCGTCCTTGCCGCTGTCGGAATAGCCGATCATGATCTGCTGCCGGTCGCCGCGCGCCTTCAAGTGTTCGCGGTAGCGTTCGTTGGCGAACAATGCCGCCATCACATCCGGCGCGTGGTGCAGGTCGTCAATCGTCTCGAACAGCGGCACGATGTCGATGTCCTTCTCGATGCCGACTTCGCGCGCCAACAGCAGCATCGCCAGGATGTCGCTCGGCTGCTGGCTCATGCTGGCGATGAAGGTGTCGATCACGCCCTTGCCGTAGCGGTTGTGCGCCTCGGCCACCATGCGCCAGGTGGCGATGATCTTGTTGGTCGCCTCGGAAAAATGCGGTTCAATCGGGAAGAACGGGCGCGGGTTGGCAATCTCCATCGTCAACAGCGTTTGTTTCTCGGCTTCCGGCAGCCCTTTGTAAGCCTCCATCCGTCCGTAATAGCGGAACATCTCGTCCAGCGCGTTGGCGTGCAGCCGCGCATCCTCGCGCACATCCAGCGGCACGAGATGCAGCCCGAACAGACGCACTTTTTCCATCAACCGGCGCAGCGCCCCGCCCGCTGTGTGCGTCCCTTTATGATGGCGCAGGCTGGTCTCGGCCAGCGCCAGGTCGTCGTACAATTCCAGGTGCGTATGGTAATCACCCCGCGCCAGCCTAGCCCCGATCAGGTTCATCTGCTGGCGGTAAAATTCGGTCGGGAAGCCATCGTCCAGCCCGCCCGCCGCGATCACCGCCTCGCGCAGTTCGTCCGCTACGCCCACCTCATCCGCCGAATGCGTCAGGTGGTCAGCCAGGAAACCGATCTCCGCCAGGTAAACGCCCTTGACCGCCTCGCGCAGCGTCGCCAGCGTTTGCAGTGTCACTTCCGGCGTGACGTTCGGGTTGCCGTCGCGGTCGCCGCCGATCCACGAGGCATAACGCAGCGGCATGGGCAGGTGATCCCAATTCGCCCCTGGATAATGCGTTTCCAGGCTGGCGCGCAGGTCGGCATAAATATCGACCACCACATCCATGATGGCCGAGGTCAGGAAATACACGCCGAAGTCCACCTCGTCGGCCACCGTCGCCCGCGACGCCCGCGTAGGCCGCGTCTGCCACAACTCCTCGATCTCCTCGGTGATCGCCCCTTCCAGCGCCTTCTGTTCGCGCGCGAGCAGCCCGTTGCGGTCGTGGCCGGACATCATCTGGGCGATATGCCGGATTTTGATCAGCACTTCCTTGCGCTTCGCCTCGGACGGGTGCGCCGTCAGCACCAGCCGGATGCTGATCTTGTCCAGCAGCGCCCGTACTTCGCTCGCGCTCAAGCCCGCCTCGCGCAGCGTCCCCAGCGCGTCGTCAATCGACTCGCCTACCTTGCCGTCGCGTTCACGCTGGCGCAAGGTGCGAATACGCTGCTGGTCTTCGGCGATGTTGATGAGCTGGAAATAATTGCTAAAGGCTTTAATCAGCACCCGCTGCGACTCCAGGTCGAGACCGCTGATCGTCGCCGTCAGGTCTTCCGCCGCCCCTGGCACATCGCCGCGCCGGGCCTTTGCCGCGCGCCGGACGTGTTCGACCAGGTTGAAGGCCGCCTCGCCGTGCTGCTCACGGATCACCTGTCCCAGCAAGTTGCCGAGCAGCCGGATGTCCGCCCCTAAAGGGCTGGACAGGTCTTTGGTGGTGGTCGTATCGCGGATCGCATCGCTGGTCATCGGGTGTATTCCTGGTGGTTTTCCATCAACGGGCGGGCAACGCGCTATCTTGCCCAGGTTAACGAGTGTAACGCAAACCAATATGACCGCAAACCGGCGCTTCGCACGATCTCGGCTACCCTACCGCCCGTGCGAAAGTAAACAGGCCGAAGGTGTGCTACGACCCTTGCTCGTCTTCTTTGCTGACCGTGTTAAGGGTTAGTGGGATAAAATGAGCGACAAATCACACTTTTTAATTGGGATGTTTATGACCATGACTGTTTTCTTATGAGTATATGACTTGATGCCTCAGCATTAACGTATATAATCGCTGATAGATCAATCATGTCGCTTCTTTCCAAGCGCACAGGAATACGTAAAACCGATCATGTCGGAACTCAAAACAGAACCTCCCCACTATAAGCCTGATGCCGAATTCATTGTCAATGATCTCGAAACCCTGAAAGTCCTGGCCGACCCGCTGCGTTTACAAATCATCGAACTGATGACCCCGGTTGGCCGCACGGTCAAACAAATCGCGGCTGAACTCAATTTGCCACCGACCAAGCTGTATTACCACATCAAGCAGCTCGAAGAACGCACCTTGATCCATGTGGTCGATACAAGGATTGTGTCCGGCATCCTGGAAAAGCAATACCAGGCCGCCGCGTTGAGCTATCGGGTGAACAAAGCCCTGTTCTCGCTGACCGCGCAGGCCGGTAAAGAGGGACTGAACGTGATGCTGACTGGGCTGTTCGAGGACACCAAAGAGGACATCCAGAGCAGCGTCGAGGCCGAGGTGATTGATGTAGCAGCGGGGGAAAATGACGACGAAGCCTTGCATCGTTCGCTCTTGATCTCGCGCAACACGCTCTACATGTCACCGGAGCAGGCTGAAGCGTTCTATAAACGGCTGCGGGCGTTAGTGCGGGAGTACCTGCGCGCCGAAGACCGCATAGGGCCGACGAAAGCCGACGAGCAGTCTTATGGGCTGATGATCGCGCTGTATCCCTGCATCCGCCAGAGCGAGAATGTCACCGAGCCGAAGCCGTGACCCGATAAACGCAGCATTAGCGAGTACCAGCGAGACCCTGGTACTCTTTTTTCTTTCCCTAAGAATCTGCTCTTTTAGCCGAAGCCCCGACTGCCTCCGGTCGTGTTCCCGCTTTTTTGTTGGTCATAAGCGCGGGTGTGCAGGCCGAGAATATCGTCCAGGGCGAGTTCGCGGTTCTGGGCGTGCTGGAAGGCAGTGTCCTGGCCGACGCTGAACATATAGTGCGAACCAGCGACGACGCGGACATGGCCTGCGGGGACTTCCAACGCGCTCAACATGTCCATCATCGGCGTCAGGCCGACGAGGGAATCTTTGTGGCCGAGCATGACGCGAAAGGTATCCCACTTGTGGGCGATCTCCCAATTGTGGAGCAAGCCCATCGCGCGGAAGGTGGCAGCGGTCGTGCCGCGCGGGGTTTCGTCGTATTGGCGGGTGTGGGTGGCCTTGACGAATTCGCTTGAACCTTCGCACACGGCCTGCACCATATTGGGCTTAATCAGGTTTTCGACCGGCTCGAAGATGCGGAGTTTATCGACGATGCTGATGCCGATGCCCATCGCGTTGAAAAAGGTCTTGTGGACGGCATCGTTCATGAGCAGCGCCGGGGCGATGGCGTAGCGGGTTTCTTCGCCGTAGTCCCAACGGATCGGGTTGAGATAAAACAGAGCCGCGCCACCCATACTGTGACCGACGAAGTTGATGACCTTGCGGTTGGGATCGCCAGGCTGGCGGCGGAGTTTGAGGGCGCTGACCCAACGATCCATCGTCGCCATCGCCGAAGGGGGGCAGCACGCACCGAGGCTGGGGCTTTCTTCGAGGAAACGCGATTGGCCGAAGCCGTTGTGATCTACCGAGATGGCGACCAGGCGGCGGTTAGCTCTGACGACCATGCCGGGCAGTTCTTCCCAAACGGTGTGGTTGCCCGTCCAGCCGTGAATGAAGATCACATAACCATCGGCCTCGTACAAGCGGTGTTCGAGTTCTGTGTCGGGATTCTCGTAGTCTTCAGCCCAGGTGACTTGCCAGACCATATCCATCAGGCCTGAGTCGTGCAGGACAGCCCGGCCAACCGTTGGGTCGAGCAGATTCTTGGCGAGGACATCGGTCATTTTATAGAAGGCGGTCTGGGTGTTTTGCACCAGGCCGGGGGCGCGCTGGCTGTAACCACGCGCCCAGGCCAGGGGGGATTTTCCGGTCAGCATCGAGCGGTCTCCGTCGAGGTGAAATGGTTGGTCGGTTGGGGCGATTATAGCATAGGGGAAGTGATGAGTAATGAGTGACGAGTGATGAGTAAAAGAAAGGACTGAGGACTACAGGTGTTCGAACAAATGTTCAACATGTGTTCAGACATTTGTTTCAATTTTGAGGGAGAGGCTTATTGGCGATCAGGAGGCGGCACGGAGGTAGTGCGCCCAATAGCCAGCATAGTTGCCATAGGGCTGCCCTAGCTGGGCGATGTCTTTAACCTCCAGCCTATCATTCCCGTACCAGCGGCGCGCCGCCGCGACCAGCCATTTTTCGCCGCTGGGAAGTTGGTTCATGCGTCCCAGGCCGCGCAGCAGGACGAAGCTGGCTGACCATGCGCCGATGCCTTTGATGCCCAGCAGCCATTGTTCGACCTCAGTATAGGGGGCGGTGCGCAGCCAGTTCTCGTACACGCCGTCAAAGGCGCGGGCGACATTGCTCACACCTTCGGCCTTCCACAGGTTGCGAACGACAGCGTTAATTTCATCAACGGTCAGCAGGGCTAGCTGGAAGGCTTGAGGGAAAGCCCGGTAGACCACGCCATCGACTTGGAGCGCGCCGCCGTAACGCGCGGTGAGGCCATCTTTCATCTTGCGCGAGACGGCCATCAGGTTGCGCTGCGACAGGATCGCCCAGATGGCATTCTCAAAGGGTGTGAGAAATTTGACCTGGTGATAGCCGTAGAGTTCGTGGATGACCGGCTCGAAGGATGGATCGGTCGCGCCGATGGCATAAAACGGGCGTAGGTCGTCGTCCAGGCTGAGGAAAAAGCCGATGCGGTCGCGGACGTTTACGTGCATGTCCTCGCCAATCGCCCCATCGCTACAGAGGATGTAGGCGAGTTCGGGTGCGTCCAGGGTGCCAATGGACTGGACGCGAAAGACGACGACCTGCCCATCGAGCGCGATGCTTTGGTCAGCACACCATCAGCGGTGCGCTGTTCGCCCAGCGCCGGGCGAAAGTGGCCGAGGAATTGGAGTGATTTGTCGAAGTCAAACGGCGGGATGGGCGTGAGCGTGCCTTGTAACTGGTGCATGAGAAGCCCTCGTGTAGTGGTTGAACGGGCTTATTGTACACGCGGGCTGTGACAGCCTTATGGCAACAGCGGAATCGCTTATGTTGCCGTTTTGCTAGGTCTTCACCGGAGCGAGTTGAGTGTCAACAGGGGCGACGGTTCGCCCCTACAATCCAAGCGGTGGCCCGGCTAGAGCAGACCGGCTTCCTGTTCGGCCTGGGTTAGCGACTGCTCAAAGCGTTCCAACCCTTCCTGCACCGCCGCGCGCTCGATCATCAACGACGGACAGAAGCGCAGGGTGCTTTCGCCCGCGCCCAGGATGAGCAGGCCGTTGTCGATGGCGATGCGCTCGACGCGGTTGCGCAGTTCTTTGGCGGGTGTGCGCGCCGCGTCCAGCACCAGTTCCGCGCCGATCATCAGCCCCGTGCCGTCAATGCGACCATGCCTGAGCGAAGGGTGATGGGTTTGCATCTCCTCCAGGCATTCCTTGATGAACTCGCCCTGCTCGGCAGCGTTCGCCATGTAGCCGTTCTCGATCAGTTCGAGTGTCGCCAGGGCTGCCGCGCATGAAACCGGGTTTCCGCCAAAGGTCGAGCCGTGCGCGCCGGGCGGCCAGGTCATCACATGTTGGCGGGCGATGACCGCGCCCAACGGCATCCCGCTCGCCAGCCCTTTGGCCGAGGTCACAATGTCCGGCTGCACACCATGATGCTCCATCGCCCACCATTTGCCGGTGCGCCCCATGCCCGATTGGATTTCATCAGCAATCAGGAGGATGCCATACTGGTCGCAGATGTCGCGCAACTGCTGGACGAAACGTTTGTCGGGCAGGATGTAACCGCCCTCGCCCTGGATCGGCTCCAGGATAATGGCGGCCACTGCGTCCGGGGCGACATCTTTTTTGAACAGCACATTGGTGATGTAATCGGCGCAGGTGCAGTGGGCGCGGCAGGCAGCCTCTTCGCGCCCATGCAGGCAGCGGTAGGGGTTGTTATACGGCACATGATGCACGCCGGGGACGAGCGGAAAAAACCCGTCGCGCTGGATAACTTTGCTGGCCGTCAGCGACAGCGACCCCATCGTGCGGCCATGAAACGCACCGTAGAAGGCGATGACATGCGCCCGCCCGGTGTACCAGCGTGCCAGTTTGATCGAGCCTTCGACCGCTTCTGTGCCGGAATTGGTGAGGAAGACTTTGGCGGGTTCATCAAACGGGGCGATGGCGGCCAGCTTCTCGGCAATCTTGACCTGCACATCGTAATAATAATCCGTGCCGGCGATATGGATAAATTTCTTGGCCTGCTCGATGATGGCCTCGACGACTTTGGGGTGGGAGTGGCCGGTAGAGGTGACGGCGATGCCCGCCGCGAAATCAATATACTCGTCCCCGTCCACGTCCCACACCCGCGCGCCCTCGCCCCGCTCGATCACGAACGGGTAACGCGGCGTGAGCGCGCCCGTCATGACCACTGAGTCGCGCTCGATGATAGCCTGCGACTTGGGGCCGGGGCGTGTCGTGATGTTGACTGACATACCTTTTTCTCCGAACTTTGTCTAAATGGTGGCGCTGCTGTTGTTATAAGCACACAAAAGTGTTCTTTAGAGTATACAGCCCGGATATAGGGCGCGACAATAGAGGCTGTGTACCATTCAGGGCTAGCCACAACGCCGTCGGCAGGCTAACATCAGGGGAGGACAATCGGTTTCCTGACTGGAAACGGAAAACTGATAACTGAGGACTCACGTATGAAACTCGCAATGATTGGCTTCGGCACGGTGGGGCAAGGGCTGGCGGAAATCCTGCGCGACAAGGGCGCGGCGCTGGAGCAGCAGTATGGCTTCCGCGCCGACATCGTGGCGGTGGTGACCCACAGCCGGGGCGGGCTGTACCACCCGGACGGGCTGGACATCCGCGACCTGCTGACGGCGATGGCGCGCGGCCACCTCGACCATTATCCCGATATCCCCGACCTGAGCCGGAATTGGGACGCACTGACGATCATCCGCCAGAGCAACGCCGACGTGATGGTCGAGACGACGCATACCAACCTGCAAAGCGGGCAGCCCGCGCTCGATTATTGCTACGCGGCCTTCGAGAGCGGCAAACATGTCGTCCTGGCGAACAAAGGGCCGGTCGCAGTGGCCTACGCTGACCTGAAAGAACGGGCCAGACAGGCGGGCAAACGGCTGCTGTTCGAGGCGACGGTGATGGCCGGAACGCCGTCGATCCGGTTGGCGCTGGATGCGCTGGCGGGCTGCACCATCCGCGAGGCGCGCGGTATCCTCAACGGCACGACCAATTACATCCTGACGCAGATGGAAAGCGGGATGCCCTATGCCGACGCGCTGGCGCAGGCGCAGCAGCTTGGTTATGCCGAGTCCGACCCGACCGCCGATGTGGACGGCTGGGATGCGGCGGGCAAGGTCATCATCCTGGCAGCGGCGCTGTTCGACCAAAAACTGACGCTGGCCGACCTGTCGGTGACCGGCATCACCGGCATTAGCGAGTCGGACATCGCTGCTGCCCAAGCTGCTGGCGAAAAATGGAAGCTGATCGCCCACATCACCCCGCAGGGCGCGGCGGTCGCCCCGGCGCGCATCGCATTGAGCAACCCGCTGGCGGCTGTCTCCGGCGCGACCAACGCGATCACCTACAGCACCGACCTGCTGGGCGATGTGACGCTGGTTGGGGCCGGGGCGGGGCGGCAGCAAACCGGATTCGCACTGCTGGCAGATTTGCTCGACCTGGCGCAGCACGGCGAATAATCTTGAGACGACAATAAATTCCTATTGACGAAAAATGAGGGTGATGCCATAGTGTATATTAGGATAGAGATCACCATTTCATACAATGAATGCGGGGTATTGAGCGTGTCGGTCATGCGCAAAGCAAAAGTCCTGGTCGTGGAAGATGACATTCATCTGTTGGAGGGGATACGCGACATCCTCGAACTGGATGGTTACAGCGTCCTCACAGCGGAGAACGGTAATCACGGCCTGCAAGTGTTGCAAAATCAATCATCCCCGCCTGATTTGATCGTATCGGACATCATGATGCCGAAGATGGATGGCATCCAATTTTTGAAAGAAGTCCGCAAAGAGACCCGCTGGCTGGACATCCCATTCATCTTTCTCACGGCGAAGGGCGAAAAATCGGATTACCAGAAAGGGATGCGGCTGGGTGTAGACGACTATGTGGTCAAGCCGTATGATCCCGGCGATTTGCTGGTCAAAATCGAGTCGCGCCTGGAACGCCTGAGTGGCATACGCGCCCGCCATATCGAGGTGATGAACAGCCTGAAACGGCAGATTTTGACGATCCTGAACCACGAATTTCGCACCCCGCTCACCTTCGTGGTGGCTTATGCTGATATGCTGAACGAGCCAGACATCACCCAGAAAGACATCTTCACCTATTTGAAGGGTGTGAGCGTCGGCGCGGAACGGCTGCGCAACCTGATCGAGAATTTCATCCTGCTGGTCGAGATCGAAACCGGCGACATCCAGAATACCTACCAATGGCGCAAGCGCCCGGTGGAAAACCTCCCCGAAGTCTTCACCGTTGCTACTGAACGCATCAAATTGTTTGAAGAGCAAAAAGCCCGCACGATAGACGTTCAACTTGACGACGGCATCCCCGTATTCGAGGGCGACCCGGAATATTTAACGATTGCCCTGTCCCATCTCCTGCAAAATGCGATCAAGTTTCCCCTGGCGGACACGCCCGCCGTCATCAACATGGGCGCGACGATCAAAGATGGAAACGTCGTGTTGTGGGTACGGGATCAAGGCCGGGGCATCCCCAAGATGGAATTGAACAACGTGTGGCAGAGCTTCTACCAAGTTGACCGCGCGCGCAACGAAGACCAGGGCGCGGGCGCAGGGTTAGCCATCGTTCGGGGCATCGCCGAACTACATGGCGGGACGGTGAATGTGACCAGCGAACTGTACAAGGGCAGCACCTTCGAGATGATCCTGCCGCTGCAAAAAGCCGCGCAGTAAAAAACAACTTGCGCTATACTCATTACGTATAATCCCAGTATGCGACCGGGACAGGTTTTGGCCTGCCCGGTGCTGCTGCCGATCTTGTCCGCCAATTATGCCTTAAGGAGAATTGTGCTTCATGGCCCCCTCCCTATTTGAGAAAATTAATACGCTCATCAGCGCCAACCTGCACTCCATCGTTGACCGGGCGCTGGAAAACAACTCCGTCCAGGTGATGGACGAATACATCCGGCAGGTGGAACGCAACCTGGAAGCCCTGGAAGACTCGGCGGCGACCGTCGGCGGCACCGTAAAGACGCTCAAGCGTAAATATGAGGAATTTGCTGGCGCTGCCGAGAAATTGGATCGTGACATCGACACGTTGATCGTGAAGGGCAAGAACGACCTGGCCGCCGCCGCCCAGGCCGAACTGAACACCAAGCAGCAGCTTTCGCAGGAGTATTACCAGCAGTGGCAGGGTCAGGAAGGCCAGTACCAGAAGATGCTGGATATGCGCCTGAAACTGGAAGGCCGCCTGACCATGATTAAGCAGGAGCGTGAACATTTGCGCTCGCTGATCGAACTGGCGGAGGCGAAGAAGGTCACGCTGACGACCATCAAGAGCCTGGATCAACTCTCGACAGTAGGCGACGAGCAGATCAGCAGCCTGAGCGAACAAATCCGCAACCGTTTAGATCGGGAAGACGCGAAGCTGGACATGGCAACCGGGCGGCTGTCGGACGAAATCGACGACGCCGTGCGTGGTGGCGAGATCGAACGGCAGTTGGAAGAACGGCGCAAGCGGCTGTTGGGCGCGGCGGGCGGCGGCGACGCGGGCGGGTCGAGCAGCAGTTCCAGCAGCAGTAGTTAGAGAAAATAGTGCTGAGTAAAAGACCTTGCTCTTGGTAGCGGGAAAGCTCATCGTGACCGCGTTTCGGGTATGTTCCGCCGAGGGCCGAAGCCGCCCGGCTACCGAAATAACCTTTTGCCTATTCACTGGCGTATCTGGAAGTTATCAACTAGAAGATCGGTAGCCTCTGGCAGCGTAGCCCGATAGGTGATTACAGTCGCAGCGGGGTCTAGGGTACAATAGACCCTGCTTTGTATCCCGCAACCCGGCGCGGGCGTCCGGCGTATAGAGTAACAGACACGCGGAGCAAAATGATGTCAAACGATTCACCCAATACGGTACGCGAACGCGCGATTGGCGCGGTTGTCGGCAACGCCTTCATGCGCTGGGAAAGCGTCCTCACGGTTGCCCTGACGGCGATTCTGTTCTTTTTCGTCCCGCAGCCGTTTACCTGGTGGCAGCCCTGGTTCTGGCTGGTGGCGGGCGCGATTGCCGAAGCCGCCCTGGTGATCTCGGCCATCACCGACCCAGAAGCGGCCAGCCAGGCCATCGCGCGTGAGTTCGACGCCAAATACGACTTGCGTGAGGTCAAGAGTGCGGTGTCGCGGCAGCGGTTGCAGAGCGCGCTGGAATACCGGCGCAATATGCTGTCGCTGGCGAAACGCCATCAAGGGGCGATGCGCTCCAGCCTGATGCAAACGGTCAACGACATCAACGATTGGATCGGCCACATGTACGATCTGGCGCTGCACGTTGACGCCTTCGACAATAACGAATTGGTGGGACGCGACCGCAAGATGGTTCCCCAACAGATCGAAAAGACGCGCATCCGTATCAACCAGGAACGCGATCCATCGGTGCGGCAAGACCTGGAAAACCAGCTCAAGCAGCTTGAGCAGCAGTATGCCAACCTCGAAGCAACCGTCAACAGTGTCAAGCGGGCGGAAATCCAACTGGAAAGCACGCTGTCGTCGCTCGGCACGATCTACGCGCAAATGTCGCTGCTTGGCACAAAAGAGGTAGACAGTTCGCGGGCGCAGCGCCTACGCCTGGAAATCCAGGATGAGGTCGCCAGCTTGCAGGACACCATCAGCGCGATGGACGAGGTGCATCAGCAGCGATTGAGCCTGCGATAATTAACCCCTTCCCCCTGTCCGACCAATCGGTCACTCCTCCCCGCCCCTACGGGATTTCCTTCGGTCAAATTCAGGGAGGGGGAGCAAAACACCAAGAATGCAGAGAAAGCGAAATTTTAGATGGCGACAGGCAGCCCTAATCTGCTTTTTTAACATCCGCTCTAATTTATCCCCTCTCAAACCTCAAATGGCTTGGCGTCCGCCGCGACTTGGCGGTTCAGTTTTAGTTTTTGCATTTTGATGCGATGAGCCTGCCTAACCTGACTTCCACTTGACTAGTTATTAAATTACTAGTAAAATAATCTCTATGGCAAGAATATTCAAACGTTCACCCTTAGCCTTAACCATACTCGCGCTCCTTCACGAAGCACCGATGCACCCTTATCGAATGCAGCGGCTTATCAAGGATCGCGGCAAGGATCAGGTCATCAATGTCGCACAGCGGGCAAGCCTGTATCAGACCATCAGCCAACTGCTTCGCGCCGAGTTGATCGCCTTCTGGGAGACGGAACGCCAGGCAGGATTTCCCGATCGGACGGTCTACAAACTGACCGATAAAGGACACGACACCGCCTTGAACTGGCTGCGGGAAATGCTGTCTACGCCGGCTCAAGAATTCCCAGAATTTCCGGCGGTGGTGTCCCTGCTTCCGCTGTTGACGCCTGAGGACGCGCTTCAGCAAATGGAGAAACGGGAAGCCAGACTTACCGACCAAATCGCTGCTATTGATGAGGAAGTACAGACCCATGCGAGCTTACCCAGGCTGTTCCTGATTGAATCAGAATACATGCGGGTCATGCTTGAAGCCGATTTGAAATGGGTTCGCTCGATCATCGCCGATTTGCATGGCGGTCAGCTTACCTGGAATCAAGAATGGATGCGGCCATTTGTGCCGCCGGAGACTGAAGAATAAACCGATAGCGCACGCGAAACTGAGTAGAAAAAGGAGAATTCAAGATGGCAGTCAATACAGAAGGTTCAAAAGTACAGACGACCGTAACCGAGCGGGAACCCTATATAACCGGCACTATAACCTCTAAAGACGGCACCACCATCGGCTACTACCAACTCGGCCACGGCCCTGGCATCTTGGTGCTGCATGGCGCGATGGAATCCGCCAACAGTCATATACAACTTGCCGAGGCGCTGGCGAATTCTTTCACCGTCTATGTGCCTGACCGTCGGGGTCGCGGCATGAGTGGCCCGCATGGCAAAGACTACCGCATCCAGAAAGACGTTGAAGATATGGACGCGCTCCTGAGTAAAACGGGCGCTCACTTTGTCTTCGGGGTCAGTTCGGGCGCTATTATCACGCTCACAGCCGCGCTGACCCTGCCCGCCATTCACAAAGCCGCCATCTTTGAGCCGCCGCTGCTCATCAACGGCTCGTTCTCGACTGCCTTCCTGGCGCGTTACGAAGAGGAAATTGCCCAGGGTGATATGGCCGCAGCCCTGGTCACGGGCATGATAGGAGCGCAGATGGGGCCGCCGGTATTCAACGCCATGCCCCGCTGGCTGCTCAAGCTGCTTACGAAAACGATGATGGATAAGAAGACCAGTGATGGCGACGTAACGATGAGGATGCTGGCGCCGACGCTGCACTATGACTTTCAACTGGTCATCGAGTCGGAAGGCAGTCTGGAGAGCTTCAGAGCTATACGCGCCGAGGTGCTTTTGCTGGGTGGCAGCACAAGCCCGGCTTACTTGAAAGTTGCCCTTGATGCCCTAGAGAAGGTCTTCCCACAGGCCAAACGGATTGAGTTCCCCGGACTCGGTCATGGTGCCTCAGGCAATAGCGATAGAGGCGGCCAGCCGGAGGTAGTAGCCCAAGAACTGCGCCGATTTTTTGTCTAACGAGGGTGTCTAAAGGTCTGACTTTGCAGGTAACCTGCCGAAGTTTGCCGCCCGGATCATCCAGTTGAGAATCACGCCAACACCGTTTTGAAACCCTCGCGCCAGGTGGGGTATTGGGGACGCCAGCCCAATTGCCGTGCCTTTGTGTTGGCAGCACCGCGTTCCCAACCGTGCGCGCCCGGCTTGAGCGGCGGCGGGGGCGCGCCGACCAGACCGGCGTAAACCGGCAGCCATTCCCGCCCGGCAGCGGGCGCATCATCGACGATATTCACCGCGCCAGCAGGCCAACTCAGCGCCAGCAAAGCGGCCTGTGCCGCATCGGCAACATGCACGAACGAGGTCACGGCATCATTGGCGACCCATTCACCGCGCCGCACCTGCTCGGTCGTCAGACCGTCACGGGCGAACCAGGTGGCCGGGCCATACAAAATTCCGTAACGCAGGACGACACCGACCAGTATTTCGGCTACTGTCTGCTCTAAAGATTGCACCGCAGCCACCGTCTCGCTACGCGACGGGGACGCATCGAGATGCAGTGGTTCGTCCTCATGGGCCGGTCTGTCGCCGGGGATGTAAATCCAGGAAATGCTCTGGGCGATCATCCGCGACACGCCGACGGCCAACGCCGCATCAACCAGGTTGCGCGTCCCATCAATCCGTAGGCGCGCATTGGCGGGGAAATCGCGCCCTGCCAAGTCAGTAAGCTGGTGGATCACTACATCCGGTCGCTCGGCTTGCAAAACGGTGAACATCGCCGCGCGATCCAAAGCGTCGGCTACGACAGGCCGCCCGCCCGCACTGACAATCGGCGCGGTTTTGTCGGCGCGCCGCGTCGTCCCGGCCACCTCATGCCCCGCCCTGACCAGCAGGGGCAGCAGCAAACGTCCAATCGCGCCGGTCGCCCCGGCGAGCAGTATTTTCATAAAGGCCTAATTCCCTTCATTGGTCGCACAACGGATCAGCCTGTTGAAAATGTCTGGCAAGAAAAAGGTCACAAGGATTACTCGCCTGTGGGGAGGCAGACTCCTAGTGTTCCACCACACAGATAATTAAGGATAGAGCCGGGCTAATTTAGTCCGTGCCTGGCTCACGTCAAAACACCACTTAATCTGTACCGGCTGGTCGTTCCGTCGCTTCGTCCAGCAGG
>Ga0187894_10002216_pt1 | contig 23496 bp, 14 predicted proteins | sample GBC1701081metaG_FD_136650 | JGI IMG/M metagenome (GOLD analysis project Ga0187894, IMG submission 136650) | White microbial mat communities from a lava cave in the Kipuka Kanohina Cave System on the Island of Hawaii, USA - GBC170108-1 metaG ... | reverse complement strand
TGAAATTGCACTTAAAGCTTCTGGCTTCATCTGTTCTGAGGGAGTTGAGGGAAAGATGCATCTTTCTACCTCATTTGTTCCTCATCTTTCTTCTTTCGAAATAGAGTTGGAAAATTTTTCTACTTCGACAGTGGAGCGATTTTTTTCGACATTATACCCAATTCACCAAGGGTTAATGAGGGAGATTTTAGGGGAAAGCCTAGACTTTCATCTGAAAGTGGATTCTGCTTTAACTCGCCTGAGTTGTCACGTTGCTTCTCCTCTTTTTTCCTCTCATATGGAAATGACCTGTAAAGACAATCTGTGGACCTTGTGCTCTCCAGCTCATCTGCAATTTTCACTGCCCATAGAAACGATGAAGAGATTTTGTTCCAGTTGGTTAGACTTTTGCGGAGACCTTAACTGGGTTGCCTCTCTGCAGCAGTCTTATCGGGGGGAATTGATATTTCAGCAATTTTCTTTCCCTGTAAATCATGAACAAGAATGTTCATTTCAAGCTACTTTAAGGTCAAATTTTCCTAGTGAAAGAGAAGCTTTTTCTTGCTCAATATCCACTCAAAATTTTAAGCAAAGAGAATTCACGATAAAGTGGAATACGCCTTGGTTTCAACTTCAAAGTTCTCTTTATCTTCCTCAAAATTGGCAACAGCTCGCGATGAAGGGTCAGCTTCTACTTCCCGCTCATCATCAAATCGATTTTTCTCTACAAAGCCTCTCTCTCATAACGGGGACAATTAAAAATCAACAAGGACAGAGCAGTTTTTCAGGAGGCTATCAAATTGAAGAAAAAACTCTCTTTCTGAGAGATCGCGTTCAGATCTTCTCTCTCGTTTTTCCTAAACTTATTCCTTTCTTAAAAGAAGAGCTTTCTTTGGATGTAGAGATCCACCCTTTTCAACTCTGTCTTCCTCAGATGGAAGGGTCAATATCAGCCACAATACACGTAGCTCCCTTCCAGCTGGAGAAGTTGCATTTGGGAGAAAGCACCTTCTCTATCTTGGGTGATTTTGACCAGCAGCTTCTATTTTGCGAGTTGTATTCTACGGCAGGTAGTGGTCATCTCAAGGGTTCTTGTGAGCTGCGTTTTCCTATTAAGGGATGGGAGGAGGGGTTGCGGTCAGTGCAGCTCACGCTGAACCACTACCCTATTGAAGTGTTAGAATTGTGGGAGGGGAGGATGGAGTGGGCTTCTATTTTAGGTCCTTGTTTTGACGCGCACCTGAATTTGCAACGAGGTGCCGAGCATTTTCTTCAATTTACGACGGAAACCCTCTCTCTGCAGCTTGACTTAGAAGAAAAAGGAGACTTTCTTCAATCTCGTCAACCTCTTAAAATACAGGGGCAGATCTCGCCCGAGCGTTATGGTATTTTTTATGATTTTTTGAAAAAAATAGATTCTTCTTTTACCCTAGATCAGCCTCTCTTGCTTCAAATCGATGTGCCTTTTCTCAAGGTTGCTGTAGAGGAGGGAAAAGTGCCTCAATGGGGTTCTCTAGAATGCCAAGCTTATTTATCAGTGGCTTCTTTTTCTTTTTTTCACACTCTGTCCTCGGCCCATGCCACAATGGAGCCGCTGAGGGCGGAATTTCAACGATCAGAGAGAGTGTCGACTTTTTCTTCACGTATAGGTAATAATTCTCTCATTGAGGGGAATTTTAGAGAAGACGAGGTTACATTTCGAGGCAACCTGGATCGCTTTCCCTGCAGAGTTGCCGATTTTTTCTTTTCTCTTTTCGGGGATCTCGAAATTACCCCAGTTTTTGGTTCTCACGTGACTCTAAATGTGGATCTATCTTTGGAGAAATGGAAAAATGGTTGGGTGCGGGGAAAGGTGGACTCTCCTCAAATTTCTGCCTCGCTGGACGGGGTGATTGCAGAAGGGATTCTCACCCTAAAGCAACCTCTTTCTTTCCAAGCAAAGTTTGACAACCTTTGTACCTTTTTTATCCCTTCTCTCTCTTTTAGGTCGATAGAATTGCAACTTCTTTCAGAAGGTTTTGTTTTTTCCTTATACCCCAAAGACCTAAAGAAATTCACGCTCTCTTCTGGATCGCTAAATTTGGATAAGGTAATCCTACACAAGGGAAAAAATCTCCATGCCGCGCTGCAACAGCTTAAGGTTATCGATGCTCCTTATGAGGATCTGGAGTTGTGGTTCGCTCCTTTTAATTTTCAAATACAAAATGGGGTGTTAAAAAGCGAACGGACTGAAATCCTGGTAGGAAATAGATATCAGATTTGTACTTGGGGAACGATTAATCTGGCTGTAAATGACGTCGATATGGCCCTGTGCTTGACCGCCAATTGCCTCAAAGAAGCTTTTGGGCTTGAGCATCTCCCCTGCGACTATCTCCTGCGGTTTTCCCTTACAGGCCCTGTGAATCACGTGACACTGCATACTTCCAAGAGCGCTGCCAAGATAGCCGCTTTATTGCTTTGGGACAAACGACATCTCTTACCAAAAAACAAGAACATCGGCAGGCTGATTGATAAATTAAGTACTCTTCCTAAAGATCACCGCCCTTCTCCAGAAGCAAAAATGCCCTTTCCTTGGGAAGTTTCTAAGTAGAACGCAAAAGAAATAATTGATTTTTTTCTACCAAGAAGCTTGCGTATCAATCTGAGTGATGATGGAATCTAAACGGTTGCAATCATTCCACTGTTGCTCGGTAACCGCTACCCCATCATAGAAATATTCCACTTGAGCAATGCCGTCAACATAGTACTTAGAAGGCCCATGTTTTTTATCATTTTCCCATAAAACTTCTTGAGAGATGGTTTCTCCATCTAAGTAGTGGATTTCCAAACCATTTTTCATTCCATCCAAATAATGAATCTCTACGAAACGGTCTCCATTTTTATAAAAAGTCGTCTTGCCATGAAGTTTGTTGTGAACATACTCCTTAGTAGAGACGGGCTCACCGCTTTCTGTAAAGGTTCTCTTTTCTCCATGGAGCTCTCCATCTTTATAGTAAGAAATGCTCTCGGGTGTTCCACTGGAATAGAACAACTCTTTTTTTATTACTTGGCCCCCTTCCACCTCCTCTTTAGATAGAAGAAGGCCCTGAGTGTCTCTAATAATACGCACTCCAGACCCTTTTTCAATCTGTGACTCTACCTCATGTTGGGGGGTATAGTATTGACCGGAAATCAGCTCTTGACTGCCATACTCTTCTGTAGAAAGAGGAGTTCCCTTAGCATACCATTTAGTGATGGAATGTCGCGTCGGTGAAAGTTGTACTTGGCGTTTTAGAGGGATTCCATTGATCGTATAGGTAACCTCTTCCACGGCATTCCCCTGATTGTAGAGAGTATAGGACTCTACTGTAGAGCTATCTGGAAAGGTACGTGTACTGGGGCCATGTAGTAACCCATCCTCATAAGTGTGGGTGACAATAACCCCATCTTTGAGCATGGTAACTACCTGCCCTGGATATTTTCCTTTTTGAAATTCGTCTTTAGATACAGCATATCCATATTTGTGAATGTAACGTTCCGATACAACAGAATCCTCCTTTACTTTTTTAGAACAGCTGCTACAAGTAACAAGGAGAAAAGAGCTGATTAGAAGATAGGGATATCTCATACTCATAAACGATACTCCAAAATGGGATTTACTTCACCTCATGGTAAGTTATCTTTCAACTTTTTTTCCACAGAATGTATAAGTTTTTGATGTGCGGTTTCAATCTTTTCAGAAAATAGAGTTGCCTCTCTATCTCTATAGATAAAGCGAAAGGTGAGATTTTTCTTTCCTTCTCCAATTTTTTCACTTCTGTAAAGACTGAGTAAATAAAACTTTTCTAAAAAATCAGGCTTAAATGTGTCGATCATCTGGTGAACTCGAGCCGCAGCAAGACCTTCTGTTACGGTAACCGTCCAATCTCTCTCTGAAGAGGGGAATTGGGGTAGCGGTTTGTGCTGAGGGACAGGGCCTTTTAGGGGAAGGAGATCAAAAAGATTGAGTTCTGCGAAAAATACTTTTTGAGAAATCCCCCAGCGATGCAGCAAAGAGGGCTCCAGCTCTCCAGCAACTCCCAAGGTAACATCACCACCTTTGATCTTGACCTGCCTCCAAGGGTGTAACATATGCAGGTGAGAGGGTTCGAAGAAATACGTAGTGAGGCGGAGAGAATCACAAAAATTTTCGATGAGGCCCTTTAGATCGAAAAAATCCACTTCTCTGGGTGGAAGATCGACGTAATGAGAAGTGCTTTTCCCAGAGAGAAGGAGGGCAACGCAGGAGGGTTCTTGAATCATCATGTTGTTTGGCAGGGTTTCTCTAAAGTGAATTCTTCCTACTTCAAAGATTCGAATCGTTGAGATGCGTTGATACATATTGTGGCGCGCGACTTCGAGCAGTCCAGGAAGGAGAGAAGTTCTCAGGACAGATTGATCGATAGAACGAGGATGCAACAGGTGGATCGTGTGCATTTCAGGAAACTCTACATTCTGAGGATGAATCAGATCACAGGTCACGCACTCCTGCAACCCTTGTTGTAATAACAAAGATCGACTTTCTTCTTCAAGCAAATAGACTTCGTGGTGAGGTAGGGGGGAGCTCCTATACGCAGGGAGTTGTGGTTGTGCAATATGAGAGTAGCCATAGAGGCGTGAGACCTCTTCGATGAGATCGACCTCTTGGTGGAGGTCATGGCGATAGGTAGGGATTACCACCTCGAGCTGGTCCCCGACTAATGTTGCTAACATTTCCAATCGCTCTAGAAGGGCTATTACCTCACCTACACTCAAGGATATTCCCAGTAGCTGGTGTAGTCGAGAAAGACGCAAAAAGAGAATTTTTGGGGTAAAAGGAGAAGAACTCTCGTCGACCAGTGAGTGGACAGTTCCCCCAGCGAGCTTTTGAATAAGAAAAGCCGCCTCATTCAGGGAATCCAGCAATCCTCCCTCTGAATCAACCCCTCGTCCAAATCGATAGGAGGCCTCCGTTTTAAGACTCAGTAAGCGGCTTGCCTTGCGAATAGAGGCGGGGTCAAAGCAGGCGGCTTCTATCAAGATATCTCGAGTATCTGAAGTAATAGCCGAACAGCTGCCTCCCATGATACCTCCAATGGCAAGGGGTTTTTCTTGGTCGCTAATCAAGATGGTATGAGGAGGGATCTCTCTTGTTTTTCCATCCAAGGTTTCCATGACAAGAGATGCTTTGGCAGGAGCTACGGTGAGGGTGTTGCCCCTGATTTTTCTCAAATCAAATATATGTAAAGGATTGCCTCTTGCTGCCATCACATAATTACCCACATCAATGAGATTGTTGATCGGCATTATTCCAAAGGAAAGTAGCTTATCTTGAAGCCACTTAGGTGAAGGAGCTGGTGTGACACCGGTAAGAATACGGCAGGCGTAACGAGGAATTAAAGGGTCTTTAACGATTCTGACCTCCTCATTTCCTCCCTCCTTAAGGTAGATGGAGGGCATTGTGAGGGGCAGTTGGTAGGCAGCGGCAAGTTCGCGTGCAATCCCCAAAATACTTGAGCAGTGCCCCAGGTTGGGCGTTAAAGTGATATCGAAAATTGAGTCTAAAAGAAAAGAAGCTACAGAAATGCCTAAAAGAGTTGTGTTTGGCAACTCGAGGATTCCCTCGGAGGGCTTGATCCCCAGCTCCTCCCCTGAACAGAGCATCCCTTCGGAAGGAATGCCTCGAATCTTTCTTTCCTTAATTTTGAACTTTTTTCCTTCTCTGTCAGTTAGTTCGGCACCTATGGGTGCAAAAGGGTAAATAGCTCCCACGGTGCAGTTAGGAGCCCCACAGATAACGCGATACTGCTGTTTTTCATCAACAACCGTGGCGATTTGAAGTCGTTCAGCATAGGGGTGGGGGTCTAGTTGGATGATTTTACCAGTGATGACTCCTTGAAAGGAGGCAAGGGGAAATTCTATTTTTTCGACTTCCATTCCAAGAAGGGAGAGGGTTGCTTCTATCTCTTTTGGGGGTATTTTCAAATCAATAAATTCCCTGAGCCAAGATAGGGAGACTTTCATGAAACCACTCCTTTCTGTTAAATGTTGTAGCCACCAATTTAAATAATTCCAAGGTGAAAAAGTGAAGAACTCCTTAGGGTATCATAATGAAATTTCTGACTTCAAGGTTGTATGCAGAACTCTTCTTTGAATTCTTCCCAAAGAGAATGGATTAAAAAAAGCCGTATTTTAACCCAGGCACTCATGTTCAGCGGAGCATTAAATATCGGACTTCTCACTTCCTTTTTTTTCCTAAGCGCTCGTGAGAAGAAAGAAGCTGTTGCCTTTGATCTACAACCTGCTCGCACCTGTGTGTCCCTGGGCAACGTCGAGCTTCTATCTCAATTTTCTTTGATGTCTTATGAAGCTTTAATTGACTTTTTAGGAGATCGAGAATTGGTAGAAAATGGATATAGAAAGAGGGACTTGGCTTTAGCTAGTTTGGTCTCCTTTCATTTTTTTGACATTCACAAGGCTTTGAGGGGTATCCCGATCCAAAGTCGCTCTCTTTATTTAAAAATAGAAGGAAAACCCGAACAGATGGAAATTTCTCTATACCCGGGATTGACGGAAGATCAGTTCCAAGGAGTGATTCAATTCATCAGGAGAGAAAAATTTCCTTTCACTTCTGAGGGGTTGTTTTGGGAACTTCAACACGCACCTCACCCTAAAGATCCTTCCTTACTCGAGGCTTTTTATTTAACACCAGAATGTTCTGCAGTATTGACACTATTTCGTAGATCTGGATTTCAACTGCCCCAAGAAAGAATCGTCGACCTACTTACTCAAGGAGAGTGGGAGCACTTGCAGCGTTTTGAACGAGAGCAAAGGCTTGCACACGATCTCTCTAGCGGACGGCTCAAATCTTTTCTCATCCATTACATCGAACAACGCTCTTTATTAGCAGCTCAACTTTTATTGGAATGGGATGAAGAATATGTACTCAAGGTATTTGACGACCCACATCTCAAGATGTTTATCGATCTTTTCCCACTTTCTTACCCTCCCTTGGGGTCTTTATTGAAAAAAATGCTCGTGAGTCCTCGATCCGACCTCATGAGGCAGCAAGCCTTGGATAGGTTACCCCCTGAAACAATTTCTTCGGTGGAGCCAACAAAGACCGCCTCACAAGAGAAGGGATCTTTTACCGAAATGCAAAAAATGCATCAAGTTCAACTTGGAGAAAATCTTTGGAAAATATCTCGACGTTATCATCTCTCCGTGGAAGAGCTCAAGAGAGTCAATCGACTGACCACAGATCGAATTAGAGTAGGGGAGAAATTGATTGTAATGCAAAAGGAGGAGTAACCCCCCTCACCTTAAGAAGAAGGAGCCTCTTTCTTGAGAGCAGCCCCGGCCTTAAAAAGATACTGAAAAGCTAAGAAGCAAAGTAGAGAACCGACAAGCATCACGACAGTAGAGCTGGTGGCAGTGTGGAGCAATGCCCCTAGGGGTGGGACCATACACCCCCGGAGCCCTACGGCTAATACATTGGTTTCGCTGAAAATAACGCTATTTTTTTCTTTAGCAAAGGTAGGTCCGGAAATGTGCCAACTTAGCTCACTTCCTGCTTGCATCATGCCGTAGAAAACATAAGCGAGGTAAAGAAGCACTAGGTGGCCTTGAGAGTAAAGTAGAAGTAAAGGGAAGAGAGTGGCCAAGGCAGTTACCCCGCTGCTTAGGCGATAAATATTCCAACGATGAAATAACCTAACCCAAAGAGGCATTGCCAATGCAAATCCTATTCCTTTGAATAAGGTAAGAGCAATCAACATTTTGGTGTAGGAGAGATGTAGGATATCGACGAAAAACATCGGGAGAGTAGGTTGGATGATCATCAATCCTGATCCTCCCAACATAAAACCACATTGAAATTTTAAAAATTGTCGGTCGTTTTTGAGAAGTTCCCATGAATTTTTCCATGGTGTGAAAATCTTTTTCGTTACCATTTTCCAGATGCTGGCGGAGGAGTTCTTTTTAGTAGAAACATCGAGAGTGGGGTAAAGAGCTTGAGAAATCGGTAAACGGTAGAGAAATAGTGTGGATAGGAGTCCTATAAGAGCAGTGCAAAGAAATAGAAACCGCCAAGAGTTGTCATAGTTATCTAGGATAATGCCCAATAGTAAGGGAAGTAGTGCTGTTGCTGCATAATCGAGGATAGAGCCATAGGCAATGAGGGAGCGCTGTTCTTGATCGGGTAGATGAGATTTGATGATTTCCATCCAAACAGGGATCACGCCTCTATAGAACATCATATATAAACCAAAGGCCAGGATGAGGATCCAAGCAGACTGAATCCAAGGAAGAAATAAAAAGGGAAGATATCTTAAGATATTTGCCTTTACGAGATTAGAGAGAAGCAGGTCGGGACGTTGATAGATCGACTGACTCCAGTAGGGCGCTACTAGAGCAGAGACCGGTTTCAGCGTGAGAATGATGCTGATCTGCAGGGGAGAGATATGGATTTCTTTGTAAAGAATGAGAGAAAAGAGGTAGAGCATTCCCCAAAAAGGAACGCCTAGAAGGCGGGTCCAAATAAATGCCGAACGGATCTGCTGCATAGAAGAAGGGAGGGTTTTCATTAAGCTGGATCGAGGTGATTATTTTTGTCCTTGAAGATAAAGAAGAGAGGATTACCAGAGAAGAGGTAGCGTTTTCGGAGCTGATGTATTAAATATTTTTTATAGCTATTGAGCAGGGATCGAGGGGAGTTAATGAAGAGAATGAACGTGGGGGGGTTGGTTTTCACTTGAGTCATGTAGTAGATTTTCAATCGCTTACCCTGTACCGTGGGAGGATTATGTGCCTTCACTGTTTCCTCTAGCCATTGGTTCAGCTCTCCTGTGGGAATTCGGTTATTTTGAAAATGGCTCACTTCAAAAATTTCCTGTGCTATTTTGAAGAGATTACGGCCCGTTAGAGCGGAAATGAAAAGGGCTGGGCAGTGATTTAAAAAAGGACTCTCCATCCGAAAAGAATGAAGACAATACTCCATGCGACAGCCCGTGACGAGATCCCATTTATTGAAGAGGAGTATGCACCCCTTTCCAGCTTCCTCGATCAACTGGGCAATCTTTTTATCTTGTACGGTAATCCCTTCTTTCGCGTCGAGAAGAAGCAAGCAGATGTCAGACCTTTCGATCGAGAGTTGGGTCCTTACAGCGGCAAATTTGTCTACAGTTTCTCGTTGGGCTCGTCGCCTTCGAATTCCTGCAGTGTCGATAAAGGTAATGGGAATACCATTTAAAATGGTCTGAACATCAATGGCATCCCGGGTAGTTCCGGGGATCTCGCTAATGATAGATCTTTCTTCTTGAAGGAGATAATTTAAAAGGGAAGATTTGCCTACATTGGGGCGTCCGACGAGGGCCACTTTAAGCATTTCTTCTTTTTCTACAGTCGCTTCACATTCTCTATATGGAGGATTTGCAAGAAGTTTTTCTAGAAGTTCCATGACGAGATCTCCTTGTAGGGCAGAGACGGGGAAGATCTTCTGGATACCCAAACGATAAAAAGGAAAGAGCCTTTCATGAGTATGAGCAGAGTTGTCAATTTTATTGACAATGAGGTAAAGGGGTTTATTTTGACGCTGCAGTTGCCTAGATAAATATTCATCAGCAGCAGTAAGTCCAACCTGCCCATCTACTAACAGCAAGATTATATCGGCTTCTTGCCATGCTGATTCTACTTGTTTTTGAATCGAGGGATGAAATAAGTGCGCTGCCTTAGTACCTTGACCTATTCCTCCTGTATCGATGAGAGTTAATCGATAGCCAAAACCATCAATCTGCCCATAAATTCTATCCCGAGTAGTGCCTTCATGTTCATCGACAATCGCCACCCTTTTTTGACAGATGCGATTGAATAAAGTGGACTTTCCTACATTAGGCCGTCCTGTCAAAACTAAAGTTAATTTTTTCAACATCTTCGATACAACTCCAGAAACTATGTTAAACCTCTTGTTCGAGAAAAGGAATGAGAATTTCTGTCTGCCCTACAAAGCGACATTCACAAAATAAAATTAATATTATACATGCAGAATTATTCAATTAATGATTACGAATAAATTGATTATTGATTTTTTTGTTTTTTTTTAATAAAATTTAGCTTTTATTATGAGGAGGTAAATATGACAGCAATAACATTCATTCAAAAAAAAGGCTTGAAAACTATCAATTTTCTTCCTTCTATAGAATTAAATAGTAAGAAAATCGTGCGCATCACTGCTTTATTGGCTGCTATTTATTTTTTAAGGCAAGCTGTGCGACCGACAAACAATTTCTTTCAAGGAGCGCATCAGAGGGTTGTCTCTTTTCTTTCTTACATAGACTTAGATAGCAAAAAAATAATGCGTATTGTGGCTTATGTTATCGCTATTTATTTTTTAAAGCAATTCGTATGGCCAACGATGAGTTCTATCATATACTTCCTCATTGCAGTTACAGTGACTAAGAGTTCTTTGAAAAACACTCCTCTCAAAATTTGTGAAAGAAACACCCCCTGTATTTCTGAATCAGACGAGAGTAAAAAGTTGACCCCCACTGATGTTGCAAGAGTTCTCAAAGATAAAGAGACAGAACTTGATTCCACAAACAAAGAAGAAACATCCAATTTCGGGGAGAGAGAAGAAGGGATGTCGTTTGATGTCTTTGAAGGATCAGAAGATCCTGAAAAGTCAGAAGATGTATTGCTTGTTGGCCTCGACCGAGATGCATTACTTGTTGGTCTCAATAGGACGTTATTAGATTATGTAAAAACGACTCCTGATAGTGATCACATCTCCCTTAATAGGGCAAAAGGAATACTACGCTGCGTACAGAGCACTCCCGATAATGCACAATTGATTTTCCATTGTGCCAAAATGAATCCTGAACGTACGAACAGGATTCTTAAAGATGTCAGATCGATGCTCAAGCATGGGAAAAAAATAGCTCTCAACGAGAATTCTGATCGTTCCACGAAGCAAGTTAAGTTGGATATCTTGGTTTTCCTTATGGAAAAAATCATTTGTAGTAGCGCGAAAATGATCCTCGACTTTGCTAATAGGACCCCTGAAAAGGGTGATGTAAATTTCGCTAGAATAGACTTTGAAAGTGCAAGGAGAATTCTTCAACTCTCAGAAGAGAATCTCGGCAATAAAACAATGCCTTTCAAAGATGGAAATGCTACAACCTCTAAATATGCAATAGATAATGCGATTTTCGGTTGTGAAAAAATAATTCTCAATAGTGGGGATACCATTTTCGATTGTGTAAAAAGACATGAAAAATTTGCGCAAGCAAGTTTCGTGCGATCAAGGTTATGACCTTAAAGTCTCGCTCTATCTTGTTTCATGGAGATTTTTTCAATTGGGGGAGCATATGTCTATTAATAGGGCAAAAGGACTTCTCCATTGTGTGCAAGGAATTTCGGATAATGCACAATTGATTTTTAGTTGTGTCAAAATGAATCCTGAGACAGTACAGGCCAGCTTCTTATAGATGTCAGATCGATGCTTGAGCAGGGAACAAGCTTAAAAACAAGACTCCAGATCATGCACGATAATGGCTTGGATGAAAAAATCATTCTTAGCAGCGCAACAATGATCCTCGAGTGTGCCAAGATGACTCTTGAAGGTGCAGGCAGGTAATGTGAATTTCGCTAGCGACAAAATGGACAGAAACAGTGCAAGGAGGATTCTTCAATTTGTAACAGAAAATCTCGATAGTAAAACAATAATCCTTAAGGATGCAATGATCTTTAAAGGCGCAATGAATAATGAGATTTCCAAAATCACATTTTGTAAAAAATTAATTCTCAATTACGTGAACATCATTTTTTTGTGTGGAAAGATATGAAAAATTTGCGCAAATAAGTTCCTTTCGATTTTAAAATTAATTTTTTAACTTCTTTCATTTCTTGGCTAAGTTCAAATGAAAAATTGATTGCTAATTTTGTTTTTGTTATATAAGCTTATTAGCAAATTAAAAATGGAGAAAATTTTTATGACAGCAATGATTCACAGGATGGGTAGTGGAATCGTCGATGCATTATCTTCAGTAGAAGCAAGAGGAACCACCAGCAACAAAATGATACGTTTAGCTTCCGTAGTCGTGACTATAGTGTTAGCTTATTCTTTCAGGTCAGTAGTGCAGGCAATAATGAATTCTACTCCATGTTCATTGGCTGTATGTGTCTTGCTTGGAGCGCTTGAGGACCATTATCGTTGGGGAACTCGAACTGTTTGTGCATTGCGTGATAAAGTAGATAGCTATGTAAAAAAATGTGGAGAAAAACATAATTTTAATCAAATGAATCCACCCATAATAAGTCCAAATAGGAAAATAAATTTAAATAAAGATAATAGTTCTAGAGAAATTGAAGAACCTAATATATCCGACGAAGAGGATACAGATAATGATCCTGACATCATTTATAGCGTTAACACGTAGTGTGGGGATTTAAAGAAAATGACGAACTCGCATTGGCTGCGAGAAGTCCACCCGACCTTCGTAGGGTTTTAACCGAAGAAAGGGTTTCCCGCTTTTGCAGTCAGGCTGCGGGCATGCAGATTCTCTTTGCAACGGAAAGAATCGATCAATCGATTCTGGATGCTCTGTTTCGATTAGCTGATCAAAAAAAAGTAATCGATCAGGGAAGAAGGATGCAAGAAGGGGAAGTTGTCAATTTCATTCAAGGGCATGCAAGTGAAAGGCGTTCTGCTCTTCATACTGCAACGAGGGGTTTCTTTGACGGGAAAATTGAGGGGAAAAGAGCACGAGAGGCCTCTCATTTTTCTGAGAAAGAGATTGCTAAGTTGCGTACTTTGTTACCTCAATTGCAGAAATTCACTACGATTGTTCAGGTTGGTATGGGGGGGTCTTCCCTGGGGCCTGAAGCGGTCTATCGAGCTTTAGAGTTTTTCTCACCCTCGCTTCGGAAGGTGTATTTTTTATCCAATGTCGACCCAGATGAAATCAGCAAGATTTTAAAGGAAGTGGAGTTATTCCAGACACTCTTTATCATTGTGTCAAAATCAGGTACCACCCTTGAGACGGTGACCAACGAAACGATCTTGCGTGATCATTTACAAAGAAAAGGTGGTCAGCCTAAGGATCAGTTTATTTCAGTTACAGAGGAGAAAACCTCTATGGATGATCCCTCGCGCTACCTAGCTTCTTTCTACATTGGGGATTATATTGGGGGAAGGTACTCAGTCACCTCTATGGTAGGAGGAGTATTGCTTGCCATTACACTAGGAATCGATCAGTACCTCGATTTTCTTCGGGGAGCTCATGCCATGGATCAGGTAGCTTTGAGGGAAAAGGGCACGGCTAACCTTCCTCTTTTAGGCGCTCTGTTGAGCTTGTGGAATCATAATTTTTTGGGCTATCCTACGGTAGCCATCATTCCTTATTCTCGGGGGTTGAGTCGCTTTCCCGCTCACTTACAACAGTTGTTCATGGAATCCAATGGAAAGCATATTGATAGGGAAGGAAGGTGTCTCTCCATTGAAACAAGCCCTGTGGTGTGGGGAGAACCTGGTACGAGTAGCCAACATTCTTTTTTTCAGCTTCTCCACCAGGGTACTTCTATTGTTCCTTTGGAATGTATTGGATTTAAAAAGACTCAATATGGGGAAGATTGGTTGGTGGGAGATTCTTATTCTCAAGAAAAACTACTTGCTAATTTGATTGCGCAGATGATTGCCTTAGCGCAAGGTAAAGAGGATAGTAACCCCAACAGAGAATTTTTGGGCAATCGTCCTTCTCACCTCTTGTTTGCAGAGCAACTTACTCCTTTTACACTAGGGGCTCTTCTCTCTTATTATGAACATAAAAGTGCCTTTTTGGGATTTTTATGGGATATCAATTCTTTCGATCAGGAAGGGGTACAGTTAGGTAAAACACTCGCAGCTCAAATGATGACAACCTTCACAGAAGCTAGGCAAGGAAAAAGCTCTAGCTATATCTTGGGAAAGGCATATGTTGAGCAGTTAATGAAGTCCACTATCTCTTCTTTTTAAGAGCAGCGGCGAAGAAGCCATCCATCCCATTTAACACAGGGAGGGTTTGAAACCTGTCGACCTCTTCAAGGCCCAGCTCTTTCTGAAAGTAAACAAGTTGCTCTTCATTTTCTTGAGGTAGTATGCTACAGGTCATGTAAAGTATTGTCCCTCGATCATTTAGATAAGCAACTGCATTCCTAACGATAGAGCGCTGTATTTCTAAAAGGGTATTTAAAAAAGAACAAGAGAGATTTTCATGAGGCGTGTTCTCCCATCTCCACTTCAAGTCGGGATTCCTCCTCAGGGTCCCCGTTCCTGAGCAAGGTACATCGGTAATTACCCAGTCCATCTTTTTCTGTTTAGGGAGGTGAAATTGAACATTTTGAATCCCTGCGCGTCGGAATCGGATACGTGCCTTTTTTAGAGGGGCGATTCTGATATCGTGAAGATAGATTTGCCCTGATTGGTAAAGCAAGGGAGCAATGGCTAAACTTTTTCCTCCAGATCCTGCGCAATAATCGAGGATTTGATCCCCAGGCTTTGCTTTGACGAGACGTGTTGCGACTTGGCAGGCTTCATCTTGGATTTCAAAAAGCCCTGCTCGAAATTCGGGCAGGGAAGAGAGAGAGGTCTTATCATGAAAATAAAGACCCCAAGGAGAGATAGGAGATAGAGATAATTGAAATTGTTGACTGAGAGAATAGAGTAACTGCTCTCGACTGGTTTTAAGGGGGTTGATGCGAAGAGTTAGAGGGGCACGACTATTGTTCGTCCAACATATTTTTTGACTCTTTTCTTCTCCATAAGCTGAAGAGAAGAGTTGATAGAGAAAGCTTGGAGTACCATATCGAATAGGAAGGGGTATCTGAGCACAATATCTATATTCTGTAGGATCTAAGGGAAAAGAGGGAGATCGATCTAGGTATTCAAAGAGGGTTTTCCATCGAATATAATGATAAATTTTCTCTGTAATGAAGAGTCGATCCTTTGAACCAATGCTTTTATGCGACCTGAAATAACGATTTAAGAAAACATCTAATGGAATTTTTCCTAAATCGAAACTTTTCAAAACCAGTTGAAGATGATATTGTTTAAACTTCATGAAGGGATAAAATTCTTGGAGGTAATGCGGAGTATGAAAGGATTTTTCTCATTTATAGGTCGTACGTGTCTTAGTTTAGTTTTTATCAGTTCCATCATTAATCATATCCTACATTGGGACGAGATTCATCCTTATTTTATTCGTTTGTTACAAGACTGGGATAGCTGGTTATTGCTATACCATCCTCCTTTTGCCTCACAGCTTGAGATGGTGATTCAGCTCATGCACTCACATCTTTCTTCTTTGATCATTATCGGAATGATCTGCGCTGGCATAGGGAGTGTGGCTATTTTTTTGGGAATGAAGCACTTGGGTGCTTTATTGCTTCTAACTTATTTGATCCCAGAAACCATTATAGCTCATCCTTTTTGGATATACCAGATGGGGGAGGTCCGGCAGTTGCATATAGCTCTTTTTTTAAATAACATTGGCATTTTAGGAGGCGTTCTCATTTTGGCTTCCTCTAAAAAAGTGGGGTGAATGTATGAAAAGCGAGTGGGGCACCGCTATTTATATAATAGTAAGCTGGGTAATCGTAGCATTTGGGCAGCCTGCATGGATTCCTTGGCTCTCTCCCCTCGCTGCCTCTGTAGGTTTTGCTATTTTTTGGCATGCTGCCCTAAAGATCTCTTTTTCAAAAAAAAGATTTCTTTTGGCCACTCTTTGGTTTATAGCTGTTCAGCTAGTGCAGCTTTCCTGGATGACGAGTACCGAATTTCAGGGGAACATGACCTTTTTTGTCTATGGGGGTCTGGCTCTATTTTTAGGGCTTCAATTTGGAGCGATGACCTTATTTGTCGATAAGATTCCATTGGTAGCTACAGCCTCACTTTGGACCTTGATAGAAGCAGCTCGTCTTCATTTTATGTTATGCGGGTTTTCTTGGAATCCCGTGGGACTTTCTCTAACCACCTATTTTCTATCTCTACAGGCAGCTTCTCTGTGTGGCATTTTGGGGCTTTCTTTTTTGGTTTTTTTGACGAACCTTGCTTTTTTAAGAAAGCGTTGGGCAGTCGGCTGGGCTTTAGCTCTTTTACCTTATGGTTTTGGGATGTTACACGCTTCTTATCATTTTCCAAAAATTAAAAATAGCCCAACAATTAAAGTGGGAATAGTTCAAACGGGCCTTCTGCCTTCAGAAAAAATGGCCATTAAAAACCGTCTTCAGGAGTTTATTTTTCCCTATGAACAGTGGAAGCGAATTCTCTCTCTCATCAAAAGTTGTCAAGAGTCCTTAGACCTTCTGGTATTACCAGAATGTAGTGTTCCTTTAACGCAATCCTATTCTTATGAAGGAGTGTCTCAAGTTTTTAAAGAAACGCTGGGTTCTAGCATTGCTCCTTTGTCAGAAACAATTTCCAATTTATTTTGGATTCGTTCTCTGGGTAAGTTGCTTAAAAGCGATGTGATCGTCGGTTTAGAAGAGGAAAGAAAGGGGCATTTTTTCAATTCTGCTTTTTTTTATTCTCATCGAGAAGGTGAGGTAACGGGGCGATATGATAAGCAGGTTTTGGTGCCCATTGGAGAGTATATTCCTTTTGAATGGATGAGGCCTTTAGCCGTTTCCTTTGGAATTTCCTCTTTTTTTACGCCAGGAAAGGAGAGCAAGGTCTTTACTTCTAAAATACCTTTAGCTATTTCCATTTGTTACGAAGAGACCTTTTCTCACTTGATGCGTCGCAACCGCCTTCAAGGGGCTTCCTTGCTGGTGAACCTTACCAATGATGGTTGGTATCCCCATTCGCGACTCCCTGCGCAACATTTTGATCATGCTCGAGCGAGGGCAGTGGAAAATGGAGTTCCTATGATTCGTTCCTGCAATACAGGGATCACATCAGCTCTCGATAGCTTGGGTAGGGTTATGGGTACGATTTCAGGAGAAAGGACAGCGGCTGTCTTGACCGTGGATCTTCCTATTCATAACTACTTTACTCTATATCGTCTTTGGGGAGATTGGGGGATCGTTCTGCTTTCCCTATTTTTTATCTCTACTTGCCTTTGTCTACAGTGGAGAAGGGCACCTTACCCATTGTAACTACGTTTTCTCAGCTGTTGCTAAGGTGTGGTTGGATTCGATCCGCATGGGCATCAAAACGAAATGAGCCTGAGTAGAATCGGTAATCAAACCGGGACTGTAAGTGTCACTCACACTTAACTGAATGGATTCATCTTTACTGTGGCGTAGAATATCTAAAAAATAATTGGGGTGAAAAGCGATATTTAATTTAGAACCTTCATAGTTCACGATCATTTTAGCGTTTCCTTCTCCTAGATCTCCGCTAGTAGCCGAAAGGTAAAGTTCTCCCGGCATCAAGGTAAATCGAACTGCACTGCTGTAATCTTTGGTAAATAAGGATACTTGCCTCAATAGAGAGATCAACTCTTCTCTATGCAAGAGGATAGGAGTATCTGACTTTTTTGGAATAACACGATCGATGTCGGGATATTGTCCGGTTAAAAGCTTAGTAATGAGGAGGGTATTATCGACCTCAATGCTCATTCTATCGGATAAAAAGGTGAGCTTAGAGCTCTCTTCTTTAGAATTGATAAGCTTGATAATTTCTTCGACGGCTTTGAGAGGAAGAATATATTTTGTCATCTTTTCTTCTCTCAATGAGAGAACTGATAGCTCGGTGGAGACCCGAGATAGTCTCTTGCCGTCGGTACCAACAAAGGTAGCTGTGTTGCCACAATGTTGAAATAACACGCCATTTAAAACCTGACGGTTGTCATCACGTGCAGCTGCAAAAGAGCTGAGAATCAACATCTCTTTGAGAATACCGTTATTGATCATTAGAGAGGTACCTTCTTCCAAGGAAGGAAAGGAAGAGAACTCAGTATGATTCATTCCATTCATCTTAAAGTGAGAAGATCCCGCATTGATATGAGCTACCTCTGAGTGTGAAGAATGGATCTCTACATGAGAAGTGATCAATTCACGAACTAATTGAAAAAATTTTCTGGCAGGAAGGACAATTGCGCCTTCTTCTTCTACTTTGGCTTTAGCAGAGGCACAGATGCTTACGGTTAGGTCAGTAGCGCTTAGAATGAGCTGATCATTTACAGCCTCTAAAAGAAGGTGAGATAAAACAGGTAGTGCGGGTTTCAGGGGTACAACGGAATGAACTTTTCCGAGAATTGCTAAAAGATCGATTCTGGTAATGAGCAACTTCATGTAAACTGTCTTCTATAACTCCTCTTAGTGACTTTCACCTAAGAACCATAGCGGTAGTCGGATTCGAACCAACGACACGAGGATTATGATTCCTCTGCTCTAACCAACTGAGCTATACCGCCCCTACTTCAGATAGATTACCGTAGAAACCTTCAATCCTTAGAAACAAGCTATTACCTAAAAATTTACAAAAATCAACTCTATTTAAGCTACATAGATTGCTGAAATATAGCGGGGAAAGGATTCGAACCTCCGACCTTTGGGTTATGAGCCCAACGAGCTAACCACTGCTCCACCCCGCGGCAACGTTTTGACAGATTTTAATAAATTTGGGAATTAAAGTGTATTTTAAATGCTTTTTAAGGGGGCTTTTTTAGATAAAAAAGGAGCTACATGGTGTAACGTTTTACCCGTTACCCCCTGAAGTGCATTTTTGAGATCTATACCCGCTTGCCTCCTTTTTTCTGAAGGAAAATGCAGCCATTCTTCTACAATGAGGGGTAATTCTTCAAGAGAAACCTCTTCTCCTGCGCCTGTTGAAGAGACGAGATGGACTAGGTCTTTTTGAGATTCCATATGAGGTCCATATAAAACGGGCGTTCCCTGAAGGATCGGTTCTATGATATTATGTCCTCCGATGCCTCGAATAAAGCTTCCTCCTAAAATGGAGATTTCCGATAGTTGAAAACAGATGGGAAGAATGCCTATCGTGTTGATGATAAGAAGAGACTGAGTTCTTTTTTTTTCTAAGGAATCAGTAAATAAAGCAAAAGGAATCTTTCTTTTGAACAAAGAGCCTGCGATTTTTTCACACCTTTCGGAGTGTCTAGGCGCAAGTAAAATTTTCAATTGAGGAATATTGTTTAACAGAGGCATTAAAAGGGGAAGAATTTTCTCTTCCTCTGGGTAGTGAGTGGAACCTAAAGTAATTATTCGATTCTGTGAGTTAAGACCCAACTCTTTTTTCCACTTTTCTGTATCTACGATTACTCGAGGTTGATCTAATTTCAGATTTCCCGTTACGAAGATTTTTTCTCGATGAACGCCTAGTTGCTCAAAGTGGGCTGCATATTGAGAGCTTTGAACACAAAGGAGTCTCAAAGGAGAAAAGAGCTTTTTAGCAAAAAAGGGGAAAGCACGTAATCGATTTAAGGTGTTTTCTGAAATTTTTCCATTTACGAGGATTACTTGAGGAACTGCGCACATTAAGTTGTACCAAAAATCTCCTTCGACGAGGATCAGTAGTTTGGGTTGGATTTGTCGTACGACCTTTTTTATAATCCAGGAAAGGTCAAAAGGTAAAAAGAAATAACCTTCTAGGTTAGGCATTCTTTGTTTCGCCTCATCCTGTCCTGTTTCTGTGGTCGTAGAAAAGACGATGGCGAGGTGTGGATACTCTCTTCTGATCTGTTCTACAAGAGGAACAGCACTTTTAGTCTCGCCAACAGAGACAGCATGAATCCAGATCGTTTCTCGAGATTGAGGAGAGTAGGGGATTATTTGCCAACCTAATTTTTCCTTGAGAGATCTGCGATGCTTCCCATACCGAATCGCCTCAATCAAAATTTTAACTGAACCCCATAAAGCTAATACGAGAAGTGCTGTGTTGTACAAAACTTGAAAGAGCATCTTTATTTTGTAGTCGTAACGATGTTTATCAATTTATTTGGAATAAAAATTACTTTTTCAATAGGGAGAGTTAAATGCTTTGTAATTTCTGTTTTCCCTTGAATGAAGAGAAGCAATTTTTCTTGGCTTGTATCTCGGGGTAACTCCCACTTTCCACGTACTTTTCCATTTACTTGAATGATGTAGAGAACTGTAGGGTCGATGAGGTAATGGGGATCTACCTTGGGAAAAGGGGTATAGGTTAATCCTCCCTTTTCCCCTAATAGCTCCCACATTTCTTCCCCGATATGAGGAGCAAAAGGGTACAAGAGCTGCGTTACGATCTTCAGTGCTTTTTTAGGGTATTGAGGCAGAGGAGTAAAATCATTAACAAACTCCATCAACTTAGCAATAGCGGTATTGAAACCCATCTCTTGGATCTCTCGTTCGACATGGAAGAGAGCGCGATGAGCTAATCGCATCGCTTCTTCGGTGACTTCTTCGGAAAGTTTATCGGAGGTCGCCAGCTGATAGAAGCGGTGTAAAAATCGAGAACATCCCTGTACAGCATCGCTATTCCAGAGCTTTTCTTGATCAAAAGGACCCATAAACATTTCATAGAGCCTTAAGCTATCTGCTCCATACTCTTCGATGATCTCATCGGGAGTAATTCCGTTGAGTTTGGATTTGGACATCTTTTCAATTTGGGTGCGTAACTCAATTCCGCTACCTACTTGATAAAAGCGTCCTTCCTTTGCAACGACCTCATGAGAAGCCAGATATCCACCTCCTGGAAGTTGGTAGGATCGAGCGGTAATCAGCCCTTGATTTCTGAGTTTTTTAAAGGGCTCAGGGGTGGATACTAAGCCACAATCGTAGAGTACCTTATGCCAAAAACGAGCATAAAGAAGATGGAGTACCGCATGCTCTGTCCCACCAACGTAAAGATCTACAGGCAACCAATATTTTTCTTTCAGAGGGTCCCAACCTTCTCGATCATTGTGTGGATCACAAAAACGAAGATAGTACCAACACGATCCTGCCCACTGAGGCATGGTATTGGATTCCCTTTGAGCCTTTTTCTGTGTGACGGGGTCGATGACTTCCATCCAATCTCTCGCTCTAGCAAGAGGGCTTTCGCCTGAATCGGAGGGAAGGTATTCCTTAAGTAGAGGAGGAGTTAGAGGGAGTTCGTTGAGTTGCAGGGCGCGCTTAGAGCCATCTTCAAAATGAAGAATGGGAAAGGGCTCTCCCCAGTATCGCTGTCTTGAAAACAACCAGTCGCGCAGCTTATAATAAGTAACTCTCTCTCCTTTATTTTCCTTTAGCAACCATAAAGTCATTGTTTCCCTCGCTTCATCTACAGTGAGATGATCTAAAAAGGAACTGTTGATCAAGGTACCTTTTGGATAAGGCCAGCAGATTTTCTTTTGCAGAAGGAATGAGCAAATTTCGGGATCATCGGGCTCAATCACCATTTGCATGGGGAGGCGAAATTGTTGAGCAAATTCAAAATCTCTCTCGTCATGAGCGGGTACGGCCATGACGATACCCGTTCCGTAGTGCAAGAAGACGTAGTTGGCAATCCAAATAGGGATGGGTTGTCCATGAATGGGGTGCAGAGCATAAGAACCGCTCCACACCCCCGTTTTTTCTTTAGTTAGTCCGATCTCCCTTTCTCGATCAGATTGAGAAGAAATTTTCTTTTGATAGGCTTTTACATTACTCCAATGATCGGGATGGGTAATGGTTTCCACAAGAGAGTGTTCTGGTGAAAGGAGTAAGAAAGTCACGCCAAACAAAGTTTCTGGTCGAGTCGTATATACAGTCAGTGGTATTTGGTTTTCTTTTTCTAAGAAGTCGATCTTTACTCCCTGGGTTTTCCCAATCCAATTGATCTGAAGCCGCTTTAATGATTCGGGCCAATCGAGCTCTTCGAGATCCTCAAGTAAGCGCTCTGCGTAAGCGGTGATCTTGAGGATCCACTGACGGAGAAGTCTTCTTTCAATGGGAAAACCGCCTTCTTTGGAATAACCTCCCTCTATTTCTTCGTTGGACAATACCGTTCCCAAAGCAGGGCAAAAATTGATAGGCAGATTGGCTTCATAAGCGAGGCCTCTTTCATACAGCTTTGTGAAGATCCACTGAGTCCATTTATAATAAGAGGGGTTGCTAGTTTTGATCTCGCGACTCCAATCATAGCTTAATCCTAAGGCTTTGAGTTGGCAACGATAGGTAGAGATATTTTTTTCTGTCGTAATTTCAGGATGAATGCCCGTACGTATGGCATATTGCTCTGCAGGCAGGCCGAAGCTATCCCATCCTATAGGATGTAGGACATTGTATCCCCTCATCCTCAAGTAACGAGCTTGAATATCAGTAGCTGTGTAGCCCACAACATGCCCCACATGCAATCCTGAACCAGAAGGATAGGGGAACATATCCAAAATATAAAATTTGGGTTTTGACTCGTCTACCTCTACCCGAAAAGTGTCTTGATCTTCCCAGATGGTATGCCACTTTTTTTCGATTCTTTTGTGATCATAGTGAACAGGCATAGTCAAAAAATACATCAGTGAAGAAATTGCTTCAAAATGAAAAATTAATTACAATAGATGCCGTTACGGAAAAATAAATGACAGAATCGACAATAACTAAAAAGAACAAGGTTGTTTTAGCTGATTATCATTACAAACAGGATATTGAAAACAGATTATTTCTCGCTAAATTATCGGCGCTGGATTTACGTGTTCTTGAGGAGATTCTCTTTAGCTCGATTAAAACATCGATTTACAAAATGGCTAAAAATCTTGCTTTAAGCCAAGAAGATTTAATTCCCATTCTCGAAAGGTTTAGTACAAAGGGTTTGTTAACTTTTGAGGATCACTCGATTCTCATTGACAAAGAGAGTCGTCGCTATTTTGAAATTGAGCTGGAAAAATTTAGGGAAGATTTTATTCCCGGCATGGAGTTTTTGCAGCAACTGTTAAAAAAAATTCCCATTCATGTGTTACCTACCTGGTATTCGATTCCACGAATTTCTAATAATATATTCGATTCCTTAGTCGAAAAATATTTACTCACCCCTCAAATTTTTCAGCGTCATTTACTTGACCTTAACTTGGGAAATCCAGTATTTTCCGCCATTGCTCAAGACCTCTTTCGTTCGGAAGAGCTCGAACTCTCAGCGGAAGCAGTCATGAAAAAGTATCAGCTTTCTAGAGAAGAGCTGGAAGAGTCGCTCTTAACGTTGGAGTTTCACTTTATCTGTTGCCTCATTTATCGAAAAAATGGCGAGCTTTGGGAGGAGAAAATTACCCCCTTTCATGAATGGAAAGAGTATCTTTTTTTTTTAAAAAATACCACAACTCCCCCTATTGAAGAGTGTGCTAAAATTCAGCGACTTCGTCTCCATGATTTTTCTTTTGTGGAAGACCTCTCAGCGATATTATCGGAAATGGAATGCCATGTGTTTACTTTAGATTCCAGTGGATATGAACAAATGGCCTGTTGCTTGCCGGACTTTATTTTACGGGCAAATGAAGAGTATCTCCATCGATTGGTTCGACAATTAACTACCCTTGCTTTAGCAGAGGTCGTGCAGGAGAAACTCTATTTTTCAGAAGCCGCTTCAGAGTGGTTAGA
>Ga0187894_10002215_pt1 | contig 23500 bp, 14 predicted proteins | sample GBC1701081metaG_FD_136650 | JGI IMG/M metagenome (GOLD analysis project Ga0187894, IMG submission 136650) | White microbial mat communities from a lava cave in the Kipuka Kanohina Cave System on the Island of Hawaii, USA - GBC170108-1 metaG ... | reverse complement strand
CAGTTTGTCGTGGCTCCCGGAGCGCGCCCATTGTGGGGTCAACGACAAACTGAAGTTTGTCGGACATCGCGCGCCGCATTTTCATTGTTTCTGGGCGTCGCCGTAGCGACATGAATGACTCCTTCGAAAACGTACCGTCGGTAGATCGCGAATCGGGAAGGAAGAGCATTTTCCATTTGTCATTTGTCATTTGAGATTTGAGATTGCCTGTTTGCCAACTCGGTCAATGCCCGATAAACATTGGGTGATTTCTGGGACGATCTCAAATCTCAAAATGACAAATGCTCTTCCTTCCTGATTTCGCGATCTACTGACGGTACATTGCGCGCCGCGTTTTCATTGTTTCCGGGCCTCGCAAAGCGACCTGAATAGTTCTTTAGCCGTGAGCGCCCACGCTCGCCCGGGCTGGCGCGGCGCCCTTGCGGCGAAATTACCTCCTGACCGGCGCGGTTGGCCGGCGAGCGGTAGCGCGGGCGGCGGTGCGCGCCGCGCGAACGTTGCGTTGAATCGCAGTGGCGCAAACGCGCGGGTTGCCGATCACCCGGCGGGTTTGCGTGGCCATCACGCGCGCGGCGGCGCGGCGAGTAACCGGCTGTCCGGCCGCCGCGCGGCGGGCCAGCGTCACTGCCGTGCGGCGCACGATCGTCGGGACGACGCGGACCGCCGGACGGGTGATCCGGCGGCGGCGCAAGATGCGAGTCAGAACCGCCGTGCCGCGCACCAGGTGCGGCAGCATTCGGCGCAACGCCGCGCGATCAGCCCGCGACAGCGAGACCGACGTCGCCGCGCCGATCATCGCTTCGGCCTCGGCCTCGGATTGCGTGCGAGCGGCGACGGCGGCCATCAATTCGGCCATCGCTTCCTGCTGCGTCATCGGGCCCTCGGCCTCCATCTCGAACTCGCCCTCGAATTCGCCTTCCATCTCGAACTCGCCTTCCGTCTCGAATTCGAACTCACTTTCGCTCAAGGCGCGTTGCGCCATGCCGCCGAGCTGGCCGCCGATCATCGCTCCGGCGGGGCCGCCGAGCGCCGTGCCGACCGCGCGCCCGACAATCGGCGCGGCGACCCGCGCCACCTGGCGCAAGACCGGCGCGGCTGTGCGCACGAATCCTCCGACCCCGCGCGCGACGCGACGCATCCGGCGCAAAAATTCTTCGCTTTCAAACTCGCCCTCGAATTCGCCTTCGAACTCACCTTCGAACTCGCCTTCCAGTTCGCCTTCGAATTCGCCTTCGAACTCACCTTCGAACTCACCTTCGAACTCGCCTTCCAGTTCGCCTTCGAATTCGCCTTCGAACTCGCTCTCGAATTCGCCTTCGAACTCGAATTCCAGTTCGCCTTCATGCTGTCTGGTCGCCATGCTTGCCTCCTTAGTTGCCAATTGGTCTGAAGATGACCGATTCCTGAATTACCTACGCCTCGGGCAACATATACCCCGGCCATAACGCGCGATAGTCGCTTTTTTCCGGGAGACGCAAGGAAGCTAACTTTAATGAGTGTCGCTCGATTATGTGACAAGCTTTCCCGCGGCCATCCTGCTATACTCCGTCGGCCAGACAGACAGCCGGCTCACTCCTTCGATCTGTGCGATATTCTCCAATCCCCAAGGCGAAGACCTCGTGTTCGACGACAAGCGCCGGCTGAAGAAGTGTTGATAACGTTCTACTCAGCCAATGGAATTTGGGCGGGATTTGGGAGAAGACTAAATGGCGGCTCAGGCGGTCGGGAAGAAACAGATAAGCGCGGCAACGGAGGAGACGGTGGCCGCGGAGGTCGAACTTCTGGCGCAGCGATTGGTCAGGCAGGCGACAAGCATTTACCGCACAGCGCATAGCGAACAGGACGGTAAGGACCAGGAAATAATTTTGGACCTGGAAGTCGAAGGCGTGCGTTGTCTGCTCGTGCGATTTCAACCCCAGCCGAATCACGCCGCCGCCGCGCTCAGCCCGCGCGAACAGGAGATAGCGCGGATGGTCGCCAAAGGTTATCCCAATAAAACCATCGCCTCGGCGCTCAAGATCAGCTCCTGGACTGTCTGCACACACCTTCGCCGCATCTTCGCCAAACTGGGCGTCGGGTCGCGAGCCGCAATGGTCGCGCGGTTATTGGAAGAGAGTTCGACAATGAGTCGCACGAAACCACACAATCCGCGCCGCGCCGCCCAAGACGAGTCACAGGGGTGAGCTTGCATCGTCACGACTCGCTGCTATACTGCGCGCTCTCACAATTCGATTCACTATCAACTCAAGATTAAATTTGGAGGACTTGTGAACGCGCCCTCAATCCGCACGACCGTTGTCGGTTCATACCCCACCCCTGATTGGCTGATCGCATCGCCCAGCCGACAGGCGTTGATTGACGCCACCAAAGTCGTTTTCAAGATTCAGGAACTCGCCGGAATCGACGTCGTCGCCGACGGCGAGTTGTACCGCTGGGATATCAACCATCCCGACACCAACGGGATGATCGAATATTTCATCCGCCCGATGGACGGCGTCAGAACGAAGATCACGCGCCGCGACATCGAAGAATTCCGCCGTCTCGAAGGCATGGGATTTCGCGCCGCGCCGGCCGGAGTCGTCGAAGGGCCGATCGGTGAAGGCTCGCTGATGCTCGCCGAAGATTACCGCCGCGCACGCGACTGCGCCCATCATCCGATGAAGTTCACGATCACCGGGCCGCATATGCTCTGCAAGACGCTGATGGATCGCCATTACAAAAACCGCCCCGACCTGGCCGTGGCGCTGGCGCAGGCTCTGGCGAAACAGGTCGGCGAGATTGACGCCGACGTGATTCAAATCGACGAAGCCAACATCACCGGCCATCCCGACGAGGCCGAATGGGCCGCCGCCGCGATCAACGTCGCGCTCGACGCCGCCACGCGGGCGAAAGAGAAAGGCGTGCACATGTGTTTCGGCAATTACGGCGGCCAGTCAATCCAAAAAGGCGAGTGGCAAAAGCTGATTGGGTTCATTAATCGTTTGCATTGCGACCACGTGTTGCTCGAAACGGCTTTTCGCGGCTACGACGAGCTGAACTACTTCAAAGACGAACTCGACCCGCGCATCGGGATCGGCCTCGGCGTGATCGACATCAAGGTCAACACCGTCGAAACGCCGGAAACCGTGGCGAAGAGGATCGAAGACGCCGCGAAGATCATCGGCGATGGGCGCATTAAATGGGTCAACCCCGATTGCGGCTTCTGGATGAACAAACGTTCGATCGCCGACCGCAAGATCGCGGCGCTGGTCAAAGGCCGCGACCTGTTTCTCGGGCGCGGTTAACGCATCCATCTTACGGTGGTAGAATCATTGTGCGCCGCGCGAAAGGAGGGCATATGACTGATCAAGAGCTGAAAAACCTGATAGCCGAATTGAGCGTTTCTACCGCTGAGTCTACCGCTGAGCTGAGAAAATCCCAGCGGGAAACCGACAAGCAAATAGAAGAGACCGCCAGGCAGATCAAGCAAGTCAACAAGCAGCTTGGCGAGTTAGGAAACAAATTCGGCAGCTTCGCGGAAGGCATGGCGCTGCCATCGATGGAGAAAATTCTTCGTGACCGCTTCAAAATGGAGATCGTGACGCCGCGCGCCACAGCCGGCCTGAACGGGCGGATGATCGAAATTGACGTGATGGCATATGACAATGGCTCGCGCAATGAGCTTTACATCGTCGAAGTAAAAAGCCATCTCACGCGCGAGGGCATTGACCAAATCCTCAAGACCATCGAGGAGTTCCCCAAATTCTTCGGCGCGCATCGCGACCGGACGGTTTATGGAATCATCGCCGCCGTGGACATTCATCTAAACCTTCGCGCCGAAGTTCTGAAGAAAGGACTCTACCTGGCGCGCATTCACGACGGCACATTCGAGCTTCTCACGCCGAAGGATTTCAAGCCTCGCGCTTTCACAACTCCGCCGGAACAAAACGGCGGGCAAAAAGGTAACCAGAACACCAAACGGAAAAAGTCTCGCGCGAAATAACCTCGCGAAAGAACAAAAGCTCTATGAATCTTCCTCCTCTACGCGGCCTCTTCCTTCTCTTCATCACGCTGACCATCGTTTCGATCCATTGCCAGGCTCAAACTCTTAAAAGCGATTACCTGCGCTACATCAAAATCGCCGCTGACCGCGGTTGGCAGGACTACCCGAAAAGCATCGAAGATTGGAAAAAGAAGCCCAATCATCATGAGCTGTGGGGCTACGACGCGCCCGGCGGCCCGATCTACCTGGCCGACCTGCTTGGATACCTTTATCAGGAAACAAAGGACAGATCGTATGCCGAGAAGGCTCGCGACATTCTCGCCTCCTACGGCGACCTGCGCGAAACATATCCGAAGGAGCTTCAGGCCAAGCGCGCCGAATACCGCAACGGCGTCCCGTCTCTCTCGAATTTCTTCATCATGCCTCCGTACTCGCGCGCTTATATGCGCATTCGCGAGAGCGGCGTGATGGACGCCAAAACCCGCGAGAAGATCGAGCGAGACCTGGCGTTCAGCCTCGATCACATCTTCCACTTTCCTGAATGGGGAGCGCACAACCGCGCGATGCTGCGGGCCGAGAGTTTGTATTACGGCGCGGTCGCGCTCGATCGTCATCCGAACGCGAAGCGATGGAAACAGCTCGCCGAGACTCTGGCCAGCGACAGCTTGAAGCAGTGGGAGATCGAAGACGCCACGGGTTATCACGCGGTCTGGCTCTACTCGTTGTTTTCGTACGCGGACATCAGCGGACGCCAGGACGTGTTGCAATCGCCGCAGGTCAAATATTACCTCGACTACTTTCTGCAACTGCTGACTCCGCATGGCAACGTGGCCGATTTCGGCGACTCGCACTGGAATGGCGGATGGGAACGATTCGTGCCGGTTTACGAGAAGGCGGCGGCGCTCTATCGCAACCCGCAATACAAATACGTCGCTCGACAATTAACCGAGCGCGCGTTGGAGCGGATGGCGAAAGCCGGCAAGCAATCGGAGATCGCAACCGTCAACATCGGCGCGGGCGTCGGCTCGGCTTTCGCCGACGCGCACCGGTGGGCCGACGATTCGGTCAAGCCACAGGCGCCGAATTCGACCAGCCAGGACGTTCTCGACGACCTGGTCGGCAAGAAGATCGTCTTTCGCGACGGCTGGGATCGAACGAGCATGTTTATGCTTTTGAACTACCGCGACGAAGGCGACGGCGGGTTGCTCGGCCGTGATTACCTGCGGCAGAACCTATCGGTCGAAGAAGAGAAGATGCACCACGGCCACGCCGACGAAAACAGCATCGTCCTGTTGATGAGCGGAGGGTCGGCGCTATTGCACGACGGCGGTTACCGGCCCGATCTGCCGAGCGGCCCTTGGGGCGCATGGCGCGCCGATTACTTTCATAACCGCGTGGTCGCGCGGAAAAACAAGCGCGATAAGACGCAAAACGTTTTTGAATTCCTGCGCAATTCCGGCGCGTACCGCCGCGTCCGCACGCGGAAGATCGACTTCCTCAAGTTCAAAGACGTTGACGCCAGCCGCACGCGCCTGATCGACGACGAACTCGGCTACGAGTGGGATCGTGTGATCACCTGGCTCAAACACAAAGGCTTGTTCGTCATCGTTGACGGCGTCAAAATCCTGCGCCCCGATTACTACACCTTCACCAATTTGTGGCATACGCGGCGAATTCGCAGCCAGAGCGAGCGTCTGTTCGACACCGCGATCGATCGCGTCGGCGCCGACGAACTGCCGCAAAACAAATCTCTGTCGATCTACTTCCCGGAAAACACGCAGGGCAAACAGATCGGGACATTTCCCATCTCACGCCACTTTCAGGACGAGACGGCGATCTATCAAACCGTGTCGTCGTCCTACAAAGCCGGCGATTACGAATTCTTCGTCACCGTTCTGCGTCCGCGCGACGCGCGCGGCGACGATTCGTTCAACCCAGCCAACATCCGCCTGCTCGAAGTAGACAAGGCCGGCAAGGCGATCGGCGTTGAGATCGCGGATGGCCGGGAGAAGTCGGTCATTTGCGTGAAGCTAGACCTGGAGATGGATCTGGCGCGCGAACCTGTCGGCCCGCGCAATCAATTCGACCTGGGCAGAGTCAAATACGGCGACTTCGTGACCGACGCCTCTTATCTGTTCGCCACCATTAAACCCGGCGAGGTTTCGTACTCGGCCGCGACGATGACAAAGATCCTCTACCGCGATCAAACGCTAATGGAGGCCTTGCCGACCACATTCGGACTTCAGTTGGACGGCGCGCCGCCGCGAACGGGCTATCCGCGGTGGAGGTTCTGGGAAGATATCGTGAAACTGAAAGATTGAAGACGGCGTATTAGGTGAGGCGAACAGGCGCCGGAAAGTATTGCCTCATTGGTTTGACCACTTGACATCCTCGCATGAGCGCAATAACTTCTGTGTCATTGACGACCGACTTATCGCGAACTTCATTTGGCGGCTTTCTGGGATCCACTTTTCCGACTAGGCTTATTCAAAACAGGAAGTTCATCCCCGCGGAACTTCCCTCCATTCAGGCTTCTAATCAGAAGCTTTGATTCCAACAACTGAATACTCAAGAGGTGATTCGATGAAGACTATTCATCAGGTGGTCTCATGTCTCTGTCTACTTCTACTCACAGCTACGGCGGCGTTCGCGCAAAGCAGCGCGGGTTCACTCTCCGGCACGGTCACTGACGCTAATGGCGGCGCGTTGGCGAAGGTTAAAGTCATCGCCAAGCAGGATTCAACCGGGCGGCAGTTTGAAACCGTCACGACTAGCGAGGGATTGTACGCCTTCGCCAACCTCGATGTTGGCGCGTACACGATCATTGTCGAGGCCGCCGGTTTTAAGAAACTCTCCCGTCCCAACTTGGTCATCGCAATTTCAAACCGCACTGTGGCTGATCTGAAATTGGAAGTCGGCGACGTCAACCAGACCGTGACTATCACGGAGGACGCGCCGCAACTGCAAACACAGACTACTGAAATCGGCGTCAACTTCTCACCGAAGCTCTTCAAGGATGCGCCGATTTATGGCAGCGGCATTCGCAGCCCCGAAGCTTTCATAGGTTTTCAGCCGGGCGTGGTCAATGGCGCCGGCGCTGAAGGCGGCATTTCAGGCGGCGCCCGCCGTTCCAAAGAGATTCTGATTGATGGCGCGAACGCCACCAACCCCGAATCGGGCGGCGTGGCTTTCAACGGGCTGCCCTCGGTCGAAAGCCTTGGCGAATTCAAGCTCATCAACAATACATTCGCGGCGGAGTACGGACGCACGGGCGGAGGCATCGAATCATTCATCACCGCTTCGGGCGGACGTGATTTTCACGGCAATGTCTTCGACTTCCACACATCGAGCGCGCTGAGCGCCAATGCCTGGGCGCTCAATGCGGCGCCGCTCGGCGCCGGCGTCAAAGCAGTCAAAGCGCCCTATCACGGCAATGAGTATGGCTTTGCGCTGGGCGGCCCGGTTTACCTGCCCAAAAAGATTTTCGGCCCACTCGGCGGCTATAACGAAGACAAGACCAAAACCTTCTTTTTCTTCTCGATGGATAATTTCCGCCGCACGACTTCTTCGTCAGACTTCAGAACATTGCCGACCGCTAAAATGCGCGCCGGCGATTTTTCAGAACTGGCGCCGCGGCAGATTTATGACCCTCTGACCGGACAGCCGTTCGCCGGCAACATCATTCCACAAAATCGGTTCAGCGCGGTCAGCCGCAACATTCTGTCGTTGATCCCGGCGGTCACGACCGGCGGGTTGCAGAATAATTATCTGGCCACTACCACGACACGCCAGGTTCAGGATTCGTGGAGCCTCAAGATCAATCACAACTTTTCGGACAAACACCTGTTCAATTTCTACTACTCGCCGCAGGATATTGGAACCTTGCAAAACGGCCCTCTGCCGCAACCGCTGCAAGGCGCCAACACCACTTCAGTTTCCGCCAACCGCCCGATCTTTGCCCGGTTCAATTACGATTGGCTCTTCACGCCGACACTCAATCTGCATGTGACCTACGGCATCACGCGGCTGCGCCAGTATTTTGACAATGACCAGGTCGGCCAGGGCTGGCCACAACGACTCGGGCTGAAGGGCGTCTCGGAGGGCGACACCAACTCGTTTCCGGTCGTGCGATTCCTGAGCGGCGGCTATGCGAACTTTGCCGACACCAACGGAACCAAAACCAAAGGAACGCAATTCAACCTGACTGACCACGTTCGCGCGGACGTGAATTGGGTCAAAGGCAATTTCAACTGGAAGTTCGGCGCGGATCATCGCTGGATGCGGACGACCGGCGAACCGCTCTCAACCGGCGGTTTTGACGACGCCGGGGTGCAGGGCGTTTTCGAGTTCACGAATAACCAGACCGCGATCGGCTCCAACGTCCCAGGCTCCGGCGACGCGTTTGCCAGCTTCCTGCTTGGGTTAGTGGACGGGGCTTCGCGGACTTTCAATGCCAGCGCGTCTTCCGCCAACTTCGGCTATCACGCCTGGTATGCGCAAACCGATTGGCGCCTTCGTCCCAACCTGACGCTCAATCTGGGCTTGCGCTATGAAATCCCGGTGCCGCGCTCGACTTCGCCCACGGCGTTCACGTCCTTCGATCCGAACCTGACCGATCCGCGCAGCGGGCTGAAAGGCGCGCTGGCGTATCTGGGTGATTGCAATGGCTGTATTGACAAATCGCGGTTCGGCGAGATTGATTACAGTTCGTGGGGTCCGCGTTTGGGTCTGGCCTGGTCTTTCGATCAAAAGACCGTCTTGCGGCTGGGCTATGGAATTTATTACGCCTCAGGCAATGGACTGACGGGCGGATTCTGTATTCGTTGCCAAAACGGTTACTCGAACACGGCGGCGTTGTCGCGGCCTTCGACAACGGGCGCCGCGTTGCAGTGGGATAACGGCTTTGCGCCGCCCTCCAACTTCCTGGCGCCGCCGATCATCAGCCCGTCGGCAGGCAACGCCGCAGACGACATCTGGTACATCAACCCGCGCTCCGGCACGGCGCCGCGCTTCCAAAATTGGAGCGTCAGCATCCAGCGCGAACTGCCGTTCAAACTAGTTGCCGAAGTCGCTTACATTGGCAATCGCGGCACGCGTCTTTCGGCGAACCACCGCCCGCTCAATCATCTCGATCCGAAGTTCTATGCGCTGGGCGATCTGCTCAACCGGCGGATTGACGATCCGCAGGTTGTCGCCGCGGGTTACAAATCGCCCTACGCCAATTTCATCGCCGATTGGGGCGGCACGGGCACGGCGACGCTCGCTCGCGCTTTGCGTCCCTATCCGCACATCAACGGGCCGGTCAATGACGAGTACAACCCGATTGGCAGTTCCTGGTATGACTCGTTGCAGCTCAAACTGGATCGCCGCTTCGGCTTCCTCTTTCTCGAAGGCAACTACACATGGTCAAAAGCGCTGACCAACGCGTCCGGTTCACAGACCAGCGGTGATTCTGGCAACCGGAATCCGAAGACCGACAATCCGTTCGATCCGCGGGCGTTGGATATTGCCAAGAGCCTGCAATACATTGACATTCCCCATATCGCCAATATCGTGGCGGTGGTGGATTTGCCCTTCGGCAAAGGCCGGAAGTTTATGAACAACGGCGGCGTGCTTGACCGCATTATCGGGGGCTGGTCGGTGAGTTACACCGGCAGTTACTCGTCGGGCGCGCTGGCTCTGCTGAATGCGCCGTTCACTTATCCGCAATGGGGCTTTGCCTACGGACGGAAGAAAGTGGACATCATTCCGGGCAGACCGATTAGCACGAACATTCCTCGACGGGATCTTGATCCGCGCGCGGGGATCACTGGTTCGACATTCAATCGTGCGGCGGCGACTCCCATCTGGAACATGGATTTCTTCAGCATTCCGGGAACCTACGCGCTTGGCTCTGCGCCGACCTACCTGAATGAATTGCGCGATGTGCCTCGCTATGACGACAACATGGGCTTCATCAAGCGGACGCGCATCACCGAAACCGTCAACATCGAAATTCGCGGCGAGTTTTTCAACATTTTCAACCGCACGAATTTCGGCGCGACGGCAGGTCTTGCAGCGGCTCCCAGACCGAACGTGTTGGATACTAATCCGAACACTGGACGTTTCGGCGTGCCTACCGGCCCGCGCAGCGGCGCGCGCTTGGGGCAGATCGTAGCGAAGATCAATTTCTAAGCTGTTCGCCCGATCAATTTGAAAGGCTGGCGTTTCATCGCGCCAGCCTTTTTGTTATGGCGCGTCGGGCATACTGACAAGACCATTGCTGGCGGCTACAATTACTCCATCCGCAGATCACAAAATCACTTTCAATCTATGATAAATAATTTGCCTTACCGCTATCTGTGTCTCTCGTTATGCGCAATGTCTCTCTTCGTGACCGCCTGCAATCGAACCCGGAAGCAAGCCGAACAGCGCGCTTACACGCCGCAGGAATCGCTCGCGGCGATCAAACTCAGCGAGGATTTCAAAGTTGAACTGTTCCTGTCCGAGCCGCAAGTTCAAAGCCCCGTCGAGATGGTCTTCGACGAAAACGGGCGCGTCTACGTCGCCGAGATGCTCGATTACCCGGACGATCCGCCACCGGGCAAACCCGCGCGCTCGCGCATCAGGTTGCTCGAAGACAACGACGGCGACGGTAAATACGAGCGCGCCGTAGTCTTCGCCGATCAGGTTTTGCAGGTCAGCGGATTGCTGCCGTGGAAGGGCGGGTTGTTGGTCACAGCCGCGCCCGACATCTTTTGGATGAAGGACGAGGACGGCGACGGCAAGGCTGATGTGCGAAAGGTCTTGTACACAGGCTTCCCGAAGGTCAATCCGGAGCACCGCATCACCAACCTGCGCTATGGAATCGACAACTGGGTCTACGCGGCCAATCACGGCAACGCGGGCGAGATCACATCGCCTGATCATCCGAAGCGAGAACCACTGTTGATTCGCGGCGCCGATTTTCGTTTCAACCCTGTTCGCGAGGTCGCCGAAACATCCAGCGGCACGGCGCAATACGGCCTGACCCTTGACGAATGGGGCAACGAATTCATTACGGAAAACACCGTCCACATTCGCCACGTCATCTTGCCGATGAAATACATTGCGCGCGCGCCGCTGATGGAGGTTGCGGCTTACGCGCAGGACATTTCGGATCACGGCTCGCCGTCGGCGCCGATGTTCCCGCTCACCGGCCCGCAAGCCTGGCGCGTCGAACGGACGAAGCTGCGGCAGCAACGTTACGACGAACAGGGGTTGAACCGAACCGAGCAGGTCGGCGGATATTTTTCGGGCGCGAGCGGCGGCATGGCTTACACCGGCGACGTGTGGCCGGAGGAATACTTGAACAACGTCTTCACCGGCGATGTCAGCGGCAATCTGGTTCACCGCGACATCATCTCGCCCGACGGCGTGACGTTCTCGGCAAAACGCCCGAAAGACGGTGTTGAATTCCTGGCCTCGACCGATGTCTGGTTCCGCCCCTGCAATTTCGCGAACGCGCCCGACGGCAATTTGTATTTGATGGATGTCTATCGAATGTTCATCGAAACGCCCGAATCGATTCCCGAAGAGATCAAGAAGGGAATGGATTTTTACGCCGGCGACACGATGGGCAGAATTTACCGCATTGCATCGAACAACCCGCGAAAACAACGCGACTTGAAACCGAGGCTCGGCTCGGCAAGCGCGGAAGAGTTGGTCAAGAACCTGGAGAACACCAACGGCTGGCACCGAACAACCGCGCAGCGATTGATCGTCGAACGCCAGGACAAGGCCACGATTCCCTTCCTCAAACAGTTGTTCGAACAAAGCCAGTATCCGGGCCAGTACCCGATTGGACGCATCCACGCGTTGTGGACGCTCGAAGGATTGTCGGCGTTGGACGAACAGATCGTATTGCGCGCGCTAAAAGACCAACACCCGCGCGTCCGCGAACACGCCATGCGCGTGGCCGAAGAGTTTTTGCCTGAATCGCGGATCGTGGCCGACGCGCTGCTGGCGATGGCGAATGACCCCGACCCGCGCGCGCAACTACAACTTGCCTTTACGCTCGGCCAGTTGAAAGACGCACGGGCAATGGACGCGCTGGCCGAGATGGCCGCGAGACAAAGCGAGAATCAATGGTTCCGGCTGGCGATCCTCAGTTCCGTGGCCGACCGGTCATCGCAGTTCTTCCATCTGCTGCGCGCGAAGGATGCGTCGTTTGAAAACAAAGAGATGTTCTCGCAATTGGCCGCGCTGATCGGCGCAAAACACGACGCGGCGGAGCTTTCAAAATTCCTCGGATCGCTCTCCGGCTTGAAACAACCTGAAACCGCGCTCGCGGGCTTGAACAAGGGGCTGAAACTGGCGAATGCCGGTAAGCTGCGAATAGCCGGAGCCGAAGCCTCGCTGCTTCCCTTCCTCAACAGCGGCAACGAAGCCGTACACAAAGCCGCGTGGGAGACGGCGCGGTTCTTCGAGTTGCGCGCCCTGATTCAAAAAGCGCTCGCCGACGCGCAAAACGCCAGCCTGCCCTCGAAACAACGGGTGATTGCAATCAGGGCCTTGCGCGGCGGGCAGCTCACGGCCGTCGCCCCGATCCTGCGAAACTTCCTCCCGCTCCAGGATTCCCCGGAGTTGCAGACCGCCGCCATCGAATCGTTGTCGTCATTCGACGATCCGAACATAGCCGCGACGATGCTCGCTTCCTGGAAGAACTACACTCCCGACGTTCGCCAGAAAGTCCTCAACGCATTGCTCAGCGAACGCCAGCGGATGAAAGTATTGATGAAAGCGCTGGAGGATGGGCAGGTCGAACGAACCTTGATTGATCCGGCGATGCAGGCGCGGCTCTACGACCACCCCGACAAAGACGTGGTCGAACGGGCGCGCCAGTTTTTCAAACAGGAAGCCGGCGAACGCGAGGCCGCCGTCGCCAGTTACCGTGACGCGCTGAATCTGACGGGCGACGTGAATCGAGGCCGGGACATTTACGGCTCGACCTGCGCGAAATGTCATTCGCCGCAACAGGGCCGCCCGCGCATCGGCGCCGACCTTTCGGGCATCAACAACAAAACGAAAGAGGAGCTTCTGAATTCAATCCTCAATCCGAGCGCCGCGATCGAAGCCCGCTTCGTCAACTACATTCTGACGACGAAGGACGGGCGCATTTACGACGGCATCCTGGCCAATGAAACTCCGGGCGCGATCACGTTGCGCAACGCCGACGGGGATGTAACGATCCTTCGAAAGAATATCGCCGAGATTCGCGCGTCGAGCCTTTCGCTGATGCCCGACGGAATGGAGCAGACGTTGAGCAAACAGCAGGTCGCTGACCTGATCGCGTATCTCCGTGGAGGGCTGTAAAAGGAACTCTCTTGCCAATGAAATAAAACCCAAGACCTATCACCCAATACCTATAAATTTTTCTTCGAATTGTCACTCGACCGAACCAGCGAAAGAAAAATTTATAGGTATTGGGTGATAGGTCTTGGGTTTTAGATCGGTTTGCAATTGCGCGTATGGGAAAATGGGCGATAGCAATATTGTCCGCCTCAATGCCTTTCCCGTTCTGACAGACAACGCCGGATCACTTATGTTCGATTGATGCGGTGGAACTAACCACTCGCCCTTTCTTCACCTGCACATTCAAATTCTCGTCCACGGACTCGTAAAAGATTCGCCCCTGCATCATCTCATCCGTGGTCTTCTCGCCCCATTTCACCGTTTGCGAAGGGTCGGGGTTGAACTTGTTCTTCGAGCTGTTGTCATACGTGCCGGTGAAATCGACCTTGGTCCCTTTGGGCACGCGCACCCGCTGATTGAGCACATACGTCCGCTGCCAGTTGAAATCGTATCGCGGGACTTCCAGCGCCATCTCCTGACGGCCATCGGGATAAGTCATCTTCATCGTGTAGGATTTGCCGCGCAGGTGCATATGGACGTGGTAGAAGTGAATGATCGCGTCGGTGTCGAAAGTCTTCGTCGAAGTCAGCGAATAGCTCGGGTCGTTCGGCGGAATGCTCAGGTCTTTGCGGTCGCCGAACATCACCTTCATATGCTTCTTGATCAATCCGTCGGCGAAGTAGACTCCGACCTGTGTTTGGTCAATCGTCTCTTTTTCCGCCGGGGCGTAGTGAATTTGAATGCCGAGGCGTATTCCCTTCGGAAGTTTTATCGCCATCCCATCAGCCAGCATTACGGACTGCACGCCCGGCGCCCAGCCCGAGATCATTACCGTGCCGCGCGCGGAAGGCTCGAAATCGCCCTCGAAGAAGCCCGATTCGGGAACCTTGAGCATCGGCGGCACGGCGTGCGTGTTGGCGTGATGCACGGCTTTCTGATTGCCGGGCCGCGTCACAATCGTGCGAATCCAGGTGTCTTCAGGGAAAACGTAATCGAAGACGAAGAAGACATATTGATCCTGTTTGCTGGCTTTCACCGTGTACGCCTGTTTCGGTTTGACGACCAGATCGGGTTCGCCGAACGCCCAGTCGTTCTTCCACTGAACAGGCGCGGGCATATCGAGGAGAGCCCCTTTCGGCGCGCCGCTGTCAACCCACTTGGTGACCGCCGCAACCTCTTCGTCGGTCAGGCGCGGATCGTTCCAATAATGGCCCACCGCTCCCGTGGCGTGGAAAGGCGGCATCTCGCGGCTGGCGACTTTTTCCTTGATCGCGCGCGCCCACGGCCGCGCCTGTTCGTAAGTCACCAGCGACATCGGCGCTATTCCGCCGTCGCGATGGCACTCTTCGCAGCGCTTCTGAAAGATCGGCGCAATCTGCTTCGCGAACGTGATCGAATTTTTGTCCGGAGCGTTGCTCGAAACAGTTCCAGGCAAGTAAATTGCCAGGGCGAAGGAACAGACCGCGGCAAAAATGATTAGCTTCTTCATCGTCGTTTTCCTTTCCACTTCGATTCAGTACCGCGAGCGGTAGCGAGCGCGTCTCCATCAATGGACCGGCTCGGGAAGCGTCGCTCGCTACCGCCCGCGGTACCGACCCATCCGTACAGGACGTTAGAATTGCGGGATGCCGCGATTATAAAGCCAAAGACTGAGAGGCCAAAACGAATGACCGTAACGACCCGGCGCGACTTCCTGACCACGGCGGCAAGCGCGATCATCCTGCCGGTTGCCGAAACAGAAAAGGGCGCCGGTCAAGGTAGTCAGAGCTCACAGCGAAGAGGCGAAGGCTTTTCATCGCATCAAGATCAAATACCTCTTCGCTAGATTTTATCCGGCCCATAAAATTCTGGCGCGCACTCCTCGCCCAGAGCGCGCGCCAGATTCACGCCAGACAGTTCAGAGCGGATGACCTGCTGGAAATCAGCTCCAGGAAGTAGTCTGGCGAAGAGCAGCGACCGTGATGTCCGCCATCATCGGACGCCCAGTATATGAACTACCCAGACGATACAATCTCCCTGAGACAAATACCGCACCCTGTAGCTGAGCCCTCCGCCAGCGGCAAGGAAATTACCATTGCCGAACACATCGGTATGCGTATCCCAGAGCTTATTTAGCGGTTCGCCATCGTAGCCATTCCAGTCGGAGTCCCTGTTCAGGCCCGCGCCATCACCTTTGATCTGAATGGAGCCTAACGTCGCGGGATTCTCAATCCAGGTCCGCTCATCGCTGATTTGCGGAATCGATCTCAGACCGCAGTTGGCCCCTCCGACCTGTCCATCCGCTCCGATTCTGCTGTGTTTCAGGTTCTGGAGAGCGCCATTGATCGGAGGCAATGTGAAGTGCACGGCCGAGTGAGCGCCAAAGAACATCTGCGGGCCCAGGTTGACATATATCTGGGCATTCCGTGGGATGCACGGGTTTGAATAAAAAACTATCAGGCTGGCTCCTTCGGAAAGGGTAAGCGCATTTCCAGGATCGGCGCAGGCGCCATCGCCCCACGGGCAGCGGCCATTCACTATCGCGCTGCGGAGGCCTCTGATTCGATAGTCACCGTTTATCCCAGGGACTATCTGAGCTGTGACGTTGGCGATGTATGCGAAGAACTGACCCGCCGGATTCCAACATGGTTCAGCAGTGGCCGGCAGAGCCGCTCCGCCCACAACCGCCCCGGCGGCGCAATCCTGCCCGAACACTACGTTATATGGGCTGACAGCTCCCGGCGCGATCTCTCCCCAAACAAGCACGGCGCTCAACAGTGTCGAGCCGGGCGGCACGCCTCGCACACTCATGACTCCCTGCCCGGAGTTCCTGGTTCCAACGCCAGCCACCGTGTAATCAATCCCGCCCGGCAGAGGAACCGGGACCTGCTTGAACGAAACGGGGACTGCGCTTACGTTGGCTGCGGCTGCAGAGGTTGTGGTGTCGCTTCTCTCCGCCTCCGCTCGACGCTCGACCTCATTCGCGTCGAGGTACAAATCCACGTCTTTTTGGGCCGTCGTTTCGGATGCGACCTTAGAAGTGAAGCCTCCGCCTTCCGGCAGGGGGGTTTGAGCGGAGATCGACGCCGGAGCCGCCTGGTTCGGTTGCACTCCGACCGAACGAAGCTGGACCGCAGTCAGCGCGGTGATTGTTACGGTAATTAACGACACGATGATAGGTATCAACCTGTGATTTCGCATTGTTTATCCTTTCCTTTTTTTGTTCTCGTACTGGTTTGCAGACCTCACCCGAGGAGCCTTTCGCCCCTTACTTGTAGCGAGTAATCTGCGCGAGTAAGAATCATCCAGGTGAATGATCACCTGATGTTAGCACTGATGCTTGGTGTTACTACCTTGGCAATGCTAAATAGTGGCGACTTGCGTGCCACCTCATGACTGTTGGACAGGCTCAATGTAACCGAAGGTTTCTAACGATGCCCACGTGAAGGCGATGGCTAATAACGCCAGTAATCTGAGATCAACATTCTTGTCTCCCGACAAATTCTATTGGGGCTAAGCGTGGGAGATTCGAACCAGGAGTACCACGGGTTTCTCCACCGGGCAAATCAATAATTCTTATCATTTCTGTTATGGAAAGACTTCGTGACACTTAGGCGCGGTACAAAAGTTCAATTAACCTTTCGCCACTTAACAAGATCGAAGAGTTTGAAGTTAGTTACTAAAACGAGAGTCTTTTTAGCAAGGATAGTGGTGGGATATAACGAGAGTCTTTTTGGCAAGGATAGTAGTGGGCTATGCAAATTGGCGGGAAACGCAAATAAGCGCAAAAAAGCGCCAAATTACTTTGCGGTATTTTGCGGTTTTGCTCACTCGCATTCACAAGAGAAAGACAACATCGCTTTTTTCCGCGGAAGATTGATGAGATGGCCGTTCATTTTATCCTCAAAACTCTCCGCGCGTTCCGATACAAAATCTTCCGCGTCGCTTCTTCACTCGGCGACAGCCGCCGAATCGCCGCCAGTTGCCGCGACCCGCTGCATTTTTCGCCCTCGCCAACACGATCATTGCAATCGCTGCCGTAGAGCAATTTTTCCTGATGCCGCTTGATGAATTCGCGCGCGTGGTCTTCGTCGCGCAGCATCGCGTTCAACCCGGAGCCGGCGGAAAGATCGGCGTACATGTTCGGATAATCCGAGAGCAATCGGTCGGTAATGCCGCCCGGCGTGATTTTGGTCTTCGGATACATCACCGTTTGATCGTGATTGCGATCGACATTGCCCCACCAGGTCTGCGCGTGGCCGATGAAGTTCACCTTCGGGAATTTTTCCAGGATTTTGTGGAAGCGGTCGAAGCCGGTGTTGTATTTGCCGTGCTGGAAATGAAGCAGCACGGGCACGTTGTATTCCCTCGCGATTGTGGCGATCAGCTCGATATATTTTGAATCGCTCTCGACCTCGAACTTTTGTTCACCGATGCCGATGGCGCCGGCTTTCAGATACTTCTCGATCACCACCCTGGTTTCGGGAATGTCGGGAAGCTCGTTGGCGAAGAAATAAAACTCTTTGGGATATTTCCCGGCCAGGGCCACGACGGAATCGTTGCCCCAGGCGTCGGCCTCCAGACCGTGTTTCGATCCGGCGGGAAGCAGGATGGTTTTCGTGACGCCCATCTTTCGCTGATGCGCAACCAGGTCTTCATCGCCGCGGCCTGAATAATGTGTGTGCTGGTGAATGTCGATGATCTGCTCCGCCGCGGAAACGCTCTCCGGCAAGACGCTTCCAAGTGTCGCGGCGCAGGCGGCGATGGTAAAAGTTCTGCGTGGAATGTTGGCGGTCATTTCTCCTCCTGATAATCAATCGTCAACCTGAATCTTGTTTGGTGTCCAACAAGGCTGAATCGACCATCGGCGTGAACTGATCGTTGACGGCGTTCCACAAACTTTTCGCCAGCGCCTTGCGGTCGTCAGACCTGATTGCGTGCGAGCCGAACGTGATGAACGCGTCGAACCTCGACAGCTTCAGCATTTCCTTTGCGTGCGGCCTGAATGTCATATCTCCCCACCAGCTTATCGCCAGATAAGCCGGCGTCTCATCGGGCGGTGTCCGGTAGCTGATTGAGGCGAAGGAGACCGGATAGTTCGCCTTCGCCGCCGGGTCGAGCAGCGATGGATGGAACGGCATAATCCTGTCGCCCGCGCCGCTGGTGCCTTCCGGGAAGAGGATCACTCCCTGCCCCTCATCCAAGGCTTCATTTATCTCACCGATCACTCGCGGGATGTCCAGCAGCTTTTCGCGATTGATGAAGATGGTGCCGACGGTGTGCGCCAACGCCCCAACGCCTGGCCAATCGGCGATGTCGTTCCTGGAAATGAAGACGCATTCCAGACACGCCGCGTAGGCGATGATGTCAACATAACTCAGATGATTCGACACCAGAAAGAACGGCGGTCGCGGAGGCTCGCCACGTATCTCTATCCGCATGCCCATAATTGCGGCGAGCGATCTTCCCCAACTGCGCACGATAATCTTTCGCCACCGCCGCCTGATTTGTCCCCCGGCCTTTCGGAAAGGCGCGGTCAGATATTTGCCGATCAGCCAGAGCAGATATAGAACAGCCGAAGCCAAAATTAAAGCCGGTATTCGGATTATGACTCGTAATGATTCCATCGCCGCCCATTTTACCGCGTCATCGCGGACAACGGCATCCGGCCGCATCCCGGATTTCCATTCCGGATCAGCCGAAGGGTGTGGATGAAAGGCGAAACCGAAAGGTATGATGAGACCGGAAAATGAAACATAAAACGAGCTTGTTATTGTTTGTGTTGGCGTATGCCGGTTTCATCAGCATCGGTTTGCCTGATGGGTTGATTGGAGTGGCGTGGCCTTCGATCCGCGCGACGTTCAGGTTGCCGGTTGACGCGCTCGGCGCGCTGCTTGTGACGTTCGCCGCCGGGTATCTGATCTCCAGTTTCAGCAGCGGGCGGTTGCTGGCGCGCTTCAGTGTGGGCGCGCTGTTGGCGTTGAGTTGCCTGGCGACGGCGACGAGCCTGCTTGGGTACGCGCTCGCGCCTGTTTGGCCGGTGATCGTGGCGTTCGGCATGCTTGCGGGACTGGGCGCGGGCGCGATTGACGCGGGTTTGAACACATTCGCCGCCACGCGTTTCAGCGCGCGAACGGTCAACTGGCTGCACGCGTTTTACGGCGTGGGCACGACCAGCGGGCCGCTGATTATGACCGGCGTGTTGGGCGCGGGTTTGGCGTGGCGATGGGGATATGCGGTCGTTGGCATTGGGCAGTTGGCGCTGGCCGCCTGTTTCGCCATCACGCGAAGATTGTGGGCGGATGGCCGCGAAACGCGCGAGCAAGCCTCTTCACCTTCCGCGCCCGCGGCTTCGGTCAGAAGCACGCTGCGATTGCCTGTCGTATGGCTGAGCGTCGCGGTCTTCTTCATCTACTCGGGCATCGAGGCGACCGCCGGGGCCTGGTCGTACAGCCTGTTCACCGAATCGCGCGGTGTTTCGATGGGAACCGCCGGAACGTGGGTAAGCGTTTACTGGGGCTCGTTCACGGCGGGCCGGATCGTCTCCGGTTTGGCCGCGGGCTTTATGCCGGAGACGCGCTTACTGCGCTTCTGCATCATCGGCGTCGCTCTCGGCGCGTTGCTCCTGTGGCTCGATCTGACCGACCTTGTCAGCTTTGCAGGTCTGGCGCTGATAGGGCTCTCATTAGCTCCGATCTTTCCGACATTGATCGCCAACACGCCTGGCAGGTTGGGCGCCATTCACACAGCGAACGGCGTCGGCTTTCAGATCGCGACGGCGGCGTTGGGGCTATCGCTTTTTCCCGCCTTTGTCGGTTTGATGGCGAATAGATTCGGGCTGGAGATCTTAGGCCCGCTGTTGCTCGCTTCGGCGGTTTTTCTGCTCGTTTTGTTTGAAACGTTGATCGCCGCTGGCAGGCTGAGGACTCGCGAGGCTTCGACCGTTTGATGACGATGTTCCGTGAGAAACCGCGTCTGATGGTTTAGAATTCGCGCCGCGATTTTGCAAACAACATTCCAACAAAATCCAGAGGAGAGATTATGAAAAGATTCGCGCACGTGTCTTTGATCGCGGCGGCCTTCGCGGCTGTCGCGCCGCTCGTTTCCTGTTCGACCGCGCCGACGGCCAGTACCAATTCGGAAATCAACCCGGCTGCGACGCCCGCCGCCGCAACCGGCTCGAACTCCGCGGCCAAGATCGTTCGCCTCGATCCGGCCTTCGATAAACTCGTGTCTGCCGACGCCAAAGTCGAGAAGCTGGTTGACGGACACGAATGGACGGAGGGGCCGGTGTGGAACCGCAAGGAAGGCTACCTGCTCTTCTCCGACATCCCAAACAACGCGATCATCAAATGGCAGGACGGCAAAGGCGAGAGCGTCTTCTTGAAACCCGCCGGTTATAGCGGCAAGGAGCCCTTCACGGGGCGCGAACCCGGCACGAACGGACTGACTTATGATTCCGAAGGCCGGCTGGTCGCTTGCGAACACGGCGACCGGCGCGTGTCGCGATTGGAAGCCGACGGCAAGACCAAAAAGACGCTCGCGGACAAATATGAGGGCAAGCGGCTGAACAGCCCGAACGATCTGGTCTATAAATCGAACGGCGATCTCTACTTCACCGACCCGCCTTATGGGTTGCCGAAACAGATGAACGATCCGGGCCGCGAGCTGGATTTCTGCGGCGTTTATCGTCTGTCTAAAGACGGCAAGCTGATTTTGTTGACGAAAGAGATTACGCGGCCCAACGGCATCGCGCTCTCGCCGGACGAGAAGAAGCTTTACGTCGCATCGTCCGATCCTGACAAAGCGATTTGGATGGTTTATGACATGCAACCCGACGGAACGATCTCGAATGGCAAAGTCTTCTTCGACGCGACGGCGTGGGCAAAGGAGAAGCGCCCCGGATTGCCCGATGGAATGAAGGTGGACAAAGACGGCAATCTGTTCGCCACCGGGCCTGGCGGCGTACTCGTCTTTTCGCCCGAGGGGAAACACCTGGGAACGTTCGATACCGGCGTGCCGACCGCGAACGTGGGCTGGGGCGGCGACGGCTCGACGCTTTACATCACAGCCAATACAGCGTTGCTGCGGGTCAAGCTCAACACCAAAGGACTTGGCTTCTAAATCAGGACAGGGTCTTGCCACAGAGACACAGAGGCACAAAGTGAATCACAAGGGAGCTGTTCAGTCTTCCCCCTTCCCTAACTCCTCTCTGTGGCTCTGTGACTCTGTGGCGGTACATTATTTGATATTGATTCGCACTGTGTTTGCCGTGCGGCCATCAACCTTCAACACGACATCCACCTCGCCTCGCCCCGCCAATGTTTGCCGCAAACGCAGATTGATTTGATCCAGGCCGAAAAACCCGCCCTGCGCGCCCGCGTACAAAACTTCGACCGGGGCGCCGCCTATCGTCACGCTCACGCCGCTCAAGCCTTGGCGATACCTGAATCCCGTGCCGAACAGCAGCAGGAAGACCTGATCGTTCGGGTCGCTGACGTCAATCGGAAATGTGACATACCTGCTCAATCCGAAATCGAACTGGATCGCCCGTTCGTACGTTTGCGAACCGTCGGGCTTGACGCGCAACACAGATGCGGCGGCGGCGCCTTGTCCGTTCGAGTTCGCTCCGAACAGGCTCGGAGCGACGCTGTTGATTTGCACGGTTCCGACTGAAATCGCGCCGGCCTCGTTGAAGACCGTGACGGTCGCCGCTCCGCTGGCCGCGCCCGCCGGCACGAGGTAATTGACTTGCGTCGGCGCCGCGAAAAACAACGGCGCCGATCGTTCGACGCACGCGCTGTCTTTCACCCGGACCATCGTGCCGTTCAACTTCAGCGGCGGAATCGGGTCTTCGCTCGGCAAAGGGTACTTCGACAAATTGGTCCCCAGCGCCGAAGCGAGCGATTCGGGCGCAAGCCCTGTTGCGACATTGAAGCTCGCCGACGAAACGTTCGTCACGTTGATCGTCGTCGGCGAATATGGAAATAGGAACGAAAATGAAGAGCGGGTAACGGTGACGCAATCGCCCGCGAACATCTCGCGCACGGGTCTGCCATCAGGCCACAACCCCATAAACCGCTGTTCGGCCGAGCCGCCGCCCAGGGCGATTCGCTTCGCTTCCTGTTTGCCGGTGAAGGCGTAATCGGCCAGCGCGTCCATCAGACGATAGACGCCGTAAAAGTCGTGCGCGTCCTCCCCGCCAGGAGGCCCGCTGCCCGAAGGCGTGCCGTGATCGGCTTCGAGCTTGTATCCCAGCCGCTCCTCGCGCATCAGCATCACGAAATCTTTCTCGCTCGCGGGCAGGTTGACGCGTTCGAAGATCTCTTTGCCCACGCGGTGATCGCACACGCCGTCCTGCTCGTAAACCTGAACGATCACTTTGGCGTGCTGCGGGAAGTTGACGAATTGCGAAAGGCTCATCTCGTAGTAGTACCAGGGCGCCATCACAAAGAGAAACAACCCGTCTTTGCCCCAGCCGCGTTCGAGCCCGCGAAAGGCCATGTTCAAGAGGGCCGAGCCGCCGTACGAATGACCGGCGTAACCGACTCGCGTCAGGTCGAACGACGAACCGTAACGTTTCACGGCCTCTTCAAACCCCGCGAAGATCGTGTCGTAACGTTTCTTGTGGAGAGTGATGTCGCCCGAAATGATTTGAAACGGCGCGTAGACCAGCGCGTAGCCGCGACTGACGACGTGGTTGATCAGCGCCTCGTATTCGTCCGGATCGTTGTTGGCGAAACCGGGAGCGAAAAAGATTACGGGCGCGGGCGCAGACGCCCCCGCCGGTCGAAAGACGTGAACGTTTTCGCGGTCGTAGAGCGGGCTTGGGAACTTTTCGTCCGTGACCGCGAACGGCCCTTTCGCGCCGTAGCCTGATTGGATTGGCTGGAACGGCGATTGAGCTTGAGAGATGAAGCTCAACGAGAGAGTGAGCGAAAACGCAAGCAGTGATTTTTCCATAAGCTTGTCGCCAAAGGGGGTAACGCCAATTGCCGCCATTCGTGAATATTCGTGTTCATTCGTGGCTGAAATTCTTCTTCTTAACTGCTATATAACGCCCGGAACATTGCTCGTCTCGTCGTCAACTGTCAAGACGGCCGCGCGCTACTCTGATTCGGCTTTGCCGAGCGCAAGCGCGATCATCACGATCAGCGGCAAAATAAT
>Ga0187894_10002214_pt1 | contig 23518 bp, 25 predicted proteins | sample GBC1701081metaG_FD_136650 | JGI IMG/M metagenome (GOLD analysis project Ga0187894, IMG submission 136650) | White microbial mat communities from a lava cave in the Kipuka Kanohina Cave System on the Island of Hawaii, USA - GBC170108-1 metaG ... | reverse complement strand
TTTGCAAACACATTCAATATTCTTTCAGACCTAAGAACCATCGAAAAGAAAAAAGACGGGCACATCACGCACGAGGCAGGATACTTTCGTTTTTCTGATTTCGTTTTGAAGAACCTGTACGCCAACAACTCAAAGCCGCTTTTCTTTGATGTGGCAATCTCCTTTCAAAGTGAGATTGCGCAGATTCTCTACACCCACCTTGATTTGATGCTTTACACAAAGCCCCGCTATGAGCGGCGCAGCACAAAGCTTTTTGAAGATTTAGGAATCAAGGGCAAGGCGTACAAAAACGCCGCTGATCGAAAGCGAACCCTTGAGCGAGCATTGACAGAACTGCGCAGCGCGCGCATTACAAGCGGCATTATCAAGACAGCAGAGATTCAGAGAACCGAAGACAAAACAGATTGGAAACTTGTTTGCACACGAGGCAGAGCAATAAAAACAATCGAGATTCCACCGCCGCCCGCACCACTGGCGATAGAGCCAGACAAAGGCGCAGCAGAAGCCGAAAACCTTGTCAGATACTTTCATCAAGTTTTCTTTGGGAACTCAGAGAAGGTTTTTCCAGAAGGGAGAGCTTTAGACCAAGCGCGAACGCTCATTGCTCAGCACGGATACGAGAGAGCTAAAGCAATCGTTGACTTTGCCCGCAAGGATTCAAAAGAGACAGAATTCAAAATCAGAACGTTTGGCGGTGTGATGCAGTACCAAACGCCTGCCCTAGCTGAACACGAGCGCAGGGAAGCGAATCAGGCGCGACAAAAAGCCATCGAAGAAGAGCAGCGCCTCCAGAGAATCGAAGAAGATTATTTCAGATTTTTTGAGTCAGAATTTAGAGCCTATCAGAAGGCCGAGCTTGATCGCATCAAGCAAGAGAGCAGGGAAGCATTCAACCAGTTTAAGGCTTGGTTTGATAAGAACCACGCAAAGGAATTGCGATTCACCGAGAGCGAAACCAGGCGAGAAGAAATCAGGACAACGAGGGCTGCTTCGTTTTTCGCCAATGTTCGCCCCGATCTCGGAATCAGGCTCACAGACTTTGATGAATGGGATGAACGCCACAACGCCGAGAAGTGCGACCCGCTAGAGAATCACGCCCGGGTCTCCCAGGTTTTATTTGAGCGGGCAGGACTCAGCCAATAAAGCACCGCCAGAGCCACGAGAAAGCCCGCCATAGGGCGAGAGGCGGGCAGAAGACAGGAGAGGGCAAAGAAGGCGGGCGGGCGCAAAATTGACCCCTTAAAAGCCAAATGTGAAGCCCTAGAGGGGAAGCCGCGCTGCTTTGATTAGGTATGACGAAATCAAATTGAAAAATGACACGTGGAATCAAACCGCCGCTTGAGTGCTGGCGATCTCCGAGACGGCGACCAGTTCGCAGAGCTTGAGAGCCGCAACGGGAAGGGAAGACGCAAACAAGAATGCGTTTGAGCAAAGAAGAGCTTGAAGCGATAGAAAAGGCATTCGCAAAAGAGCTTGAGCGAAACCCCGAAAAGATGATCGCTCAGTATCGGGAGATGTTTTGCCAAGAGACCAATTATATTTGCAATGACAATGCCCTTGAACTTTGCCCAGGCTTCAAAGACGCACCCCCTGAGCAAAAGCGGCTTGTTGCTGGCTCTATGAGTATCAGGCAGACGGCGGGCAAGGTTGTGTACGGGACGTTTGATCAGATGCTAAAGGAATTGCCGCCAGCAGGAACGGAGAACATTGTAACCTTCGTTGCAGGCGGAGCAGGATCAGGAAAGAGTCACTTCATCAAAGAGCATCCAGTAATAAAAGAGATCATCCATCAAACATCACATATCGTCTTTGAAGTTGTTCAAAGTTTTGAGGAAGCGAACATTGAGCGAGCATTGAACGCAGGGAAAGACGCTTTTATGCTTTTCGTCTATCGGCCTATAGAGGCCGCAGCTAAGGGAGCGTTAGCGCGAGCCGAAGAAATCGGGCGGATACCGAACTTTGATTATTTATGTAATGGGCATCTTCATTGCCAGAAAGAAATGAAATTTCTGTCTCAGATATATCAAAACAATGACAGCCTGATAAGTGTGATAGGGGATAACACAAAGAACGATGAGGCCAGAATACTTGAGCCGAATACGCGGCGAACACTGGAATTTTTGCAAAACAATGCTTACAAGGATAGTAGGGAAGTCAGAGATCGAGCCTTTAACGCTGTGCAAAAATACATCGGGGAGAGGGAAAAAGCAGGAAAGCCGGTTGATAAAGAGCTAGTGCAATATTACGTCGGGAAAGAACAGGCTGAGCGAGAGAAGACCAAAGGGCTAGCGCGACAAAAAGACCAAGAGCAAGAGAGAGCCAGATAATTTTATAGGAAGGAGGTACGCACAATGAGCGATGAGACAACCACAACACCACAGCGCGGAAGCGGAACATTCAAAGACCCAGAAAAGCGAGCGCGCGTAATGCGGATGCTTACAGTTGGAATGGACGGGATGGCATATTCAGGAATGAAAAAAGCGGAGGCTGATCGGGCTGAAGGGTATGAAAAGCATAGAGTCGTTGAAGAAATCACAGAGCCAAAATTTGAAGGGACAGAAGTCCCGCTTAGTATGCTGTTCATTTACTTCAAACGCGGGCAGACCTACAAAGAGTTTTTGCAAACTTATCCAGATGTCAAAGAGGAAGAAGTTTTAAGTGTGCTTGATGCCGCAAGGCACATTCTCACCGGCGAAGGGTTTAACGCTCTAATAGAGATGATCGCTTTGCGAAGAGACATTGAGAGGCTAAACCAGAACTCAGCAACAAACTTCAAAAGGCTTGCCGACGCCATCAAAGCAATGTTCAAGTAAACCAGGGATCACCACAGCCAGGCCATACCATTATCCAGGCAATCCGCCTTGTAATAAAACCTTAAATCCTTGAAACCGTATTCACGGGTTGCCTTATTCCCTAATCAGCTTTCCGCGCCCAGCTTCGCCGTTTTTGCTCGTGACACTCGCCACACATCTGCACCTAGCGGTGCTAAATCCTTGATTTTTCTGATTTGTTTACTTTATGTTGCGTGCCGACAAATGCAGGCAAAAATACCTAAAGCCTTGTAAGCCATTGAACCGACTTAGAGATATGGCGGACATACGCGGGAAGGAGAGTAAACAGAGTGAAAAAGCTGGTCTATAAAGTTTCGTTTCGGCTTGATGCTCGATTAGGGCAGATGCTTGAGGACAGAGCCGAGACCGCAGGAACGACCCCGCACGATGTAGCAAGAAAGCTGGTCGAAGAGAAGCTAAATCGAAACGATGAAGCCTTACTTGACGGGCTGAATTTTCTCGCGTCCCAAATGAATGGACTCCGAGAAGAAGTCAGCCAACAACTCAGCGAGACGGAGCAGAGCATTAGGGAATCGGTACTTGAAGAGATAAAGGAAGTCCGGGAAGTGAACGCCCGAAATCTTGTGCGGTTGGCTGAAAGCCTCAGCAAAAAAGGGAAGGTGTAAGCAATGCTCACTATCGGCAAAATTTCAGGCGGTCGAGAGCACTATTACACCAACGAGATTGCCACGACCAAAGAGGATTACTACACAGCCCAAAAGCTGAGCTTTGAACCTGCCGGCATCTGGATCGGCGAGGGAGCCAGGCGACTAATGATTGCCGCTGAGAAAGTCACAAAAGACGATCTCCGCGAACTTTTGAGAGGCTACACGCCAGACGGCCAGGCCGCGCTTGTGCAGAATGCCGGAAAATTCGACGGCACGAAGCGCGACCGAATGCCCGGATTTGATTTGACATTTTCGGCGCCGAAATCGGTTTCAATCTGTTGGGCAATCGGAAGTGATGAGACGCGCGCCGGCATCGAGCGCGCACAATTTCAGGCAGTCAAAAAATGCGTTGAAGGTTTTGAAAATCACATTGTCATACGCTTTGGAAAAGGCGGAACGCAGCACGAGAAAGCTGGTCTGATTGTCGGCGTTGTTCAGCACGTGACATCACGCCAGATTGATAAAAAGACAATGCCTGATATGCAACTGCACTCGCATACGATGGTGATCAATACCGGCATTGCAAAGAGCGGGAAAAGTGGAGCGGTCAAAGGCTATGACTTTTACCAGATGCAAAAAGACTATGACGCGCTCTATAAAGCAGAGCTTTCAAAAGGTCTTCGTGAAATGGGCTTTTCACTCAAGACCACCAAACACGGGTTTGAAGTTGAAGGCGTGCCCGCTGAAGTGATTCAGCATTTTTCTAAACGCTCGCGCCAGATTGAAGAGAAAGCCCCCAGGAATGGCAGCGATGTGATGGAGCGGATGATCGCCAACCTTTCGACCAGGGAAGTAAAGGGCGACATTGATGAAAAGGCACTGCAACGGAACTGGAACAAAGAAGCGATGAAGCTGGGCTTCACGCGCGGGAGTGTGGAGCAGCTTCGAGCAGAGAAAACCCACTACAACGAAAGGGAAGAGGCAAGGGCATCAGTTAGAGAGGCAGCCGTTATCATCACGAGCGAAAAGGCCACGTTCACAAAGGCCGAGCTTGTCAGAGAGACTATCAAGGCGGGGATTGGGCGCGGTGTTGGAAGGCAGAAAGCCGAGGAAGAGGCAAAAGAGTTTTTAGAAAGTAAAGCGGTCAAGATTGACAGCGCGAAGAGTGATGAGCCGAACTACACGACCGAGCAAAAACGAGAGCAGGCAGAAAAAACCAGAGCCGAGCGACGAAAAGAAGAGCGAGCAATCAACGAAGGACTAAAAGCCATCAAGCGAGATGCACAGAAAGAGGGCTTCAAAGTTTTTGCCGTCGTGCGCGAAGAGAAGCGAGCAAACGAGCAAACAAGCAAAGGGCTTCAGACCTACACATCAGGGCGAATCCTTTCAGACTTTGGGCGAGAACAGCACGAGCAAAAAGTCGGTGGCCGCGACAACATAAGAGCCAAGCGAACGCTTTTAGAAAAGCTCACGCTCAAGCAAAACTCTTCACGCAATGAAAGGCGCATCATTGCCGGCTGGAAAGTCTTAACGGGGCAAATGGACGAGAAGACCGCTAAGCGATATTCCGGCGACTACTGGGAAACAACGACGCGCTTTAATCACGAGTTTTTGTATGCAACGAACCAGATCAGCAAAGGGGAACGGAACAAATTAAACCGGGAGCTTGAGCGACAAGAGCGAACCGTTGACGGCAAGACCGTCGTTTTTATTAGCCAAGATGCGAACATCAAACAGGCCGTCAGGGTAAAACTTATTGAAGGCATACAAGAGCGAGGCGGGCACGTGGTGATCGGCGACCCCAAAGAGTTCAAGCCCGGAGAGGTCAAGGAAATGTTGAGAAGTGGCGATAGTCTTCACGTGAAGACCGCGACCCCACAGCCAAAAGAGACAGTGAAGACAAAGCCCTATTTTCAGGACAAAAGAAAGGAGCAAACGCACGAAGAAGAAAAAGAAAGAACCAGATGAAACGCCACTTGATGCAATCCCTTTACTTTGCTTTGCCGGTTGTGGCGTTCATCCTGATATTCTTAGGACTCAGCAGGAATTTTGAGTTTGGGACTTCAACAAATTTTCTTCTCGCCTCAGTAGTAGCGGGGCTTGTCGTTTGGGTTTTGCCCACAATGGACTTTGAGCACGTCGGCGGAAAAAAACTTCTGACAGCAGCCCAGGCCGTGCAGGAAGCGCGGCTGATCTTGAAGCGCGACTACCCAAACGACGAAGGCTTTACGCTTTGGGACTTAGTAAAAGTGCCGAGCGAGTATAAGAGCACTGGCCTTTTTATTATGGGCGAGATGGGCAGCGGAAAGACCGTTTATCTAGCCTATCTGATTGACCAAGCATTAAAGGACAACCCAAACGCAAAACTTGTGATTCACGATTACAAGATGGATATTCATCCATTCTTGACCCATCATCTAGGGATTCCCGAAAAAGAGATCAAGATTTTGCAGCCGTTTGATAAGCGGTGTTGTGGCTGGAACATTCAAGCCGATGTTGAAAACGAGGGTAACGCCGAGAGCCTGGCTAATGCTCTTATCCCGGATCCGCCGCCGCAAGCAGACCCGTTTTGGACGAACAACGCCCGCCACATCGTGACGGCGGCGATTCTTTTCTTTTTCTACAAAGCAGAAGAGACGCCCGGCTATCGTTGGGGCTTGCGGGAGCTGGTGGACTTGCTCGAAGACGACGAAGCACTAAAGGAAGTTATCAACGCTGATCCGCGCTTGCGGTTTGCGCGCCACGCCATCAATCGCAAAAACAATGAAGTCTTGGCCACGATCACAGCGCACACCGGCGGGCTAAGACGCATTGGCAACCTTTGGGCTTTCCCTGATAAAGAGCTTGTGAGCCTTAAACAATGGAGAGAAAAACAAGAAAGACAGATTTTGATTTTAGGCTATGAAGAGAGCGAAGACGACGGATGCAAAACGCTCAACCGGCTTTTATGGAAACAGCTTTACAAAGAGATTTTGCGAAAGAATCTTCCGCCGTATGAAACTTGGTTTTTCTTTGATGAGTTCTACCAGATGAGCCGACTTGACCAGATTGAGAATTTTGCAAGCGTGAGCCGTTCTTTCAAAGCCAATCTTGTTTTGGCCGCGCAAGACGTTGCCCAGGTAAAGAAGGTCTACGGAGAAGACACGCTAGACATTTTGATGCAGGGATTGAAAACGCAAATTTATTTCAGATGTAGAAGCAAGGCTTCGCGCTGGGCAGTTGAAGAGATTGGACAACAGAAGATTTTGAAAGAGTCCACAGACAAGCGAATCGCAAGCGGAAACGTTTCAACAGGCGTAGGGCGTAGTGAATCGAGAGAAACTATTCTGATGGCGGAAGACATTCAACGGCTGATGAAATGCACAAGTCAAAGGCCGGTCCTTGATGCCGTTATCACGACATTCATAGATGATCCGTTTCGCTATACGATGGGCTTTGATGCGTTCTCGCACGTATGGCCAGAAAAGAAAATCGCTTCAGATTATCAGCCAGAAGCAAGGCGAGAGCGGACAAGGCCGCGACCGTTAAGCGATGTAGAGCGCGAACGCTTAGGGCTTTTGATTGAAAGGGAACGAGACGAAGACAGAGAACCAGATGAGTTTGTCGCCGAAGTTTAGGCCAGGCTGAAAGGTATAGATAGTACAATGGACAGCATAGGAGAGCTTCCGTCATTTCTTTTACTGGTGATCGGACTTGCGGTTGTCAGTTTTATTTACCTTTTATTCCGCATAATCACCATCAAAAAGGGAGTTTATAGAAACGCCCTTGGGCTTTCAGGAATGCCGCGCATTGAAGAGCTAAGAGTAAAAGACGGATGGAGCATCGGAGCAAAGGTTGATGAGTTTGTGCATATCGCTGACTCGTTAAAGGAATGGAAGCGGCAAAGAAAAAGCCTTGCTGATTACGCCGAAGACGAAGAACACAAAGAGGCGCTATTGAGAGACCTTTATGAGCTTAGGGACTGGATAGCGTTAGAGCTTAGAGAAGAGAAGAGCAAATCCTCAGAAGATCAGAGTCAAAGATTTATTGAGCGAAGAGAGTATTTTTTAAGCGACACTGTTCCCTATGAAGAGGGAAGACTTTTATCGTGGGAGCCGCAAGTTGAAGACAAAGAACAGTTTCCACTTGATAACCTCAGAGGGGATTGCTTTATCACGTATCAAGCCGGGGCAGTCACAAAGCTACGGCTGGAGCTTCGAGAAACGGGGCTTATCTCAATCGGTTGGAAACAAGCAGGAGATATAGGCGAAGAGAAAAAGGTATTTGAGGAAGACGTAAATTATGATGGCCGGCGAGTAGCCTTATTGTCTGTTGGTATCAGTCCACCTAGAAAAAGCGGAGACTTCTATATTCGTAATCGAACACGCAACACTTTTGATCGTGTACCAGTGTCATAAAGGAAACCGAGAGTATGACAACCCAAACGATTGAGTGCTGGAATTGCGGGCAAAAGCTAAGCATCCGCACCGACAAACTTGCAACGGCTCGTTGCGGCAACTGTCAGCAGATGGTGTTAGGCGAGGAGAAGCCGAAGGTACAGTACCAAAGAACAGCCAAATTTCTTGGGTTTATTATTATCCGCTGCATTCAGGTCAGCACTTCCATTCACACTGCTTTTAGCTAATTTTGATGCATATTGGGCTTGGACAGGTGGTCAGTCAATTGGAACTGCTACTGGCGATGACAATATTCGTCACTTCTCTATTTTTCTTGCCTGTGTTAGCTGCATTGCCTTTGTCATTTTAGTCTTAAGGGGGATGCGAAACAGGAGATAAGTACAGTTGCACAAAAAAGAAAAACCACAACTCTTATCTCTGTTGTTTAGTGCTTTTTGGCAATCGTGGTTAGCGTCGGCGCTGCTAATTGCTTATGTTCGCTTTTATGTTCTTGTTGAGCCTGAATATCGGCTTACCAGGTTTGCCGTCTATGAAGATTGGGCAGTAATTGCTCTTGTGTGTGTGACCGCCATTGCTTTCGTGTTTTTAGTATTAAGAAGACTAAAAAGGAAATAGAGCAAGAAACTAACAAAGGGAGGAATGAAGCAAATGCAAAATAGCTCTCTTAAAGCATTCATTAAACGTGTTTTCGTTCCGCTAGCTTTCGTGGGGTTGGTCGGGCTTGTATATATGTGTGCAGGAGACCCGAAGAGGCCAGGCGCAGGCAATGGGTTTGTTATTGCTTTTCTCTGCCTCCCAATTTTACTTATCATCAGTTTGTTAAGAATGCGCCGTAGTGCATCACGAAGAGCAAGGAATGGTAATAGCAAATGAGCAGCGTCATTATTGAATGCTGGAATTGCGGGCAAAAGCTCCGCGTCAACACTGATAATCTTGAAACGGCTCGCTGTGGGAACTGTCAGCAGATGATTGCAAGACAAGAGCAACCAGCGGTGAGAGGCTTTCGCGCGCCAAAAGAAAAAAGAAAAGTAGGGCAGCTAAGAAATTTTTTCTTAAGGATGCTGGGCGGGGCTTTAGGGTTGGCTTTGGGAATAGTGCTTGGTTTAGGGCTTCTAGTCATTGTGTTTTTTATGTTTTACGCAGCAACCGGGCTAGTTGGTAGTACTTTCAGTGTACTTGTTGCTTTGTGGTTAATGGCTCATTTTGGCGAATCCGTCATCAATGAAATAGTTAAGCTTTTTGGTTGGACTAGTAAACAATGGCGAGAGTCGAAGGAAGATACAGAGAACTGGTAATGAGCAAGAGAGCATTATAAGCAGCTAGGCAGTAAGAAGATCAATGGGGAAAGAGAGTAACAGCGAGTGAAAAGCATCAGGAGAAACAGCAAGCAATGAGCCAGACTAGCAGATTTCTAAGCAATATTGTTAGTGGCGTTGTTAGTTGGATTATCGCACTGAGCCTTTTAGCCCTGTGGTTTATCGCGTGGATAATGGTTGCGGGTGGTGATAGTTTTCCTTTAGCTCTGTTTCTATGCCCTGTCTATCTTTATGTGCTCAACGGTATACGTAAAGCTTGGCGAGAAGCGAAAGAAGCACCGAAGAATAGAGGTAGATGAGGAACGGAAGCAAAAACGATGACTTCAAGCAGCCTTAGTCAAAAAGAGGCAGTAGATACACTCAACAAGTGGGGAGATGAGGGATTCTTTCGCCTAAATCAGTTTGGAAATCTCATCAAGATTGAACAGATCGCGCCTTTTACTTGTGTCACTTCTAGTATCCAAACTCAATACGAAAACCGGAGCGTAAGCACTGAAAGCACTCCGTATAGTGGCGGGAGCGTTGATTCGGGTGCCCCGCCCGGAATGTGGGACATAGATGTTACGAGACCTAGAGACTTTGAGAAATCAAAAAAGCAAGTCAACGTTCCGCGCTCTGAAAAAGTGGAAACTTGCAATGGTTGCAGTGGACGCGGTAAAACTACTTGCTCAAGCTGTAGTGGGAATAGGCAGGTAAATTGTAGTTCTTGTTTCGGAAGCGGGAAAGAAAACTGTAGTTCTTGTTCTGGAACTGGGCAACAAAGCTGCTCACGTTGTCACGGGCAAGGGTATAATTACGAATATAAAACGCGCTCGGAAAGTTATTATGACTACAGCAAGGGAAGCACTGAATGGAGAACAGTAAATGAGAGTGTAAGAGAAAACTGTTACTCTTGCAGTTATGGAAAAGTCACTTGCTCAAGCTGTAGTGGGAACGGGAAAAAGACTTGCTGGCAGTGTAGCGGGAGTGGGAGGGTGACTTGCTCAAGCTGTAGCGGTAGCGGCATTGTCACGTGTGGAAAGTGCAGCGGGCACGGGAAAATAAAATACTACAAAGTGCTCACCATTAAATTTGAGTACAAAGAGCAAAAGTCTTTTATCAATCACTCAGACATCCCAGACAAAAAGCTTTCGCAATCATCGGGTGAAGTCATTGTTGATGAACGAAGAGCGAAGATTCAAGGGGTCGGCTTTTTGCTCGAAAAGAACCCCTGGCTACTAAATGCGCCCGCCCGCCTAGATGTTGCGGAAAGCCCCGTGACTGTTGATTGCCCTAAGTGCGGATCAAAGCTAAAGATTCCAAACAAGCTAAACTTAGACCTTACTTGCCCGAAGTGTAAGCACTCTTGGCAAAAAAGGGGAACTGGCAAGCAAGAGACGGCTATCAGTAAATTAACCCTGAAAGATGAAGTGTTAGCCTCGGTGGAAAGTCTTCTTAAACAGTCAGAAGAGAAAGAGGGAAGAGTTCTTTTTCAAAGGCTTTTTGTTCAGGGAGTTGAAGCCTACAAAGTGGACTACTCAAAAGACGGAACGCCAGGAAAGCCGATCTGGATATATGGAAAGGAGAGAAAGATTTTCGCAACTGGAACGCCGCCTTTAGACTGGCGCAAGGTTGGCATTGTTTCAGCATTGGCCGCCGCTGTGTTGATTTTGCTAATAGTCCTGATTGTGTCTTCAGTTCCTTCTACGACCTACCGGCCCCAGCAATCCACGCAAAGCGAGACACAAGAGAAAACGGCAGTCACGCCTAAAGGTGCGATCGTGAGGCAGGGGGCAGGGGCAGAATTTCCGAGAGTTGGCGATTGTAAAAAAGGCCAGACTGTAACGCTTCTTGGCGTTGTGGAAACAGCCAAAGATGGCGGGGCTTGGGAAAAGATACGAGTTGATAACGTTGAGGGATATGTGAATCAAAGGCTTTTGACAAAGTAAGGCTTATAGATTGCACGAGCGAAAGTAAAAGCGGAAGACGATAGATTGAGATTTTATCAGAGGCACAGCGAGCGGTGAGCCAGACAAGCAGATTTCTAAAGAACGTGTTCGGCAGTGTTCAGAAGGGTTTGATTGAACTTGTTTGGTTATTGGTTTGGTCTTTATTGTGGTTCTTGATCGGGTTCGGGGTGGACGGACGCGAGGGAGCAGTTCTTTTGGGGATTTTTTTCGGTGTATTTGGTTACTTCCCATTTGGCAAGGCTATTACTGGTTGGTTTAGAAAACATTGGAGACAGGCGAAAGAAGCGCCGAGAAAATAGCCCGTCAAGTAAGCCTTTAGATTGTGGCTTTATCAAGAGATGGTATTGAGTGGCCGCCAGACTCTGTTGGAAGAAGCATTATTGACTTAATAGACTTAAGCGGCAGTGTTATCTCTTGAGCAGCAAAGGAAGAAAAATCAAAGGGCGCATTCTCATTGCCTCTAAATGTTCCGCTTGCATCTAGTGACACTCCATAAACCTGACCATCTTGAGTTCTGTGAATTGAGCACAAAGAAGAAGTTTCTAGTATGTCGCCATTGTTAAACTCTACCCTGCATCGTTGACCGTCTTCTGTGACCTGTCGTAGAAAATCAATTGTGCATTTTTCAGTCTCGATCATAAAGCCACTATCAAAAAAGGGTTTGATAGTGTTATGACGCATAGAAGGAAGATGTAACATTTAAGGTGAGATGAGACATTATAAAAATGGCTGATGATTATTATGCAATTTTGGGTGTTGCTGAGACTGCAACAGCCGATGAAATTAAGGGTCGGTTTCGTTTTCTTAGTCAAGCGTATCACCCTGATAAGTTTGGTTCTGAATCGCATCGCCAAAAAGCGGAGGAAGAGTTTAAGCGACTCAATGGCGCATATCAGATTCTATCTGATCCGGAGAAACGCGCCCGCTATGATGCATCACGCCGCAGGACTGCACCAGCGCCGCCAAAGCCGGGGCCAAAAACAACAGATTCACAGGCTACGCAGCCAGTGACGATCTACGCGGAGCGCACGACTGTAGTCTATGTAACGACGTGCGGGCTTGCAAAGCGGAGCCTTGGCTTAGCGATTACGAGCTTATTTTGTCTGACTGTGGGCATAGTATTTAGTATCCCTGCTGTCATCTATGGTCATCGTGCAATTGCTCAAATTGATAACTCTAGCGGGCGGCTTAGGGGGCGGGGATTGGCGAAGGCCGGGATTTACATTGGTTATGCAAATATGATTTTTGCCGCGGTTGTAATTTTGGCGGCTCTATTTGGGAACTTCTCCAAATGAGTATGCAAGAGCCGCTTTCCTGTAGGCGATCCGGCTAGAGCCAAAGCTTAGAGACCCGACCGGAAAACGCGATCTTACACTTCAATTTTTACACCACAACATTTGCACGGAAAATGCCCCCTGGATTGGCGGGCAAACATTGGGCAAAAGCGGCAAAAAGTATTGCTTATGACAACATTACACTTATAATGTTGCCGTTGTAACGGCTACTTTTTGCAAGGTGAAAGTATGGAAGAGAGGTTGAGGCTTGAAAGACAACCGCTAAGCGGCTGGCGTCACTTCATCGGCGACGATTCGATCCACTGCGGGGAGCGTATCGAAATCTGCGCTAGTGGCAAATGGGTTGCCGGACGCTACGAAGCCGAAGGCTTGCACATCACCGATAGTTTCCCGATTGCCTGCCTGTGGGTTGATGAATCCAACTACATCAAGCTACGGGACGGCATCGAGGCGCGATTGCCGCATTTATCAAACCGCAAAAGTGAATGAAGAATCCTAGATGTTGTGGTCTCTCCCCCGCTCTACGGCGTAGATCGGCGGCAAGACCGCCGACCCTGACCACAATATATTGTGATTGAGCGGAACGGATGCGGAACGCTCAAAATGCCCATTTTCGGGTTGAGCCGACCTAAGTGTAAAAATAGGACATTCGACGTGGCCGGAAACTTTAGATTTTGGTCACGGTGATTGTTCCGTTGAAAAATAGCGTTTTTATTGGGTTTTTGAAGCCAACTTTTCGACAGGTTTTTGGCCACCTTGTTTTCAGCACAATTTTCTGCACCGGTAATTCGTAGAAGCCGAAGAGACTTCTGGCCTATGTCCTAAAATTACGCGTATGTCGGCTGTACTCGATTTTAGGGGATGCTAGAGCTTTCGCCCTTTCGGAAAAATCGAATGTAGGCCATTTATGAAGACCCTTTTTGATGATGAAGACCAAAACGACCAAGAACACGAAGAAAGCGGCGAAGAAGACCGGCAAGGACGCAGCAGTGCAGGCCGCGAAGACAAAGCCCGCGACACGAGCCAGCACACGCGCCGAGAGAGCGGCAAAAATCAAATATCTTTCGCACGAACAGACAAAGGCGTTTTTTTCTGTGATTGATGTCCCGCGAGATTACGCAATGTTTCTTATCATCTACCGGCGCGGCCTGAGAGCAACTGAAGTGGGAATGCTGGAACAATCAGACGTGGACATCAAAGCCGGATACATCACCATCAACCGCTTGAAAGGCTCGCTTGCCGGACGCTTCAAACTCTTATCCGATGAATTGAAGGCGCTCCGCAAATACTTACGCACGCGCGAGGATTCATCACGCCATCTTTTCCCGAACAAGTACGGCGAACAACTCACCCGCGCCGGCATCTACAGTTTGATGCGAAAGTATGGAGAGCTTGCGGGATTGCCGCGAGAGCTTCAGCATCCGCATTGCCTCAAACACTCAATAGCGACACACCTTTTAGAAGCGGGCGCAGATTTGCGAATCGTGCAGGACGCACTAGGACACAAGGAAATTGACAACACGGTGATTTACACAACGATTGCAAACCCTGTCAGAGACCAAAAGCAGCGAGAGCTTTACTACAGAATGCCGAAGTATTGATCGGGATAAAGACGCAATATTATGCCTTTAGTTGAAAAGAAACTTCACCAGAATATCTTGAAGCAAATTACAGAGTCAGGAAGTCTTTTGACCCCTGATGAAGTTATTGCTTCTTGGAATGATGTCTTTTCTCTTATCGCTGAAAATCCAGAGAGGGACATAAAAGGTCTAAGAAACCCACAACTCGGAGCTATCCACGCTTCACTAGCTCACTGGACACATTCCAATGCAATTGCAACCGTTGTAATGCCAACAGGGACGGGAAAGACAGAAACGATGCTCTCGTTACTCATTCTGACCAATTGCCAAAAATTATTAGTGATTGTCCCTACCGACCCCTTACGCGAGCAAATAGCAAATAAATTCATAGAGCTAGGTCTGCTGAAAGTTTTTGGAATTCTCAACGAAAACGCTTTGCATCCAGTTGTAGGCATATTAAAGAGACGATTTTCAAATGCTGATGAGGCAACAGAGTTTGTTGCTAAATGTAATGTTATTGTGACGACAGCCAGTCTTTTAGCAGGGTTATCTAAAGATGTGTTTGATGTTTTTGTTAAAGAAGTATTTTCTATTTTTATAGATGAAGCACACCACTCAGAGGCAAAAACTTGGTTTGAAATTCGTGATAAATTCAAAGAAAAAAAAGTCCTTCAGTTTACGGCAACTCCGTATCGCAATGATGGTAAAAAATCAAAAGCAGAGATCATCTATTGCTATCCTTTAAGAAAAGCCCAGCAAGAAGGCTATTTCAAAAAGATTGATTTCATTGCTGTCTATGAATATGACCTTAAACAAGCAGACAAAGTAATTGCTGAAAAGGCTGTTGAGTTATTAAGGGCAGATAGAACAAAGTACCCGCATATATTACTAGCTAGAGTTGAAACAAAACCTCGCGCAGATCAAGTGTTTAAGATATACGAACAATACACAGACCTTAAAGTTGCAAAAATCTATTCTGGCCTTCGTGATAAAGAAACTATCAAAAAAGCAATAACAAACAAAGAGTATCAAGTTGTAGTATGTGTAGATATGTTAGGAGAGGGGTTTGATTTACCAGAGTTGAAGATAGCCGCTTTTCACGACGTCAAGAAAAGTCTTCCAACAACAATTCAATTCACTGGCAGATTCACACGCACAAAGTACGACCAGGAATTAGGGAGCGCGAAAATTATTGTCAATCTTGCGGGCTTGAAAATAAAGGACAACGAGTTAGACGAATTATATGCTCAAGACAATGATTGGAATGAGTTATTGCCTCGAATCAGCGAGAACAGGACTAAAAAAGAGAAAGATTTTCAAGAGATCATTGCAGGGTTTAACAACATCGAAGACTTTATTGTGTCGCTCCGTACTCTAAAGCCCGCAATGAGTACAGTGATCTATAAAAACCATACTGCGGACTGGAATCCAAAAAGTCTTGAAGATGACCTAAAGGATAGCAAAAAGTATGAGGTGGTAAAAACCATAATCAATAATGAAAAGAAAACTCTCATCGTAATTACAGCGGAAAGATCGCCTCAAAAATGGACTGATAATTCAGACCTGTTCAATCTGAGTTGGAGGCTTTTTTTGATTCATTGGAACGAAGCGCAAGGCTTATTGTTTATCCATAGTTCAGATAATGATGGCTTTCACGAGGAAATAGCTGAGATGCTTATTGGCGAGGACGCTGAAAAGATTGATGGCCAAAACACCGGACAAGTGTTTAGATGCTTAGATGGTGTCAAAAGATTTAAGCTTCAAAATGTTGGCCTTATTCAGCTTTTAGGAAAGCTAATTAGATTCCAAATGAGTGTCGGAACTGACATTGAACCTGCTCTGACTAAAGCACAGATCAATCGGGCTAGAAAATCGCATATTTTTGGTGTTGGATATGAAAACGGCAACCAAATAACTATAGGTTGCTCTTATAAAGGTAGGATTTGGTCACAACTAAGAGATGATATAGATGAGTTTGTTAAATGGTGCGAAAATATAGGGAGGAAGGTTTTAGACGACACGATTGACCCCGAACAAATATTAAGAGGGGCAATAGTTCCGAGGTCTGTTTCTGATCGTCCGGCTATTTTCCCAATATGTATAGATTGGAATAGCGCGATGTATCAGGCTTCGGAAGATCGCTACTTATTTAGAATTAAGGAAAATGAATATTGTTTTTATAATTCTGAATTAGTCTTGTTGCAGCCATCAACGACGGGAAACATCAAGTTTGGTTTGGAATGTAGTAATAACATAGTTGCTCAATTTGAACTTAAAATATTTCCCGTTACTGAAGAATATAATGACTTCAAGATTATTAAGACTTACCCTGATAAACCAGTATATGTGCTCTATGGTAGGCAAGAAGTCGAATTAGAAAATTTCTTTTATAACTGTACCCCTGAAATTTGGTTTGCTGATGGATCGGTGCTTGAAGGCAGCGCCTTGAGTAAGTTGCAAGAAGATACCGAGCCTTATCATAGGGATAAAATCACCATTTGGGATTGGGCAGGAGTTGATTTAAGCAGCGAATCACAAGGCGTTGATCCTAAAATAACTAATTCAATTCAACACCGCTGCATTGAAAATTTGAAGTGTCGTGACTATGACATCATCTATGATGATGATTATTCGGGTGAAATTGCTGACATTGTCACTATAAAGAAAACTGATACTAAAATCTTGGTTGAGCTATACCATCTAAAATTTGCAATAAAAGGAAGGGTTAGTAGAGAAATCAAAAATTTATATGAAGTTTGTGGGCAAGCGCAAAAATCTATTCACTGGAAATTCAAAGAAGGAAGAGAGTTCTTTGAACATTTGCTAAGGCGGCAAACTAAGTCTTATGGAAGTGAGCAGTGTTCACGGCTTGCAAGAGGAACGGAACAAGACCTAACCGAACTTCTGAAGCTGGCGAAATATACGCTTCCGCTTGAATTCAAAATTTATATTGTGCAGCCTTCAATCCCGAAATTAGATGCAACGCAAGAGCAATTAACCCTTTTAGGTGTGACCGAAACTTATCTAAAGGAAAAGGCGCAAATAGAGTTTGAGGTCATTGGAGGGGCTGATAAGATGCCGCCTAGATCATCGCGCAAATAGATATTTTCAATCCTCACTCCGTGCTCTCAGCAGCTTGCCGTAAAGCAAGAAACGCTTCTTTCAGTGGCTGGCTCACCGCGCTATCAGATTCATCCAAGACGAGCTTTTGATATTGTTCGAGAAAAGCCATTCTTAGACGATGGAAGAGATGAAGAAAATGCCGCAAGAAACCAACGCAGTCAAGAACAACTATTTCTATTCCGCCAGTCTGCTCATACAACCCTGCCGCATATTCTTTCACTTCAATATTAATCACATCTGTTGTGATAAAGATATAGTTATCAATTCGTCTACCGCTTTCTGTGATCTTTTGTAGCGCCCTGTTGATGTCAGACAACAAGACGCGCTTATCTTTCATTTCGTAGCAAGTGACAATCTCATCATCATTGACAAGGGTTATTTCGACATCGCCCAGAGATCCGGTTTGCTTGTCTGCTGCATTGTGCGAAGAAAGCGGCAGAGCCGTTTCACCCAGGCGATCCGCAGCAGCGCGATAAGCCGCAGCCACTACAAGCACCGGTAGACGACTTGAGTTTTTGCAAGCAAAATGCTGTTCAATAAGATTTACGATTGCCTCTGAAGATAGAGGGACAGCCCCTTGAGCAGTTTTCAGCGCGGCCAAAAGCGTTGCCATTCGTTGCCGCTTTTCATCTCTTATAATCAAGAGCCAACGCACCGTTTCAGCCAGCAGATCGGCAGCGGACACTTTGCCAGTGAATACATCATCAAGAAGCTTTAGAACCGCTTCGTAGAGTTTGGCGGGCTTCCCTTCCAGCCTGAGATCAGTTGTAAGAGTTGTGTTTCTATTTCGTAGCGCAGGCGTAAGAAAGGCAGTTGTAGGATTGCAAGGCAAATCATATTGAATGACGAAGGAAGTAATATAGCCTTCATCGTATCCCCTTCCTGAAAAAGTGTCTGCATCCCCGATCTGAGTATAAGGCTTGCGAACATCAACGGAAGGATTATGAACTTTTGCTAGAAGACAAGACATCAATAGCCGGACGCCCGCTTTGTTCTGAATGTTGCGGCTTACATACTCGACTTCAGCAACGATTCCCTGATCTGCAATAAGCGGAGCATTGATACTGCTTGATGCAAGCTGATACGCTAAATCAAGGATGGCTGGTGGTGTAAGCTGAGTTGTGTTTGACAAGTAAAGTTCTCCTTCGGATCGTAGTTAGTCCAGAGCACTTCTTTACGGGGCGTTTTCACTGAGTGAACAAGTTTTTCTTTTGATTCAATTTGAATCCAATCCCCATAAAGTTCTTTCATCAGCTTACAGTGATAGCTAGACAAAGCCACCTTCCCTTTCACGCTCCGCAGCACTTCCGCAAGTTCCCGATGCTGATCATCTGTCATTTCGTGCGCGTAAGCGTTTGAGTCCCCTCTTGAGTCGTGAGGATATGGCGGATCACAGTAAAAAAGAGTCTCTTCGCTGTCGTATCTCTGAATCACTTCTATTGCAGGAGCGTTTTCAATTTGCACACGTAAAAGCCTCTGAGCAATCAACGGTAAATCCTCGACCGCCCCAAGCCAACGAGAGACAGCCCCAGCCATTCCAGCGCGGCTTGTCAATTTGCAGTGGGCCCAGCGGCCAGAGCTCGCCTTTTGTGCGAGCCCCGTTCTTACTTGTCGCGCCAAGATATAAAACCTTCTAGCCCTTTCCAGTGGCGAAAGCTTATCTGTCGGTTCTGAAATCGCGGCTTCAAACTCCGCGCGAGAAAAAGGCGTGAGTCCTATCATTCTCACAAGATTGTCGCTTTGCTCGCGCAGAACGCGGAAGAAGTTGACAATCTCGCCGTGAACATCGTTATAAGTTTCAACTGGCGACGGCTCACGATTGATAAGCACCGCCGCCGAACCGCCGAAGGGCTCGCAATAATGCGTGGCTTCTGGCAGCAACGGAAGCAGCCAATCAAGATGGCTATACTTCCCGCCGTACCAGCCGAACGCTATCAACTTACGCGCTGCCCCTACTGGCTTTACACTAGGGCTTGATGTCTCCACTGAGATTTGCTCCATATAGAGTGATTTAACACGCCTAGCGGCCTTGTGACAATGCTCTAAGTGTATCACGCCAAAAGGCCGTCTTTGAGCCGCTTGCAAGTAGACAGCCCCGAACCGGTGAGGATTTGGCTGTCGGCAAAGCCGTGTGACTACGCGCAAGCAAAAGCGCATAACACTAAGTGATGAGAACGACCAAGACAAAGGAGCACGGGGGGGCGGCTTTCCACGAGGCCACGACCCCGACAACCACGACCGAGGCTAAGGCGATGCTTTCAGCCTTTGCCAGTGTGGGCGCAAACTTCTTTGATGTGACGCTAAAAGATGAGCGAACAGGCAAGACCTCATTTGATAGACGCCGCACACTAAACGGGCTTTCTCTTTCGCTTACTTCCCTGCTCTACCGATCAGAAGCCGAAGGCTTAGACATCATCATCAGACCAATTTCAAAAACTCCATTGATTCAACTAGACGACCTCACAGCGGAGAGCGTGCAAAGAGTCAAAGAGTTTTCTTTTGCCATCATCGAAACTAGCAGAGGAAACTTTCAGGCGTGGCTTGCCGTGAGTGATGCAAGCGAGGAAACCGCGCGGGAGTTACGAGCCAGCACCGGCGCCGATCTCCACGCATCAGGCGCTGTGAGGCTTTGCGGAACGTTGAACCGAAAGATTGAATATGCCCCTGACTTCCCTACTGTGCGCCTGATTGAATCCCGGCCAGGCCAAACAACGACCATAGAAGAGCTACGGAAAAACGAGATCCTAAAGGAGGCTACAACACCCACGAGCACGCCCCCCCGTGCTCCTACGCTTTCGCGCTTTAAGTCCCGGATCTTCCCGGACTATGGCCGCTGTCTAAAAGACGCACCAGACAGGCAAAGAGGCGAAGGAAAAGACATCAGCCGCGCTGATTGGCAGTTTGCCTTGATTGCCGCTGACCGAGGCTTTGACGCTGGTCATATAGCCGCCGAGCTTATGAAGGTGAGCGAGAAAGCCAAGCAAGACGGCATTAAATACGCAGAGCGCACAGCCAAGAGAGCCGCTGAAAGCGTGTTAAAGAAAAACGCTAGTTCATCGCCAAGCTAGCACCGCAAACCCAACCGACAAAGCTAGTTAATTGAAAAAATATGACGCAAAACTATTGCAAAAAATGTGATTGTATCGTACGATACGTAGTATGAAAGCAGCAATCACCCAAGAACAATACAGCGCATTTCAAAAGGCATACGACTTTTTCAACAAAGAACTTTTCGGCGCGTCTCTTCCCCCCGTCCTTGTGACGTTGCAGCGTCACGCAAGAGCCTATGGATATTTTGCAGCCGAGCGATTTATAGGCAGAGGCAAAGAGGAAGCAGCGCACGAATTAGCCTTAAACCCTGACCACTTCGGGCGCACTGATGAAGCGATTTTATCAACGCTTGTTCACGAGATGGCTCACGTTTGGCAGCAAACGCACGGGACATCGCCACGCAAGAGCTATCACGATAGACAATGGTCAGCCAAGATGAAAGAAGTCGGTTTATACCCTTCTGACACAGGAGAGCCAGGCGGAAAGGAAACCGGACAAAAAGTATCTCATTACATCCTTGAAGGCGGCGCGTTTGTTCAGGCTGTGGTTAGGCTCAAGGCAACAGGTTTTACCCTTCGCTGGCAGTCGCGCGGCGCTGACGACCAGGAGCGGCAGAAAAAGGCCGCGAGCAAGACAAAGTACACGTGCCCAGGCTGTGAGCTTAACGCTTGGGCAAAACCCGGAGCCTCGCTTATTTGTGGTGAGTGCTACGACGAAGGCGAAGGAGAAATTTGTTTTATGGTGGCCGAAGCGTAAACGCCACGCCCGGCGCATAGCCCGACCTTCGGCCACCGTGAACCGTTGCGTCTGATAATGTAAGGCCAACCCTTATCACCATAAAACCTTAAATCCTTAAACACACATTCACGGTTTACCTTACCGGATTTATTCTTTTAGCCCTTCAAAAATACCTTGTGATTTGGAAAGCGCGCCTTTATGCTTTTAAGGTCAAACTTAAATCCTTAAAAGCATAAAGGCAAGATGATGATCATTTCGCTACTTAATCAAAAGGGCGGAGTTGGGAAGACGACTCTTGCGGTTAATCTGGCTATGGGATTATCCGAGAATAACAATCGGGTAATGCTCATTGACGCCGATCCGCAAGGAAGCTCTTTAACTTGGTCAGGGAATCGAGAAGGAGAAGCCCCCTTCCCTGTTGTCGGAATCCCAAAGCCAACCCTACATAAAGAGCTTCCCAAGCTCACACAAAACTACGATTTCATTATTGTGGACGGACCGCCACGAGTGTATGACGTAACACGGTCAGCCATTCTTTCAAGCGATTTGATCCTGATACCCGTAACGCCTTCACCTTATGACGTGTGGGCAACAGAGGAAACCGTTAAGGTTATTAACGAAGTAAAGCCTTTTAAGGAAAACCTTAAAACCTTTTTTGTGATAAACCGTAAAATCACGAATACGGTAATAGGGCGAGATGTAATTGACGCACTTGCAAACTATGACATTCCTGTTATGGAGTCTCAGCTTTGCCAAAGAGTAGGCTTTGCTGAAACGGCAGGCGTTGGGAAAACTGTTTTAGAGACTGCGCCTGAGAGCCAGGCCAGTGATGAAATCAGGACACTGATCCAAGAAGTTTTGAAGGAGTTGAAAAAATGACCACTAAGAAAGTGACCTTTGAGAACAAGAGCAAAAAGAAAGAAGCTCCCAAAGCCTTCAACCCTGATGAGTGGGTTTCAACGGGTGACAACAACGGCGAAGATGCGCCGACCACTCGCTTTACAATTGATATTCCGACCGAGCTACATACGCGCATAAAAGCACAATGCGCAGCAAAGCGCGTGAAGATGAAGCAAGCAATTCAAGACTTACTAGAGAAGGGTTTTCCATCATCAACACTTAGAGCTTAGCTCCGTTAAGGTTTTAAGTGTTTATGGATTTAAGGAAAACCTCTTGTAAGTTAATAAGTATGTTCAAGAGGTAAAACTATGGAAGAGGCAGCCCAGAGTAAGAAGCCTGAAGGCTTCGGATCGACGGCTTTAAGCCCTGAATTTCAAGAAGGGCAAGCCCTCATCTGGAAAAGAACCGAAGAAGGGGAGCTTCAAACAAACGTGCGCTGGAGAGTGCGACACCATAGCCCAACAGGGTTTGAGATTGGCTATGCAGGGAGTGGCCCGGCTGACCTTGCGTTAAATGCTATGGCCTCGCTTTTCCCTATGAGTAGGGAAGAGAGCGCCGATCCCGTAGACTGTTTTGACGGGAAGGTAGGCCGCGTAGCCTGGCATCATCACCAGCCTTTCAAATTCGATTTTCTTTCTGGCGCGGACAAGCAGCAAGGCCGCATCGAGTGGGAGGCAATCGCTGCTTGGCTCAATAAGAGATGAGACCAATTGCGCAAGTAAAAGCTCGACCTCAGTACCAGGAGTGTTTAGCGCACGTTTGCTTGAATCGTTATCAGACTGAGACTCATCTAGATTGCTCGATGCAATCGAGACGAAAACTTGCGAGGGTGGCGGGAGAAACTTGGTGATGTCGAGACGAAAGGCTTGGTGATGTCGAGACGAAAACTTGGTGATGTCGAGACGAAAACTTGGTGATGTCGAGACGAAAACTTGGTGATGTCGAGACGAAGGCCACTTGAAAAACTTATTGCAAATAGGGTATTTACACGCCTTTTTTTAGGTTGGATACTATATTAAATACCTATCTAGATACTTATCTAGATACACACGGAGCAAGGCGAAGCAGTAAAGCGGGCTGTGTGTTTCTTTTTTGATCTTCTTTTCATTCTAAAACAGGAGACTAAAACCCCAATGACGAGACAGCAGCCAGTAGAGCGGGAAAACAACCTACAACCGCAAAGACAACTAGACACCAAAGAGCTTGAGCGGATCATCAGACCAGAAATCAACCTCGAAAAGGTTTCAATCTGGCGACCAGAGAGCGCAAGGAATTTGCCGCTTGAGAAGAAAACTTTCAGCCGCGAGTTTTCTTTACCTGACGGCCTAAAGGTCAAAGGGATTCTTACGATCTCGCCGACCGTAGAAGGAGACTTCACCACAAAGCACCAGCGGATCTACTACGCGATAATCAAACTTTGGGAAGACAAAGGCCGTTCAATTGGGCACGTTCCGTTTTCAAAACAGGGAATTGCACGAATACTAGGGAAAGGCTGGACGAAGCGAATAAACGACGACATAGGCGAAGCCCTGCGCCTGTTTCGCATCACGCCGTTTGTGATCGAGTACGAGTACAAGGACACATCAACGGGCGAAGACATAAGAATTTTTGCAAACACATTCAATATTCTTTCAGACCTAAGAACCATCGAAAAGAAAAAAGACGGGCACATCACGCACGAGGCAGGATACTTTCGTTTTTCTGATTTCGTTTTGAAGAACCTGTACGCC
>Ga0187894_10002213_pt1 | contig 23523 bp, 16 predicted proteins | sample GBC1701081metaG_FD_136650 | JGI IMG/M metagenome (GOLD analysis project Ga0187894, IMG submission 136650) | White microbial mat communities from a lava cave in the Kipuka Kanohina Cave System on the Island of Hawaii, USA - GBC170108-1 metaG ... | reverse complement strand
CGCTGTTTCGCGGCGGCATAGGCGCTGGTGGTGATATTTCGGATGCTCGTATCGGCAATAACGGGGACGGGTTCTCCGGCGAGTGGTTCACCTTCACCTTCGACGCTGGACCGACCGGGGTGCGGACGGGCGCCGGCTGCACGCATCGCCGTCTGATCGGTCACGGTCTGGGGAAACTCATCGGCTGGAAGCTGGAGAACACCGCGCTCCAGGCCAACTTCATTCGCACACGCGAGAAGCAGCTCACCGATTTCGGCGGCATCGCCAAGAAGGCCGACCTCATTTTCCTGGATACCACGAGCAGACCTCGCCTGGTCACGGCTCATCTGGGTTTCGACAATTTTTGCCGCCTGCTGGCCCAGGACCAGGGCAAGCCTCGCCTGCAGCTGACCGTCTGGGATATCCGCGAGCAGAGCGATCAATTCGTCAAGGTGGCGGATGCTCATCTCGGCGGTGACTACACGGAGATCGGCATCGCCGAGATCGCTCCGCTCGGCGACCGGCTCCGTTTCGCTGTCGCATTGCGGGGGGTGAGAGGAGAATTGAAAGTGAGCGTCTGGAGCATCGGGCCATGACGCGGGCGAGAGAATGAGAGGTGCGGATCTCGATATTTTGTTCAGGAGGCCATCATGAACAGTCGATGCAAAGGTCTTGCTCTTACCTTCGTTGTCGCGGTGCTTTGGTCTTCAGCTCCGGAGGTGGCTCGTGCGTGCCATTGCAACGGGCACTTCGAGATCATTGACGCGGAGGCTGACTACAGTCTTAAGGATTACCATGTTGTGTATAAAGGCTTTAAGCCCGACGTGCCGGCGAAGCATTTCAGTGCACACAAGGTCCGGGGCAAGGGCGAAACCGACAGCCGATGCCGGCGCCGCGCGCGTGACGCGGCCCACCTCTGTATGAGCGCTATTTGGCGGGATCGGTGGGTGCCCGCAACGACCGAAAAAACACCGGAATGCTGGGTACAGGAGGGAACCAACGTTGTCATCCGCTTTCTCGATGGCATCCAGAACGATCCCAAGCGGGAGCTTGAGAAAGCTGCCTGTTGTGGAAACTCGCCCTGGCGAAACGAGATCGAGTTTCGCGGCAGGATTTTCAAGCGGACCTATGGCGACCCCGGCTGCGGCTCCAAACTGGAGACGGTCGATATGCGCTTTCAATCGGAGTACATCTTCGACTGTCCGTCGGTCCGCGCCCGGGAGAATTGTGGTCCGATTGACCTGACCGGCCCGCGCGGCGAAGTGGGCTATGATCGCTTGGGAATGGATCTGCCCGGCATGCCGATCGCGGATGTGACGTCGGCCAGGAATTGTCGTATCCGGTGCATGAAGGAACATCGCTGCCGCGCTTGGACATGGGTGAAACCGGGCTTTCAAGGACCCGGAGCAAATTGCTGGTTGAAGAGCGGCATTCCCTGGGCAAAGAAGAACGAATGTTGCTCATCAGGCACTGTCAGATAACCCCCGGTGAACCATTCCCAAATGGTTTGATTGAGTTGCATGATCCTTTTGCAGGGAAGTGAACGGAGTTTGCCTGTCCTGACTATGCCCGGTGCTTCGCCGGGGCTATGGCGCACTCTCAATGCGCAGGCCGACGTTTTTCGATACTTGGCCACTACTTTCGGCACCTTCGTTCATTCCAACGATCGACCACGTCTCACTTCCTGCAGCCTTCTGAAGTACCGGACCGCCGCTACCTCCACGAGTGGATTGGTAGGTGTGGGCAAAATCCTGCGACCCAACTTCAACTATCGTGCACAGGGGGGAGCTGTCGCAAGTAACCGCGGATCTACTGGTGTAACCTGCCAGGGAAAGCTTCTTGACAACTTCATTTCGCATCTCCAACAGCACATTCAGACCGACAAAGATCGTTTCGGCAAATTCAGTGGGTGGTGCAATTCGGAGGGCCCACCGATCCGGCTTGGTTGCGTTCGTCACTCTTATGTCCATCAATGTCACTTTGTCCGGCACCGCAGCCAATTCGGACTTCGTGAAAATTCCCGTGACGATGCCCTCCAGCCCCCTCGCGAGAGTATCTTGAGTCTGCGGTTTACAGTGTGCCGCCGTTATTGGAGCGAACGAGGAATCCAGAAGCTCATGCGGCCTGTCCCAAACCTCTTTGGGCCAATCACCCTTGTGGATCACAGTGCCGGTGCATTTTCCTCCTGACTGCAAAGACACAACAAACTCGAGGGCATCCACCACACCACCCAGCGGCGAACACTCGTCACCAAAACAATTGTCAACATAAGAATCCACGACCGCGATGCATTTCTTTGCAGCCTCAGTGCCGGGGCTAGGCTCAATGCACTTGGTTCGGTATCTTTCCTCGATGCTGCAGTAGGCGTTGCCGTCACATATGTGTTTGTACAGATTCTGGATAGAGCGTCGACACAGTCCGTCGCCTCGGATGCTACCGTCATTGTACTTGGGATGTGCCCGCACTCGCTCAACCCATGCTGACGCCCCGGCGCTACTGCCAAAGGTGTCCAGAGCGAGAGTCGGTTCCACTGTTTGCTCATTGTCGCGAGCATAGACCCTTATATCAAAATCTCTGTTTTCGTTTTCATCGACCTGAGCCAGGGCATTGCCTGATGTGACGAATACAGTGGATAACGCAAGGACTACTCCACACAAGGTGATGAGGCTGAATATGGCTTGCTTGGATCGGCTCATCATTCAAACCTCTCTATTATGCCAGGCAGCTGCACCTCTTCGCCGGGCGCAGGGGAGACGAATTCCGCAGAAGTAGCGTTCCACAGTGAAGCGAAAGCGGCACCGTGTTGTCGCGCCAATAGTGTCACAGTGTCTATACTTGAGAATTCACAATTTATCAGCTTTCCCTTCAAGACATTGACTGCCTCAGGATTGGATGGGCATTGCGGGGGCGGAGCCCCTATTTCATTATGCAATCTTGCCAAGCCCTGGAAAGCTAGAATGAAGTTGGTTTGAATAGTGTATAGTTGTCTCATATCGTCTTTGCCAGACGAGCGGATGTCACTCAACAACCCGCGGTATTTGGTCGACAGCTCCACCAGATAGGAAGAGGCTTGTCTTGCTGACTCGTCAATCTGCTGACAAGTGCGGAGATCAGCATAGATCTTGGTCACGTTATCAAGATAGATGTTGAATAGCGCCTTGTCGGAACTTAAGTAACCTGCACAGAGAGTGTGTGACTTTTTCGCTCTGCCATCGTCATTCGCCTTGATGCTCTGCAGGATGGTTTCCCGGTCTTTTTTCACCGTTCCAATGGCTGCCAAATGCGCCTGAAGTTCAGTATGCTTCAGCTGGCTCTCAATTTGCTCCATGGACATCGGCTCGTATCGCTTCGACCACCATGCAAAATGCTGAAATACATCAGGCCCGTAGTAGCGGTAACTGGAAGACAGGAGAAGCGCACCCCAAAAGGCAGCGAGGAAGTATATCCCAACCTTTCCGATCGCTTGGAGGAAGGCGGTGCTCCGGACCAACTTCGTGTCAGTAAACAAATATGCACTGCCCGCGCCCGCAACGAATACAGCCACGAGTTCCAGCACTGTCGAACCGACCGGCGACTTGCTTAGACCGGCAACTGCTCCAATGCTCGCCCCACTGAGAGTGACGAGCCAAACGTAGGCGCGGGGTAGCATACTTGGCGTCCGTGACAAACCGTTCACTCCCAGATTTGAAAAACGGAAGTATGCACAGGGCACGCTCGAAACAGTCCGCAATAGTAGTCGCAATCGGGTCTGCCCACTCGCGATTACTACCGCTTTTTCTTCACCGATCTGTTTCGCACGGGCTTAGGACGTCGGCGCGGCTTCGCTATTCGTTCGACGATTTTCTTCAACTCATCGTCAGATTGATCAGCAGCGCCGCTGTCGGCCAATGATATCCGCAGCACGATGGGGCGATGGTCGGAGACTTGCTTCACGAATTTGTCGAGGGACTTCTCCTTGGCAACGATAAAGTAGTTTGCGCCACCGGTCCGCCTGACGTCCGGCGACAGGAAGATATTGTCGATCAGTGATTTCGGTGACTTGAGATAGGTGAAAGCGCCGGCCGCTTCGTCCTCGGCCGACATCGGCTCGAAGCCCGAGTCAGTTAGGTCCTTGAAGTCACCGGAGGCAAGATCGTCGTTGACATCGCCGCCGACAATCCAATCGGTTTCGGTGCCAGACTCGCTCATCTCCCGGATCGCACGCGCAAGCAACAGCGAGGCGAGGCGCCTGCGTTTGCTGCCTTCGGCCATTGCCTTCAGGTGAAGTGGCACCAGATTGAAGTCGAATTCAGCATCTGCAGGCCGTCCCAATATCTTGAATTTGAATAGCCCGGGGTAGCGATTGAAGATTTTTCCGTCGACAGCTTCGAATGGAAGATCGTCGCGGCTATCGAGTTGCCACCATTGATCAATTCTTTCCGGCCAATCGATTCGAGCGCCACTCACCATGCGCGGTTTCCATATTACCGCGGTGCTTTGCTTTGATTCCGGGGCATCGGGTTCAGAGAAGCCGTATTCGTAGGTCTCGCCAAACGTCTCCTTGAGTTCTTCAACTAAGGCCTTGACCGCGGGTGGGGAAACTTCGACAAGGCCCCAGATGTCCAAGTTCAGGTCCGCGATTACGGTCGCGGTCCCCTTAAGCTTTACCGGATCGTCGTACCTGTTCGCCAGCCATTCAATATTCCAGAAACCTATATCAACATCCTGTTCCGAGCCCTTATACATGTCGACTACCGCCTCGACGTCCGACTTGGCCTCGGTCGGGCGCCGGCCGAGCGCACCAAAGAAACTGGCGAGCGTGTCGGAACCCGTCATTAAATCGAGGACGGTCTGCGCCATGCCGGCGTCTTGGCCAGCTTGCTGCACTCTTTTCTCAAGATCCATGGCTATGGCCGCAATCTTGATGCCCTCGTTGACCGTGTCGACCAGACGCCCATCGCTCATCCTGACCGGTTCATCGCCGTTGCGAGCGTGGTGCAGGGCAATAAGCCGGCCATTGCGATCGAACACCGGCGCCCCCGACGAACCATAGTCTGTGTCGGCTGTGTAGTGGATGACGGTCGACCGCATTCGTACTGTCTCAGTATCGTCGAGCGACGCCTCCTTCAACCTTCCTTGCGGATGATGCACCACAAACACAGGTTCCCTTTCCTGTGTCGTAAACGACGACCGTTCCATGCTGATGATGCCGTAAGCTTCCGAAGCAGCTTCCTCAATCCACACGAACGTATAATCGAGGCCACTGCCATCTGCCTTGCTCGTAACAAAGAGACGCTTCGGATCGAGCTTATAGGATTGGAATGCCGGCTTGGCGTCGAGGCGCAATGCCAGCAAGTCTGCGGCCTGAATTTCGTAATCAAACTGGGCACTGGCCGCGCGTGCAACGTCCATGGAATTGAGAACGTGATGATTGGTCAGCAGCAGATTCTTTCCAACGATGAATCCGGTCCCGCGCCAGCCACCATCCGCCCGCCGCCCGCGGAAATCCGTGTAATCGCCGGGGGGGATCTCAATTCGAGCGACGGCGCGCCGTTTTGTGGCCAAGACCTCAAGGAGGCCGGAAGGAACCGTATTCCAATCACCAACTTGTGCTTCGAGATCGAGCTCGGTCCACCCTTTGAGCATTTTTGCAGGGTTATCAACGCTGCCGCCTCCGCCCAGATCGGCAAACGGGGCCTGATCACTCAGATCGGCAATGAATGGTACATCGGTACCATCGGGTCCAAGATCGTCATCTCGGGGAGGTGCGGTTTCGCTAGCGACAGGGACCGCCTCTTCCGCACTTTCATCGATTGTCACAAGACCCATTGCCATTGCAGAAGCAGCGTCCTCGGGCTGCGCTCTCATGTCGGCCCTGGCTGCTATCTCATGAACAAGGTTTTCGCCAGCGAGATAGGACATTGTGGCGTCCTTGATCGCCCTAGCCAACTCGCGGATATAACGTTCCTGACGAAGCCGAGCTTCCTCGTCAGGCTGTCTATCCAGGAAAGAGATTTCCACGAGGCAGTGCGCCGTCTTGGGGTGGTGCTTCGAATTGTCGATGACACCTGAAATCGCACCAACCTTCACACCACTATTTCGATACCCTGTGACTGCCTGCACCGCCGCTTGCACTTGATCGGCAAGTTTGCGCGACCTCGGGCGGGGATTTATGCCGATCCACGTTTCCGTGCCTTGCGCCGGCGGCCGATTGGCCGGCGCCGCATTGAAATGGATTGAAATGAATACATCCGCCGCATTATCCTGCGCCACCTTTGCTCGGGCTGCGATGCCAAGATTCACGTCAGTCTGCCTCGTCAAGACGACGCGTATCCTCGTGCCGGCAAATGCAGCCTTGACCGCGAGGCCAACCTTCAGAGTGACTGATTTTTCCCTGGTGCCATTCGGACCAGTGGCGTTGTTCCAGCTTGATCCGCCGATGTCGCGAGTGCCACCGTGACCGGGGTCAATGATAACCGTCGGCATCAGATGTCTCCTTAAGACATTTGCCAATATCTCAAATGAGAAAAAAGCTCGACCAGCTGCGATCGCCGAGCGGGCGTCGCCTTAGGTCAATCAACGGTCCGACACAATCTAGTTTTGCTTGGGCCGCTACAGCTGTGTATCTTTCGTATAAGCGGCCAAGTAGAGGTTCTGTTATCAGAATTCCTAAGGACCGACCCTATTGCTGAGACGCAACAGAAGTCGGAACTTGCGTGGCATACCCTACCTTACGTAACACCAGAGTCAATAGTGCGAAAATGTTGGCCACGGCATAGCCGATGAAGAGGATCCCATAATCATGCGGTTACCCTGATGGGAAATGCCACTCCTCTTGTCTGATCGATCCCGTGGAGCCCTCACCCCCGGAGCCGATGGTTTTCCTCCTATTGAGCGCCGCCGCTGCAGCCACCCCGTTTGATACGTTCAACTTGCACGGATTCGGCATTCGGCTCATTTCGGGGCTTTTGTCAGGTTATGACCTCGCTAACCGAAATAGCTTGAAAACATGCTACTTTTGCGGGAAGATTGACCTAAGGAGAGGTGGCGGGGCAGGAAATCGCCATGGACTGGTCTGGCGGCCTGAGTGCCATTGCAACAAATCTCAGCGCGGCGGTAACCGCAGCGCTCCTGCTAATTATATCCGATAAACTTAAGGAATTTGTAGGAACGTTGTATTCACAACACAAGGCTTTCCTTGCAATATACATCGCTGGAATAGTCCTATTAAGCATTCGTTCGCTCAGCCTCGCGCCAGCAATCCTAGTTGCCAGCCTTCTAGTCGCATTCATTTTCTCGGGATGGCTTGCCAAGAATAGCCTCAGCCTGGCTCGGATAGGATTTAGTCAATCAGTGACATTACTAGACCTAAGTCTGGGTGCAGGAATATCCTTAGCTGCTCTGGTCGCAGGTTATCAATACTTGGATTACTTGCAAAACCCTTCAGTGCGCGTAACTGGCTTTTTTCTAAGACCGGTAGAATCACGCTACTTGGCGGATTCTGATGAAACCAAGAGATCTTTGTATTTTGATGTAAAAAATCAACTAGCAAAGACGCTTGAAGATGGTGGAACAAGCCTGAGAGTACTACCCACAATCTCAAGCTCGGATTACGAAAAGCTTTCGGGCATCTTCACCGATGCAGACTGGAAGGGCTTTCGACCCCTGGTCTTCCGCTATTATTCGACAGGCCCGGAGCAGATTTTTCTAGGTGCCTTTGCGATTGAGCTAACTGTTAAATCTCTCGCGGGCGGAAAAATCGCATATTTGGCTGAGGTGGATATTGCCACATTTGATGAGGCTTCCTCCTCTTACAAGACCTCAAGTCAATTTTCTCTGATTACATATCCGAATAACTGGAACGCTGTGGCGACAGTATTGTCTACCGAGATCATTCTCAGAATCCACGCAAAGTCAAATTCAAGGCAGGCTGAAGTTCGGTACCTGCCGGATCATACGGATCAGGAGTCAGGCATCTCATCCAAGCTAACCGATCTTGCACGAAAGACTTACGACTTCCTGGAGCCCAAACCGAACGATTCGCCATACGTATCTTACCTGACAGGCTCATCGACCTGCACTTCATTGACATGTTCGAGGGAGCTGAATGCCTACCTGATGACTTTCATCCAGAAAGTTACCCAAAGCACAATCCCGGATAATGCCAGCGTCCGAGCGGCCGTGGCCACCAGGCTAGGCCAGGACGCCTCGGCGGCCGTGGTCCCGAAACTCGGACAAGACACCTCGGCAACAGCACCACCGCCCGTTAGCCCATGATTTCTAGCATCAAATCAGGCGCGTTTTCTTTCCTAGGCATAATTCTGGTGCCCGTGATTTTTATCGTTCTTGAGCATCGGACCGCCGACGTAGTACCTGCAGCCGCTCGTTTCGTAAATGCGAGCGGAGAAATAGTCGTTGTTACGAAAGATAGCGGAATCTTCTGGGAAACCCTTTCCGGTCATTTGGACCGTTTGTTCAAGGGAGATTGGCGTGCTGAGTTGGGTGTTGGTTCACGATGCGTCTATCTCTCCGGATCCGACAGCCTCAAAGAAATGGGAATTGATCCAGGTGAGTCATCAGCCCTTTCCATGAATGGCTCGGACGCTTTAGTCGCGCTCCCCATAGCAGACAAAGCCAAATTTGCTACTTTTCTCGAAAGGGTCTCCTATCCGGCATCAGCAATCACCCTGAAGACCGATCCTTCGAATTCCAGCACTAGAATAACCGCTGTCCGGTCATCGGGCATGAGATTCTGTGAAAAATCTGGCCGTGACATGAAACTCGCGGTTGGAAACGAATTCAAGGTCTCCGATGTTACGTTTTACGCGATGCCAGGGCCGCCACGTTCTCTCTTGGAAACTATTGAATGTGAAGCAATTGCTGCCGACGGCGCAGTCAAAGAATGCGCATGCGAACTAACCATCAAAGGTTCTAAGCATGATTGCTCGAAACCTATGGCATATAACTCGGAATCACATCTAATTTCTAAGATAACTTCGCTGGAAGGCGGCCGGAGGCTGGAAATCCTAACGATTGGATCGTCTGGAGTGTTCGCAGCTTTTTCTGAAGATGGGACTGTTGTTGTTCTTTCCAATGATGAAGATCTTCTAGTCAGGTCCTTCACGAAATCCCTTGATACCTTTGGTCGGGGATTTGCAGACGATGCACTTCTTTCGAGTCTCCAAGTTGCCCGCAATACTTTGCCGGACAATGGTGCTGCTGTCGTATACGTTCGGCCTGTGTTCGATTCCAAGGCCGAACGACTACCTCTTGTAACAGTGACGGTTCGGTTGGACAAAGACCAACTAGAACTCAAGGCGAAGTTGGGGCTTGCGCCAACTATTTCCACGGCCGTCGCCCAGCTAGCGGAAACGGTGGATCCTCGTCTATCCGTCCATAGCAATCTAAGCTGGGGCGAGGCCATGTTGGGATTGAAAGATCAACACTTGGCCACCTTGACACAAGCTCTCGGCAATTACCTTCCCAATGTGAGTGATTTGGCGAAAAAAGCGGTTGCAGAGACGTATCCACTTCTGTCGGTGTTGCGGGATTACGCTGACGTGAAGGATTTGAGCGTTCACTTTATGGGCGTAGATAACGGGATTGCTCAATTCGTCATTGCTCTGAAAGCTGAGACGGACAGTGATAGATCGCTCCTGATCTCGAAATTACAGCAGCATTTTCGGCTGGAACGAGATCGACAGATTCTTTGGTCGGCTCTTCGTCAGTATCAAAAAGATTCGGACAGTCTCCCCGACTCCCTAATGGAGCTCCAACCGTTTGTCGATCAATCGGACCCTAACATGCTTGATCTGTACTCGGAACAGTATTCTTCGGAGGGTGCTTTCGGGACATTTCCGAGCAAGCTTCCAACCGAATACGATGACAATTTTTTTAATAGCGAGCCATATACCAAGTCCGTAAACGACAACCGAGTTCAGTTTCTCACCTGGCCTGTGACAGAGAACGATATACAGCACAGGTACTTCAGCGAGGAATTTCGAAGCATTCGGCGGGCCGAAAGTCAAGCTGCACTGGCAGATTGCTTGAGGAGCTCGAACTTCAAATTGACGACCCTGAAGAATGAGCCTCCGGAGGAGAAGCCAACAGAGGAGATATCGTCGGTAGTCGAAGCGTTGCGTGAGTGTTCTCAAGACGTGGACAAGCTGGAGTGGCTGGGCGCTGATATCAGAGAGGTGTTAGAATTGCGCGCGAGAATCTCTCAACACGCATCGGCGTTTGAGAAATCGGCCAATGCCGCGGAATGGAACGGCGCGGTTTCGGGCATGACTGCAGCCTTTGGCAGCTTGGTCAATGCCGTGAACGAAATCGACCCTGCTGAAGAGGCGTATCTCCCGAAAGACCCCGAGAAGCGTCGCCAAATTCTATTTCGATTCATAGACAAGGAGACGTTGTTAGCAGACACTGGTCGTCTGTGGGCTCTTAATTCCAAGCACATTTCTACAGTTCTCTTCGGAACCAACTATGAGGTTGTTCCTAGCCTTTTTCAAAGCGCTGGCAGCGCTCGTCGACTGCCTGTCGATGAACGATGTGAACTGGAGAAGGAAATCTGCAAGGCGTATTTTGTTACCCGCCCACAGCGTTTAGTGGTGCAGGCTCTACTCCACCCCAACCGTGATGTTCGCGCCGGGGGCGAGATAGTCCAGTCAGCTGTCGATCTTGACACTTATGGTCTGTTCGAGGGCCGGGTCTCTGCGGATGGAAACAACTTCCATATTTCGATGACATTGCGCAATGAGTGACCCGAGAATTCTCTTTCATCTGGAAGACGTAGAAAAGCGATACAACGGTCGTGTCATCGTGCAGGTGGACGATCTCCGCTTCCGAAACCATGAAGTCAGTCTCGTGCAAGGCGAAAACGGGAGTGGAAAATCGACACTGCTAAAGCTCGTTGTTGGCGTTATAGCGCCGACAAAAGGGCGGATATCTCGCTACGCTTCTCGGGCTGGACTAACTTGTGGCTATCTTGCTCAGTCTGGATGCGTGTACGATGATTTGTCCGTTCGGGAAAACTTGTTGCTGTTTTCAAGATTGTTCGGTTTTCGCTCACTTCCTGACGAGAATGTCCGCTCTATCCTGACTGCGTTAGCCCTCATTGATCATCTTGAGAAAAAGGCTGGAACTTTGTCGGGGGGCTTTCGCAAACTGTCAAGTCTTGCATGCCTGCTTATTGCGAATCCCAACATACTCGTGCTGGACGAGCCATCGAGCCAACTAGACGAAAACAAGGTAGAGGCCGTGTATGGCCAGCTCTTCGCGAGAAAGGGAGCGTTGACTATCATCGTTGCGGAGCACACAGCGCGACATGAAGCGTTCTTCGACACAAGATATGTGATCCGGGACGGCGTTCTTTCATGAAAGACCTCCTCATTAGCGAAGTGCTGCCTATTACTCTTCGGCCTTGGGTCCTTCTTGCCGTGTGCCTCGGCGGTTTGGGAGTGGTATGGCTTGTGGGTCAACTGGATTACCATCCTCGGCGATTGCCGGTGGTCATCCTCGCTGAACCGAAAGAGCGTGCTATCGCCAAGTCTGCAGTGGAGAAGATCGCAATCATAAGGCCCATTGAAGAGAATTCCGGGTCCAGCGTTTGGTCTGCGATGTCAGACCACCGCGCAAATATTGCACTGGAGTATGACTACTTCGCGCCTGGACCTGCGGATCGATGGAGTATCGTGGTAAAGGCGGGGAACTTGTCCGAGTATGCCCAGTTGCAACCACTCGTCAGCGCGATCCTCCATGTGTTGCATGAAGGCGAGGCGCCCGCTGAATCGCAAGGCACCCAAGCGAACCGTGTCGTTGTGGAGTCGCGAGTAATTACCCTTCCGTTACAACCGTCCAGCGATCATCGGGCATTTGTTCCAAAGATCATCTGTCTCATGACACTGGGCTTGGCTTTTGCCACCTCCGTGCGGAGCTACAGTCGCGAGAAGTCATCCGGGGCGCTGCTTACATTGGAAGCGATAACGGAATCGCATGCAATGCGGCTCGCTATTGCCAAGATCTGTGTATCGGCATTCCTAGCGTTAGCCTTTTTCCTATTTCTCCTTTCGTGTGCCCGGATTCTGTACGGATTTCATATAAAGAGCGATGTTGTACTGTTGATTGCTTTTTTTGTGATCCCCCTCCTAACGTCGGCGTCGAGCGGGTTGGCTGTTGCCATAGTATCCAAGGAAACTACGCAGGCCTACGTATTAAGCTTTCTTTATCTGCTGGGAATGACTTTGTTTAGCGGATTTCTATTTCCCCTAGAGCAAGCTAGCGGTGTTGTAGTGGCCCTGTCGCATTTGTACCCGCTGACCTATGTACTAATCCCTGTTGACGACTGGATGAACTATGGATTGATTGGAAGTAATACTACGAATCTCGTGGCGGTCCCATTCGCTCAGTTAGCCGTTGTTGCCCTAGCAACAGTGTCGCTGTATTTTATCGTAAAAAGAAACCGATAGACCGGCTACGTCCGCTGAGTGGCTCCAGAACCTGTGGCACGCTCCGACAGCGCCAATGGCTGACCCGAGCCGACAGAACCCGGCTAAAGCGAGCTCGGCAGGAGGTTGTTTATCACGAAGGTCACGCGCCGCGATTTCGGAAAGCTCGCTGGAACACTTGCTCTTGCGGGACCTGGTCCAGGCTCGCCGCCTCAGAGCGCGCAAGCAAACTCGTCGAGGGCCAATCCAGCGGCCGCAGCGCTGATGCCCCAGCCCCGCTCCATTACATATGGCGATGGCTGGCTCAACATAGCGAGGGGATTTGAGGTCGAATGGCTGGGCTATCGCTCGTCCGTGCTGGACCGGGCAGCGTTGCGGTTTCAGAACGACGTCGCGCGGCGAACCGGTCTCGATCTGGGTCGCGCCAGTGCTGCGCCGCTTCAGATCGACTGTCGAAACGAAGACAAGGACTATCTGACGATCGATGCGCGCGAGGGTTACGCGCTCACCGTCACTGAAGATGCCGCTGTGCTGACGGCCGATGGACCGGCAGGTGTCCTGCGCGGCCTGGCGACGCTGCGGCAAGCCATTGCCAACGTGCCTCAGGGCTTCGCCATTCCAACAATGGCGATCGATGACGCTCCCCGTTTCGTGTGGCGGGGCGTCATGATCGATGTGGCGCGGCACTTCATGTCGCTTCAAACCCTCAAGCGCCAGATCGACGCGATGGAGCTCGTGAAGCTGAACGGGCTCCATCTGCATCTGAGCGACAATCAGGGCTTTCGCGTCGAAAGCCGTCTCTATCCGAAACTGCACGAAGATTCATCGCCCGACTTCTATTCGCAAGCGGACATTCACGACCTCGTCTCCTACGCCGCGGACCGCGGCGTTCGGACCGTTCCCGAATTCGATGTTCCCGGACATTCGCGCGCCATCCTCCGAGCCTATCCGGAGCTCGGGTCGGGCGAGGGCTATTTTTACGGATCGACGCTCAACCCTGCCAATCCGCAGACCTACATTTTTCTCGATCGCCTGTTCGGGGAGATGGCCCAGCTGTTTCCAGACCGGTATTTCCATGTGGGCGGGGACGAGGTATCCGGCTGGGATTGGGAGGCCGATCCGCAAATCCAGGATTTCATGAAGGCAACCGGCTTGCAGGGCAAAGACGAGCTCGAGTCGTTCTTTTTCGACCGCGTGCGCAGGGGCCTCGGCGTCCATGGCAAGACCGTGGTGGGCTGGGAGGAAGTCGCACGGACCCAGATCCCGGATGATGCCGTGGTCCAGACATGGCGGAGCTCCGGCGCCATTGCCAGGGCGACGGCGCAGGGCAACCGGGTGATCGCCTCGGCCGGGTACTATTTCGACCTGCTCCTCTCGAGCGAGAGCTATTATATTGTCGATCCGCACGACCCGACTTCGTGTTGCCTGACACAGGAGCAATTCGCTGAAGGCACGGCTTTGGGGCTGCCCGAATTCATCATCGCCGAGGACCAGGTAATCGACCCGTCGCTCACGCTTTCCCCTCACCAGCAGGCGCTGGTGCTGGGCGGCGAAGGATGCATCTGGACCGAGATCGTCACTGAAGAGATGCTCGACGGCCGGCTCTGGCCAGCCGCCGCGGCCGTCGCTGAACGCTTCTGGTCGCCAAGATCCGTCCGCGACACGGCAGATATGTATCGACGGCTCATGATCGTCCAGGACGGCTTGCGTATCGCGGGACAAGCGGGCGATGCCAACCGTCGGCGGATGGCTGCGAGGCTGGCGCCGGGGGAGTCAGAGCCGGTGGCACTGCTCTTGGATCTCGTAGCACCCGTGCGCAATCATGCCCACAATCACAGGGCGGTCGCGCGGCTGAAGGGGCAAATGCCGACAGCGCAGGAGTTCAACGAGCTCGCCGACGCAGCACCGGCCGACAGCCTCGTCGCCCGCCGTTTCGAGCTGGACGCCGACCAGTTCCTGCGCGGGGACCGCTCTGGTACTGCCGCGCTCAAGGCAAACCTCACGTCATGGCGCGACAATCATGACCGGTTCGCAAGCGTGGCTTGGGGCAAGCCTGAGCTCGAGGTCGCGCTGCCGATTTCGGCTGAAATAGAAGCGCTTGCGGTGATCGCCCTGGATGCCATGGCAGCAATCGAAACCCGGCACGCGCCGGACACTCAATGGCGCGGGCGCGCAAAGGAGCTCCTCGATCGCCAGCTTGCGGCAGAACAAGCCTCGGAAAGCATGGTCAAGGCATTCACCCAGCAACAGCCACAAGCCGACCTTCTGATCAGCATCACGCGGGGCGTCCGCAAGCTTGTGGAAGCTGCGGTGATTATTGCGCCTTAACCGGGCGACATGAACAGATAGCTTCTTAAGTTCTGCCAATCCTACTTGTCAACGTTTCGCCCGGAATGAGCAAAGCACATGAACCCTTGTAGATGCCGAACCGCTTTAATCAAAGGGGTCACCTGACGTGGATGGCGAATCCATCTTTCCATTTTTTGAGGCAGCTTACTGCACACGATGCGGTCATGGGAGAAGCAGTAGCGGGGGAGAGCGCCGCGCTACCGGCTATGACCTGCCCCTGAAGTTTCATCCAGTGGCGATTAGAGCCTCGGCGGTTTGTATGCCCTTTCGGGCGGGTGGAGCAACAGGCCGGAACGCGGAGCCATCAGATAGCGCAGCGTGGAGGCCTGTTGCGGTCAGCTTGGCAGCAAAGGCTGCCGGTGTCTGGTAGTTCAGAGCCGAGTGTGGTCTGGATGTGTTGTAGTCCTCGACCCATGCGGCGATCACCTTGCGAGCCTGGTCGAGATTGAAGAACAGTGTCTCGTTCAGGAGCTCGTCGCGCATCTTGCCGTTGAAGCTCTCGACATAGCCGTTCTGCATGGGTTTGCCGGGAGTGATGTAGTGCCAGTCGATGCGGTAATCCCTGGCCCAGGCGAAGATGGCATGGGAAGTCAGCTCGGTGCCGTTGTCAGAGACAATCATTCCCGGCCTCCCTCTGCGCTCGATGATGGCCGTCAGCTCCCGCGCCACTCGCTGGCCCGAGATCGAGGTGTCGGGGATCGAGCCCAGGCATTCGTGGGTCACGTCGTCGGTGACGTTGAGGATCCGGAAGCGGCGGCCATTGGCCATCTGGTCGTGCACGAAGTCGAGCGACCAGCGGGCGTTGGGCCTGGCCTCGACAAGCATGGGGGCTCTGATGCCGATAGCCCGCTTGCGGCCTTTGCGCCTGCGAACACCGAGCCCTTCTTCGCGGTAGAGCCTGTAAATGCGGTTGATGCCAGATGGCTCGCCCTCCCTTCTCAGCAGGATGAACAGGCGCCGATAGCCGAACCTGCGCCGCTCATTGGCCAGATCGCGCAGCCTGGCCCGCAGTTCCCTCTCCGGCGGCCGTCGTGAGCGATACCGGATCATCTTGCGGTCGGCGGCAATGACGGCACAGGCCCGGCGCTCGCTCATCTGCAACCGATCCCGCAGATGGGCGACAGCCTCGCGCTTGGCGTCGGGCCCTACCATTTTTTGCCAGAAGCTCTTTCAACGCAGTGTTGTCGAGCATGGTATCGGCCAGCAGCTTCTTCAGCTTGCTGTTCTCGTCTTCCAGGGCCTTCAGCCGGCGCGCATCAGAAACATCCATGCCGCCGAACTTCGCCTTCCAGTTATACAGCGTGGCTTCCGAGATGCCGTGCTTGCGGGCAACATCACCCGCCTTCGCACCTGCCTCATGCTCGCGCAAAACCCCGATGATCTGCTCTTCCGTAAACCGCTTCCTCTTCATCGTCCGTCTCCCTGTTGGGGCCGGACTCTAACTCCATCTGGAGGAAATCTTCAGGGGCAGGTCAGCAGTATTCGCGCCATTGTGCGCGTCAAGTTTGAACTCATCTGTCGCTCCAATCAGATTGATCATCGTCCTGTCCGGTCCGCACATCAACCCAAACGCACTGACAGTCGTCGTAGCCATGGAGCCGTTGATGTCCCAGGTATTCAGGATAAACCAGTTGGCAGACGGGCGACTCATTATTAGCTGCCCTCACTGGCAGCCATGCTTGATTACGACTTCTGCGGTCCTCCTTTCTCCACTGATTTTCGACAAACCTTGATCAGTTCGTCCGCCCGAATCTTGAGATGATCAACGTCCACCCATCCATCCGAAAAATCCTTTAACGCAACCCGGAATCGGATCATCGCTTTCTCGACATCCTCATCCTCTACGAAAATCATTGCTCCATAGTATGCGGCCTCAAATTCTGTATTCAACAACTTCTGTTGCTCGTCTCCCACGTGCGCGATGATTTTCCCGGCAAGCGCCGCAACATTTCCACATTGCTTCATCCGTTCCAGCCAGAGCTGCCTTGCAAAATCGAGTTCATCCTTCCGCTGTATGAGACTGTGCTCCAAGCGCAGTCGACTTTGCTCGCCTCGGTCAAATTGCCATAGGCCAATAAAGATAGTTGCCACTGTCAAGAGTGGACCCACGATTCCTAGCCTTACGTCCCAGACTCTTTTTCTTGCCTCATTCATTCGTCTCACTTTTCACATAACTTGAATTCTTTATCGATGGTTGGAGTCGTTTTCGTTGCCGCAAGCTTGCGCAAGCGCATCAAATGGCACTTATCGACCTTCTTGAACATTAGAATGAAATCTTCTTCACCTATTTCGACTATGGTATCGAGTTGATCGGCTTGTTTTAGTTTCCAGGTTTTGCTTGTATCTGTCACTTTGCCCTGTATGCATTCGCGAATCAAAACCGTACTGTCGTTGACGAATCTGTAGCTCTCGCCTTCGATGCAGTTGTTGCTAGCCCCCATAAGGAGGCGCCATTCAACAAACACCCATTCACGAGCATTCCCCCCTGTCAGCAAATCCGCAGCTTCATTCACATCGGACGTTGCATAGCACGGCGATATAGCTTGGGACGACATGATCATCCATGCAGTTAGTCGCCTGACTGACTTAAACACCCTGCCCACTCCGACGAATGAATGCGATAAGAAGTATAGTGCTTGTCATCTTTGTCACCAACGATCGAACCAGTCGGTGTAAAACGGTTCAAGGCTTTACAAAGTAGTCAATCGGGTGCCGCCCCTTCTCCAACGATGGTGAAAGGAGCCCAGAAAAGTGGATGTGATTCATAGCTAGAATTGCCATTTAATCCTGCGTTGTCAATCAGGTCCACCATCGCGCCGCGGAGAGCGTCTGCCTTTCCACTGTTAGGCTCTTGAATGAGAGCGCGGAAGGTGGCCGTCACCAATTTTTTGGTTGCTACCGAGTCAACGGACCAATGGGATACTAGCAACGACCGGGCTCCAGCGTAAAAAAATGCTTTAGCCAAACCGGAAAGCCCTTCAGCTCCAAATGATCCATCCGGAGCTGCAGTGTTGCAGGCGCTTAGCACTACCCATTCCGCATTCAATTTGAGCTCAGACACCTCTGACGCTCGAAGCAACCCGTCGTCAAGAGGTGTTTGCACCGACGGAGGGGTCAATACCAATGCCGGCTCGTCAAGATTCGAAAAATCACCGGCAATGAGGCCATGAGTAGCGAACGAAATAACCCCTGTATCGCTGAGGTCCACACTCTTGACCATAGTCTCTGTCGCTTGCTCACGCAGATAGATGCTCGATGACGGCGCCCCAAGTGCTTCCGCCTCAGCTCTCAGCAGGTCAACAGTATCAGGCAAAGGTAGTAGATTCCACATTTTTGCAGGCCTATGCCCGGCGTCGTCAGATCCGCTTTCTGCAACCTCGTCGTCGAGAACGGGATCACCGAAACCAACAAAGGGATTGCGTGCCCGATTGCGTATTCTCAAGTGGCGCAAGGAGATGAATGACGAAACGGCGGGGACGACTGTGATCGCGTAACGTCGTCCAAGCCATGGAACGGATTTGTAGTCGTCGAAGGCGGCAATTTGTTTCTCTGGCTTTTCAGTAACCAGCAAAGACGGTGGAAAGCTTTCTAGAGCTCCGCTTGGCACTACTATAAGATTCGTTGCGCCTTCCAGAAGCAGTTCGGCCGGGCTTAAGAGTTTCTGATAAAGCTCAAACGCTTTCAGCGTGTCGAAGGGAGGTAGATCAGCAAATGAGCGCCCCTTGAGATCTACACTGTCACGCAGCGCCGCAACAGCATCGGATACGTTAGCGCGATTCATCGACACACGATAGAATGCGGCGCGGTCTTTGCGCAAAACGAAAGCGTAACTCTCATCAACAGCAATAATCCAGAACACAAACGCTTCGGTCGATTTGAGTACCGACTGAACTTCGGATATTGAGGCCGGCGTAAGCGTCAGGAGTTCAGGCGACATTTGAAAATTGAGGAGCTTTTGGTTAAGAGCGACAAGCTTAACATCTGTCTCACGCATTTCGTTTCGCAGCGTGTTCTCCGTTTCGAGATTTCGCTCTTCGGGAGGTAGAGAAGCCGCTCGCAGAAGCCCGACATCAAGCGCCCGCCACTGCCCCTCCAGATCCTGTCGCTCGCGCACGAGAGCGCTCAGAGTCCCGGACCCTGCTGCTAAACGTACAGCCATGCTGGCGATCGCACGTGCAGTCTCAATTCCTCCCGCATATTGAGCTGCACGAAAGGCTTCATCGACTATCTCCGGCGGGCCATTTAGAGGCTCGTCCTTCGCGCCTGATAGCAGGCTAAGCAATCTGACATAGGACCACCAGCCGGACTTCCGCTCACGTGTGTCAATCCGGATTTGTGAGTCGCTCGCTGTAACACCCTTCAATCCGTGCATTACTCGCGCGTTACGCATCGCCACTGCTCGCCTGGCCGCAACCAAAGCATCCACGATTCGCCCCTGGTGTTGGTAGCTCGTTGCAAGGTTAGTAAGAATGAGCGCACCGCTATCGCTATCCGGACCGAGCGCCTTCTCATTAACAGCTAGTCCCTCCTCGTACAAAGAAATGGCCTGAGCATGTTGACCCTGTAGCGAGTATGTTTTAGCAAGATTATTGATTGCCATCGCGTATCCCGGATGGTCCGACCCCAAAGATTGCTTTAAGATATCAGCGGCACGTTTATTGAGTACTTCAGCTTCGGAGTAGCGACCTGCATCAAGATACGTCAATCCCAGGTAGCTCAGACTTACGGCTAGATCACGGATCGGAACAAATGGTTGCTCCCGACTTACTACGGCCTGTTTGAAGAGAAGCTCTGCCTTTGCGTGATCTCCTCGGCTTCGGTAGAGAGCACCAAGATTCGTTTGCGTCGCTACAGTATCGTTATGGTGAGGTCCAAGTTGTTCCTCACGAATCTTGAGTGCTCTCTTAAGAAGCAGTTCCGCATCAGCTAGACGCCCCTGGTCGATATATAGTTCCCCAAGTTGATTTAAGCTATACGCAAAATCTGGGCTGTTTGGCGGAAGACGCCTAACTCTGATTGCCAACGCTTTTTTATTAAGGTCCTCTGCCTCAGCAAAACGTCCCTTCATCTGGTATAGCCACGCGAGATTATTTAGGCTTGTAGCAACATTGGGATGATCACCTCCAACTGTCTTCTCCCAAATGGCGCGCGACTTAAGTATGCTAGCTTCAGCATCGGCGAAACGGCCCTGATAGTTGTAGACCCAGCCCAGCGAATGAAGCGTGGCCGCCATATCTGGGTGAGAAGCGCCGATGGTCTTCTCCTGAATTGCCAGCGCTCTTTGGAGAACAGAAACCGCATCATCGTAGCGTCCCTGACGACCATACATGACGCCAATATTGAGCAGACTGTTTGCTACGATGGCATTATTTGGCCCAAACACCTTCTCACGAATCTCAAGGGAACGCTTCAAATGAAGCTCCGCGTCTGCGTCTCGTTGCATACCGTTAAGTATTGCCGCAAGATTGCCTAGGCTTGTCGCAAGAGCAGACGTGTCCCGCTCTTCAGATTTCTCACGGAGCGAAACAGCTCGCCTACCGAATGTCTCCGCCTTGCTGTATAGGCCTTGAACAAAATAAAGTGCACCTAGATCATCAAGGTAAGCGGCAATTTTCGGATCATCGGCGCCGAATTTGCTTTCTGCGATTGTAAGCGCTCGCTTATAGAAGCGTTCGGCATCTGCGTACCGGGACTCATTCATGTATACTGTAGCGAGCCTCGCGAGCGCTGGTGCCAATTCAATGTCACTTAAGCCGAATTTTTTCTCCTTAAGCGAAATGGAGCGCTCGTAAAGTGGTTCAGCTGCAAAGTATCTGCCTTGTTCGAAATAGAGATTCGCGAGATCGACTAAGCTTGCCGCTAACTCCGTTTCATTGGACGTCTGCAACTCGCGAATTTCTAGCGCTCGTTTCAGACGCGCCTCAGCTTCTTCGTAACGTTTTTCGGCAGCATAAAGCCTTCCAAGATTAGCCAGACTGGCGGCTACCTTAGGATGGCTAAGTCCGAGCCATTTCTCTTGAGCCGTCACCACGCGCTCTAAAAGCGGTTCGGCCACTTGATACCGACCTTGCTTCCAGTAGAGTGATGCCAAGCTGTTGAGACTTTTAATCAAATCGGAATGAGCCGGACTCAGGGCTTTTGTTCGAATATCCAATACTTCGCGGAAAAGAGGTTCCGCCCTATCATCATAGCCCTGACTGGAGAGTATCGTGGCGAGGTCAGCGAGCGCTGCGGCGACTTCCAAATGATCACTTCCTAGGCGTTTCTTCCGCACTCCAATGACGTGCTCCAACAGCGGCTCCGCCTCTTTGTAGCGGTGCTCACGCATAAATAGACGAGCAAGATTGTTGGCACTCTGAATCGTATCAAAGTGGTCGCGTCCTAACTGCTCGGTTCGAAGATGCAGTGATTCTTTTAGGAGTGGCTCTGCTGCCGCATAACGACCCTGCATTGTATATACGACAGAAAGGTCGTTGAGGCTCGCCGCGGTGTCTATGTGATTGGCACCTAACCTATTTCGACGGATGTCAAGCGCTCGCTCTAAGAATGAAGCTGCAGTAGCCAAATCATTCTGTCGCATTGATGTCCACGAAAGATCGGTCAGAATTTTCGCGACCTCGGGGGCCGTAGGGCCTAGCTCGTTCTCTTTAATTCTTAGCGCTTCTTTGAAGTAGCTTGCCGCCCCGGAAAAATCGCCCGCTCGACGTGCTTCGTACCCCCTCTTAGTAAGGCGTTCCGCTTCTTCCAAAACGCCTGATTGTTTTTCTGCTAGAGCAGGAGCTAGGAGCAGCATTAAAGTGACAAGCGCCAGCGCACTCGACGTGATGATCCGACTGAGTCGTGGCTTCAATGAGCGTGCATCCATCTAGTGACTTGTGCTCCACGGTTCGTCCAGGTTTGGATAGAGCTTCTCCGGCATTGCAATAAGCCCAAAGGTTATATCATACGAGCATGCAGCTTTCGGATCCTTTGCATAAGGCGATATTAGTTGTCCGAGTGGCACCCGGAAGAAGTATCGAATTTTGTTTGCGACCTACGCATGGTGGCGATTATTACTTTTTCCGAAGACTTTTTGTTCACGAGCCTAGGACGTCGGCGCGGGTCGCAATTTGACTCGCATCAATTCGTCGTCAGATTGATCACCAGCTTCGCCATCAGCCACAGATATCCGCAACATGATGAGGCAATGGTCGGACACTTCCCTGGTGCCATTCGGACCAATGGCGCTGTCCCAGCTCGATCTGCCGATCTCGCGGGTATCGCCGTGACCGGAGTCACTCACAACCGTAGGCATCGATCGCCTCACGATGAATGCTTGTTCAACGCAAAGCCCTAAGCTAGGCCCGCCGAGCGCGCATCGCCTTAGCCAATGGACGTTCCGACGCGTTTGAGCTTGCTTGGGGTCGAGTATACGGTTCTATTTTCTGTGTTGTAGGCGAACGCTGTTTTCTATTGTGGAGAAGCAACACAAATCTAAGCTGTTCAAATTGTACCGTACCTTACCTAACGACAGAGTCAATAGTGTGGCGTTGGATTGAGAAAATCGCGCCAGGCACAGTACGGAATTAGGCGGGCAAGTTCACTCGGAAGCAGCTTGGCGCTATGGGGCTTGGCGTCACATATGCATCGCCGCCATGCAGGCGCGCAATTTGGCGCACAAGCGAAAGCCCGAGCCCTGTGCCCCTTGGCGTCCGGGCTCAGACGATGGAAGGGCGTGAAGACGCGTTCGCGCCCCGCTTCTTCTACCCCAACGCCTTGATTGCTTCCGCTGAGCGAGCGAGCAAGATGCAGCAGCAGGATGACTTCGTCGGCTTTCAGGAGAAACTTGACGTGGTTTGGTTACCTCCACCGGGCCGCTCTTGGCGATCGGCGTGCTGCATGTGATACATGCGCACCGCTCGGGCTCGCTGAAAAGGCTGACCCGAGCCGAAGAACCCAGCTAAAGCGAGCTCGGGAGGAGGCTTTTCATCACGAAGGTCACGCGCCGCGATTTCGGAAAACTTGCTGGAACACTTGCTTTTGCAGGCTCCGGTCCGGGCTCGCCCCTCACGAGCGCGCAAGCAAACTCGTCGAGGGTCAATCCAGCGGCCGCAGCGCTGATGCCCCAGCCGCGCTCCATCACCTATGGCGATGGCTGGCTCGACGTAATGGAGGGATTTGAGGTCGTATGGCTGGGTTGTCGTTCGTCCGTGCTGGAGCGGGCGGCGTTGCGGTTTCGGAACGACATCACCCGGCGAACCGGCCTCGATCTGGGTCGCGCCGGTGCAGCAGCAGCGCAGCTGCAGATCGACTGTCGAGACGAAGACAAGGCCTATCCGACGATCGATGCGCGTGAGGGTTACGCACTCGCCGTCACTGAAGATGCCGTCATGCTGACGGCTGATGGACCGGCGGGTGTCCTGCGAGGCCTGGCGACGCTGCGACAATCCATCACCAACGTGCCTCAAGGCTTCGCCATTCCAGCCATGGTGATCGATGACGCTCCCCGTTTCGTGTGGCGTGGCGTCATGATCGATGTCGCGCGGCACTTCATGTCGCTTCCAACCCTCAAGCGCCAGATCGACGCGATGGAGCTCGTGAAATTGAACGTGCTCCATCTGCATCTGAGCGATAATCAGGGCTTTCGCGTCGAAAGCCGCCTCTATCCGAAGCTGCACGAAGGTTCGTCGCCGGACTTCTACGCCCAAGCGGACATTCACGACCTCGTCTCCTACGCCGCGGACCGCGGCGTTCGGACCGTTCCCGAATTCGATGTTCCCGGACATTCGCG
>Ga0187894_10002212_pt1 | contig 23533 bp, 20 predicted proteins | sample GBC1701081metaG_FD_136650 | JGI IMG/M metagenome (GOLD analysis project Ga0187894, IMG submission 136650) | White microbial mat communities from a lava cave in the Kipuka Kanohina Cave System on the Island of Hawaii, USA - GBC170108-1 metaG ... | reverse complement strand
TAGTGGCTTCGTCCAGGTCTCACCACACGCATCTGACCCCGTCATAGCCGCGGATCGCGTCGTCTTTGGTCAGAAGGGGGATGCCTTCTATCAGGGCAGTGGCGACGATGACGCGATCGGCTGGATCGGCGTGATTCCAAGGCAGCGCTACGCTGCGGAGCCAGATGGTGGTATCGACCGGAAGGATCTCCACCACCCCACCGCGTTTTATGCGGCGGGCGAGCTCGTCGACGGTCAGGGGCAGCTCGATCTTTTTTCGTTTTGCCTTGATGCCGATTTCCCACAGGGAGATGGAGCTGGCGAATCCCCCGGACGTCTCCATTTTCGCGACGGCCAGAGCGGCTGGCGCGGATAACTTCTCGGGGTCGAGCGCCCACCACAGGAGCACGTGTGTATCGAGGAGGATCACGTCTCCGGCCATTCATCGGTCGTCGGGGCGAGGATGTCATCGTGGTACACGACGCGGCCGCGAACGTCCGCGAACAGGTCTGGGGTCCGTATGTGCTTCCGGATGGGGACGATGCGCAGGACGGGCCGGTTGTTGTCAGTCACGATGAGCTCCTGGCCGGTCCGCTCGACGCGGCGTAAATACTCAAGCATTTTGCTCTTGAGGGCGCTTTTCGATACAGGCTTCATCCAACAAATATGACCAGGGTCATGACCATGGTCAACATGGTAGGGAATGAGTCGGGCCGTGCCACTGGCCGTGTAGCCGCGCGCCGTGCTATCCATCGCCCCCCGATGCCGGGTCCTAACCACGAGGCAGGCAGATGAAGATCCTCGTCACCGGGGCCACCGGGTTCCTAGGATCGCACCTGGTGCGCGAATTGTGCGCCGAGGCGGCCGGGGCGGGGGAGATTCGGGCGATGGCGCAGTCGGCACCCGCTTGGCTGCGCGCGCTGGGGGTCGAGATTGTCGAGGGTTCGGTGACCTCGCCGGCGGACTGCGCGAGGGCGGTGCAAGGGGTGGGGCGCATCTACCACCTAGCCGGGATGGTGTCGCGCGTGCCAGCGGACGGGCACAAGATGTACGCCGTGCACGTCGAGGGGACCCGCATCCTGGGCGAGGCCGCGTGCGCCGCCGGGGTGGGCCGCATGGTTCTGTGTTCGACCAGCGGGACGATCGCGGTGTCGCGGCGGCCGGACGAGATGCCCGACGAGACGTCCCCGACACCCACGGACATCTGTACGCGTTGGCCCTACTACGCCAGCAAGATGTATCAGGAGGAGGCCGCTCGGCGAGTGTGCGCCGACGCTGTCGAGCTGGTCATAGTTAACCCCAGCCTGCTGCTAGGGCCGGGTGACGATCGCCTGAGCTCGACGCGCGACGTGCTCTCGTTTCTGGCCCGCGACATCGCCCTGACTCCCCCGGGGGGGCTTAACTTCGTCGACGTGCGCGACGTGGCGGCCGTACTGCCCGTCGCCATGGAGCGGGGCGTGCCTGGCGCGCGCTATCTGGTCGGTGGCTACAACTGGACGTTCTCGGAATTCTTCGGACGGCTCGAGCGCCTGACCAAGGTGGCGGCACCGCGCCTCGCATCGCGAGGCAAGCTGCCGCTTTGGGCGGCGCGCGCGCAGGCGGCCGTCTACCGCCACTGGGGCCGGAAGCCCCCCATCGAGCCCGCTAGCGTCGAGATGGCGGAGTATTTCTGGTACTTCGAATCGACCAAGGCCGCCCGCGAGTTGCGGTTCCAACCCCGCGCAGCCGCCGAAACGCTGTTCGACACGGTCGCCTACCTGCGCACCCACTTCATGGGTGAAAGCAAAGCGACCAGCGCGTTGGTTCGTTAAAACCGCCCGCCCGAAAATCAACCTGGGGAGTTGTACCCGTACCAGGGCTCTGGCAAGCTCTCAAATTATGAGAAATGTTGTCATTTTTATGTTCTTTGCGTTTGGGTCGGCCAGTGGGGCGGCGTGCGGCGGTGAGGGGGACAGCGGCGCATGTTCGAACGCGAGCGGCACCATCTGCACATGGGCCGGCACCGGCGATCCTGCGTTCGACGGAGACGGCAAGCACCGACAGAGGTCGGCGCTCTACTGGGTGACGGATCTCGAGATCGCACCCGACGGGCGCGCCTATGTGCTCGACTGGCAGAACCACCGCGTCCGCCGCGTGAACGCGGACCAGCGCTTCGAGACGGTGGTGGGGACGGACACGGTGGGCGACGGGCCGGAGGACCAGGGGGACTTCACGCCGGCGGGGGCGCCCGGGACCACCATCAACCTGAACCACCCCACCGATCTCCAGTTCCTTCCCGGCGGCGTAATGCTCATCGCCGCCTGGCACAACCACAAGCTGCGGCGGTTCGATCCGGTCACGGGTGTGGTCCACGTGAGCTGCGGCAGCGGGCCGGGGTTCGTCGGCGACGGCGGTCCGGCCGCCCAGGCGCTGCTGAACATGCCGAAGGCCATCGCGGTCAGCTCGATCACCGGCGAGATCTTCGTGGTGGACACGCGCAACGCCCGCGTTCGCAAGATTGCTCCGGATGGCGTCGGCGACGACACCATCACCACGGTGGCGGGCACCGGGATGCTGGGCTACGGCGGCGACGACGGCCCAGCGCTTTCCGCGGCGTTCAAGTTTCAGAGCGGCAACATGAACCCAGAACCGGGCGGCGGAATCACGCTCGACGCGGACGGCGTCCTGTACGTCGCCGACACCGAGAACCACCGCGTGCGCTCCATCAACTTGGCCACGGGCGCGGTCGCCACCGTCGCGGGGACCGGCGTGCAGGGCGACGGCGGCGACGGGGGCCCTGCAATAACTGCCCAGCTCGACTATCCCCGCGATCTGGAGTTGGGGCCCGATGGACGGCTTTACGTCGCAGACACCGATAACCACCGCGTGCGAGCGATTGACCGGACCACCGGGACGATAGCGACCGTGGCCGGGACCGGCCAGGCGGGCTTCTCGGGCGACGGCGGTCACGCGAAGAACGCGCGCCTGCAACGGCCGTTCGGGATCGCGTTCGATGCCGATGGCGCCCTTTACATCGCCGATACCATGAACAGCCGCGTGCGCCGGGTGACGCCATGACGATCGGGAGGCTCGCGCAGGTGACGGCGGCTGCTGCGTTGGCGACGGCGGGTCTTGCCACCGGATGCGGCGCGGAGGACGACGCGCCCCCCTGTGCACCCGGCTCCGGCATCATCTGCACCGTCGCGGGAACCGGCGTCGCCGGCGACGGGGTGGATGGCCTGCCGCCGCTCAAGACGCGGCTCTATTCCCCGCGCGGCGCGGTGGTGTCGCCGGCCGGCGATCTTTTCGTGGTCGATTGGAACAACCACCGCATCCGCGCCGTTCAGCCGAACGGGACTATGCGCATCGTCGCGGGCGTGGGGGAGCTGGGCTTGGACTCCGATGATCCGGAGACGAAGCGGCTCAATCATCCCACCGGCATCACGTTCGACGCCGACGGCCGCCTGGTGATCGCCGCGTGGCACAACAGCACCATCAAGCGCGTCGACGTCGGCACCGGCGAGCTGATCGACACCTGCGGCACCGGACGACGCGGCTTCGCTGGCGACGGTGGGCCCGCTCTGACGGCGGTGCTGGATCTGCCGGTGGACGTCGCCTTCGATCCGGCGGGAGATCTCATCATCGCCGACCAAGCCAACCAGCGGCTGCGCAAGGTAGCGACCGCCACCGGCATCATCACCACCATCGCGGGCAAGGGGCCCTGCCCCACCGGCGGCGGCACGCCCGTTCCCGGCGCGCCGTGTTTCGGGGGCGACGGAGGACCCGCCCTGGAAGCGCGCTTCAACTTCCCGCGCTCGCAGGCCGCGTTGCCCGCGGGCCGCATCGCCATAGATGGCGCGGGCGCCATCTACATCGCCGACACCGGCAATCAGCGCGTGCGCAAGATCGACCCCGCGGGGATTGTCACCACCTTCGCCGGCAGCGGTGTCCGCGGCCGCGCCGGAGACGGCGGCCCGGCCACGGCCGCGGAGCTGGCTCGTCCCACCGACGTGGCGGTCGGTCCCGACGGCCGCATCTTCATCGCCGACACCGACAATAGCTGCATCCGTGTCGTCGACCTCGACGGCGTCATCTCCACCGCGGCGGGACTGTGCGGCCAGCCCGGATTCGCCGGCGACGGCGGCACAGCGACCAACGCCAAGCTCGACCGTCCCGACGGGGTGTCCGTCAGCCCGGATGGCAACCTGTACGTCTCGGATACGTACAACCATCGCATCCGCGTCGTCTATCCCTGACCCGCCTTCGGCGTCAGGGGCAAGAGGCGGACCCCGTGGGGCGGAAAGCGGGTAATCTCCGGTTCATGGGGCGTTCGGCGCTCGTCGGTTTTGCTGCATCGGCGGGCGTGACGGCTGCTGCCCTCTGGGGCGCGGCACCCGGTTCGGCTCGCGCGCAAAGCGCGGGCGGGGATCTCATGTCGCAGGCGTGCCCGCCGGGCAACTTGCTGGCGGGCCGGAACCCGGCCGGGCGTCTCAATGTGCGCGGGCAGCTCGCGCTGGTCACGGACGGCGCGGCCACCGCTGAAGGAGCGCTGTGGAACGCGGCGCCCGCCGTGATCCTCGATACCCCCGCATCGACCTTGACCTACGATCTCGGGTCGCCCGTCTCGGTCCGCGCCGTGTATTTGCAGGCGGACGCCAACGACACATACACCCTCTTCGGATCGCTCGACGGCCGCGCCTTCGCGCCGCTGGCTCAAGCCCCCATCAAGGACGGCCATGGGCTGAGGGGGCGGACGCTGGAGCTACCGGGGGCCGTGGTTCGTTTTCTACGCGTCGGCGAGGGCAAGGGCGACAGCTACTACTCCATCTCCGAGCTGCAGGCGTTCTGTCAGGTCCCTACACCGTTCCCTCCCGCGCTGCGCATCGTTGCCGCGCCCCAGGCCGCGGTAGCGCCCGCCTGGTGGAACGACACCACCAGCGCGCGCTTCGAGATGGGGCTCGCGTTAGCGGGCCTCGCGCTCTTGGGCTGGGGTTTCTGGTTGTCGCGGCAGGGGCGTGGCGCCGATCACCGTCGGCTGCGCGACCGCTTGCTCATGGCCCTGGGCATCGTCTCCGCCGGCGCCTACATCAATTTCGGTTCGTTCCACTTCGACAACTTCATCCATAGCTGGGACACCTTCCATTACTACGTGGGTGCCAAGTATTTCCGCGAGATCGGGTACTTCCGCCTGTACGAATGTGTGGCCGTGGGCGACGCCGAGTCCGGCCTCCGGCGCGAGGTCGAGCTGCGCAAGATGACGAATCTGCGTACCAACGTCCTCGAAAGCTCGACCGACATCCTGGCTCACCCGGAGCGGTGCAAAGCGCACTTCTCACCCGACCGGTGGGAATCCTTCAAGCGGGACATCAGCTACTTCCGCCGACGGGTGAGCGCGAAGAACTGGAACGACACCCAGACCGACCACGGCTACAACGGTACGCCGGTCTGGAACGTCCTGGGCACCGTGCTGGCGAATCTGGCTCCCGCCAACCACCTGCAGATCACGCTGCTGGACGTCATCGACCAGGTCTACTTGCTGGGCATGGCCGCGATCGTCTGGTGGGCGTTCGGATGGCGCGTGCTGTGTGTCGCGCTGCTGGTGTTCGCCACCAATTTCCCGTCTCGCTATTACTGGACGGGCGGGTCGTTCCTGCGTCAGGACTGGTTGTTCTACACGGTCGCTGGGGTCTGTCTGGCGCGCCGCGAGCGCTACCTCCTGGGCGGGATGGCCCTGGCCTACGCTGCGCTGCTGCGGATCTTCCCGGTGTTTCTGCTGGTGGGGCCGGCCCTGGTGGTCGCCCGCGGGCTGATCACCAGGCAGCCGCTCGACCGACGCTACCTGAGCCTGTTCGCCGGCGCGGCGCTGGGCGTGGGGCTGCTGGTGCCGGTGAGCTTCGCGGTCAGCGGTGGGATTCCGGTCTACATCCAATTCGTCCAGAACACGCAGAAGCACAAGGAGACGCCGCTCACCAACTACATGGGCTTGCGAACGTTGGCGGCTTATCGACCGTCGGAGGTCGGCCGCCACCTCAAGAATGAGAAGTTGGAGGATCCGTGGTCGGTGTGGAAGGAAGCCCGCCTGCGCGCGTACCGCCAGGTCCGCGTGCTGTACTTCGTGGCGGTGGCGGCGTTCCTGGCGTTGCTGGCGGCGTCTTTGCGGGGCGGCCCAGAGCCGTGGGTGGCCTGCGCCATGAGCGCCAGCCTCATTGCCGTCGGCGTGGAGCTGACTTGCTACTACTACTCGTTCCTGGTGGCGGTGTCGGTGCTCCATGAAAAGCGGCGGGAGGTGGGGCTGGCCCTGCTGGCGGTCACCGCGACCACCGGGTTCATGGCCTGGGCACCGCTGCGGATCATGCCGACGTGGATCGACGAGCAGTACACGGCTATGTCCTGGGTGACGATCGCCGGCCTGGTGCTGATTCTCTACGTCTTCGCGAACCGCGCGGGGCGCGAAGATTTGGAGGCCGCAGAGGAGGCGGCCGGCGAGCCAGCGGAAAATGAAGACCTGCCGGCGCCGCGGGAGAAGCCTTCCGCCGGCCCCGCGTGGTGGCGCCCGCGCGGCGATCACGGCCATCACGGAAGGCACAAGAAGCGGCGGCGATGACACCGCCGGCGAGCGAGCGCTTCGGCCGATACGTGCTGCTCGCCCCCATCGCCGAGGGTGGCATGGGCGAGGTCTGGCGGGCGCGCTCCGAGGCGGGGCTGGGGCTCGGCAAGACGGTGGCTTTGAAGCGCATCGCACCGCGCCTGTGCACCGACGCGGAGTTCGTCGCCATGTTCATCGAAGAGGCGCGCATCTCGCTGGTGCTGGGCCACCCGAACATCGTCAACGTCTTCGACGCCGGCCGCGAGGGCGACCAGTTGTTCCTGGCCATGGAGCACGTCGATGGTCGCAACCTGCACGACGTGATCGGCCGCTGTCTGGTCGCCACCGGACATCCGCTGCCCGAGAGGCACGCGCTCTATGTGGCGGCGGAGGTGGCGCGCGGCCTCGAGCACGCCCACCGTCGCCGCGGCGCCGACGGGCGGCGGCTGGGCATCGTCCATCGGGACGTCTCTCCCGGAAACATCCTGTGCTCGTACGAGGGGGATGTGAAGCTCACGGACTTCGGGCTGGCGAAGGCCGCCGTGCGCGCCTATCAGTCGGTGTTCGGGACCATCAAAGGCAAAGCGGCCTATATGGCGCCTGAGCAAGCCGCCGCCGGGCCGGTCGATGGCCGGGTCGACGTCTTCGGCTTGGGCGCCGTGCTGTACGAGATGTTGGCGGGGAAGGGGCCCTACGCGCGCTTCGAGGCTGAGCGGGACGTCTTGGAAGCCGCGCGCCGGGGCGACGTGGCACCGTTGACGTCGCTGCGGCCCGATCTCGACGCGAGCCTGTGCGCCATCGTCGACCGCGCGCTGGCGCCCGCGCCGGGTGATCGGTGGCTGACCGCCATGGCGGTTCACGACGCCATCGCGCGGTATGCGGCCGCGCGCGGGATGGCGCTGTCGGCGGCCGACTGGGCGGAGTTCTTGACGCAGCTCTTCGACGTTCCCGCGACCACCGTTCCGCCTCACCCGTTCGTCCACGCACTGGGTATGGGCCTCGGGTTGGGGACGTCGACGGCACCGCCGCCGTCGCCTGGGGGTGGCCCTACCGCCCGCATGCAGTTGGGGGCAACTCCGGCGGTGCCCGCGGCGGTCTTCGCAGGTGGCGAGGTCGCGAAGATCCCCGAGGTCCCCAGCACAATTCTCGTCCCACCTCCATCGTCGCGCGCGCATCGGAGACGGCGGGCCGCGATCGGCGCGGTCGTCACCGCGGTGGCCGCGGCCTCCGCGTTGCTCGGGCTGATGGGAACGAATCGAGCGATCCAGCGCGGCCCTGTGGTGGTCCGGGCTCCCGCGACGACGGACCCGCTACCGGACGACGCGGAGCCCGGCAGCGCGTCTGGCAATCGCCCCGTGACCGTTCCGTCGGCGATCGAGGAGAGCACGCTTTCTCCCGAGATCGCGCTCGTTCCGCCTCGTCCGGCCCCTCCTCGCAAGCCGCCGTGGGCGCCGGCGGCGGAAGGGCTCCGCCCGACTCGAGGCGGCGCGATCTCCGCCGAAGGCCGCGACCCGGACGCGCGCCCGAAGGAGGTCGCCGTCGTCTCGTTCGGCTCGGACCCTTGGGCGGAGGTGAGCGTCGACGGCGTCCCGCTGTGTCGGGCCCCCCTGGGCTGCAAGGATCGAGAGCTGTCCCCCGGCCGCCGGCGCGTACGCTTCATTAATCCGGCGGCGGGACGATGCAAAGACATCACGGTCCATCTGGTGGCGGGCCTAAACCCCCCCCTGACCGTCGATCTGGAACCTTGCCGCTGATGATATACCGGTCGTCGCGCGATGCCGGTTCCTTCACCTTTCTCGTCCGGGTCCGTGGCGGCCCCCCCCACGCGCGTGCTGATCCAGAACGGCCGCCCGGTCGCCCGTCGGGTGGAGCGCTTCCGGTTGGCGGTGTCCGACGACGCCCCCACCGCCGCCGACCGCGGCAAGGTCATCGAGGGGGCGCTTCGTCCGGTGCGCATCGGATCTTTAGAGGGCAACGAACTGCGGCTGCAGGACCAGACGGTCTCGCGATACCACGTGGAGATCGAGGCCACCCCCGACGGCTACGCCTTACGCGATTTGGGATCCACCAACGGGACGACGGTCGATGGTCTGCGCGTGCGGGACGTTTATTTACCGGACCGTTGCCTGATCCGCGTGGGTGCCGTCGCGCTTCGCTTCGAGCTGTGCGGGACGGCGGACGAGATCGCGCTTTCGTCGGACGATCGATTCGCCGGCGCGCTCGGGCGCTCGCCCGCGATGCGCGAGCTGTTCGCGATCCTCGAGAAGGTCGCCGCGAAGGACCTGACCGTACTGATTGAGGGCGAATCGGGCACCGGCAAGGAGCTGATCGCCGAGGCGATCGCCGCCCAGTCGAAGCGCTCGGACGAGCCGTTCGTCGTGTTCGACTGCGCCGCGATCGCGTCGTCGCTGGTGGAGTCTGAGCTCTTTGGCCACGAAAAGGGCGCCTTCACCGGCGCGGTCGGCCGGCGCGTCGGCCGCTTCGAGGAAGCCCACGGCGGCACGTTGTTCCTCGACGAGATCGGCGAGCTTCCTCTTGATCTGCAACCGAAGCTGCTGCGCGCTCTGGAGCGGCGCGAGGTGCGTCGTGTGGGGGCGGCGGGCACGACGGCGGTGGACGTGCGGATCGTAGCCGCCACCAATCGCGATCTGAGCCGCGAGGTCAACCGCGGGACCTTCCGGGAAGACCTGTACTACAGGCTGGCGGTCGTGCGGCTGACCGTACCGCCGCTGCGCGAGCGCAAGGAAGACATCCCGTTGCTGGTCGAGCACTTCGTGCGTCGGGCGTTCGGAGAGGAGACCGGCCAGGCGGCCAAGGCCGACGAAACCCTACGCGTCATCACGCCTGAGGTGTGGCGGCGCCTCCACGATCATCCGTGGCCGGGCAATGTGCGTGAGCTGCGTAACTTCATCGATCGCTCCCTGGCCATCACCGACCAGATTCACGGGCCCGCGGGCGCCGAGCCCGTCTCTGCGGGGGCCGTCGCGGCGCCGCTCGAGGTCTCTGCGGACGGCATGCCGCCTCTGGACTTGACGCGTCCGTTCGTCGCTTGTCGCGACGAGCTGATGAGCGCCTTCGAACGCCAGTACCTGCGCGCGGCGCTCGACGAGGCGAAGGGCAACTTGTCGGCGGCCGCGCGGCGGGCGGGCCTCGACCGCATGTACTTCAAGCGGCTTTGCCGGCGCCATGGTCTGACCCACGACCACGACCGGGAATAGGGGGGCGGTCGGTCGACGCGGCGAGCGGGTTGCCCTACAGTTCCGCTACAGCTCGGAAAGAGGAGGGTCGCGAGCATGCGGTTGCGCTTCGAGCCTTCGTTGCAAAGTAGCTCAGTGTCTGTGGGGGGGGTGGTGGCGCTCCTCGGGCTGGCGTCCGCCGGGTGCTCGCCGCCGGAGGACGACATAGATTTGCGCGCCGACCCGGTGGTGGTCTGCGCGGCTGGCGCCACGTTGAACGGGATCGACGTGTCGGTCTATCAGGGCCAGATCGATTGGGCCGCCGTCCGCAGCTCGGGCCGGGTGTTCGCCATCGCTCGGGTGGGCAGCGGCAATCCCCTGGACGCGAACTTCGACGCCAACTGGGCAGGGATGAAGGCCGCCGGCATCGTGCGCGGCGCCTACTACTACTTCCGCCCCACCGCCAGCGTGACCGGGCAAGCCGACGCCATGATCGACGCGATGCGGACGCTCGAGCCGGGCGATCTGCCGCCCACGCTGGACGTGGAGGATACCGGCGGGCTGTCAGCCACAGAGTTGACCCGACGCATTCACGTCTGGATCGATCGCGTGCAAGCCGCCACGAAGCGGATTCCCATGATTTATACCGGTCTGTATTTTTGGAACGACAACGTCCGGTCGTCGGACTTCGGCCACCATCCGCTGTGGGTGCCGCAGTACGGCGTGACCTGCCCCAACACGCCTCGACCGTGGACCAACTGGCACATTCATCAGACTTCGAACACGGGCCGCGTCTCGGGCATTCAAGGCGACGTCGACCTCAACAAATTCAACGGCTCGATGGCGGATCTGCAGGCCTTCGTGGCCAGCACCATCATCGGAAGCGGCAGCGACGGCGTAGGGGACGGAGGCTCGTTCGGCGGGGACGGCGCGACGAGCGACGTCGACGGTGAAACCGACGCGACAGCCACGGAGGGTGGCGGCAGCGGCGACGACGACGGCGGGCGCGGCGGAATGGATGCGGCGGTGGCAGACGGAGGAGCACGGGATACGGTCGACGCGGCGCCCGTCTCGGGGGACGGGGCGGTCCGCGACAGCGCGTCCTCGGCGGAGGCGGGCGCCGGCGCGGCCGACGCGTCGTCCGAAGGGCCGGGTGGCGGCGGCTCGTCCGACGGCGGCTGCGACTGCGCGGCGGCGTCGGCGCGGGCGCCGCGGGCGCGCGCGGTTGCCCTCATCGCCTTTGCGGCGGCGCTTTCCGCCCTGCGCCGTCGTCCGCGCCGGGCCGACCGGCAGTAGACTCCGGGAGATGGTGCGCGCGCGCCACGCGCCGGCGATTCTGATCGCGCTCGCTGGAGCCAGCAACGCGTGCGGCTGCGCTGCGTACCGCCCGCTGCCGATCGCACCGGGCCCTCCGGCGGCAGCGGCCGCCGCGGCCGTCGCGGTCGTCGCGCTGACGGACGATCCCGCCACCAGAACCGAGGCCGCTGACGTGGCGCGAGAGCTGGCCGCGCCGCACGGGATGGCGCCCGTCTTGGTGGACCGCGTGGAGGCTCATCTCGCCGCGCTGGCGGCCGAGCGCCGGTCCGAGCCGTCGCTGGGACGGCGCGTGGAACAGGCAGCCGAGCTCCTGCGGGACGCCGAGCGCGCGCTGAACAAGCTGTCACCCGCCGCCGCCCGGCGCTCTCTGGATGAAGCCGCTGCGCTGCTGGGCCCGGCTCCCGCCGAGCCGCGGGCGTTCCTGGTTTGGTTGGGCGTCGAGACGGCGCGCTCCGTGGCCGACCTAGCCGACCATAAGACCACCGATGCGGCGGCGCGGTTCCGCGAAATCCTCAGGCTTCGTCCTGACCATCGCCTGGACCAAGCCCGGGTTCCGCCCGAAGCGCTAGAAGCGTTCGTGGCCGCCCAAAAAGAGGCCCCGCGGCCGGTGAACGTGCCCTTTCGATTTCTGACCCAACCCGCCGGAGGCCTGGTCTATGTGGACGGAACCGAGCACGGCGTTGCGCCGATCACCATCGAGCTGGCCGCCGGCGCGCACTTCGCGACCGCGCGCCGGCCGGGGCTGCGGGCCGCGCCGGTCATCGTCACGTCCGACGCGGGCGGGGCGGCGGTCGTGACGCTTCTTCCGCTCGCTCCTGCCAGCCGGCCGGAAGCGATAGAGGACGCACGGGCCGAGGTCCAGCCGGCAGCAGCTCGGCTGCGCCCCGGCGGCGAGGCGCCTCTCGATGGGATGGCCCTGGCCGCTCTGGCCGTGGCGCTCGATCGAAGCCGGATCGTCGCGATCACGGCGCCTGGGCGAGCGTTCGTGTTCGACACCACGCACGGCCTGGTGACCCCGCTGGAGCGCCTGGGCGGGCGTATCCGCGTAGCGACGGCGGCTCCGGCGCCGCCGCGGCCGCCTGCTTTCCGGACCTCCGGCGCGTCTGCGTCGAACGAAATCGACGGCTCGGACCGACCCTGGTACCGCACCAGGTGGGGGTGGGCCGCGGCCGTGGCGGGCGCCGCCGCAACTCTCTTGGCGCTGCGGCCGCTTGGGCGCACACTCCCCGCACCATGACGACGACCATGATGATCAACGCGATTCGTGGCGCGGTTTTCGCCGGTATCACCGCCGCCCTGGCCATCTCATCCTGCAAGGGGGACGCGACTGCGATTGCCGACGCAGATCCGAAGCCGGCTGACGGCAGCAACGACGTGTTCACCTGCGGCGAGGCGAACGACATCGGCGTGGGCGCTTTGTGTACCTACCAGGGCAGGGAGTGCCAGAGAAACTACCCGGGCACGCAGGGGCTGCTTTGCTCGTGCGACGTCGTCGGTCCTTCCAGTCCGTGCGCGTGCTCGAGGGTTTGCATGGACGTGCCGGAGGAATGCGGATCGGGCGCTCTGTGCTGCCCGGTCACATTCGGCAGCTTCTCCAACAGGATATGCGTCCCCATGGGCTGCCAGCAGAACGGCAGGTGCCCGGTCGTCGACGGGGGCAGCAGCGGCGGGGGATAAAAAGAAAAGCCGCACCGGATGGACCGGCGCGGCTTCGAGGTCGGAGGGCGCCGAAGCGCCCGGTCAGCACCAGTCTTTCTAGCGGCGGCCCTTCTTCGCCTTCCCCTTCGCCTTTCCCTTCGCTTTTCCTTTCTTGGGAGCGGGCTTCTTCTTCGCTGCCTTCTTCGCTGCCTTCTTTGCGGCCTTCTTGGGTTTGCGGGCTGCCGCGGCTTTCTTCCGCTTCTGCCCGCCGACGGCCCGCTTTGCGCGCGCGGCGTCGCCGTCTTTATCCACGAAGTAGATGTAGTTGCTGTCCATCGCAAACCCTCCGTCGGCCACCTTCTCCGGCCTGCCCTTCGGTACCCCCGGCTGCTTGCGCATCACTTTCCATACTCCGCCATCCTTGACGTAGTACATGTAGTCCTTCTCGCGATTGATTCCGAGTCTTGCGACTTTCTCAGCCATGTCCGCAGCCCTCCGTCGAAGAGTTGGAGTTGAGAGGAAAGACATCGGCATCGTAGCGGCGGCGCGCACCCTGTCAAGCTAATTTGGTGGGGTTTCCCGACGAGCGGCGCCGGTCCTCCGACGGAGATCGACGCGCCACGTAGATGTGCTCGTCGCATTCTCCGTCGAGGGGCCGCCCGTCGAAGCCGCCGTATTGCGCCACCAGGTCAAGCCCGGCGCGCGCCAGCAAGGATGCGACCTCGTCGGGGGCGAGCTGCCGGTGGCACACGCGCACCACGCGCTCGGGCCCGGCGGCGTGGCCCGCCGGGTCGATCGGCGCATAGTAGAGGCGGATATGGAGAGCGCGGCGGCGCGCGTCATAGCTGTGGTTGGTGGTGTACACCAGACGCTGGCGGGTCGTGGGATGGCGAAACGTCGTACGTGCCCATCGGCGGGCCGGATCCCGCGCCGTCCAAGTCGGATCCGGCGCCAGCACGTCGAACGCAAGCCAGCCGCCAGCGACCAAGCTGCGCCGGGCGGCCCGCAAGAAAGCCAGCAGGTCCGCGTTCGACACCAGATGCTGCACGCTGTGGAACGCGGCGATCGCGAATGCGAATCGCGGGCGAAAGGCAAAGGCGCGGAGATCGCCTCGCATCAGAAGCGCCTGCGCGCGCCGAGATCCTCGCAGCCGAGTCACGCGCGCGGCCGCCCGGCTCAGCATGGCGAGCGATCGATCCAGGCCGACGACCGTGTGACCATCGCGGAGCAGGGGAAGCATCAAGCGGCCGGTGCCGCAGGCCAGGTCCAAGATGGGGCCGCCGCGCTCATCGGCCAGCCGCCGGTAGAACGTGACGTCGGCGCGTCGGCGCCGGTACTCGAAGTCATAGAGTGCGGCGTCCTCGAAGTGCTCGCGTCCGCCCGCTTCCTCATCGCACTTTGGGCGATTACGATTCGTCTGCGCCACGCGTCCTCACCCTGCCATGAATGCCATCGTCCTGCTCTCCGGTGGTCTCGACTCCGCCACCGCGCTGGCGATGGCGGCGGCGGAGGGGCGGGCCTGCCACGCGCTCAGCTTCGACTATGGGCAGCGCCACGCGATCGAGTTGATCGCGGCGCGGCGGGTGGCGAAGGCCCTCGGCGCCTACTCCTACCGCGTGGTCGATCTCAATCTCCGCGGGATCGGTGGCTCGGCGCTGACCGGGAACATGCCCGTCCCCAAGGGGAGGACCGAGTCCGAGATCGCCGAGGGGGTCCCGGCGACGTACGTGCCCGCGCGCAACACGCTGTTTCTTGCCTACGCGCTCGCGCTGGCGGAGGTCACGGATACCGACGAGATCGTGATCGGCGTGAACGTCCTCGATTCGTCGGGTTATCCTGACTGCCGTCCGGAGTTTCTGGCGGCCATGCAGAAGGTCGCGGAGCTCGGCACCGCGGTGGGGAGCTTGGGCCGCGCGCCTGTGATTCGCGCGCCGCTGCTGTCGATGACGAAAGCCGAGATCATCCGCACGGGAATGGCGCTGGGCGTCGACTACAGCCTGACTCACTCTTGCTATGACCCGGCACCGTCCGGAGCGGCCTGCAGGGCGTGCGACGCGTGCCTGCTCCGCCGTCGCGGCTTCAAGGCCGCCGGCGTGCCGGATCCCACCTGGTACATCTGACCGCCGGCTTGATGAACACGCCGGCCAGCGGCGGCCGGTCAGTAGTCATCGCGAACGCTCCACGGGCCGCCGAACGTGCCGACGCCCATGAAGCGGGGCCGGTGGGCGCGCTCGGCCTCCGGTTCAGGCAGCGTCGGCAGCGGCGAAAAGCCCGCCCCCGGGCGCGCGGCGTGCAGCTCGGAATCGCCGCCCGCTCCGTTCGTCGTGGATCGATCGCCGCCGTAGCGGGCGCCACCGCGCCGGCGGCGTCCACGCCGGCCGTCGAAGTCGACGGGTTCGAGCTCTGGCGCCGAGTCGTCGAGGCCGTCGCCCCCGTCGAGCCCATCGCCCGTCGGGCGGCGTCCGTCCGCGGCGCCGGTCAGCGGCCGGCCGAGGAGGGCGGGAACCTCGACTTCGGCGTCCACTATGATTTCGCACAAGGCCAGCGCGTCCTCGAAAAAGTCCCGGCCCGCCAGGCGCGGTCGCGTGCGGCGGTGATTCGACGACGGCATCAAGTAGCGGATCGCCAGCAGAATCTGACGCGCGAGCTCTCCATCTCGGCGCGAGGCGCGCAGCCGATCGAGCAGCGGTCGGATGCTGCCGGCCACCAGCGCGCCTATGTCGCCCACGCCGGTGCTGTCGGGGTGAAGGGCGTCGCGCAAGGGTGGCAGCAACAACGTGGCCAGGATCAGCGCGTTGCTGGGCGGCGCGACGCGTTTAGCGGCCATTCGATCGAGCGCCCCCAGGCAGGTCCACAGCCGCGCGCGGCGACGGGCATCCGCTTCGTCCACCGGATCACCGACGAGCCCGCGCGCCAGCTCCGGCGCCATGATGACCAGCAGGTCGGTCTTGAGCAGCAGGTCCAAGGAAGACCGCGCGGCGCCCCCGCGCAACAGGCGATAGAACTCCTCGGACACCCGGGCCTGCGCGCACTTCGAGATCTCGTTGCGGTGCTCCATCATGCGCCGGTAGGTCTCGGGCTCGATGGTCAGATCGCAGCGCGCGGCGAACTTGACCGCGCGCAGGATGCGGACGGGATCCTCGCGAAAGCGGATGTCGGGATCGCCGATGGTGCGTACGACCCGCGCTTGCAGGTCGGCCATCCCATCCACGTAGTCAATCACCTTCCCGCTCTCCAGGTCGTAGAACAGGCCGTTGATGGTGAAGTCGCGGCGCCGCGCGTCCTCCTCCGCGCTGCCGAAAACGTTGTCGCGCCGGATGAGCAGGTCGCCGCTCTCCGACTCGGGGCCGCTGGTCTCGGTGTCGTCGTCTTCCAATTCGCGCGGGTTGGCGCGGAAGGTCGAGGTCTCGATGATCTTGGGGCCGAAGAAGATGTGGGCCAGCCGGAACCGCCGTCCGATGATGCGGCAGTTGCGAAACAGCCGCCTTATCTCCGGAGGGGTGGCGCTGGTGGCGACGTCGAAGTCCTTTGGCCGGCGTCCCAGGAGAAGGTCGCGGACGCATCCTCCGACGAGGTAAGCGGTGTGATCGTAGCTGCGTAGCCTCTGGACGACTTTCGCGGCGTCGGGATCGATCTGATCCGGCGCTATCTGCATTCCGGCGTACGGGTATCATGCGAGGGCGTGACCAGCAAGGCAACTTCACCGTCCCGGCGCGCCGTCATGGACGACATTGGGCGAGCCATTTCAGTGCCGCGTCGACCGGCGCGCATCGTCTCGCTGGTGCCCAGCCTCACCGATCTCTGCTTCGCGCTGGGGGCGGGTCAGCGGGTCGTCGGGATCACGGACTTCTGCGTGGAGCCGGCAGGCAAGCTCGACGGCATCACGCGCGTGGGGGGCGAGAAACGGCCGTCCATCGATGTCATCCGCGGCTTGGCTCCCGACCTGGTGCTGGCCAACAAAGAAGAGAACCGGCGGCAGGACGTGGACCGGCTGGCGGACTCGGGAATTCCGGTCCACGTGTCATACCCGCGCACGGTGGCGGAAGGCGCCAAGCTGTGCGTCGACGTCGCTGACCTGCTTTCTGCCGGATCGCGGGGCGTTGCGCTGGCCGCGCGCATCCGCAAGGCCTCCGCCGAGGCGCGCCGGGCCGGAATTCGCGAGGCGGACGGCGTTCCCGCGGTGGTGCTCATCTGGAAGGATCCCATGATGACCATCTCGGGCGACACGTACGGACACGACGTGCTGGCGTGCCTGGGAGGCCGCAACTTGTACGCGCAGTCCATCCAGCGCTATCCGAAGGTGACCCTGTCGGCCATCGCGCGGCTCGCGCCGCGGCTGATCCTGTTGCCGGACGAGCCGTACGATTTCACCGCCGAGGACGCCGCCGAGGTGGGCCGGGCGGTGCCGGGGGCCGTCGTGGTGCGCTGCCCGGGCCGAGCCTTCTTCTGGCACGGCCCCCGCGCCGTCGAGATTTCGGCCCTGGCGCGGCTGGTGGCGGACGCGTTCACATCGACAGATCGAGGGGCGCGTCAGGGTCCGCGATGAGGGGGACGTTCTTCATCTTGTGCGCGCGGCTCGCCCTCGTGGCCTTGGGAGGGCGACTGATTTTCGTCGGGCGGCGGCGAATCTTGGTCGCGCCCGCCTTCGCGGACGCCGAAGCCGCAGGGTGAATCACGACCGGCGCTGGCTCGGCGGGCGCGTCGGGCCGAGGCGGCGCGGGGGGACGTGCGGGGATGGATGCGGCGGTGGCCGGCGGCGACGGGGCTGACCGCTCGTTCGAGGGAGTCCGAGAACCGAGCTTGACGCCCAGCCCCATCAGCACGAAGGCCGCGCCCCCCACCAGGACGGCGGCGGCGACCGACAACCTGCCGGAGCGGCGCGGCACGGCTACCGGTGGCTCGCCGGCGGAGGATGGGAGGTCTGCCGGAGTCACGCGGCCGGGTCGCGGGGGCAGGGCGATGGTGGGCGCCTGACTCAGCCTCGTCGAGCCGGCCTCGCGATCGACGAGCGCGGGGCCGCTGCCCGACGGCGCGGAGCCCTCGAAGCCGAGCCTGGTCTTGCCGGTCATCGAGCGGAGCATTCTATACTGGCGCTCCCTTCGACCGGCCATGCGCGTTTGTTTCGTCATCAACAACGTCAAGACGCAGCGGCCGACGTACACGACGCTGCACCTTGCGTACGCCGCCGCCCGCCGCGGTCACGATGTGGCGTTCGTGTCCGTCGACGCGCTGTCGCACGGTGACGACGGCCAGGTAGTCGGCGACGTCACTCGACCACGAACCGGCCGCTTGAAGGACGCCGCCGCGTACGCCCGGGCCGTGACCGCGGCCGATGCCCCGCACGAGGACGCACGTCTCAACGACTTCGACGTCGTCTTCCTGCGCAACAACCCCAGCGCGGGGGTCGCCAACGGCGGCGGCAGCGAAAGCGACAGCTTCAATCCCGCCATCGACTTCGGGCGGCGGCTCAAGCAGGCCGGCATCCTGGTGGTCAACGACCCCGATGGTCTGCTGCGGGCGGGGTCGAAGACGTACCTGGCCGGCTTTCCCGCGGAGATTCGCCCGAAGACGCTGATCACACGCCAGGTCGAGAGAGTCCGCGCGTTTCTGCGCGAGCTCGACGGGGCGGCCATCATCAAGCCCCTGGTGGGCTTCGGCGGCCAGAACGTTTTTTACGTGGGGCGTGGCCACGCGGCCAATCTGCAACAGATGATCTCGACGGTTCGACGCCAGGGCTACGTAATCGTGCAGGAATATCTGCCGGCGGTGGGAAAGGGCGACAAGCGCGTGCTGCTTTTGGGCGGCGTTCCCATTCGCGTGGGCGGTCACGTCGCCGCGTACAAGCGCATGCGCCCGAAGGATGACATCCGAAACAACATGCACGTCGGCGGATCGCGGCGGCGCGCGGACTTCACCGCCGCCGAGCAGCGCATCTGCGACCTGCTGCGCCCCAGGCTGGTGGCCGACGGCCTGTACTTCGTGGGGGTGGATTTGGTGGGAGACAAGATCCTGGAGATCAACGTCTTTGCGCCTGGTGGCATCCACAACATCAACGAGCTCTACGGCATCGAGGTGAGCGAGGTGGTCATCCGGGATCTGGAGCGCAAGGTCGAGCTGCGCGCAGCGTATCGGGAAACGCTGCCGCCGCACGTGATCATGCGCGCCTAGACGCCGAGGCGCTCGGTGAGCATGCGCGTTTTCCGTGGTGTGATGGCCGCTGCGCTGGCGCTGGCCCTGGCGCTGGCCCTGACGGGAGGGGCCGCCGCAACGTCGCCGCCGACGGGCGATCTGACCGGCGTCGTCACTGACGAGTCGGGGGGCCCGGCGGCCGGGGCGGACGTGATCGCGACGCGCTGGCCGACGGGCGATCGCGTGGCGGAAGCGTGCGACGCGCAGGGGCGGTTTCACCTGGCCGCGCTGGGTCCCGGGCTGCACCACTTGGTGGTGTACCGGCGGGCGGGGGCGGCGGTGTCCGCGCAGGTCATCGAAGTACGCGCCGGGGTTCGTCTTCACGTAGTGGTGCGCGGTGATCACGTCAGCGCTCCCGTCGAGCTTGCGCCGCTGGCGTCGGGCGGGTTGGCGCCGGTCAGCTTGTGGCCCGACGGCGTTCCGGTCCGCGTCCGCGATCTGTCCGGACTGATCGCCCTGCTGCCGGGGGGAGGCCGCATTTACGGCGGACCCGGCGGCGCCGCCCTGCTGGGCGCGGGACCCGGCGAGCTGCGTGTCACCTTGGATGGGTTCGAAATCGCCGACCCCATCAATGGATCGGCGCCGTTGGATCTTCCGCTCGCGCTGTTCGAGGACGGCGGCGGTGGGTCGGAGATCAGCGCCGCGGCAGGGCCGGCCACGGAAGCGGGTCTGGCGGGGGCGAATCTCCGGTTGGCGCCGCGAACCGGGACCCGGCCGCGACAAGCGCAGGCGACACTGCTCGGAGCCGCCGGCGCGCAGGGGCGCCTCGGCGCGACCCGCGGACAAGGCGGCTCGTCGGGTGATTGGCCGTCGCCGTCGGGATCTGCCGAGCTGTTCGGCGCGTCGACGCTGTGGGACGGGCGCGTGCGCGTGACCGTGGCAGCTGCGCCCGGGCGCGACAGCCGTGTCTTTCGCAGGGCACCCGCCGATTCCGCCGGGTCGACATCCCCCATCGAGGCGGAGGCGCGGGGGCATCAGGCATCGGTCCCCGTGTTAGCCCGGGCGGAGCTTCGTCACCAGGCATGGCGGTTCGACGCTCTCGGGTTGGCCGCTCTTTCGGTCGACGAACGCGCTGCCTTGCCGCGCATCGCGACGCTCGGGGACGGTGACAGCGCCGAACGGGCCCGCGGCGGCCTGTTCGCGCGCGCCGCCCTTTCGGGCGCCAACCTCACCTTCACGGCGCCGGTGGGCATATACGCCACCGCCAGCCGTCTGCTCAGCCGCACCAGCGGCCGTTCGGGCGTGGCGCGCGCCGAAGCGGCCCGCCGCCTCCAATTCGCGCCGGGTTTGGCGGGTCACTACGAGCTTCTCGGTCGTCACCAGGGGGGCATCGTCCTAGATCTGCGTCTGGCGCGCGGCGAGCGAGACGGTGTGGTGCCGGTCAGGTTCAAAGAGGGCGCCGCTTCGCGCGCGGACGCCCGAGTCCGATCCATGGCCCTCGGACTGCAGGATCGGTGGAGCCCGAGGCACTGGATCGACGTCGACCTCGGCGTACGCTTGGAAGGTTTCACGGCGACCGGCCGCACCGATCACCCCGCCGCCACAGGAGAGAACGACCTGACCGCCGGTCCCTTGGTCGCGCCGCGGCTGGCGCTGCGCATCGTGCATCCTGGCAGCGGAAGCGGGGCGGTGGCGGCGGCCGGGCGGTACGCTTGGCCGCTTCCGCTTGCCCCTCTGCTGGCGTCGCCCGGCATCCGCAGCCGGTCGCTGGCGGTTCCGCACGAGGACGTGATTCTGGCCGGTGTCGAGGGGCGCCTCCCCGGGTTGGCGTTGGCCGCCACCGCCCTGCAGCGCACCACGGGCGCGGCCATCGAGGATCTCATCGGCCGCGGAACCGGGGTTCCGGCCTTCGAAAACCCGGACGGCCTTCGCCGAACCTATCGCGCGCTGATCCTGCAGGCCGCCCTGCGCCACCGCCGCGTCGCCGTCGGAGCGGCGTACACCCTATCGGCGCTGGAGGGGAACTTCACCGGGTTCGCCGAGCCGGAGCTCGGCCTGTTGGCGCCCGCGACAACCGGCCAATTCGACTCCGTGGCCGCCGGCGTCAACCGTGATGGGCCGCTCCCGCTCGATCGCCGCCACGGACTGCGCGCGTTCGGGCGCGCGCGGTTCCGCGTGGGACGAAACGAGATCGATGCGGCGGTCGCCGCCCGGGCCGATTCGGGAACGCCCCTGTCCGCGCTGGGGGCGGACGTGCAGACCGGGCCTGGGCAAAGCTACGTCATCCGCCGGGGCAGCCTGGGCCGCACACCCTGGATCACGACGGCTGACGCGCGTGTGAGATTGCGGCGCGTCCTCGGGTCGACGCGGGTCGGCGTCGCCCTGGAGGTCTTCAATATCGGGAACGAACGCCCCGTGACCGCGCGCGACGAGATCTTCACGCCGGATGTGGTCTCTCCACGGCCGGGCGCGGCGGGCGCCAGCGCTCTGGAGGCGTCGTCCGGCGCCGGCGGCCTCCCCCCGGAGCGCAGCCCGACGTTCGGCCGGGCGATCGATTTCGCCGATCCACTGCTGGTGCGGCTCGGGTTGTCGATCGAGATGTGAGGCGCGGCTCACACCTGCAGATGCAGCGGCAGGTTCTTCTCCAGAGATTCGACGGCCGCGTCGGATACCAGCTGCCAGATGTGGCGGAGCTGGGCTTCTATGACTGTGCCCTCATCTTCGTCGTCGGATTCTTCTTCGTCTTCGTCCTCGTTGTCCTCGTCTTCGTCATCGCCCTCGGCGTCGACGTTCAGCTCGTCCTTCATTTCTTCCAGGACGTCTGTCAGGGCCTGAGCCGACGCGACCCGGAAGTCTCCGACAGTGATGCGCCCGTCGAACTCGACGGGGAGATAGATCTCGGCGCCCAAGTCGTGCGCATCCAGGCGATCCAGAAACTCGGTCATCGCGTGCTCGTTCAGCCGCGCGGCGATGGTGTGGGCGGCGCTCTCGTCGGACCGGGGCATGCGCGCGGCGCCGTTCTGTTCCAGCAGCGCCAAAAGCGTCTTGATCTCGTCCTCGTCCAGACGATGAGACAGCGGCGCAAGCTCGATCTCCGACATCCGATAACCGTGCCGTACGGTCGAGGCTCCGTCAATCTGCGCGGGCGATGTCTTCCGCTAGAGTCGGCCGGTGTCGTCCCCCCCGCTGACCCAGCAGTTCGCCGAGGCGCGCGCCGGCGCGGCGGCCGCGCTGGCCGCCGGCGTCGACGGGGTCACGCTGGGGCGCGACCTCTCGCTGACGGTCGAGAACATCGTCGTCGCCCTGGCCGATCCGGCGGTGGACGGCGCGCCCATCGCGGTGCTCGCCACCGGCGGCTTCGGCAGGCAAGAGCTGGCGCCGTACTCGGACCTCGACCTACTTTTCCTGTGCGCGGAATCGCCCGGCCACCGCGGCCGCGCCGCCGCCGACGCGGTCCTTTATCCCTTGTGGGACGCCCGGATCGACGCGGGCCACGCGGTTCGCTCCTTCGACGAGGCGTTGGCGCTGCCGGCGACGGATCTCGCCGCCGCCACGGCGCTGCTGGACGCGCGCTTCTTGGCGGGGGACGCCGCTCTCGCCGAACGATTCCGGGCGGCGTTCCGCGCGCGGGTGTCGGAGCTCGCCGCGGAAGAGTTCGTGCGGCGGCTGCGCGCCGAGCAGGAGGCGCGCCACGGCCGTTTCGGAGACACGATCTTTCTCCTCGAGCCGGATCTCAAGAACGGCCCGGGCGGCCTCCGCGACCTGTGTGTCGGGCGCTGGGCGGCCGCGGCCCGATTTGCAACCGCCGATCCCGCGCAGTTGGCCGCGCTGGGTGAGATGTCCGACCGGCAGGCGGCGGCGATCGAGGCGGCGCGTGAATGGCTGCTGCGCGTTCGGCTCGCGGCGCACCTGGCCGCCGGGCGCCGCCAGGATCAGCTTCGCTTTCCCATCCAGGAGGCCATCGCTCCCGCGCTTTATCCCGATGCGCGCGACGAGCCCGGCGCGATCCGTTCGGCGGTTGCGCCGACGGTAGAAGCGCTGATGCACCAGTTCCAGCGCCACGCCAAGACCGTGCGGGGTGAAACCCAGCGCCTGCTGGAACGGGCGAGCGGGAAGGCGGGCGAGCGGGCGGCATCCATCGCAGTGACGCTGTCGGGTGCGTGCGGCGCGGCGGAGGGGGCGTTCGTGCTGCGCAACGGAGCCCTCGACGTGGCGGACGCCGCCTTGTTCGACCGATCACCGCGCGAGATGGTGCGACTGTTCGCGGCGGCCATCGAGCTGGATGCTCCCCTGTCCGCGCGGGTGCGGGATCTCATCGCGGACCGCACCGGCGCCGACGGCCCTGGGATGGCCGCCCTGCGCGCGGACGCCGAGGCGGCCCGGTGTTTCTTGAGCATCCTGTGCGACGTTCGGGATCGGGCCACGCCGTCGCGCCTGGAGGAGATGCAGGATCTAGGGCTGCTGGCCGCGCTGATGCCGGAATGGGAGCCGACCACCGGCCGCGTGCAGCACGACATCTATCACGTGTACACGGTGGACCAGCACTCGCTGTACGCCGTCGCGCGCATGAAGGCGCTGGCGCGCGGCGATCTGACGGACGCACACCCGACCGTCACCGACGAGATGAAGAAAGTGACCCGGCCGGTGGCGTTGGCGCTCGGGACCCTGCTGCACGACGTGGGTAAGCCGCTCGGCAAGGGACACAGCGAGAAGGGCGCGGTCTTGACTG
>Ga0187894_10002211_pt1 | contig 23540 bp, 17 predicted proteins | sample GBC1701081metaG_FD_136650 | JGI IMG/M metagenome (GOLD analysis project Ga0187894, IMG submission 136650) | White microbial mat communities from a lava cave in the Kipuka Kanohina Cave System on the Island of Hawaii, USA - GBC170108-1 metaG ... | reverse complement strand
GGACGCCAAGAACGGAACCGTTCTGAAGCGATTGCCCGCACGCCATCTGTATGCGGGGACGATTATGAACTTGCCCTTTCCATTACCGGAATTGGGCCGCCCAGTACAATTGTCCTTCCCCATTTGAGGGGGGGGGGGTACGCTCAAACCGGACTGGAGGGGGTACAACATTAATGGACTCCACAGACCCTTTGACCCTTCGTGTTGAAAAGCGTTCTCACAATATGCGCGACTTTGATCTATTGATTTTCGATATGGACGGCGTGCTTGTGGACACGACGCCTTGCCATCGCCGGGCTTATGACGCGTTGTGGAGCCGGCTCGGCATCGCTGGCCCACCTTACGAGCAAATCGCCGGGCGGAAGACGGACGAGGTGGTCGCGGAGTTCGCGACGGGTCTGCAACCGGCCCCGGCGCAGCTCCGCGAGTGGGTCCTCTTCAAGCAAGCGCGGGCGCGGGAGTATCTCGCTACCGAGGAGATCATCTTCTCCGACATCGCGGATTGTCTTACGGCGCTGGCCGGCAGCCAAATTCGCCTGGCCCTCGCGACCGGGGCCTCGCGCGAGACTGTCGGGCTGATCTTCAGCCGGCTGGGCTTTGCGGATATTTTCTCGATCATCATGACGGGAGAGGATGTGATCAGGGGGAAGCCCGCGCCGGAGATCTACCTGAAGGCCATATGGCGGGCGGCGGCGAGTCCGCAGCGAACGCTGGTCGTGGAAGATAGTGACGCGGGATTGGCCGCGGCAATGGCCTCCGGGGCTTATGTGGCCTCGGTCAGGACCGGCGCGCGGGTGGAAGGCGCGAACTTCATCGGCGCCTTCCCGGATTTACGCGAGCTACTCTCCTACCTGGAGGCGCCACGCGCATGAGCCGGTTGATGATCATCCCGGCGGCTGGCCTGGGCTCGCGGCTGCAATCGGCCACGCCGAAGGCGCTCTTCCCGGTCAACGGGCGGCCGATGATTGATTACCTGTTCGACCTTTATTCGCCGGTCGTGGAGCGGTTCATCCTGGTGTTGCATCCATCGGGCGAGGATGCTGTGCGTCGCCACTGCGCGGGCTTCGATCTGCGGATCGAGTACGAACTGCAACCATCGCCCACCGGCATGCTCGATGCGATCCTCGTTCCGCGCGCGCGCGTGCGCCGGCGGGAGCCGTCTCAAGTCTGGATCACGTGGTGCGATCAAATCGCCGTCAGCCCGGAGACGGTGGCGGAGCTTCGAGAGACGGCGGATCGAGAGGACGAGTCCGTGGTAATCATGCCGACGGTTGTCAGGAACGATCCTTACATTCATCTCGCCCGGAATGACCGTGGCGAGATCGTTAAGATTCTGCATCGGCGCGAAGGTGACCATTTGCCCGAACGTGGAGAGAGCGACATGGGACTCTTCTGCCTTTCGCGGCAAGCCTACATGGAACTGCTGCCGGACTTCGCTCGCGAGGAGGGCCAGAGCAATGTGACACGGGAGAGGAATTTCCTGCCATTCATTTCCTGGCTCGCGGGGCGCGCCGCAGTGCGCTCCTTTCCTGTCCACAACGAGATTGAGTCGGTTGGCGTCAACACGGCGGATGACCTGTCGCGCATCGAACGTTACTTGCGCAATGAAGGCAAATAAACTCTCAGTGATCATTCCCGCTTATAACGAAGAGCGGTTTATCGGGAAGCTGTTGGAGAAGGTGCTGGCGGTGGACCTCTCGCGGTTCAACCTGACCAAGGAGATCATCGTCGTCAACGATTGCTCGACCGACCGCACGGCCGAGGTCGCCGGCGCCTACAGCGAAATCATCCTGAAGAACCTGCCCCGCAATGGCGGTAAGGGCGCCGCGGTCAAAGCGGGCCTCGCCCTGGCCACGGGCGATTATCTGATCATTCAAGACGCGGACCTGGAATACGACCCAAACGATTACGTCCCGATGCTGGAAGCGTTCGACCGGCAAGGGCCAGACAGAGTGGACGCCGTTTATGGCAGCCGCTACCTGAAGCGCCCAGGACGCGGCAAGCTGATCAATTTGCTCACGGGCAAGCACGCGAATCAATCCTGGCTGGCCTACCTGGGAGGCCAGAGTCTGAGCTTCGTCGCGCTCATCTTCACCGGGCGCTATTTGACTGACACGGTGACGGCGCTCAAAATGTTCCGGCGGGAGGTGATTCAGCCCCTGGAGCTGCACACCAACGGTTTCGAACTGGACCACGAAATCTCCGCCAAGGTTCTGGCGCGAGGCTACCGCATCTACGAAGCTCCAATCAGTTATTTCCCGCGCAGCAAGGAAGAAGGCAAGAAAATCGGCCCCAAGGATTGGTTTGCAGCCTTAAAAACGTTCTATCGCTACCGCCACGGCTGACAATTCTCAATGATGCAATCGCTCCGAGATTTTTCTTCATATCTGGCTGGCGCCTGTCCGGGCAAGCCGGGAACCACGGCGGCAGCGCGCCCCGGCGTCTTCTGGTTGGCGATGCTGTCGGCCGCCGCAGTCTGGCTTACACCGATCCTCTGGCTGCACGCGCACAACTCACGTCTACTGCCTTCCTGGCATGGTTTCCTACACGCGGCGATCGCCACGCGCTTTCCCATAGGCGGGGTCCCGCCGGAGAATCCCTTCTTCGCCGGAGAGCGGCTGCCTTATTACTGGTTTTATCAATGGCTGGCCGCGATGACCGCGCGGCTGATCGGGGCCGATCCGCTGCGCGCATTTCAATTGATCACGCTCGCCAGCCTCGTCGCGCTGATTGTATTCGCGGGGTTGATCGGACGATCTCGTTTCCGCACGATAAGCGCCGGTCTATTGATTGGCTATCTGGCGTTGGCCGGGCTCAATCCGCTCGGTCCCGCGATTGCCGCGGCCAAACACTTCACCGCCGCCCAGCCGCTCGCGAGCGCGCCGGCCGGCCCGGTCGAAACCGTCTTCGTCAGCAACCAGACGGCTGATGATCTGATGACGACGTCGCTCTTGCCGGCGCTCTATGTCTCCAGCGATTGGCGTCATGGTCAAAACCTCGTCTGGTTCCTCGACATCTCTTCGCGCGCCCCAGCGCTTTCATTGATTATGGTTCTATTATTCCTGCTACTCAATTGGCGTCCAACCTTCGCCAGGGTGATCGTCGTCGCCCTGGTCGCCGCGCTTATGACCGCGCTCAACCCGCTCGTCGGACTCGCCGTTTCGGGCAGCCTCTCCGCGGGTTTTCTCGCGCTCACGCTCCTGGAGCGGCACGGTACGGGGAGCGGTAGCGACCGGGATTTGGCGAGCGCGTCCATGCCTGAAGACCCGGTCGCTACCGCTACCGCTCCCGGTACCGTACCGGAAGAGCGACCGCTCGCGAGCGCAATCTGTCTATGCTTGGCGCTACTAATCGGGCCGGCGCTGGCGGCGCCGACTTATTATCACTTGTTCGCCAACGAAGGGACGGCCGGCCTGACCTCGGCGCACTATGCCGGGGTGAAGTCCGCCGCGCTCGCCGCCAATTTTCTGATCCTGGCTCCGCTGGCCGTCTTCGGCCTCTGGCGGGCCTCACCACAGGTGGCCTTGCGGCTTGGGGCCGTGACGGCGGCGGGGTTGCTCCTGTTACTTGCGGTTCCGGTGATCCATCTTGAACAAGGCAACGAGCACAACCTGGTCAATGCCGCACAATGCCTGCTCGCCGCGCCCGCGGTCGCCTGGCTTCCCACGCTCTCGCCGAGCGGCAAGTGGAGCCGGGTCTTGCCCGCGATATTGTTTGCCGTCTTTCTGCCAACGACCGTCTGCGCGCTTCTCTCTTTCGCGGGCAGACCCGGGCTGCCACTGGATTTTCGCGGTCAAGCCATCCACCGGGCGCCGGAGCAAGATCCGCTCAATCAGTTTTATCTCTGGGCTCGGAGTCAGACGCCCGCCGACGCCGTCTTCATCAGCGATCCGCGCCAGCCGGTCAAGATGTCGGGCAACGTCGCGGAGTTTCCCGCTTTCACCGCGCGCGCTCTCTTCACCGATCACGCCACTTATCTGACGAAGCCGCACAAGGACGCGGCGCTCAGGGCCGAGATCGGCGCCGCTATTGCCTCCGGGCAGCCGCTGACGCCGTCACAGATCAGTTACATCCACAGACTGCGGCGGACGCTCTATGTGGTCACCTATCGGGCCGACGATCAGGCGCAGCTCGCGCGGCTGACGAATCAACATGGCGCGCCCGTCTTCCATCAAGGATTCGTCGCCGCTTTTAAATTCGCCCTGCCGGCTGTGACCGCCCCCGAGTTGACGCTCAGCTTCTCCGGCTTTATCGGCGGATCGCAGTTCGACAGCGTGCGCGACATCGCGGTAGACAGCCAGGGCAATATCTATCTCACCGGAGGCGCGAGTTCGCCTGACTTCCCGGTCACCCCCGGCGCTTATCAGACCACGCATAACCCCGGAACGCCTGAAGCGCCTGGCATCTCCCTCTTCGACGTTTTCGTTGTCAAACTCGACTCGACGGGCAAGGTCCTCTGGTCCACCTTTCTCGGCGGCCCGAACTACGACCGGGCCTACGCTGTCGAGGTTGACCGCGAAGGCTACGTCTATGTGGCGGGCCGCGCCGGGCGCGGTTTTCCCGTTACGTCCGGAGCCTTTCAGACTTCTTTTATGGGCGGGCAGGAGGCGGCTTTCTATGGGCCGCAAGACGGCTTCATCGCCAAGCTTTCGCCGGACGGGGCGAGGTTGGTGTGGGCGAGCTATTTTGGAACCGGCGACCCATCCATCATCCGCGATCTGGCCGTGAACCAGCAGGGCGAGGTCTATCTCGCCTCCGGCCATACTTCGGGCGCTTACCCGGTGTCCATCGAGGGCGTGTTTAATAATGCGGTGGCGGGGGATAAAGATGCGGTCGTCGCCAAGATCAAGGGGGATGGCTCAGCGGTCCTTTGGGCCAGCTACCTCGGCGGCTCGAGCTGGGAGAGCAACGAGAACTCTATCCGCCTCGACGCCGCAGGCAACCCGTACGTTCTGCTGACGACTGAATCAACCGATATCCCGACCACGGCGGACGCCTATGACAGGACGTATGGCGGCGATCAGGATTTCTATGTGGCCAGGCTGACGCCGGACAAGGGCAATCTGGTTTGGGGAGCTTATCTGGGCGGCCCACAGAACGAATCCACCGAGACGCACGAGTTCGCAGTAGACGCCGCGGGGAATGTTTATGTCGCCGGGCCAACCAAATCGCCGGGTTTCCCAACCACCGATGGCGCTTTCCAGAGAACTTTCAGCGGCGGCGACAATGAGATCATTGTCGCGAAACTCTCCGCCGACGGAAGACAACTGCTGGCGAGCACGTTTATCGGCGGCGCCGGCAACGACCGGCCCGAAGGGATGGCGGTTGACGATGCGGGCAACGTCTACTTCACGGGCACGACCACCTCAAGCAATTTTCCGGTGACGCCCGACGCTTTCCAATTGGCGTTGCACGGGACGCGCGACGCGGTGGTCGTTGAGTTAGCGGCCGATTTCAGCCATCTGCGCTACGCCAGTTACCTGGGCGGCAGTGGCTTCGAGTACGGCCGCGCCGCCAGAGTGGACAAGCAAGGCAATTTCTATCTGGGCGGCGAGACCGATTCCAATGATTGGCCCGTCCGGAATGCGACGCTCCGTCCGCCTTTACCGGCGCGGCCAACCGGAGAAGTTCGTTCCATTGACCAGCCTGACCGCGACGCGCGGCAAACGACCCAGAACGGCAATGTGCAGACGATGTTCGCCAAGTTCATCCCTCGGGCGCGGCGCCAAGACCGTACCGTAGATCCCGCGGCGCTTCCGCGCCCGGCCTCGCGAACAAAATAGACCGGACTTACTTGCGAGTTTCTATAGATATATGGAGAATGCGAGCAGCGGCGCTCGCACAGTTGCCCCTGATGCCCCACTAATTCCGCACGCCGCGCTCTCTTCTCAGATAGCAAGCTTCACTGGAACTCCTTATACACAACTACGGTTCGAGATCTGCACACACAGATGGTTGAGTGATCTCACCCGACGGCAGGAGTTCTTTGATAACCCGAAGTCCGGCGCCGGCTACGACTCACGCGTGCCGCGCTCGTGGGAGGACAATTGAAAGAACTACAGATCGCGCTAACGAGTTTGTTATTAGCTGTCTTAATCGCGCCGAGCGTTTGTAGCCAGGCCCTTCAGCAGGAATCAAAACCGACAGGCGTCGAAGACACCGTCCCAATGGGCGACTACCGCTTCCATTACATTGATCAGGGGACAGGCGCCCCGACGGTAGTAATGGACGCCGGCCTGTGCCAACCGATGAATACCTGGGGCGATGTTGCCGCCGGAGTCGCGGCCTTCACGCGCGTCTTCATCTATGACCGGGCGGGACTGGGCGGTAGTTCCAGGATATTGCCACAAGGCGTTGATCAATCGGCGCGCCCGCCGGGTCCGCGCACAAGCCGGCAGATTGTGAAAGATCTGCGCGATCTGTTGCGCAAGGCTGGCGCGTCTGCTCCATACGTGCTGGTCGGGCATTCGTTCGGCGGACTCAACGTCAGGCTCTACGCCAGCGAGCACCCGGATGAAGTGGTTGGCATCGTGCTGATTGACAGCTCAAACGAGGAAGAGTACTCCCGCTACGCGTCACTCATGGCGCCGGAACGGAAGGCAAAATACGCGCGGGTCAATCGCGGCTCCAATTGCGAATTTGTGAATTTGGAGTTCAGCGCGGCCCATCTCCGCGAAGCTGCCCCGCTGCCGCCCGTTCCCCTGACCGTAATCACGCCCATGCCAAAGGCCGCGAATCCGGAAGCATTGCAAGCCCACCTTGAGCTGCAAGCAGACCTTGCTCGCCGCTCGGCGAAAAGCGTTCATCTCTTCGCCGAGCGAAGCGGGCATTTCATCCAGCGCGACCGCCCTGACGTTGTGGTAAAGGCTATCCGCGATGTGGTGGATCGAGCGCGGGTCCCATTCATTCCGTATCCGACCGAGGATGATCTTAAACACGGCAGGATTTTGCGTCTCTCCGTTCCGAGCGAAGCGGCGATTTCGGGAGCGGCGCTGGCGCTTTCAGGGTTGGTCGGATGGCAGTGGCGAAAGCGAAAGCGAAAGGCCGAAGCGGAATTGAACAGAGCGCAAAGACGACAGGTGTTGAGGAAAGCGAAGACGGGGAGTGGGGAGTAGGGAATGGGGAGTGGGGAGTGGGGAATGAGGAATGGGGACAAGGAAGTTGTTTCCCCTATTCCCCACTCCCCGCTCCCCATTCCCCATTCCCCACGGAGATGATTTGAATGAGGATCGGCGTGGACGCCACCTGCTGGCAGAACAATCGCGGTTATGGGCGCCACGCCCGCGCTTTGCTCGGCGCTCTCGTGCGCCTCGATGCCGGGAACCACTACACTTTTTTTCTCGACGCGAATGAGGGATTGGAGACGCTGCCGCCAGGAATTGAAGCGCGGCTCGCGCCCGCCGCCTCTCCAGCCGCCGTCGCGGCCTCGGCCAATGGCCATCGCTCGCTCGGCGATATGTGGCGAATGAGCCGCGCATTGTCCGATCCAAACCTGGACTTGTTGCTGTTTCCCACGATCTACAGCTACGTGCCCGTCTTCAGCCGCGCCAGGAAGATCGTCATGATTCACGATGTGATCGCCGAAACTTATCCGCGACTGACGCTTCCTCACCCGATGGCGCGGCTTTTCTGGCGGGCGAAGGTGGCGATGGGGCGGCGGCAGGCTGACGCCATCGTCACCGTCTCGGAATACTCGCGGCAGGGAATTGCGCGGCGGTTCAAGCTCAGGCCCGAACGCCTCTTTGTCGTCGGCGAAGCGAGCGACCCGATCTTCCGCCGCTTGCCTGGCGCGCGTCCCACGCCACATCTCGAAGCCCTCGGCGTCAGCCTCAATCATCGTTTGATCGTTTATGTCGGCGGCTTCAGCCCGCACAAAAACCTCGAATCGCTGGTCGCCGCGTTCGCCGGGCTCGCGGCGCGCCCCGATCTTTCAGACACCCGATTGGCCGACATCCGGTTGGTTATGGTCGGCGAGTATGAGAGAGAGGTCTTCCACAGTTATTTCGGCGTCATCAAACAACAGGTCGCGGAGCTTGGGATCGCCGACCGCGTGATCTTCACCGGCTATCTTCCGGATGAAGAGTTGGTCGTCCTGCTCAACTGCGCGACCGCGCTTGCGCTTCCTTCGCTGATCGAAGGCTTCGGGCTGCCGGCTGTCGAAGCCGCAGCCTGCGGTTGCCCGGTGATCGCCACTACGGCCAGCCCTTTGCCCGAATTGTTGGGCGACGGCGGCCTATACATTGATCCGCACAATCCAGCCGAATTGGAAGAAGCGCTGGATCGAGTTCTGGAGTCGGAGAGTCTTCGTCTCGGTATGCGCGAGGCCGGGCTGGCCGCCGCTGGCCGGTTGACCTGGGATGCGGCGGCGCGACAGATGATGGCCTTGATAGAAAATATGAAATAAGCAGTCAGATGGAAAATGAAACCCGAGACAGTGAATCGCCCGCTCAACTTTTTACACCTGACGACCTTCTATCCGCCTTACAGCTTCGGCGGCGACGCGATGTATCTCTATCGCCTGTGCCATGCGCTGGGCGACGCCGGGCATCAGGTTGATGTCACCCACTGCGTTGACTCCTACCACCTGCTGCATCCGGCTGAGCCTGAGATCCAATTCACGCCTCATCCGAACGTGAAGACTCACGGTCTGCGCAGCGGTTACAAATGGCTCTCGCCGTTGCTGACTCAACAGACCGGACGGCCATGGCTGAAAGAGAAGCGCATCCGCGAATTGCTCGACAGCAAGCCGTATGACGTGATCCATTTTCACAACATCTCCCTGCTCGGCCCACGGATTTTGACGATGGAGCCGGCGCAAGGGCAGGCCATCAAACTCTACACGACGCATGAACATTGGCTGATCTGTCCCACGCACGTGCTCTGGAAGTTCAACCGCCGGCCTTGTGAAAAGCCGGAGTGTTTGCGTTGCACGCTGGCGGCAAAGCGCCCGCCACAACTCTGGCGCTATACGGATATGCTGGCGCGCGCAAGCGCGCGCATTGATCAATTCGTTTCGCCAAGCCGCTTCACCGCGGGCATGCACGCCGAACGCGGCTTCCCCCAACCAGTCGGACATCTGCCGTATTTCACCGACCGCGCCGACCGCGACTGGCAAGACCCCGGCCCGCGCCCGCAGGAGCGGCCATATTTTCTCTTCGTCGGACGGTTGGAAGCGATCAAAGGGCTGCAAACCTTGATCGAAGCGTGGGAGCAAATCGCCGATTACGATCTTCTGGTGGCCGGCGCCGGAAATTACGAAGAGCTATTGCGCGCCCGGGCCGCAACCAATCCGCGCATCAAGTTTTTAGGCGCGCTGCCGCAACGCGAATTGGGAGCGCTCTATGCGCACGCGCTGGCTTGTCTTGTTCCCTCTCTCACCTACGAGACCTTCGGCATCATCATCATCGAAGCCTTCGCTCGCAAGACGCCGGTCATCGCGCGCGATCTGGGCGCGCTACCCGAAGTCATTCAGGATAGCGGCGGTGGGTTCGTTTACCGAACCGACGAAGAATTGGTCTCAGCCATCCGCCGCCTTGCGACCTCGCAATCGCTGCGAGCGGAGCTGGGCGAACTGGGCTATCAGGCGTTTGTGAGATGGTGGTCGAAGGAAGCCCACCTGAAACTCTACTTCGATCTTCTGCGCCAGACCGCGCTCGATAAAATTGGCTACGTGCCCTGGGAAGCGGCGGATTAACGGAACTTGCCAGGCTGTTCAGAGAACTGCGTCAGGTCTGGTAACCGTTCACTGGTAACCGGATGAAACTGCAACTTCCGGATGACTTGTTTCGTCATAGTAGTGATGCCTGAAACATTCGAAATCCACTATCCTGAAGGAAGCCAAAAAATGTCTGGCAAACGCGTAAGAAACCTGGGTAGGTTCAAAACTCTTTTTATTCTCGCTCTCTTCTCGGTCTGGGGGCAAGAAGGGTTTTCTCCGGCGCAGGAAGGCTCCTTCTCAAGGACGCTTTACCCGGTTCTGGAGAAAGCCGCTTGCCGGTCGTGTCATAATCCGGACGGCGTGGCTTCGGTTACGCGTTTACACTTCCCCGAACCTGACGCGAGTCCCGGTCAGATTGAGGCGTTCGGCAGATCGCTCGCCGCGCTGATTGACCGCAATAAGCTGGAAGAATCGCTGCTTCTCAAAAAGCCCACCAATCGCATCCCACACGCGGGCGGCGAACGGATCAAGCCCGGCGGTGAAGAGGAAGGGATTTTGAAGACCTGGATCCAGCGCCTGGCCAAGTTGTCGGGCGATGAGTTCGCCAGCGCGCTGAAGTCCTCTGAGGAGAAAGCCGCAACCGCTGGTCAGGCGCGGCCTACGTTGTCGCTGCGGCGTTTGACGCACAGCCAATACAACAACACTGTCCGCGATCTGCTCGGCGACCAGAGCGCTCCCGCGAACCAGTTCCCGCCTGAAGACTTCGTCAACGGTTTCAAGAACCAGTACCAGGCGCAGAACCTCTCGCCGTTGCTCGTCGAAGCTTACAGCGCCGCGGCGGAACGGCTGGCGCGCAACGCGTTTCTGGGAGGCGACCGTCGCGGACTGATCCCTTGCAAGCCGTCGCCCGCATGCCGCTCGCAGTTCGTGCGTGAATTCGGATTGAAAGCTTTTCGACGTCCTCTGGAGATTGGTGAGCGGAAACGATACGAGGAGCTTTTCCGGCGCGAGGCCGATTTCTTCAAAGGAGCGCAGATCGCGGTCGAGGCCATGCTCCAATCGCCGCACTTTTTGTTCCGCCTCGATGAAACTTCCGATCCGAAGCTGAAACCCTACGTTACGGCCGGCCGGCTCTCTTACGCTCTTTGGGACAGCGCGCCGGATGCGGCGCTGTTCGAGAGCGCCGCGCGTGGCGCTCTCTCGGCGCCACAAGGCGTTGAGGCAACGACCCGGCGGATGCTCAACGACTCTCGCGCCCGCCAGACGCTGGATGAATTTGTTTCCCAATGGATGCGATTCGATCGCCTTCTGACCGCCGGCAAAGATCGCCGCCGCCATCCCAATTTCACCCGCGAGGCCGCCGTCGCCATGACCGAGGAGACCCGCGGTTTCATCGCTGACCTGGTCTGGAACGACCGCAACTTCATGGACGTCTTCACCGCCGATTACAGCTTCATCAATGCGGATCTGGCGGCGATCTACGACGTGCCTGCTCCGGCGAAGGAGTTCGACCGCGTCAAGTTCCCCGCGGAGTCAGAACGCGCCGGCCTGCTTGGACAGAGCCTCTTCCTGGCCCTGACCGCAAAACCCGACGATACGTCTCCTACCGCGCGGGGACTCTTCATCCGCGAGCAGTTTCTCTGCCAGCACGTTTCCGAGCCGCCGCCGGGAGTGAACACCAACCTGCCGGAGATAATCGAAGCGAAACCGCAGACGAACCGCGAGCGGATGCGCGAACACGTCGCCAATCCGAGCTGCTCGACCTGTCACAACCTGATCGACCCCATCGGCTTCGGGTTCGAGAAGTTCGACGCTATCGGAGCGCGGCGGGAGAAATTCAAGCTGCTGTTTTTCGCCGACGACGACGATGGCGACCGCCGCGCGAAATCCAGGATGGTCGAGCTTGAGATGGATACCGCCGGCTATGTCGCCGGCATTCCGGACTCGAAATTCTCCTCACCTCGCGAGCTGGGCGCTGTGCTGGCCCGTTCGCCCCAGTGCCAGGAGTGTCTGGTCAAGCAGTACTTCCGCTACACGACCGGGCGGATGGAGACCCGGGCCGACCAGCCGCTGATCCGGCAGGTATCAGAAGATTTCAGAAAGTCGCAATTCCGTTTCAAAGAGCTTATTATTTCGCTCGTCCGTTCGAGAGAGTTTTCAAACCAATGAAAAAAAGCATGGAGTTCAGCCTTCAGGCTGCGCGTTTCGACACACGGCGATTGTCGGAAGCCCGGAAGCCTAAAGATCGAACTCCATGCCGTTATCACGAGGGGGCCGCCCATGTCTCACATCATTACCAAGCGTATTCGGTTATCTCGCCGCGCCTTTTTGAAGGGATCCACGATTGCGGGCGCGCAAGCCTTCATAGGTCTGCCACCGCTCGTCTCAATGTTCAACGCGCGCGGCACAGATTACAACGAAGGTCCCATCGAAAGCCGCTTCGTCCTCTGGTTCAACGGCAACGGCATTCCGGAGCGGTATTGGATTCCCGCTGAAACCGGGGCGGACTATCGGATGACGCCGTGCCTGGCGCCGCTGGCGCCCTTCCGTCGCGATATTCACGTCATCAGCGGCTTGGACAATGCCGCCGCCGCCCTCCCGGGCCCGGGCAACGGCCACCACAAATCCATGAGCGCGCTCATGAGTTGCACATCTTTCACCGGACGCGGCGCGGCCGGTCCCTCCATAGATCAGGCCATCGCCGCGAAGATCGGCGGAGAGCCGCGCTTCAGGTCGTTGCAGATCGGCGTCTCGCAGGAATCTTTCGGCGAAAGCATCCAGCGCAACATGAGCTGGGCCGGTTACGAGCGCGCCCTGCCGCCGGAGATGATCCCGCACAAATTCTTCGACCGGCTCTTCGGCCAACGCGAAGAAGGCTGGGTCAACCGCAAGCGCAGCATCCTGGACGCGGTTCGTGAAGACGCCGCCGCATTGAAGAAACAGTTACCCAAAGACGATCAGACCCGCGTGGAAGAGCATCTGGCGGGCATCCGCGACATTGAGCGAGCAATCGCCGGGCTGCCGCCCGAGTACCGGCGAGTTGAGCCGCCCGACTTCGACGGAGACATGAAGGATTGGCCGCGCATCGCCAAGCTCCAGAGCGACCTGCTGGTCCAGGCCTTCGCGAGCGGGCAGACACGCGTCGCCTCCTACATGCTCACGAAGTGCCAGGGTTTGACCCGCTTCCCGTGGCTCGGCTACACCGCGGCCCGTCACCACGATTACACCCATTCGGACGGCAAAGCCCCAGGCGCCGACGGCGTGGACGGGCAGCGGATACTACGAGACATTTGCCGCTGGCACGTCGAAGAGTTCGCCTACCTGCTGGCCAAACTGAAATCCATCCCGGAAGGGGAAGGCACGCTGCTTGACCACTGCTGCCTGGTCTACGCGCACGAGCATGCCGAGGCCAATCCGCACAAGAACCACGGTCTGGGGTTGATCGTAGCTGGCCACGCGGGCCGATTGGCTACAGGGCTGCATTCAAAAATGGCGGGCACTTTCGGCGATCTTTACTTGACGCTGGCCGATGATGTGATGAATGCCGGCATCGGCAAGTTCCCGACCGCGACGAAGAAGCTGGGCGCGTTGTTGGCGTAAGGTATTAGTTGTTCAGCCATTTCCGGATCCGTTCGACGGTGTGATCGCCGCAACGGCCAAAGTTATGGACTTGCCTCTCATTACGAAGGATTGGGAGATCGGCGAGTCGCGGCTGGTCGAGGTTTACTGGTAGGCATTACTCTTGAAGTAGCCTGAAGGCGGAGGCGCTTTATGTCAGAAAGTACCGGAGAGCGATGTGGGCATTGCGGAGCGCCACTCTTGCCGCGCAGGCGCTTCTGTGTCGCTTGCCTTGCGCAGATTCCCGGCGTCTCGCGCCCGCCGGAAGACTACTTGGCTCAGATCATGCGCCAGATCCCGTCAACTCACCGACCGGACAAGACGCTGGTCTTCGTCCCGGAGCTTCGCGAAGCGCGGCTCAAACGCGAGCGCCGCAACCGGCGAGCGTTCATCGCTGCAATGATAAGCTGCGCCATCCTGGCCATCGTGGGCTTCACGATCTGGCGCGCCCATGAGCGCAAACAAGCGCAGGCGCAATCACAACGGCGCGAGTTGATGGCGCGGCGCGAACTTGATCTGTACGCCAAATCCCTCGAAATCTTCCACGCCGATTTCGGACGCTACCCCACCACAAAAGAAGGCCTCGGCGTGCTCGTCAGACAACCCTCTACACTCGCCGGTTGGCGCGGCCCCTATATCGAGGGCGATTATTCGGTGGATCCCTGGGGCAACGAGTATGTCTACCAAGCCTTCAATGACGGGACCGGCTATATCCTTTCCACCTATGGGCCGGAGGGAGAAGCGGCTGGACACGTTTTTCTGCAAGTCCATTCGGGAATATCCGGGGCAGGCGTGGCTCCCAAACCCTGACGCTGCGCCACCCGTAAGATCAAGGGCGGGGATGAGGTTTAATTAGCGGCGCCGTTGTATGTTCACTAACGCTTAAGGGGGGCGCCGCTTCGGGAGCGGCTCCGGTCTCAGGAAGTCTTCGCGTCTCGTCAGCGCCGCCTGCCTCTGGCGCAGTCATCGCCGCGGCCAATCTGTCTATCCCGCGCCGCGTCATTCTCGACTGAATCAGCTTGCTAAACCCTGCTCCCAACTCAATCGCTCCCCAGACGGCAAGCCATCCGCAGAGGACTAGCCAGATGATTATCCAGTCTTCCTTGTTACTGAACAAAGCCAGGGCGGCGCCCAGCAAGACCGACATTACAAAGAGGATCGCGCCTTGCATGACGCTGTCAATCCCCTTGGATTGTAGCTTTAGCCAGCGTTGGGTCAGCTCTGACTTCTTCTCCCCGGTGTTTCCGGCCTCCGCGGGAAGCGCCAGTTGACCATTCAGCGCCATGGCGACAATTTTGAGGTCTGTGCCACAACTGCGGCAGAACTTCGTCTGATCCTGATTTTGCGCGGCGCATTTAGGACAAAACATGCAGGCTCCTCACTTCTTAAGCGGCTGGAAAATATTACGTCCCGCGATTTGATTTGTTCAAGGATATAGTTCTATTCGGCGTCGACAAGTCAATGGAAGATTCGGGCATTCGGCTTTGCCCGGCGTAGATCGGCAAGCCCCTTCTCGGTCATTGCGGTTCCTTTCAAATCCAGAGCGCGCAGCGCCGGCCATGAGGCCAAAAGCGGCGCGGCATCGTCACTCAATCGTTTACAGCCTTGCAGGCCCAGCCGTTCGAGCTTGTTGAGTACCTTCAGTTTCTCCAGCCACCGCACGGATACTGGCATCCCGTCGAGCCGTAGCTCGCGCAACTCTTTCAGCGTGGTGATTGACTCCAGCCCCAACTCGGTCAAGCTGATGGACCATAAACCGGAATCTGTGCGCTGCGATCCGCCCAGACTCAGTGAGATCAGCGCTGGTAATTGCCGCAACGCTTGCAGCCCCGTGTCAGTGAGCTTATTGCCGCCGATTATCAATTCCTTGAGGTTGGGGAGCGATGTGAGACGATCCAGGCCGACATCCGTGATCTGCGCGAATCCGACATCCAGCGATTCGAGCGTCGTAACATTCGAGAGATGCTCCAACGTGGTGTCGGTGATCTTCGTCCCGCACAGGTTCAGACGCTTCAACTGCTTCCAGTTTTTCACCGCCGCCATGCCTTCGTCAGTGATTTGCTCGGCGTAGTAGAAATTCAGTTCTACAATGCCCGGCGCGTTCTTCAGTTGCTGAAGGCCGTGATCCGTGATGCGGGTCAGCGAGAGATCGAGATGCGTGAGGTGTGGCAGATCGGCAAGCTGTGGCAGGTCAGAGTCGGTGACCCAGCTCGATCGCAGATCCACGCCGGTGATACGTCCCGCCTGGTCGCGTCTGACCGCGCCGCCGGCCTCAGTGATCCAGTCGGAGTCAGTGGCCGGTAGTCGCGCAATCGAGCGGAAAGTTTGGAGTCCCGCAATCGAGCGGAAAGTTTGGAGTCCCGCCTTCAGGCGGAAAGGCTTGGTAACCGAGTCATTCCGCCTGAAGGCGGGACTCCAAACAGCAGCCGGACAAGCTACCATCAGTATCAAAAGCAAAGGCTTCATGCGCTAACTCCTCCTACGATTCGGCAGCGACGAGTCACGATCGAAGATGATCCGGCAGGCAGGCAACGCGGCTTTCAACTGTTCATATCCCTTCTCCGTAACCATCGTGTGGTAGAGGTTCAGCAGCTTGAGGTTCGTCATGGACTGAAGCGCCGCGACGCCGGCGTCGGTGATATCCGTTGTATCGAGCCGCAACTCCCGCAGGCGTGGAAGCGCCTTCAACAGTTCGAGGGCCTTGTCGTCAACCGAGGTATAGTCCAGATTGAGATGGGTGAGATTCTTGAGCGATGCGATAGCCGCGGCGCCAGCGTTTGTCGTGCGGGTCCGGAGCAGTTCCAGCCGCTCCAGGTTTGCGAGCGTCCGCAAGTGGTCGAGTCCTTTGTCGGTAAGCCGGGTATGGTTCAATGAGAGTTCCTTCAACCCGATGATCGCCCCCAGGTGTTGCAATCCTTCGTTGCCAGTATCAGTGCTGTCGAGATCGAGCGTCCGCAACCGCGCAAGCTTGCTGAGGTGTTTCAATCCGTCATTGCTTATATCCGTCGAACTCAACGACAGCCGCTCGATCGTTGGTATCTCGGCGGTTTGCCGGAGCCCTTCATTGCCGACGCGCGCGCCTGCGAGGTCTAACTTCACGAGCGCCGGCAGCCCCTTCAGGTTCGCCAGCCCGGGGCCTCGTACCAGCGCGCCTGCCAGCCGCAGTTCCTGAAGCTGCTGATGCATTGCCAGATGGGCCAATCCATTGTCGGATACGGTCGTGTGACTGAGGTTCAAGACCTTCAGCTCTGTCATCCCCTTAAGCGCAGCCAACCCAAGATCACCAATCTCCGTCGCTTCAAGGTCGAGCTTTTCGAGCCTGGTCAACGACGCGAGATGCGAGAGCTGGGCATCGCTGACGCCGGTCGCAGCCAGAGAAACAGCCCGCAATTGGCCGCCGGAAATTTCCACATCTCCTCCGAGAGCCTTCACCCAGGCTGCGACAGCCTCTTCGCCAGCGCCGCGCGGGCGATCCGTCGCCGCGCTCTTCGTTCGCGCCGTCCGCGAGTTCACGAAATTGACCTTGCAGTTCGGCGCGGCGCCACGAAACGCCTCTACCCCGGCGCCAGTGACTTGGCTGTAACGAAGATCGAGACTGATCAATTCTTTCAGGGTTCCGAGCCTCGCCAAGCCCGCATTCGTGAGGCGGCTTCGGTAAAGGTTCAGCTCTCGCAGGCGCGCCATCCCGGCAAGCGCGTCCACCGACGCGTCAGTGATCTCCGCGCCCAGCAGGTTCAGCTTTCGCAGCGCGGTCAGATTGCGCAAGCGCGCCAATCCCGCGTCCGTGATCTTCGCGCCGCTGAGGTCCAGCTCCTGTAATTGCGTGAGGCCGCTCAGATACGTGAGGCCCTCGTCAGTCACCAACGTGTCGCGCAGGTTTAGCCGCCGCAACTCCTTCAACTCCGCCAGCCCTTTCATTCCATCGTCGGTAAATGGCGTGAGACTCAGATCGAGCGACTCCAATTTCGCCAGCGGCGCCAGGCTGAGCTTCACGATCCGGCACTGCGCGCAACGAAGCTCTCTCAGTCGCGGCAGCCCGGTTAGGTAAGCCAGCCCTTTGTCTTGCACGTTGACGTTGGTCAAGAAATGAAGGCTGAAGTGAAGCCTCTCGAGGTTCTTCAGCCCCGCCAGGAATTTCAACTGCTCGTTTGCGTCGAGACGGCTGCCCGCTCCCGGATTCCATATCGGCCCTGGCAGGTATAGTTCTTTTAGATGGGGAAGGCCGCCGATCTTTTCCAGGTCCTTGGGGTCAATGAGCGTACCTGTCAGGTCAATACCGGTGATGCGAATCTCGCTGACAGGTAATTGCAAGAGGTCTCCGAGAAGACGGCGATCGCTTTCCCCGCGATTACCTTCAAGGATGACGCGGCCACCTTGGCGGATCACCCACTCGGCGATCTCCCGCTCTGACGTCTGGGATGTCGCAGTTGTCGAAACGCCCAGCAATAGCGTCGCGTTCAGGAGGGCGTTCAACAGGCCGCTCAACAGGCTTTTCTTCCTCATGGTTTGTTTACCTACATATCGTCCTGTGAACACTTCAGTAAGCTCCTGACAATTCATCGCGGACACGCTCCAACAACTTCTTGGTCGCCCTAATACCGTCCGGCTCGCTAATCTTGGCGCCGCTGTACTCGATGCCGACGTAGCCTCGATAACCCGCGTCGAGCACGATCTTCATCATTCGCCGGTAATCAATGCGGACTTCATTACCCTGATCGTCGAACTCGCCCGATTTGGCGCTGACGCCTTTGGCGAAGGGCATCAGTTCCTGGACACCTTTGTAGAGGTCATACTGCTGACCATTTCCCAGATTGAAGTTTCCGAAGTCTGGCAACGTACCGCAGCGCGGATGATTCACTTTTTTGATGACCGCCGCCAGCCAGGCTCCGTTCGATGACAGGCCGCCATGATTCTCGACGATGACGTTGATCTTGTGCCTGTCTCCGAACTCGGTCAACCGGCGCAACCCGTCGGCGGCGAGATCGAGTTGCTCTTCGTAACTCCCCTGGCTTTGCGCATTGACGCGGATTGAATGACAGCCCAGAACCATGGCGGCCTCGACCCACCTGAAGTGATTCTCGACCGCCTGCTTGCGCTTGGCTTCATCGGGGTCGCCCAACGCCCCTTCGGCGTCAATCATAATCAGTACATTCTTCACGCCCAGGTCGCTCGCCCGCTTCTTCATCTCGGCGATGTATACCTTGTCCTGAGCCTTGTCCTTGAAGAATTGATTGACATACTCCACCGCCTCAATGCCGAAATCGTTCTTGGCGGTCTTGGCAAAGTCCAGGTTGTCGAGTTTTTTATCGAAGAGCGTACGGTGCAGTGACCACTGGGCCAGCGAGATGCGGAATAGCTGTTCCTTCCCGCCAGCATAAAGCCGTTCGCCAGCGACGCTCATTAAGCCCACCTCGGCGGCGAGCATTGCGGATTGCCCAAGAAAGTAACGGCGATTGATTGTGGAAGTCATATTTGATCCTTTGTCCCCTTGATCCTTTGTGTTGAAGAGTAGCTCAATCTATCCCCACGTTAGGTAGGCCAGAAGCGTCAGTCTACTTTCGCCGCCGGCGTCGAGCAGGCGCTGGAGCGAGGCGACCGACGTCAGGTAGGCCAGAAGCGTCAGTCTACTTTCGCCCCTGCCCGTACAAAATCGCGCCCGGGCGCGCTCCGGTGTGTCGTCCGCGTTCGAGCACTACTTTGCCGTTGACGATGACGTATTCGACGCCCGTCGCGTATTGATGCGGCTTCTCGAACGTGGCCTTGTCAATGATGGTATCGGGATTGAAGATGGTCACGTCAGCCCACTGCCCCGGACGCAACAGGCCGCGGTCGTAAATGCGAATCTTCGCGGCATTGGCCGAAGTCATCTTCCGCACAGCCTCTTCGAGCGTAATCAACTTCTCTTCACGCGCATAACGTCCCAACACGCGCGGGAATGTGCCGTAATAGCGCGGGTGCGGATGGCCGGCGGCCAGCGGGCCTTCGTTCTTGACGGCGCTGCCGTCCGAGCCGATAGACACAAATGGTTGCTTGAGCGCGTATCGCATGTCTTCTTCGGAGTGATGGAAGTAGACGGTTGGAACCGAGCCGTCGTTCTCCGTCAGCAGTTCGAACAACGCATCGAGCGGCGGCTTGCCCATCGCTTTGATGACTTCGTTCATTCGTTTGCCTTCAAACTGTTTATGCTTCGGATTACGGAGCGTCACCAGCAGCATCCCTTCCCAACCCCCGGTCGCTGTGTAGTGGTTGTACCAGCCGGGAACGCCATTGAGGATCTCGGTCTCCAGACGCGAGCGCAGCGCTGGGTCTTTGAGCCGCTCGATCATCGCCTTGGCGCCGCCTTCGTGCGCCCAGGGCGGAATGATGCTCGCCAGGTTGTTCTGCCCTGCTCTGTACGGATAGACGTTGGCTTCGACCAGTTGGCCTTGCGCGCGGGCATTCGCGATCATCGCGACCAGATCTGGCATTTTGCCCCAGAGTTTGCGCTCGGCGATTTTCAGGTGGATGACATCAACCGGAATCCGCGCGCGGCGGCCAATCTCCATCGCTTCGGAGACCGCTTTGAAAACTCCTTCGCCCTCCGTGCGAATGTGGGTTGAATAGATTCCGCCGTATTGGGCGGCGACTTCGCACATCGCCACCAGCGTATCGGTGTCAATCCAGACGCCGGGCGGGCCACTTAAAGAACTGGCGACGCCGAGCGCGCCCTGTTCCATCGCCTCGCGCACGATGGCGCGCATGCGATTCAATTCATCCGCATTGACCGGGCCGGCGCGATTGCCGTGGACGCTTGTCCAAACCGCGCTGGAGCCGAGATATGATCCGACGTTGGTCGAGACGCCGCGACGCGACAGCTCGGCGAAGTAACTCGAAAAACCTTTCCAACGTTCCGATGGCGCGGCGGAACCGCCTTCGCCAAAGATCATCGAAGTCACGCCTTGATGCGCCATGCTCCGGGCGTCGCCGTCCTCGATGATCGTGTCGTCGGAGTGGTTGTGAATATCGATAAAACCCGGCGCTACGACGAGACCCGCGGCGTCGATCGAACGCGCGGCCGAGCGATTGGCGAGCCTGCCAATCGCCGCGATCCTCCCGTCGCGCACGCCGACGTCGCCCACAAATGACGGATTGCCCGCGCCGTCAACAATGCGGCCGTTGCGGATGAGCAGGTCGAATTCCGCCTGCTGGCCGGCGGCGCTCCACATTAGGGCTATTACCAATGTGAACATAAACAGGGCGCTTTTCATGAAGCCGTCCTCCTTGTCGTTATTCAGGCGCGGCGCGCGTAAAGACCGCATGAATAAACCTGATGCGCGCGAGGCGAACCCCGATCCGCTTTCAGGCTGAACCATTGACAGGCCAACCCCTCCTGGGTAGGATGCCTTATTACTGCTGTTACCAGGAAGAAACAGGGATGCATCGTCAGACGGCGCTCATCCTAACGCAAAGCGCGGCGGCGCCTCAATCAAATCAAGAATCAGTTAATCACAGCCGCCATCTTCCTTTCGACAGCCACACCGGCTCCGCGCCGCGAGGCTACCCGTCACCCATTCTTACCAAACGCTTAATTCTCTCGACCAAATCGAAAGGACGATTTCATCATGCATTTAAAGTGGAAAACCGCTCTGCTTGCCGCCTCGTTATCGTTGATCTTCCCAGCCGCGTGGGCCTTCGCGCAGGCGGCGTCCGCTGACGGAGCCGTGGTTGACAGTGACCCGCGCCTCAATGTTTATCACAACGTCAAGAAGATGGGCGCCGCCGGCGACGGCGTGGCCGACGACTCGGCGGCGCTCCAGGCCGCGATCAACGCCGGCCACGCGGTGATGATCCCTGAAGGGACGTACAATTTCTCGACGACTCTTACACTCAAAAAAGACAGCGTCATCGTCGGCGCGGGCAAACGGTCGGTACTGCGCTACACCGGCGCGGGCGTCGCGTTGCGCGAGCCGGAAGGCAGCTACGTGAACGGGTACGACAACATCAAGCTGATTAACTTCACCCTCACGACCAGTTCCAACTCGCAGGCCGGGATTGAGTTGACGAACAACTACCAGGTGACGATGGATGGCCTCTTCATAGACGGCAAACTGAACGGCTTCCGCGCCGCCGGCATTCACATCATCGGCGGTTCGCCGGCCACCAACAGCGCGATCATTCGGATCATTAACGGCGAGATATGGTTCTGCGCAGGCGACGGCATACGGGTCAGCGGCCCGGGCGGCGCCGCGGGGTTGTGGATCGAGCGCAATCACATCAGCGGCAACGCCTACGGCGTCAACCAGACGATCCCAAGCGGGAGTTATCCCTCGACCAACTTTCAGATCAAGAACAACGTCATCGAGGGTAACACCGCCGGAGCGATTAACGCGGAGGTCCTTTACGCCTCGTCCATCACCGGCAACTACTTCGAGAACATTGACGGCTCAACCGCGCCGCTAGTACGGATCGCCAATCGGGGCTTCGCGCAGGGCCTCAACATCTCCGAGAATCTTTTCGGCGGGAAAAGCGCGGCCTACAACATTGACATGAACGGGCCGGCGGACGTCACCGGGATCATCGCGAACAACATCTTCATCGGGGCCTCGGTCGCGGCGATCCGCGCCAACACCGCGCGCGGCCTTGTCATCGAGAACAATACGATTGAACCTGGCGTCCCGACCGTTGTCGTCCTGGGCCCGGCCTCGCGCTCGGTGTGGATCAAGGATTTCAACAACGCCTCTTACATTTCCGGCGCAAACTCGCCGCAGCCCAACTTAACCGTCGGCGGGCGTGTGATCGTGGGCGGCGGCGCGTCACTCAGAAACAACGGCAATACGATGGAGACCAGAACGGCGAACGGGAGCGGCTATGCGCCACACGCCGCGCTTTCCTTCAAGCAAGCCGCTGGGCCGAGTTGGACGAGCGGCTCTGGCGCTCCGGTTGGCGCCTGCGTGGCGGGTAGCCTTTATAGCCGCACGGACGGCGGATTGAGGACGACACTTTATGTGTGCGAGAGAGGGAGTTGGACAGCTAAGTGATCGTTTCCATCGGCAATCCTTTATTAATCTTGGGATTTTTTGAGAGCGGATGTCACTAACTCCGGTGAGATCTATTTTCGGCTGCGCGCGCCAGCATTCTTGAATTCCTGCCCACGTGGGTTTCGAGCGTGGGCGACAACAATGCTCAAAGCAGGGTTGATGTAATGAGACGAACTCGTATTCTTCCGGCAGTCGTTCTTTGTCTATTTTCACTGTGGGCGATCAACCCGCAAGCCATGGCGCAGGCGACGGACAATTCGCGCGCCTATCGTGAGCAGGGGCTGGCGCAGTTCCAATCGGGTCAACGTGAGGACGCGGTCGAGTCATTCAAGCGCGCGCTCGGTTTGCAGCCCGATTACGCCGACGCGCTAAATGATTTAGGCGCGGCGTATGCCGCATTAGGGCGGCTTCAGGAGGCCGTCGAAGCGTTGAATCATGCGATCCGTTCGCGGCCTGATTTCGCTGAGGCGTATTACAATCTGGGAACTCAATATGACAAACTGGGGCGCTCCGAAGAGGCGATTGAGGCTTTAAGTCAGGCGATTCGCTTGAAGCCGGATTACGCCTGGGCGCATAACAACCTTGGGATCGTATATTCAAAGGCGGGCAAATATCAAGAAGCGGTTGCCTCCCTCAAGCGGGCGGTTCATGTTAAGCCCGAATGGGCTGAAGCCTATCTCCACCTGGCGATAGCGTTCTATGAGGCGGGGCAATCGCGAGAGGCAATCGCTCCGCTCAAGCAAGCGATTCGCTTAAACCCGCGTTATGCCGAAGCGATAAACAGCCTGGGTGTGGTATACGCCTACCTCGGCAAGCAGAAGGAGGCGTTGGAGTCTTTCCGCCAGGCGATTCGCGTCAGGCCGGATTACGCCGCAGCGCATTACAACCTCGGCGTCGTGAACCTGGCGCTACAACAAAAGGCGGCGGCGGTGGAACAATATGCCCGCCTCAAGACGCTTAGCCAGGATTTGGCGGATAAGCTCTATCGCGGAATTTATCAGGGGATGATTCTCACTTTTACGGTACCTCGCGGTTAAGCAAGCGGTGTTGACCCTGCGCGCAACCGCTTGCTTGCGCGCGCGGTACCGTCAGTAGATCGCGAAACGGGCGAAGGGCCTCATTTTCCATTTGAGATTTAACATTTGAGATTTGGCATTGCCAGAGAATAACCCCATCAAAGCTCAATCAACATTGAGCGATTTTTATGGCAATGACAAATATCAAATATCAAATCTCAAATGGAAAAT
>Ga0187894_10002210_pt1 | contig 23540 bp, 14 predicted proteins | sample GBC1701081metaG_FD_136650 | JGI IMG/M metagenome (GOLD analysis project Ga0187894, IMG submission 136650) | White microbial mat communities from a lava cave in the Kipuka Kanohina Cave System on the Island of Hawaii, USA - GBC170108-1 metaG ... | reverse complement strand
TGCTCAAGTAATCTTAAAACGAGCCGTCGGGCGGACGGTTAAAGACGTAACGTATGTGGCTACACAAAGCGTGTCTTTAGAATCTACATCTATAACCGCTTAGGTTTAGATGGAGAGCGTCAAGATTGGACATCTTACTGTTTACAAAGCTATTCTTACATTTGCTCTCCATTCAGAATAATTTAATAGAGGTTCTTAAATGAGATTCAAGAAATTTTTGTGTCTTGCTCTGATGGCATTTGTCTTATTGCCATCGCTCGGCATTACAAAGGTTTATGCAGATGAAGGTATGTGGACGTTTGATAACGTACCTAAGGCTGAGATAAAGAAACGGTATGGTTTCAATATCACTGACGAATGGTTAAAGCACGTTCAGCTTTCGTCGGTTCGATTTAATAGCGGCGGTTCAGGTTCATTCGTTTCGCCTGACGGGCTTGTGATGACAAACCATCATATAGCGGAAGATACGCTCTCGAAAATCAGCAACGAGAAAAAGGATTATTTGAAAGATGGTTTCTATGCAAGAAATCAATCCGAAGAAGCAAAAGACCCTGACCTGGAACTTAATGTTTTGCAAAGCATCGAAGACGTTACCGCGAAAGTAAATGCAAATGTAACGTCCGCAATGTCTCCGGCAGATGCACAAGCGGCGCGCACGGCGGCAATCAACACCATTTCGGAAGAATCAAAACGCGAAACAGGTTTGCGTTCCGATGTAGTGACGCTTTATCAGGGCGGAAAATATCATCTTTACCGTTATAAAACATATGATGATGTTCGTCTCGTTTTTGCGCCTGAAGAAACAGTAGGTTTTTTTGGCGGCGACCCTGATAATTTTGAATGGCCCCGCTTTTGTTTGGATCTTGCGTTGTATCGTGTTTATGAAAACGACCAGCCGGTAAAAAGCGAACATTATTTCAAATGGTCTGCGGGCGGTGCGAAAGAAGGTGAATTGGTTTTCACTTCGGGGCATCCGGGTTCTACGTCGCGTTTGAATACATATGTGCATCTTGAATACTTCCGCGATTTTGGTTTTCCTTTCTTGCTGAAATTCCTTGACCGTTATAACGCGACGTTAAAAAAATACAGCGAGAAGGGCGAAGAAGAACGCCGTCGTGCGCGTGACGAAGTTTTGAGTATTGAAAATGCAATCAAAGCGCGTCGAGGTGGTTTGCATGGGTTGCAGAACAAAAATGTGATGGCGTCAAAGCTAAAAGACGAACAGATTTTGACACAGAAAGTAAATGCAAATCCCAAGATGAAAAAAGCATACGCAGATGCTTGGGCAGCAATCGCAAAGGGGCGAAAATCTCTACCTTCTTACGAAGTAGAAAGAAGAATGCTTGATAGCGGTTGGGCTTTCAACACAACCTATTTCAACTGGGCGCGTTCAATCGTGCGGATTTCTTCGGAAAGCGCAAAACCGACAACGGAACGCTTACCGGAATACACAGATGCCAGAATCAAATCTTTGAAGGCAAGTCTTTCGGCAGATGTTCCCGTTTATGATGATTTCGAGTTGGCGAAACTTACGGACGGACTTCTTTTCCTGCGCGAAGAGATGGGCGCGAATAACGGCATCGTTCAGAAAATACTAATGAACAAAACGCCCGAAGAACGAGCGAGAGATTTAATTAAGGGAACGAAATTAAAAGACGCAGAAGCACGCAAGAAACTTCTGGAAGGCGGAGCAAAAGCCGTCGCTGAATCAAAAGACCCCATGATTGTCTTGGCACGTTCGATTGAGGACGAAGCGCGTTCTGTTCGCAAACGTTACGAAACAGAAGTCATTAGCGGCGAGCGCGACGCTTACGCGAAAATCGCAAAAGCCAAATTTGAAATTTACGGAACAAGTCTTTACCCTGATGCCACGTTTACACTTCGTTTGTCCTACGGTTCTGTGAAAGGCTACACATCAAAAGGGAAATCGTATAAACCTTTTACGGATTTCGCGGGTCTTTACGCCCATTCGGCAGAACACAATAACGAAGAACCGTTCAAACTTGCTGATAGCTGGATTGCGGCAAAAGACAAATTGGACTTGAAAGTTCCGTTTGATTTCATATCTACAAATGACATCGTCGGCGGAAATTCAGGTTCACCTATCATCAACAGCAAAGCCGAAATTATCGGTCTTGCTTTTGACGGCAATATCGAATCGTTGTTGGGCGATTTTATCTATGACGGTTCGGTGAACAGAACCATCGGTGTTGATTCACGCGGAATGATTGAAGCACTCCGCAAAGTTTACGGCATGGATTATCTCGCTGACGAGATAACAAAAAGATAATCTGACGGGTCTAAAGAGTCTTCAAGTCTGGCGAGTCTGGCGAGCCATCCTGACTAGAAGACTCTACAGACTCGGCAGATTCGAAGACTTTTTATGAGCGAACCTTTAGTAACCACCGAACAGGCAGAGAATGATTTGTTGGCGTGCGCCGTTTTAGTTGCTGAGACCATTGAAACGCAAGAAGGCTACACGGAAGCAATGAGCGTTTTGGCTTTGCGTTATGCGGCAAAAGGCGAAGTAGAACAGGCGGCAACCATAGCAGATACGATTGATGACCCGTTTACGCGGGACAAAACCTATCTTGAAATTGCCGTTCGTGCATATTCAAACGGCAATCGGGATTTGGCTTTTGATTTAATCGAGAGCATGAACGATTACAGTTTCAAAGCTTTGGCAGAGGGGCAAATCGCCGTTATCGCCGCTGATAACGGCGAGTTTGAAGAAGCATTGGAAATTGCCAACAAGATGGATGATTCATCTGCAACACTTGCCGATATTGCTCTCAGGATTTTTGATTCCGGTGATGTTACAACCGCAAAAGAGCTTATTGCTAAAATCGAGTTTGCAAGTTCGCGTGCGTTTGCATACAACGAAATATCTTCAAGACATTTGAAAGCCGAACGCAAAGAAGAATCTGTTAATGCGTTGATGGTGTCGCTTTCCTCAGTTGAAAAAATTGAGTTTGAAGAAGAAAAAGCAGTAGCCTTTATTGAGACGGCAAATAGATTTGTTGAAGTTGAAAAGATTGATAAAGCAAAAGGTCTTTTAGAAAAAGCCAAAACGATTAGTATAGGTATGGATGATGGCGACAGTCGCGATTCGATTCTGGTTACTCTTTCGTTAACTCACGCACGTTTGCAGGAATTTGACACTGCTGGCGAATTTCTTGATGAAATCGCAGACCCAATGCAAGCGGTTTCATGTCTTGTCGGAATTGCAAAAGAACACAAACAAGCAGGAGATAAAGAAAGCTGTTTGTCGTTTCTTGATGAAGCATATGAAATTGCCACAGGGGCAGATTTGTTTCTTGCACGCAGCGTTTACAGACGAAATGCTCTGCTTGCAACCATAGCTTTTCGTTATGCTGAGTGCGATGAATTTGAAAAGGCTGTCACAGCCATCAAAGCCGTTGATGCGGATTTGGAAAGAAGAGGCGCATTGTCCGGGTTGACAGTTTTCTACATACAGAATAATCAGGAAGAAAATGCTGCGAAAACCGTAGATGAAATAGATGATGATTATTCGCGTGCCTTGTGTTTAACGAGAATGAGTGAAACGGACGGGGTTCATTTGGAAGAAGCGGAAAAATTGGCTCAAACCATACAGCACAAATATCAAAAGACCATTGCACTTGCCGAAATCGCAGAGCGTTACAATTTGAAAGAGGAAAAAGAGACTGCTGACAAATTGTTGACCGAAGCCGTCGAATTGATTCCGCATATCAACGACAAGTACGAAAAGGTTTTAGCCCTTTCGCACCTGTCTGTGAAATACGACCGCGCCGAAAAAGATTTGGACGACAGTGCGAAAAAAGTTTTACGCGAAATAGTCGTTGCGTTATAGCCTTTTTTCCAAATCAATTCCCTTTATTAAAGAGTTTAATTGTTGATGAAGTTTATCGCGGTTAACTCCGATTGCTTTAATCTCTTTTCCTATTTGTTCAAGCCGTGTTTCCTGCTCATCAGCTTTTGAAACATAGCGTGTAATAAGCTGTTTTGCTTCGGGAGTCGAAGCCAATGCTTTTATATTTTCACGCAGTCGGCTCTGGTCATCTGCGATAGCTTCTTTCTCGTTTCCCAATGCCTCAATCTTTGAACTTTCAGCATTGATTTGCCCTTTAATGTCAGCAATCTTTTCAAGCTTTTTCTTTGTCTCATCGTCAATGTAACGGTTTGAAGAAAAGAAGTCTAAATCGGTTCTGGAAATATCCGATAGCTGATAGCTGTTCATCAACGCACGGCGTTCAGTAACGGGAAATTCGGTTTTCTCAAAAGGCTTTAATACAACCCGAAAACGGTAGTAACGTGATGTGGTAAAAAACGGTTTCGTCGTATCATCCGATAAAGCCCATTCCTGGCGAACAGGATGTTCTATGAAAACAACGCGCTCGCGGTCTGTTTGATTTCTGAGCGTGTAAACGCGCTTGTCTGTTTGATAATAATGAGTTTGAAAAACGCCGTTCACGGCGCGAACCAAAAAGACCGGTGCGCTTGATGCCTCTTGTTTTGTGGTGACAAGCGTTCCCAAATCAAGTGCGAATGAAATAAGGCGTTGCTCTGCGGGTTTTAATCTTTCCATCAACGCCTCTCCCGCGTAAGCATCACGGTCAAGAATCGTCATCGAACCGCCTTCTAGCGTCAATGTCGTAGTGTTCTTCAAAAGCATTCCGCTCATTGGTCTGTCCACACGAACGCCGGGATTAAAAATAGAAATGCGCTCGCCTTCCATTTTTGATTGAACAATCGGAATCAACGCCGAACGGTCACGCTTTACAGTAACAGGTTGATTAACTTTATATTCAAACAAATCACCGACTTCATCACCTGTCGCGGCTGTCTCAACACCTGAGTTATTAGTAGAAACTGCGTCGCTGATTGATGTTGTCGGTTCAGGAGTTATTGAGTTACTGCGATCTTGAAGATTTGTATAGTTTCGTGAATTAAGCGGAAGTTGCGACATCTGATTAGAACTGATTTGGCTTGGTGTTGTTTGGGCTCTGAATTCATTTGCGCCTGCGCTCGCGCCCGTATTCGCGCCGCCACCGCCCGTACCACTTCCATAACCAACATTTGTGCCTTGACCTTCTAAATCATAAACTTGCGGGTCTGTCTTCAAATCGTTTGGCATCGGCACAATCGGGCGATAACGATAAAAGGGTTGTTGAATCGGTTGAATAAATGAAATCGGTGTTCCCGAAACAAGCGAGAGAGATACATTGCTCCAATCTTCTTCGCTTACATTGTCAACTATTGCCCAGCCTTGAAAGAAAGGCTTTCCGTCTTGGTCAAGCACAACGCGATATGTTGTTTTCCAAATCGGTGCGGCGATTGTGTAGCTGATGACCATTTCGCGTTGATTGTTTCCGTCAGATGTAACCGTGATTGTTTTTGCATCACGTCTTCGCGCTGATGCGGTTGCATTTGCAAATTCGTTTATGTCACGTTTTGTTCCATCTTCCAAAAGTTTTATTGAACGCACGTCGGACAAATCAAAACTTGAAAGTTCGCCCGATTCCGAAGCGATTACAAGCGAATGCGATTGGATAGAAGGTTTATCTTTTGTCTGCGGAACGTCGTGTTTTTCAACTGTAAGAACCGCGCCTGTTGCAATTCCTTTTGTTGTGGTGACAACAACTTTCGCGCCTTGCAGTTGGCTCAAAACACCTGCAAGACCGCCGCGTGCATTTGTTGTTTGAGATTCAATTGAGAAAGGAATATCAGCCATACGCGAAGAAGGCGGTGCGCTTGAATTATAGCTGACCGCGCCGATTCGCCCTTGTCCCAAATCAAGTACGACCATTGATTTCAGAACATCATCAACCTGTGATTGTTTGAAAGAAAGATTTACCTCGGCGTGTCCCGATACAAAGCCGCGACGTTCTATGTAAGCTACGCCGTTGCTGTAAAGAATTACGCGCTTGATTGGTAAATTTTGGGCTGAGCTGCCATTTGAAACCGTAGAAGATTTCGTTACTGCCAAGTTTGAAGCGGTTGGGCGTCGTTGTGCCTGACCTGTGATTGAACACACCAATAACACTGCTATCAAAAAATGTAATTTCATTGTCTAACCTCCGATGTTTTTAACGAGTTGATTTTACTTATTCAGTCTCTTGAACGTGCTTACACTCTAACGGATGCACATATTATTTTTACAGTTGGATTGTCGTAAAGATAAATAGTGACATCGTTTTATGCGAAGAGTAAGATTCCTGCTGAAAATATTAACTTTTCGTTTTCCTTTAATCCTTGTTTTTCAGGAACAAAAAGATGAATGAATCAATCTCTTTGAGCTTTCAGGATTTAACGATTGCAACCATCATCAATTCAATCCCCGAAGCAATATTGATATTCAATAGCGAATTGGAAATTGTTCAAACAAATCTGCTGTCCGAGAGTTTATTCGGTTATGAAAAAACAGAATTGATTGGCGATGGTTTGGAAAAGCTCTTTCCCGTACATTTTCGTCAACAGCAGTCAAACAAACTTAAAAGCGACTTAAAAAATATAATCAGCGATGACCAAATATGGTGCGGTTCACGAAAGAACAGCACGGAGTTTCTGTTTGAAATGAAGGTGAATAAACTTCTGACAATTGAAGGCGAAATGGTGATTGCTTCATTAAGGGAAAAGTCGGAAGAAGATAAAGTTTTACCTTCAAATAATGAGTTGGAATCAGGGGAACAATACAGACCCGATTCGGAAGAAGACGAAAGCCTCTTTCAGACGGTCGCCGAAAACTCAACGGCAATGCTCTTTATTCATCAGAAGACAAATGTGGTCTATGCAAATCAGGCTTGCAACACAATTACAGGTTATACAGTTGAAGAGATGAAAGAGATGGATCCGTTTATGATTGCACATCCTGACGAGCGTGAGATAATACGCAAGCGTTCCGAGACGCGAAGGCGTGGTATGAGAATGCCAAATCAATACGAAATGAAAATCCTTACAAAGAACGGAGCTACTCGCTGGGTTATCACCTCTGTTAACTTAATAAAATACAAAGGTGACAATGCTTTAATGGTTACCTGTTATGACATCACAGACCGTAAAAAAGCCGAACAGTTAATGGTCGAGAGCGAAAGACGATACCGCATTCTGATAAACAATATAGCCGATGCAATTTTATTGCTTGATGAAAACGGAAACATTTTAGAGGTAAATGCAGAAGCGTGCAGAAGTCTTGGCTACGCGAAAACTGAACTCTGCGAAATGAACATCACTGATATTGAAATGCAGTTTAAGGAGCTTTCTTTTGAAACTGAAATGGGCGAATTGGAATTGGGGGGAAAATGGAAAAAGGACGGCATCCACCGTCGAAAAGACGGAAGCACCTTTCCGGTTGACGTGAACGTAATTAAATTTCAAAGCGATTACAAACCCTTACTTTTAGCTGCTATCAGAGACGTAACCGAGCAGAAACGGGTCGAAGAAGAAATCCGAAAACTCAACGAGACTTTAGAAGGGCGCGTAATTGACAGAACGCATCAACTCGAAGAGATGAATGAATCACTATATCTGAGCGAGCAAAGGTTAAGACAGATTATTGACCAAATACCGAATTGGATTTTCGCAAAGGACAAAGACGGCGTTTACATTTTGGTTAATAAATCTTTGGCAGAAGCCTATAGCTCAACAGTCGAAGAAGTTGTAGGTAAAAAAGAAGATATATTTACCGCTGACGAAAAAGAGGCGGAGCGTTTTCGTGAGGCTGATTTGAAAGTCTTTCAAAGCGGCAAACCATTATATGTTGAAGAAAGTGTAACCTTACCTAACGGGGAGAAAAGATACGTTCAAACAAATAAAATCCCTTTCACCTTTTCGGGAACAGATACGCCCGCCGTTTTGGGAACAAGCAATGACGTAACACAGATTATCGAAGCAGAAATGGAGATTCGCAGACTCAACACCGAACTTGAAGAAAGAGTAAAAATGAGAACGGCAGAGCTTGAACTTGTCAATAAAGAATTAGAAAGTTTCAGTTATTCAGTGTCGCATGATTTACGCGCCCCTTTGCGTGCTGTTGACGGTTTTAGCCGTGCGTTGCTTGAAGACTATTCTGATAAATTGGATGAACAAGGGCAACATTATCTGAACCGTGTAAGATTTACTACAAAAAGGATGGGGAAACTAATTGACGACCTTTTGAAGTTGTCGCGTTTGACCCGAAGCGAGATATTCAGGTCAAAAGTCAACCTCAGTGTCATGGCTCATCACATCGCGGGCGAGCTGCAAAAGGAATCTTCACAACGCGATACAGAGTTTATCGTCGAAGACGGCGTGGTTGTTAACGCAGACCCGAATTTGATTGAGGTTGTATTGAGAAACTTTTTACAAAATTCTTGGAAATTTACTAGCAAACATCCGAAAGGGCGTATAGAATTCGGGATGACTCAACAAGGGGCAGAAAAAGTTTACTTTGTGCGCGACGACGGCGCGGGGTTTGAACAAGCTTACGCCGGAAAACTTTTCGGAGCATTTCAAAGACTCCACACTTTGAGCGAATTTGAAGGCACGGGAGTTGGCTTAGCTACTGTGCAACGCATCATTCACAGACACGGCGGGCGGGTTTGGGCAGAAGGCGAAGTGGAAAAAGGTGCTGTTTTCTACTTTACTATTTAGGTACTATTGTCTGTCCATTACACGCTTAACAACCAAAGGAAAACATGATGGAAAAAAAGGTGATTCTTCTTGTTGAAGACAATCCCGATGACGAGGAACTTACTTTACTCGCTTTCAAAAAACACAACATTGTAAACGATGTGTTTGTGGTGCGCGACGGGGCAGAGGCTCTTGATTATATGTTTGGTCGCGGGCAATTTTCAGAACGCGATTTGAACAATACCCCGACATTGATTCTGTTGGATTTGAAATTACCGAAAGTTGACGGATTAGAGGTCTTACGCCAATTACGTGCGAATGAATCAACAAAATATCTGCCCATAGTAATTTTAACTTCCTCGCGGGAAGAAAAAGACCTGCTACACGGATATTTTAACGGGGCTAACAGTTATGTTGTGAAACCCGTCGAATTTGAGGAATTCATCGAAGCTATAGGTAAATTGGGTCTATACTGGATGCTTCTTAATGAGCGTATGCCGAGGGTTGGAGAAAAATAGCATGGACGTACCGCTTCGACTTTTACTTGTAGAGGATTCACCGGATGATGCGGAATTGGTTATTCGCAAACTTTCACGTGATGGATATGAACCTTCTGCAGCAAGAGTCGAAACGGAAGAGGAGTTTGTTTGCGCCCTTGAAGAAAACAAATGGGACATAGTCATTGCCGATTATGTCCTGCCGAAATTTAGCGGTCCTGCCGCTTTGGAAATACTCAAAAAAAAAACCTTAGATATTCCATTCATAATAATCTCCGGTACAGTTGGTGAAGATGTGGCTGTCGAAATGATGAGAGCGGGTGCAAGCGATTATATGATGAAAGACAGTCTGACCCGTCTGACGCTTACGGTAAAACGAGAATTGCGCGAAGCCGAAAGTCGTAAAAAGAGACGCGAAGCCGAAGAAATGATTCGCCGTCATGAAGACCGTTTGAAAAAAGGTCACATCGCACTTGCCTCTCTTGCACGTAGTCACACGGTTCAAAGCGGAGATTTTGAAGATGCCTTAAAAGAAATACTCGAAACGACAGGGAAGATAATGGGAACTTCCCGCGTAGGTTATTGGCGTTACAATGAAGATAAGACAAAACTGGTTTGTCATAATGTTTACGAATTTGAAAAAAAACAACACTCCGGCGGTTTTGAAATTACGGTGTCGGATTGTCCGAAATACTTCAAGGCACTTGACGAAGAAAGGTTCATATCCGCCCAGGACGCATATGGCGATTATCGAACCGTAGAGTTTATAGAGATATATTTAGAACCATTCGGCATTAAATCAATACTTGATGCAGCGATACGCTTACGCGGCGAATTGGTTGGCGTGGTTTGTCTTGAACACGTAAGCACATTAAGGCACTGGACATCTGAAGATGAAGTTTTTGCAGGCTCAATCGCAGACCTTATTTCCCTGGCTTTGGGAGCAAACGAACGTAAAAGAACAGAAGAGGCTTTACGAAAGAGTGAAGAGCGTTACCGCGAACTTTATGAAAATGCAAACGACATCATCTATACCACCAACCTTGCAGGAGAAATAACTTCTATAAATAAAAAAGGTGAAGAACTCTCAGGATTTACCCACGATGAAATTGTCGGTGTGCCTGTTACAGAATGGATTTCCGCCGACTCTTTGGAAAGCATATTTGAAAAGATACAGGCAATAAGAAAAGGTCGCGTAAGAGAGGAATCATTTGAGGTTGAAGTTATCGGAAACGGCGGTCGTAAAATTCCGCTTGAAGTTAATTCGCGTTGGATATACGAAGACGGCAAACCTGTCGGGACACAGGGAATTGCCCGCGATATTTCCGAAAGAAAACATTTTGAAGAACAACTTGTTCAATCTCAAAAGATGGAAGCGGTCGGAAAACTTGCAGGCGGTGTAGCTCACGATTTTAACAATTTGCTTACAGCAATAATGGGTTATGTACAACTTGCCATGAAAAAAAACGGGGACAACGGCTTAATAAAAAAAGATTTGCAGGAAATTGAAAAAGCGGGTCAACGTGCGGCTTCCTTAACAAGTCAGTTACTGACATTCAGCCGCAGAGCGGTTCTAAAACCCGAAGTCTTAAACCTCAATGAAGTTGTAATTAACATAGAGCAAATGCTTCGCAGATTGATAGGCGAACAGATTGAGTTGATAACGCATTTTCACCCCTCGCCTGAGCAAATCAGAGTTGACAGAGGGCAAATTGAAGTTGCGTTGATGAACTTGGTTGTTAATTCCCGTGATGCAATGCCAAAAGGCGGAAGCCTGACAATTGAAACGTCAAAAGCGGAAATAAACACTCCGCTTGATATTGTTCAACCCGATATGAAGTTTGGGAATTATGCTGTGCTGAGAGTGCGCGACACTGGAATCGGTATTGATAAAGAGGTTCAGCAACATATTTTTGACCCTTTCTTTACAACAAAAGAAAAAGGCAAGGGAACAGGACTCGGGCTTTCAACGGTTTATGGAATCGTCAAACAGAGCGAAGGCTACATCAACGTCGAAAGTGAAGTCGGCAAAGGCTCTGTATTTGAAATTTTTCTGCCGACAATTGAATCACAGGTTAAGAGCCTTAAACCCGTCTCAAACATAACTCCTGTTTCCAATGGAACTGAGACGATATTATTGGTCGAAGACGATGCAGGTGTTCGCAGACTTGCACGATTAAGTTTGAAGCTAAACGGATACACAGTTATTGAGGCTGAAGATGCCGATACCGCTCTGAGTTTATGTCTTGATTATAAGGACAAGATAGATCTTTTAGTAACCGATGTTATTTTGCCCGGTGAAAACGGACGCGAACTCGCCGCAAAATTAACAAAAAAACGCTCTGATTTGAAGGTACTTTATATTTCAGGTTACACGGATGACACAGTTGCGCTGCAAGAGATTTATGAGGCAAGAACTCCGTTTCTTGCCAAACCTTTTACACCCGAAACCCTCTGTCGAAAAGTTCGTGACCTACTTGATTTGAGTAGCAACAAAGGTGATGGCATTTGGCGCAAAGGTGTGTAAGAGATTCTAAATCTTTGTCAATCCGGCAAACTTTTCAATCATTTTTTTTTGCCCGAAACCCGGAAAACTTACGGTTAGTTTTGTGCTGTCACCTGTGCCTTCGCGGCGAAGAACCAAACCGACACCATATTTTGCATGACGCACACGGTCGCCCGTAGTTATGCCTTCGTTTGTTTTGGCTGATGATGTTTGTTTGATAGGTTTTGATTCTTCAATTCCTCTGTCGCGCAGGCGTTGAATCAATGGGGGTTCTTTTTGTGGTTGCAATGGCTCGGTTGGTTGCGATTTTTGTTGTTCTTTGCGTTGTTTGAAAAATTCCGCAATTGCTTCGGTACTGTTATAGGTTTTTCCTGTGTATGTTGTGCGTTGGGGTCTGTCGTTTTCGCCGCGCAATGCTCTTACAATGCGGTCGCTTTCATCGCGTCTCGACGTTGACCCAAGCCAGGAAGAGCCGTGCGATAAATCCTGAATTAAATCAAGAGGCATCTCATTCAAAAATTGCGATGGTTCCGCAGCGATTTCATCACCGTAAACGCGCCGCCGCATGGCATGTGTAATGTAGAGATATTTTTCAGCCCGTGTTATTGCTACGTAACAAAGCCTGCGTTCTTCTTCGAGTTCTTGCGGGTCATTGATAGAACGTGCGTGCGGAAACAACCCGTCTTCAAGCCCGACAATAAACACAAGCGGAAATTCCAATCCCTTTGCCGCATGCATTGTCATCAACGTAACGCGTGCGTCCGATTTGTATTGGTCTGTGTCCGAAACAAGCGCAGAATGGTCTATAAAGTCGCGTAAGCCGTTCTGTTCCTGCGCGTCATAATCAACCGCAGCATTTACCAACTCTTCAAGGTTTGCGAGCCTTGCATCGGATTCTTCCGAATTATCGGAACGCAACATTTTTTCATAACCGGAATCAAAAATTGCGGCTTTCACAACATCGGAAACGGGCGAATCGGGTTTACTTATATCGCCGACTTTTTTTGAAAGGTCTTCAATGACTTTCTTAAAACCCTTAAACGAATTAACAGCACGCGGGCTGAAACCTTCGTCTTGCGCCGTTACGATTGAAATTGCTTCCCACATTGAAACACCGAAATCTTTTGCCTTGCTGTACAAATCTTCCAACGTCTGTTTCCCAAGCCCGCGCGGCGGCGTGTTTACAACACGCAAAAGTGCGATTGAATCGTGCGGATTGATGGCAAGTTTCAAATAAGCAATTATGTCTTTAACCTCTGCGCGTTCGTAAAATGAAAAGCCGCCCACTATGTTGTAATCAATTCGGCTTCTGCGAAACATCTCTTCAAAGATGCGCGACTGTGAATTTGTGCGATATAAAACGGCGGCGCGAATGCCGGGTTCAACGCGAAAATGTTCTTGGATTTTCGCGGCAGTAAAACGCGCCTCGCCATCCGAATCCGTAGCCTGATAATAACGAATCTTTTCGCCGCCGGAGTTTGTCGTCCAAAGCTTTTTCTTTTTGCGCTCAATATTGTTGCTTACAACCGCATCAGCCGCGTCGAGAATCGTTTGCGTCGAACGATAGTTCTGTTCCAATAGAATTGTTCTTGCATTCGGAAACTCGTTTTCAAACTCAAGAATGTTCCGAATATCTGCCGCACGGAACTTGTAAATGGAATTGTGTGCAACAAATTCTTGAGCAATAAAGTTATGTGTATCAGCTATGTCTAAGTCATAGACACTTCCGTTAAATTCCTTTAAGGAAATATCCGTAACTTCGTCTTCAAAAATTTCCCCCTTGTGATAAACGGCGATACTCATTCCGGCGTGGAAATGGCTGGCTGGAAATTCACTAAAAGCTTTTTTGTCGGCAACTAAAAGAGCTTTGCGTTTTAGGTCAATCCGCTTATCAATTTGTAAAATATGTTCGGCTGTACTATAGGCATCTGCGAAATTTATTCGCGCAGTCTCCATTCGCCAAGTGTGTTTCTTACCGTCATGACATGGCAGTCCGGCAGATTCAAATAGCGGACGTAAGCTTTTTTCCGAAGTTCCAAATTGAAGACTGTGTCTGCCCCAAGGAGCTTTTTGAGTAATCCTGTTATTACCAAACATAACGAGATTGAGCATAAAACGGTTGGCTTCAAATCTCGTTTTAGGTCGAAAATGGGGATAAGCAGAAAACAGGTCAAAGTCTTCAAAGATTTTTAAGACTCTTGACCTTGTGTCAACTTCATTATAAAGCCTGTCAATATAATCTTGAGTAAATGACATCCCCTCATTACGACCAATCAGATGAAATACCATGGTCGGAATTCCATAAAGAGATGAATATAAAGCCTCGTAAAATGTGGCTTCAGGTTTTGAATCGCAAATTCGTAATACCCACATTTTATCTGCATGTTCTTGATTACATCGAACCTGTATACCAATTGCATTGGTATAATTTTTGTCATAGCTTCTCATCCCGATTGAACGACCAATTCGATAGCCTTTGTCTTGGCGGTACATTAGATAAACAAGATGTTTATTCGGTAAAGGATTTACTTTGCCAAAAAGAATGTGATTAGGCGTCGCCGAAAGTGTTTTACCCAATAGGGTTTTAATTTTAACGATTTTTCCTTTGTAATTTTTGGTTTTAACCTTGGTTACTTTTGACGGCAAAGTTCTGCTATGACCACTTGCGCTAATTACCTCTTCGCCTTCTTTTATATGTTCAATGGATTTATATCCTTTTGGCGTTAAAACTTTAGTCCCGTTTGGTAAGCACTGGTCCGGGTCTCCAACGACGCAGATGTTTTGTTGTTTCTGAGTTAGAAATTTTATCAAGGCTAATTGAAGCGGGTTTGTATCCTGATATTCATCAATCAAAATATATTTGAACTTGTCATTATATTTTTCTCTAACCTCTTGGGCGCGTCGCAAAAGCTGAACGGTCTTTATCAGCAAATCATCAAAATCGAGCGCGTTGTTGTTTGCGAGACGTTCCTGATAAAGCTTGAAAACCTGTGCTATTGCAATTCGTCTTTCGTCGTGTCCTTCGACTTTTGCGGAATAGCTTTGCGGGTCGTCGCCGCGATTCTTTGCCCCGCTGATTGCGCCCTGTGTGATGCGCGGCGAAAGTTGTTTTTCATCAAAGCCCAAATCTTTAATAGAGCCTTTTACCAATTTAACAGCGTCGTCCTGGTCGTAAATTGTAAATGACCGTGTGAAACCTTCGCGCAAATGTTCTATGTCCTGACGAAGAATGCGAACACAGAGCGAGTGAAACGTAGAGACAAGCGGCGCATTGCGAAGTTCGATTCCGCGCAGTAATTTTTCAACGCGTTCGCGCATTTCACCTGCGGCTTTGTTTGTAAATGTCACGGCAAGAATGTTGTAGGGGGCTACGTTATGTTCCGCAATCAGATAAGCGATTCTATATGTAATTACACGGGTTTTTCCCGAACCTGCACCCGCCAAAATTAAAAGTGGTCCTTCGGTGTGTGTAACTGCTTCACGTTGTTGTTGATTAAGAGTTGAAAGAAAATCCATTTATCAATTATGCGGCGGCAAAATCTGTATATTGGCGCATGAATGGTGAATGAAAAGCGAGAACAATATCTTCTTTAGGAACGCCCGCTAAAATTAACTCGTTTGCAATACCGAATTCTGTAAAATCCGACTCAATCCAATACTTTTCGTTAACCAAACGAACATAAACGCTTTCATTATTAAACCTTTTATTACCGACCCACCCCAGATTTAGCAACATATAGTGTCCGTGTTCATCATCTGTTATTAGCAAATTCTCCACACCGTTAGTTTTATTTTCTGCACATTGCTCTATGTATTTGTTCAAAACCCGCTTAATTATTTCCTGATAATTTATCACTTTATCCATTGAACGATTTCCTCCTTTTCAATGTTTACAGATACTAAGGATATGTCTTCGGTTTGTACAATAAACTGTATGCCTAGCCCTGTAAAAAAGCTTTCGTAAATGTCTTCGCTGATTGCCAGCCAAATTTCTGTTTCCGGTTCAATAGCAGATAACAAACGGGGATAAAATCTATATTGACCTAATGCCCGCTCGAACTCATATACAAGTGATGCTCCAAGAAAGCTTTTTATCTCGACAACAATTTTACGCCCTGATTTGATAGCCGCAAAAGGTCGTCGTTCAGCCGCAATATCGGCTTGAACTTTAATTTCACCATATTCAATTTTGAAAGGATCAGCAGTTATTGTCCAACCATCTTTAATCAATGCATTTTTAACTGCATGATGAATTATGTCTTTTGCCATAATCTACTTGATAAGTTTTTGAATAGCCCTGAACTGCTCATGTTTTGAGTCACGCATCAATTCAAAAAGAGCCATTTCAATCGTTGATGGTATAGCTCCGCTTTGAACCATTTTATTGATACCGATTTCTTTGTTGTGCGGAAATCTGGTTGCCACGCAATCGGTCAAAACATGAACCTGATAACCTTTTGCCAAAAGGTCGTGAGTCGTTTGATTTACGCAGATGTGCGCTTCAATACCGCATACTAAAATTTGTTTCGCATACGTTTTTTCTAAGCTTTGAATAAAAGATGCCGCGCCGCAAGAACTGAAAGCAGTTTTTTCGATGAACTCTTGTTTGCTTGGCAGAACTTCTAAAATTTCTCTGACAGTTCGCCCAAGCCCTTTCGGATACTGTTCGGTAACGATAATCGGCACGTTTAACATTTTCGCGCTCATTGCGACGGTTGCAATGCGATTCGCTGTTTCCGAAAAATTTTCGATGATATGACTGAAGCCTTCCTGCATATCAACGATGACAAGAGCGGTTTGATTAAGTTGAAGAATGTTTTTGTGCATTCGTCTTTTTAAGCTTTATCCGTCATCATTTCGATTGTTCCAAGCACAAATAATAAAAGCAAACCGAGAATAAGTACTAAGTTAAGCAGAATACCAATAATGGCAGTTTTTTTCGCGCCTTGTCCTTTGCCCGCGCGAAAAGCCAGATAGAGACCAAACAGACCAAAGATTGTTCCGACGCCGGGCAAGAACAGAGACAGCAATATGGTAAATCCAAGAACAGCAAGAGCGGTTTCATCCTTAAATTCAAGCGCAATGCCAATCAATACGAAAATAAAAAGAACTGTACTTGCAATCGTGATGAGGATGCAAAGAATTGCTGAAATCCTTCCTGCCGCCGAAGGCTTTTGGGTTGTAGATGATTCGCTGACAGGCAGAGGATAAGATGGATGTTGACTCAATGATTGAGGTTGATTTGACGGATTTTGCGCCGACACATTTGTCGGTTGTTTGTAATGTGGAAGCGTTGGGTTTGATTGTACCGTGTGTGTAGGGTGGTTTGGTTGCATTATTTCTGTCGGGTTGTTCATCACAAGAGTCTGCGCTGATTGCGTTGATGAAGATAATGAACCAGATTTCAGTTGTGACCCGCATTCCAAACAATAAGCCAGACTTTCATCCGTGTACGTCCGATTGCATTTTGTACAGACTTTCATAGCCTCAATTTACTTTCCGTCAGATTTTATCCGAGCGTTTTAAGATTCTTGTTTTTCTTCTTTGTCAGTTCGGGGATGCTCACGCTTCCACTGACGAACGAAAAGATAAACAGCAACGACGCCAATAATAAGCAGAAAGCCTATCATTGTCAGCACAAAAACTATTTCTGTGTAACCTTGATCCATTTTAGACAGAATAACGAAGCGGGAAATAGTGTCAAACTATGAGCGAAGAAATGTTGATTGTGTTTGAAATAAGACCATCATGTAGGGCATAGTTGCGCTCGTACTTTTAGAAATCATCAGCCACAAGTTCAGAACATTGAAAGAAAATTTAGATAAAAAATCTGAATCACAAGAGCGCGAAGATTCATGGTGGTATCGTGTTTATGCAGCGGCATTAATTTTCACCGCGTTATTCATTGCGTTTTTGTGGGTTTTCGGGCGTGTATTTTCAACATGAGATTCTTGGATTGGGTAGTCGTCGTTGCATATCTCGTTTACGTCATCTGGGATGGCGTGCGAATGACGAAGCATAGCAAAAAAGTTGAAGGCTATTTTCTTGCAAACCGTAGTTTGCCTTGGTGGGCAGTCGGTTTGTCTGTAATGGCAACACAACTTTCTGCAATAACACTTGTAGGAACAACCGGGCAAGCCTATTCGGACGGAATGCGTTTCTTGCAGTTCTATTACGGTTTGCCTCTTGCCATGGTAATTCTGTGCGTGACCGCAGTTCCTTTTTTCTATCGCGCAAAAGTTTTTACTGCATATGAATATCTCGAAAAAAGATTCGACGCGAAAACGCGCACACTCACAAGCTTTTTCTTTTTGGTTTCGCGTTGTCTCGGCGTAGGCGTGATTATCTCCGCCCCGTCCGTGATTCTTTCTATAGTATTGGGTTGGAGCCTTTACGTGACAGTGTTCGCTATTGGTTTGACCACTACTATTTACACAATGGTCGGCGGTGTTCAGGCTGTGACTTGGACAGACGTAAAACAGATGGTTGTAATCTTTGTAGGTATGGGCGTTTGTCTTGTTGTTATTCTCTCAAAACTACCGCAAGACGTTTCATTTTCAGGTGCATTGCACTTGGCAGGAGCGACGGGAAAACTCACAACGTTTAGTACAAGTTTTGATTTGAAAGAGCGATACACAATCTGGTCGGGTTTTATCGGGGCGTTGTTTTTGTTTCTGGCTTATTTTGGATGTGACCAAAGCCAGGTTCAGAGATTTTTAACTGCACGCTCCGTGAACGAAGGACGCACATCACTGTTGATGAGCGCGTTTATAAAAATCCCAATGCAGTTTTTTATCCTGCTTATCGGCGTGATGGTTTTTATCTTCTATCAATTTCAGGCTCCGCCGATGGTCTTCAACTCTGTTGAAGCACAAAAAGTAGAACAGAGCGCACGCGCAAACGATTTTCAAAAAGCGAAATCTGATTACCAAATTGCCCATAAGCAAAGACAGACAGCGGCAGAGAATTACGTTCGTGCGGTTCAAAACGGCGAGTCAACCGCAGAGCATATTAAACAACAATACTTGTCAGCCGACGCCGAATTAAAAAAAGCGCGGGAGCAAGGTGTTAGGATTGTTAAAGAAGCGACCGGAAATAAATCATATGATGATGTGAATTATGTCTTCCCCATGTTTGTCATCGGCAATATGCCAGCCGGAGTTATTGGTTTAATCATTGCGGCGATTTTTGCGGCGGCAATGTCGAGCATCTCTGCCGAACTGAACGCTCTTGCGACGGCTACGACAATTGATTTCTACAAACGTCATTTCAAACCAGATGCTACGGATGAACAGTATGTCTTTTTCGGACGCGTAGCGACAGGTGTGTGGGGGATATTCGCCTGCATGGTTGCGCTTTACGCAACGCAACTTGGTTCTTTAATTGAAGTCGTTAATAAATTCGGTTCTTTCTTTTACGGTTCTTTACTCGGTGTTTTTGTTTTGGCGTTTGCTGTTCCAAGGGCGCGGGCGCGTGGTGCGTTTTGGGGTTTGTTGTTCGGTATCGCTTCGGTTTGGATTGCAAGCCGATTCACAGACATTGCTTTCTTGTGGTTCAATCTGATTGGGTGTGTCGTCGTTGTTGTCATCGGTTTTTTGTTAAGTTTGACGGTGAAAGACAGAGAGGAAATAGCGTCATAATTAATAATAAATTTGGAGTGTTGCGACTTGTATTACAACTCCAAACCAGAGGAAACAAATGCTTGTTCACTGCAAAATTCTTTTAGCAATACTTTGTTCGCTTATTTTATTTCTCAATTTTCTTTTTATTGCTCCCACAAACTCAAACGCGCAGGTTCGTGCTGTCTATGATAACGGAGCACTTGGATTGGGACAGCTTTTGCGGCGGCTTCAAACTACGGCAAGTGCAATGCACACAGGGGCGCATCCAGACGATGAAGATACTTCGCTGATAGCGCGTCTTTCGCGTGGAGATTCTGCACGCGTTGCATATTTCTCGCTCAATCGCGGCGAAGGCGGTCAGAATTTAATTGGTTCTGAATTATTTGACCCGCTTGGAATTATACGCACCGAAGAACTTTTACAATCGAGAAGACTGGACGGCGGCGAACAACTTTTCGGAAGCACTTACGATTACGGCTTTTCAAAAACTTTGAAAGAAGCAAAAGAGAAGTGGAATGAAAAACAGGCTCTCGGCGACATGGTTCGCGCAATTCGATTGTTTCGCCCGCTCGTTATCATCTCGCGTTTTTCTGGCACACCTTCGGACGGTCACGGGCATCATCAGTTTGCAGGTTATCTGACACCCATTGCTTTCAAAGCCGCCGCCGACCCGAACGCGTATCCCGAACAAATCAAAGAAGGCTTGCTTCCCTGGCAAGCGCGAAAATTTTATGTCGGGCAAGGTTTCGGTAACAACCCTAATAATCAACCGATACTTACAATACTAACAGGAGAATATGACCCGCTTCTTGGTCGAAGTTATTTTGAAATCGCAATGGAAGCCCGTAGCCAGCACAAATCACAACAGCAAGGTTTGTTAGAAATTCGCGGGGGGCAAATGTCGGGCGAGAGATTGGTTGAACGAATCGGAATAACGGGCGAAGACAAAAATATCTTTGACGGTCTTGATATTTCGATAAAAGGCATTGCAGGTTTGTCAGGATTATCCGTAGGAATAATTGATAACGAATTAGAAAACGTGCAGACATCAGCGGCGAAAGCCCTCGCAGAATATGACCCTTTTGCGCCGGAGAAAATAATTCAGTATTTGTCAGAAGGTTTAAGTGCAATAAGAAACGCACGCACAAAATTAGCATCGCATCAAAACGTCGGCTCTCAAATCAAGATTGATGAAGTGAAATCAAATACAGATTTCTTATTGGCACAAAAAGAAAAAGAATTTTCCAGGGCTTTACAACTTGCTTCCGGTGTTGTCGTAGATGCTTTGGCTGATACAGAAACAACGACTGTCGGTGAATCGTTAAATGTTTCAGTTCGGGTTTTTACGCCGACAAATTCATCTGTAAAAATCAATTCAATAAATATAAACACATCAAAAGGTCTGACGAGCCAAGAAGTTGAAGAACCGAAACCCGAAAACACCAATGCTTTCAGACGAACCGAACGGGCTACAAAATCGGCTTTCTTCAAGGTAACAGTATTAGACAAAGCACAATTTACTCAGCCTTATTGGATGGAAGAACAACGCAAAAGTTATTTGTTTGATTGGGGCAATAACGCACCAAAGACAAAACCGTTCAATGACTCTTTGATAACGAGCGAGGTGAAATTGAATATAGGCGGCGTTGAAGTTACTGCGACTAAAAACGTACAGTATCGTTATGCCGACGACATACGCGGTGAGATTAGACGCGAGTTAAATATCGTTCCGGCTTTTTCCGTTTCGCTTGATTCAAAACTTGTTATCGCGCCCGTTTCAAACAAACCGCAAACACAGCGCGTTGCCGTCCGTGTTATGAACAATTCGGCGAAAGCAGCAAAGGGCGACGTATCTTTGAGTTTACCAAACGGTTGGAAATCGGAACCGTCAACTATACCTGTAAATTTCACAAAGAAAGGCGAACGAACCGCCGCTTTTTTCACTTTTATTATTCCGGCAAACATAAAACCGGATACGTACAAAATCGCGGCTCAAGTTGCATCTGACGGAAAAACATACTTGCATGAAATGCACACAATCGCCTACCCGCATATACAAACTCACCGTTATTACACAAACGCGGAAACGCCTGTGAGAGTGATTGATTTGAAAGTCGCGCCCGTTAAAGTTGGTTACATTATGGGAAGCGGCGATGGTGTTGCAGACGCTATAAAACGGATGGGATTGGATGTGACTTTGCTGAATGAAGAAGATTTGTCTTCGGGTGATTTATCGCGCTTTGATACGATTGTAGTGGGGATTCGTGCCTCTGAAGTCCGCCCCGATTTTGTAGCAAACAATAACCGTCTTCTTGAGTTTATTAAAAACGGCGGAACATTGATTGTTCAATATCAACTCGCGGATTATGTGCGTTTGAATCTTGCACCTTTTCCGGCACAGATGGCGGCGCGTGTGACTGACGAAAATGCGAAGGTCGCTATCTTGCAGGCGCAACATCCCGCGTTTAATTTTCCGAACAAAATAACAGAAGACGATTGGAAAGATTGGGTTCAGGAACGCAGTGTTTCCAACTTTACTACATTTGACGCGCAATATACCTCTTTGCTCGAATCGCACGACGAAGGCGAAGGAGAACAAAAAGGCGGCGAGGTTTATGCTGAAATCGGACGCGGCAAATATGTTTACACTTCTTATGCATGGTTCAGGCAATTGCCGAATGGTGTGCCGGGAGCGTATCGTCTGTTTGCAAATTTATTGAGTTTGCCGAAAGCAAAGAAATAGTGTCAGGGAAATTTTGAGCGGGGTTTTATGTCAATCGCAACCATCAATCCGGCAACGAATGAGACGATAAAAACATTCAAGCCTTTATCGGAAGATGAGATTGTAGAAAAATTAAAACTCGCGGCTGAAACCTTCAAAACTTATCGTCACACTTCATTTGCAGAACGCGCAGAAAAGATGTCGCGTGCAGCAGAGATTCTTGAAAACGAAAAAGAATCTTTTGCAAAAACAATGACAACCGAAATGGGGAAGACTTTTTTATCCGCCGTTGCAGAGGTCGAAAAATGTGCCTGGGTTTGTCGTTATTACGCTGAAACGGCAGAGAAACATTTGAGCGAAGAAGAAATAAAAACAAACGCTTCGCGTAGCTTTATTCGTTATGAACCTCTTGGTGTGGTTTTGGCTGTGATGCCCTGGAATTTTCCTTTCTGGCAAGTCTTTCGTTTTGCCGCGCCTGCGTTAATGGCTGGGAATGTCGGTTTACTAAAACACGCTTCAAATGTTCCTCAATGTGCATTGGCAATCGAAGAGATTTTTCTTCGTTCGGGATTTCGTTTTGGTGCTTTTCAAACTCTGTTGATTGAGTCAACACAAGTTCAGAGAATTTTAGAAGATGAAAGAGTAGTAGCCGCTACGCTTACAGGAAGCGAACCCGCAGGAAGCAGTGTCGCAGGCATTGCAGGAAAACATATAAAGAAAACTGTTTTGGAATTGGGTGGCAGCGACCCGTTTATTGTTATGCCAAGTGCGGATTTGGAAACCGCAGTACAAACAGCCGTTAAGGCGCGTTGCATAAACAACGGACAATCTTGTATCGCCGCGAAAAGGTTTATTGTTCACAAAGACATATATGAAGGTTTCAAACAGAAATTTGTCGAAGGCATGAAGGCTTTGAGAGTCGGCGACCCTATGGATGAAAATACAGACATCGGACCGCTTGCAACTGAAAGCATATTGCAGGAATTGAAAGAACAAGTCGGAAAAGCTGTAAAACATGGCGCGAATATTTTAACGGGCGGTAAAAGTATTGATGGCGTTGGGAATTTTTACGAGCCGACGATTCTTGAAAATATACAACCGGATTCGCCCCTTTTTTATGAAGAAGTTTTTGGTCCGGTCGCAATGTTGTTTTCCGCGAAGGATATTGATGAGGCAATAAGAATCGCAAACGATTCGCCTTTTGGGTTAGGTTCGTGTGCGTGGACGGATAACGAAAACGAACAGCAGAGATTTATTGAAGAAATATCAGCCGGACAGGTCTTTATAAATGGTATGGTTGCATCTGACCCACGCCTTCCTTTCGGCGGCATAAAACATTCTGGTTACGGCAGAGAACTAAGCGCACAAGGCATTCGTGAATTTACGAATGTGAAAGCGATTTGGGTGAAATAATAACGAGCCGCTACAAATCCACATTTGGTATTCTGTAATCTAAATTGTTTGTAACTGATTAGGTCAGGTGATAATAATTCAAAAACTTTAATCAGGAATCGGTTTTAGCTGTCGAAGACAGCGATATATTCTTAGCCCATAGTGCAGCTATGGGGAAATTAAACAGAGAT
>Ga0187894_10002209_pt1 | contig 23558 bp, 18 predicted proteins | sample GBC1701081metaG_FD_136650 | JGI IMG/M metagenome (GOLD analysis project Ga0187894, IMG submission 136650) | White microbial mat communities from a lava cave in the Kipuka Kanohina Cave System on the Island of Hawaii, USA - GBC170108-1 metaG ... | reverse complement strand
TCCTCCCGTCGCAGCCGGCGCTCCAACCCCACCTCCGCCCTGGAGGCAGGCACCGGAGCACCTCAACGAGAGGTGCGCAAAAGTCGGTGTCCTCTTACGCGCGAGTTATCACGTCCTTCGACACTCGTCGTCAGCAACAACACCGGAGCCGCCAGTGCGAGGCGAGTGGTGTACCGGCCGTTCGGCGCCCTCGTACAGAACTCGGGCGGCACGTCGACCGTTCCAGAGCGGGGCTTCACAGGTCAGCGCTTCGAGCCCAGTGTCGGGATCTACGACTACAACGCGCGCTGGTACGACCCGGCGATCGCTCGCTTCGTTCAGCCGGACGCAATCGCAGACGCCTTTGACCCGCAGTCGCTCAACCCGTTCTCGTACGTGAGGAACGATCCCACGAACCTGACTGACCCGACCGGTAACTATCCGGGTACTTTTGGAGCTCCTATCGGGCATTCGGGCTGGTGCCCGCACTTCAATCTTCCGAACTTCACGTTCACGCCTGGCTGGGCGCCTCGGAACGACTGCGGGTTCCTCGGCTGCGTCACGCCACCGAATCTCGTGAAGCTCGCCGTGGAAACGATCTTCAAGCGAGTCACGGGGATGTCCCTGCCGCCGGTCGATCTGATCTTCTCGATCCTTACCAACCCGATTGGAACCATCGAAATGATTGTCGACTCAGTGGCGAATCCGGCGGTCGATTTCAATCCCATACTGCCGTTGACGGCAAACGAACAGCTGACAAGCGGGCTCTATCTCTTGAGAAATTGGGTCGCTGAGTTGGACCAACTCAAGAGGTTGTACGAGGAAGCGAAGGAGCGCGCCGGAGACAGAGAACGATCGTTCACCGAGCGACTAACTGCCGGCTATGAGGTTGTGGATCTCAGATTCAAGATTGCACTCCAAGAGGGCGTTATCTCACGTCTCACACCGGAGCTCGACAAGCTCTATGTGGACGTCGGTCTCCATTACATGGGTAGGGAGACTCTTGTAACTCTGGTGCGCGACCCAATGAAACTCGAAGCAGAGATAGCGAAGATCGACGCCCTTCCAGATCGATCGATCCGGAGTAGGTTTGGGCAACCAAGAGGTCAATGATGATTCAACGTGTTGCACGTTCCGTCTTGGCGTTGATCGCTGTCGTCCCCTTGGTTAGGGAGGGTGTTGTGATCGCTAAGTCAGGTGCGCCTCTTGCTCACGTCGGAACGGCACTCGGCCTTGCGATCGCAATCTTGGTGTTCGCAATTCTGCTAGAAGTGCGGGAGAGTAACTTTACTCGGGCTGCGCTGTCGGTGCTCGTGTCCGTCTCGATGGTCATCGCGGTTGGCACGTCGGTACCGGGGGGCACAGCCGTTGAGTTACCGTTGGTTGCGGTTGGGGTCGCCCTGCCGGCTCTTCTTACTCTGCGCAGAGAGATGACCACGAAGTGATGAATCCTTCGCGGCCTCGGTGTGCGCGAACGGCGTCGGGAGCGATCTCCATTGCAGCTGTTCGTCCATCTTTTCTGTGTTTCTGTGCGCTCCGCGCCCGTAAGCGCTCAGCCGGCGGAGGTGCGGTCTAGAAATCCAGCCGCCGCTTGCGCTCCGCGACCGCCTCGCCGGGCTCGCCCGGCAGCGCTGGCGCGCTGCGCTCGAGCGGCTCGGTGCCGCTGAGGAACGCCTGCGTCATCACATATTTGCTCGGCGCGCCGGCGAGCTTGCCGGTCTTCGTGTCGACGCGGACGAAGCTCACGCCGTCGGGCGCCTCGGGCGGCGCCGGCTTCCGATCCGCGAGCGCGCTCTTCATGTAGTCCATCCAGATCGGGAGCGCGGCGCGGCCGCCGGTCTCCTTCGGTCCGAGCACGTCGCGCGCGTCGATGCCGACCCAGACGCCGGTGACGATCTCGGGCGAGAAGCCGACGAACCACGCGTCGGTCTGGTCGTTGGTCGTGCCGGTCTTGCCCGAGAGATAGGGGCCGAGGCTCGCGGCGCGCCCGGCCGTTCCATTCGGGTGCTCGACCGGCGCACGCAGCGTCTGCGCGACGACGAATGCGTGAGCCGGCGCGATCGCGAACCCGGGCGGCGTCTCGAGCTTCGGGAACGGACGGTCCTCGACGATCTCTTCGACCGGGCCGCCCGGCACCTCGCCGCCCGGCTCGTCCACGGCGCCGCCGACCTCCTCGGCGGACTCCACCGGCTGCTCCGCCTCGCTCTCGGTCACGACCAGCTGCTTCGCGCCCTCCTTCGGCGCGAGCTCGGCCTCGTCCTCGGCAGGCTCCTCGTTCTCCGGCTTCGCGACCGGTCCGTCGAGCGGAACGCTCTCGATCACGAGCGCGCCCTCGCGGTCGCGCACGCGCGCGATCAAGCGCGGCTCGACCAGCCTGCCGCCGGACGCAAACACGCCGTACGCGCGCGTCAGCTCGAGCAGCGTCATCGAGCTGGTGCCGAGCGCGAGCGAGAGGCCGGTGTCGAGCTGCGATTTCACGCCGAGCGCGCGCGCGAGGTCGATCGTCGGCTGGATGCCGACGTCCGAGAGGATGTAGACGGCCGCATTGTTGATCGAGCGCGCGAGCGCCTCGGTGAGCGTCAGCCTCCCCAAGAACTCGCGGCCGTAGTTCTCAGGCCGCCAGAGCGACCCGCTGCCGTCGTCGTACACCGCGGGGCGGTCGTAGACGATCGTCGCGGGCGTGAAGCCGTGCGCGAGCGCGCTCGCGTAGACGATCGGCTTGAACGCGCTGCCGGCCTGGCGGCGCGCCTGAGTCGCGCGGTCGAACTCGCTGTCGGCGAAGTCGTAGCCGCCGACGAGCGCCAGCAGATCGCCCGTCTTCACGTCGAACGAGAGCAGCGCGCCCTGGACGTCCGGCGCCTGATAGAGCGCCGCCGCGAGCGGCTCGCCGGGCTTCGCGTCCGCGGCGGGCGCGGTCACGCCAAACAGCGCGACATCGCCCACGGCGAGCGCCTGCGACAGCTTCGCGATCTCGGCCCCGTGCGAGCCGGACTTCTTCGCGTGCGCCCACTTCGTCGTCGCGAACGGCACGCTCGCCTCCACGCCGCCGCCGAACGAGACGCGCGCCGACGCCTGCTTGTCGTTCACCGCGAGCACGATCCCGGTGCGCGGCTTCGCGAAGAAGTCCGGCGTGAGCGCGGTGTCGGGGGAGAGCCCGTTCACGTCCGCGAGCTTCGCGAGCTCGGCGTCGATCGAGCCCTTCTTCACGCTGCGCAGCGGGCCGCGATAGCCACGCCGATGGTCGAGCGCCTCGACGCCGCTGCGCAGCGCGCGCACCGCGGTTTCTTGGAGCGCGAGGTCGATCGTCGTCTCGATGCGCAAGCCGCCGCGCAGCACGAACTCGTTGCCGAGCTCCGCGACGAGCCGCCGCCGCACCTCCTCGGTGACGTAGGCCGCCGCCTCGAACGGCCGCGCGTCCGGGGATCTCAGCGGCGGCGGCGCGAGGTTCGCCTGATACGCGGCCTCGTCGAGGAAGCCGACGTCGCGCATGCGTCCGAGCACGTAGCGGCGCCGCTCTTCGGCGCGCGTGGGATTCAGGTGCGGCGAGAACTTGCCCGGCGCCTTCGGGAGCCCGGCGATCAGCGCGGCCTCGCTCGGCGTCAGCTCGTCGAGCGGCTTGTCGAAGTAAGTGCGCGCGGCTTCGGCGACGCCGTACGCGCCGCTGCCGAAGTAGATGTGATTCAGGTAGCGCCACAGGATCGCGTCCTTGTCGAAGCGCTCCTCGATGCGGCGCGCGAGCACGGCCTCCTTCGCCTTGCGCGTGTAGGTGCGCTCGGACGAGAGCAACAGGTTCTTCGCGAGCTGCTGCGTGATCGTGCTCGCGCCCTGCGTCTCGTCGGTCGTGAGCGTCACCCACGCGGCGCGCAGCATCGAGACGAAGTCGACGCCGCCGTGCTCGTAGAACGTGTCGTCCTCGGCGGCGAGGAACGCGTTGACGACGCCCTTCGGAATCTCGTTCATCGGCGTCAGCTGGCGGCGCTCTTCGTAGAACTCGCCGATCAGCGCTCCGTGCCGGTCGTAGACGCGGCTCGTCAGCGGAGGCCGGTAGTCGTCCAGCGCCCGGAGGTCGGGCAGGTCGCTGACGACCCACGTGTAGAGCGCGCCGAGCCCGACCCCGACCAGGGCCGCGAGCGCGCCGAGCGCGATGCCGGCGCGGATCAGCGTCCGTCTCGCCATCCCCGCCATTCCCCCCGGAGGCCCGCGCACCGTAGCCGACGCGCGCAGCGCTGTTGTAATGAGCGGTCACAGCGCGCGAAGTCCTGAGGGAGAAACCGAAGGTGTCCTCCAACCGCCTATCGCTGGCCTTCGTGATGGATCCGGTGCCGGCGATCAACATCCAGGGCGACACGACCTTCGCGCTGATGCTCGAGGCGCAGCGCCGCGGGCATCGGGTGCACTACATCGACCCGAACGATCTCGGCGTCCGCGATCACCGGGTAGTCGCGAAGGTGCAGGCCGTGGAGCTGCGCCGCGAGCTCGGCAACCACGCGACGCTCGGCCCGGCGCGCCGGGCGGCGCTCGACGACGACTTCGACGTCGTGTTCCAGCGCAAGGACCCGCCGGTCGACGTCGCCTACGTGACAGCTACGCAGATCCTCGCGCTCTGCCGCCGCGCGCTCGTGCTGAACCGGCCGGGAGGCATCCTCGCCGCGAACGAGAAGCTCTACGCGATGCACTTCGCCCACGTGATGCCGGCGACGCTGATCGCGCGCGAGATCCCGCAGCTGATCGACTTCCTCGCCGAGATGGGCGGCGAGATGATCGTGAAGCCGCTCCATGGCAAGGGCGGAGAGGGCATCTTCCACGTCCGCAACGACGACCGGAACCTGTTCTCGATCCTCGAGCAGTCGACGCAGTTCGGGACGCGGCCGACGATCGCGCAGCAGTACCTGCCGGCGGTGCGGCGCGGGGACAAGCGGATCCTGCTGATCGACGGCGAGCCGCTCGGCGCGGTGATGCGCGTGCCGGCGGAGCACGAGGCGCGCTCGAACCTCCACGTCGGCGGGAAGGCGACCAAGACCGCGCTCGACGAGCAGGACCAGCGCATCATCGACGAGCTGCGGCCTTGGCTCGTCCGCGATGGCCTGTTCTTCGTCGGCATCGACGTGATCGGCGGCAAGCTGACCGAGGTCAACGTCACCAGCCCGACCGGGATCCAGGAGATGAACGCGCTCGACGGCGCCCGCTACGAGGAGCGCGTGCTCGAGGCGATCGAGGCGAAGGTCGCAAGCCGGCGCTGACGGAATGGCGCTCCTCGCGCTCGGCTCCGAGGGAAGTTGCTAGCAGCTCCGTCGGTAAGAGCGCGGCAAACCTATTGACACGCCCTCCGACGGCGGGAATGATGCGCGCCGTCGGACGCGGCCCCATCCCCGGCCACGTGCGGCTTCCTCCAAACGCTCGGCGTCCCGTGAATGCCGTGCGTGTCTCAACAACAAGGGGGGCCTCATGGCCGCAGCAAAAGTCGCGAAAGCGGGCATCAAGCGTGAGAAGGACTGGCTCTACTTCCTCGATCGCCGAGGCAACGTGAGCCGCGTGCGCCGCGCCGAAGGCGGCGGGAAGGCGCGCAAGGGGACGATGCAGGTCGTCGCCAAGGTCGGCGTCCAGAAGGAAGAGGGATACCTCTACTTCATCGACAAGGACGGCGACGTCTCGCGCGCGAAGATGGTGCGGCGCGGTAAGGGCACGCGCCGCAAGGCCGCGAAGAAGTCGACGGGCCGAAGGCGCACACGCTGAGCCGCGACTGAGCAACGAGGGGGTCGGCGCGCGCAGGCGCCGGCCCTTCTCCTTTCGTTCTCGCGCTTCGCTCCTCGCCGCCCAGCCGCCCAGAGCCCGACTTTGCAAGTTTGCAGGGTCTGACCCCGCTTGAGGTCCGCCGCGGGTTTTGCCCTGACCAGGCGATCCCCCTAGCCTGCGCGAGCGCGTCATGTCGGATCCTGAGAACGTCATCGCCGGCGCGCGCCAGGAGCCGGGCGCGCATCCGTACACGATTCTGGTCGTGGACGACGAGCCGGCGATCCTCGAGTCGATCGAGCTGACGCTCGGCGACGACTACCGCGTGCTCAGCGCGCTCACCGCGCGCGAGGCGCTCGCGGTGCTCGAGCGCGAGGAGATCGCGCTGATCATCGCGGATCAGGTGATGCCGCAGATGAGCGGCGCCGCGCTGCTCGAGCGCGCGGTCGCGATCCAGCCGCGCGCGGTGCGCATGATGCTGACCGGCTACGCCGACGTGAACGCGATCATCCACGCGATCAACGACGGCAAGATCTACCGCTACATCCAGAAGCCGTGGGAGCCGGACCAGCTGCGGCTCGACGTGAAGCACGCGCTCGAGGCCTACCGGCTGACCGCCGAGAACGCGCAGCTGGCGAGCGCGCTCGCGATCGCGAACGAGAAGCTGCGCGCCGAGAACGTCCACCTGCGTCGCCAGGTGCAGCGCAGCTACGCGTTCGACCAGCTCGTCGGCGCGAGCCCGGCCATGCAGCGCGTGTTCGACGTGATGCAGAAGGTCGCGCAGACCGACGCGACCGTGCTGGTGACGGGCGAGACCGGCACCGGCAAGGATCTCGTCGCGCGCGCGATCCATTATGCCGGCTCGCGCAAGGAGCACCGCTTCGTCGCGCAGAACTGCGGCGCGCTGCCCGACACGCTGCTCGAGAGCGAGCTGTTCGGGCACAAGCGCGGCGCGTTCACCGGCGCGCACGCGGACAAGAAAGGCCTGTTCGAGATCGCCGACGGCGGCTCGATCTTCCTCGACGAGATCGCCGAGACCGAGCCCGGCATGCAGGTGCGCTTGTTACGGGTGCTGCAGGACGGCGAGATCCGGCCGCTCGGATCTTCCGAGACGCGCCGCGTCGACGTGCGCATCATCGCGGCGACGAATCGCGATCTCACGCGCCTGGTCGAGCAGGGCCGCTTCCGCGAGGACCTGTTCTATCGGCTGCGCGTCGTCGAGATCCGGCTGCCCGCGCTGCGCGAGCGGCGCGAGGACATCCCGGCGCTCGCGCATCACTTCCTCGATCGCGCGAACGCGAAGATGCGTCGCTCGCTCGATGGCTTCACGAACGCCGCGATGGACCGGCTCTGCGCGCACCAGTGGGCCGGCAACGTGCGCGAGCTCGAGAACGAGGTCCAGCGCGCGGTCGCGCTCGCCGGCGACGAGAAGACGATCGGCGCGGAGATGCTCTCGGAGCACGTGCGCGGCCCGACGGCGGTCCAGGGCGCGAAGGGCATCGTGCTGCCCGCCGAGACCGACTTGAACCGCGCGCTCGAGGCGCTCAAGGCGGCGATGATCCAGGAGGCGCTGAAGAGCGCCGGCAACGTCACGCGCGCAGCGGAGAAGCTCGGCATTCCCCGCCAGTCGCTCCAGAAGATGGTAAAGCGCCTCGGTCTCCGGGAGAGCGCGGACGACGACTGACGCCGGCGGCGCCGCCGATCAGATCCGCTTCCAGCTGCGCAGCCACGCCCAAGCCGTGCGCACGATCGTGTCGAGATCGGAGTAGCGCGGCCGCCAGTCGAGCTCGCGCATGAAGCGCGACGCGTCGGCGACCAGCAGCGGAGGATCGCCCGGCCGCCGCGGCGCCTCCTCGAACGGGACCGGGCGCCCGATCGCGCGGCCGATTCCGTCGATCACCTCGCGATTGCTGCGCCCGATTCCAGTGCCGAGGTTGAAGCCGCCGCCGGCCTTCCCTGATAACAGCGCCTCGATCGAGCGCAGGTGCGCGTCGGCCAGATCCGTGACGTGGACGTAGTCGCGCACGCAGGTGCCGTCGGGCGTCGGATAGTCCGTGCCATAGAGCTGGAGCTTCGGCCGCAGGCCGGCCGCCGCTTCGAGCGCGACCGGGATCAGGTGGACTTCGGGATCGTGGCACTCGCCGATGCCGCCCTCCGGATCGGCCCCGCACGCGTTGAAGTAACGCAGCGCGGCCCAGCGCAGCCCGTGCGCGCGCTCCACGTCGGCGAGCATGCGCTCGACCATCGCTTTGCTCGCGCCGTACGGATTGATCGGCTGATGCGGCGTCGAGTCCGCGATCGGCTGCCGCTCCGGATGCCCGTACGTCGCGGCGCTCGACGAGAGCACGAACGCGCGCACGCCGTGCGCGAGACACTCGGCGATCAGGTTCGCGCTGCCGGCGACGTTGTTGCGGTAGTAGAGCAGCGGCTTCGCGACCGACTCGGCGACCGAGAGCGACGCCGCGAAGTGGAGCACGCCGTCGATCGGGCCGTGCTCGCGAAACAGCGCCGCGAGAGCCGCGCGATCGCCGGCGTCGGCGACGACGAGCGGGGCCCCTTGCGCGAAGTCCGCGCGGCCCGCGCGCAGGTCGTCGATCACGACCGGCTCGTGCCCGGCGCGCAGCAGCGCGCGCAGCGCGTGGCTGCCGATGTATCCCGCGCCGCCGGTCACGAGCAGACGAGCCAAGAATCCTCCGAGGCGCGTGGTAATTTGCGCGCGCGATGGAAGTCATACACACCGCGGAGTTCGAGACGCCATGCGGTGTGATGGCGTGCGCGTCGACCGAGCGCGGCCTGTGCTTCATCGAGCTGCCGCGCGCGAGCGGGCGCGGGATCGCCGGCTGGGTGCGCCGCTTCGCGCCGTCGGCACGTATCGCGTCGGGCTACGCGCCGAACCGCGCCGCGATCGCGCAGATCCAGGACTACCTCGCCGGCAAGCGCGAGGCGTTCCGCGTCGAGCTCGACCTGCGCGCGACCGGCTTCCAGATCCGCGTCTACGCGGCGCTGCTCGAGATCCCGTACGGCGAGGTCCGCAGCTACGGAGAGATCGCCGAAGCGATCGGCGAGCCCGGCGCCGCGCGCGCGGTCGGCGCCGCGGCCGGCGCGAACCCGCTGCCGCTCGTCGTCCCGTGTCATCGCGTCGTCGCCGCACACGGCAAGCTCGGCGGCTTCGGCGGCGGCGTCGCGCTGAAGAAGCGGCTGCTCGCGCTCGAGCACGGCCGCCCGCAGCGCGGCGAGCTGCTCTGAACGACGCACGCGCCGCGGCGCCTCAGCGGATGATTTCACCCGCTGCGAGCTCGTTCAGGAATCGCTCGACCGGCAGCACGCGCAGCGCGCCGATCTTCAGCGCGTGCTCGCCGCGATACACGCCAAAGGCCCGCGAGATCCGGCGGGACGCCGCCAACTCGGCCAGAGCAGCGCCGTCCTCGCGACGCCAGGTCTTGCCCGCCTTCACTTCGATCCCGACTGCCCGGGAGCCGCGCGTCCAGATGAAGTCGATCTCCGAGCCGCTCGGCGTACGCCAGTACGCGAGCTCGCCGCCGGCGCCGGAGCGATCGAGCCACGCGCGCAGCTCGTGCAGCACGTAGGTCTCGAGCAGGCCGCCCCGTTCCTCGTCGGCGATCCCCTCGTGCAGCCGCCGCCGCAGCGCGCGCACGAGGCCGGGATCGAAGAAATAGAATTTCGCGTGCGCGATCTCCTTCACCTTCGCGCGCGGGCGCCACGCGGGCAGCCAGAAGCCGATCAACGTGTCGACCAGGATCTCGAAATAGCCCTGCACGGTGGGCCGGGCGATCGCCGCATCGCGCGCGACGCCCGCGACGTTCACGACCTGAGCGTTCACGGTCGCCGCGATGTCGAGGAAACGCGCGAACGAGTCGAGCTGCTTGACCACCGCTTCTTGTCGAATCTCCTGCGCCAAGTAGTTCTCCGCGTACGCCTCGAGCAGCGCGATGCGATCGGCGTCGCTTCGCGCGGACCACACGGCCGGCAGCGTCCCGAAGCGCAGCGCGCGCTCGACGCGGAAGCCGGCGCCGATCTCGGCCGCACAGAGCGGGAAGAAGCGGCGATTCACTGCGCGGCCCGGCAGCAGGTTCGCGCCGCCCCGACGCAGCTTGCGAGCGCTCGAGCCGGTGAGCGCGAAGCGGTAGCGAGAGCCATGGCGCGCGATCAGGCGCTGCACTTCGTCGATGAGCACCCAGCTCTTGCCCGGCAGCGCCTCGACCTCGGCTCCGAATCGCGCCGGGTCGCGCACGAGGCGAACCAGCTCGCGCTCGCTCAGCAGGTCGATCCAATGCGCGGAGGGGAGGGCGTGCCGGAGCCATGTCGTCTTGCCGGTCCCGCGCGGCCCGAACAGGAAGAACGAGCGTTGGGCGGGGTGGCGAGCCGTGTATTGCTGCCGATTCAGGTGGGATCCTGCGGACGGGCTCGAGGCGTGGAGTCCAGGGTCGGCTCGGGCCTCTTCACACCCTCTCGAGCGCCTGCTCCAGATCGGCGATCAGGTCGGCCGAGTCCTCGATGCCGCAGGCGAGCCGCACGAGCGTGTCGGTGATGCCCCAGCGCAGGCGCTCTTCGCGCGGCTGATCCCAGTACGACATCAGCACCGGCATCTCGACCAGCGACTCGACGCCGCCGAGGCTCGGCGCGATGTACGGGATGCGGCACGCGTCGACGAAGCGGATCGCGGCGTCGATCTCGCCCGCGATCTCGAACGTGACGACGCCCGCGAAGCCCTTCATCAGCCGGGTCGCGACCGCGTAGTCCGGATGCGACGCCAGGCCGGGATACCAGACGCGCTTCACCTTCGCGTGCGCCTCGAGGAAGCGCGCGACCGCCATGCCGTTCTCGTTGTGGCGCGCGACGCGCAGCGCGAGCGTCTTCATCCCGCGCAGCAGCAGGTGACTCGCGCCCGGATCGAGGATCCCGCCGAGCACGCCGACCGCGTCGCGGATCGGCTTGATCTGCGCGGCGTTGCCGGCGACCACGCCAGCGATCAAGTCATTGTGGCCGCCGAGATACTTCGTCGCGCTGTGGATCACGAGATCCGCGCCGTCCGCGAGCGGCGCGTGGTTCACCGGCGAGGCGAACGTCGAATCCACGATCACGCGCACGCCGCGCTCGTGCGCGACGCGCACCGCCTCGGGCACGTCGATCACGCGCAGATACGGATTCGTCGGCGACTCGGTGAAGAAGAACGCCGTGTCGTCGCGCAGCGCGTCCTTCAGCGCGATCGTGTTCGCCGGCTCGATCACCGTCGCGGTCGCGCCCTGCTTCGACAGAAAGTCACGAATGAACTGCCGCGTCCGCCGATAACAATCGCTCGTCACGACGATGTGCCCGTTGCGCGGCGTCAGCGCGAGGAACGTCGTCGTCGCCGCGCACATCCCCGACGCGAACAGCACCGCCGCCTCGGCACCCTCGAGCTCGCAGACCTTCCGCTCCACCGCGCGCCAAGTCGGATTCGAGTACCGCCCGTACTCGTCCCGCTCGAGCCGCCCCTCCGCGTACTCGCGGACCTCCGCGGAATCCCGGAACCAGAACGTCGACGTCTGATGCAACGGCGTCGTCAGCGCAGTGCTCTCCTTCGCCTCGCGCTCGCCGCCATGCACGGAGCGCGTCGAGTCCCCGAGCTTCTTGTGTCCGTCGTCGCTCATCCGGTGCGCCAATTCCTGAGAAAGTTCCGCAAGTTAGTCAGCACCCTCCGCCACTGCCACGAGGCGCGCGCGCGGGAGCGAAGCGATCCGCGCGCCGCGCGCTGCTCGCTCCAACCTCGATAGAGAGTGAAGCGAGCGCGCCTCGACGGCGCGCGAGCTTCACCACCCCACCCCTTAGGGGCAACGTGCGCGCCATGAGGACCTCGCGCGGCAAGGAGGGCTCGTGGCGGCGGGGGCGGGCGCCGGCGCAGCGGGGGTCGCGGAGCGAGTGCCCAGGCGCGGTCGCGCTCACGCTCGGCTGATTGTGACGCGCACGCATCCGGCACGCCTCCGACAATGAGCGACCGCGCGGCCGAGCGCAGTCGAGCCCCCGCGGAGCCGGCGTCCGCCCCCGCCGCCGCGAGCCCGGCCTCACGAGTCCCTACTCCCTAATCACCCGCGCCGACTCCTACTGGGTCGCACAATCCCGCACATACCCGAGCTGCTTCAGCTGCTCGCACTCTTCCTTCGAGATCGATGCTGCTTTCGCCTCCCCGCCCCGGTGCTCCTTCGCAGCCACCTCGAACGCCGCAGCCTGCCGCGCGAGCTCGAGCGCCGTTCCTGCCTCCCGCTCCGCGACGTTCTCCGTCTCCCCCGGATCGACCTCCACCTCGAACAGCTCCCGCTCCGGCAGTCCGCGCGGATTCCCGGCATTTGCCTCGATCCACTTCCAGCGCTTCGTGCGCACCGCGCGCAGCACGTTGCCTTCGTGGTTCTCCTCGGAGAACACCACCCGATCGCCGGGCGCGCGCGCGGCCGGAACGCGCGCGAGATCGATGCCCTGCATCGCCGGCGGAATCGCCGCGCCCGCTCGTGCGAGCAGCGTCGGCGCGACGTCGACCAGCCGCGCCGGCTCGCCGCGCGCATCCGGCGGCGCCGCGGGCGCGCCGGCGCGCCACTTCACCATCAGCGGCACGTGGATCTGCTCGTCGTAGAGCGTGAGGCCGTGCCAGTAGCCGCCGTGCTCCTGGAACTCCTCGCCGTGGTCGGCGACGAGCGCGATCACGCTGTCGTCGTAGAGACCGAGCTCTTCGAGCTTCGCGATCAGCTTTCCGAAGTTCGCGTCGAGGTACGCGATCTCCCCGACGTAGAGCTCGTGCATGCGCTGCGCGAGCTCGTCCGGCGGATCACCCGCGGCGCGCGCGATGCCGACGCCGCTGTACGGGTGCTCGAAGTACGGATCGTGCGGATCCATGTAGTGCAGGAACAGGAAGAAGCGGGAGCTCGCGTGGCGGCCGAGGAACTCGAACGCGTGGCGATTCACGACCTCGGAGTCTTGATAGAAGTCTCCGAAGCGCAGGCCCGGAACGAGCGCGAAATAGACACGCCGCAGGATCTGGTACAGCACGAGCTTCGACGACGACTCGACCGCGCCAAACAAGTAGTCCGGACCGAGGTAGTAGTACTCGTCGAAGCCCTGCGCGAAGCCGAACGCCTCGGTCAGATTCGTGTTCGAGACGAACGCCCCAGTCGTGTAGCCGTGCGCCCGAAACGCTTCGGCGACGGTGTCGACCTGCTCCGGTAGCGCGGCGGCCTTCGCCATCGCCTGATGACTGCTCGGCACGAGCGACGTCAGCAGCGTCGCCGTCGAGGGTTTCGTCCACGAAGCGTGCGAGAAGCCGCTGAACAGCGTGCCGCCATCGGCAGCGATCCGGCACAGGTTCGGCGTGGGCGTCTGCGCGCCTCCGTAACAACTGAGGTGATCTGCGCGGAGCGTGTCGACCATCACCAGGATCACGTTCGGGCGGCCGGCCAGCGCGGCGGGGACCGCGGGCGGCACGCTCGCGGCGGCGGGCCGCGCGACTCGGCCCGCCGCCAGGAAGCCGCCGCCCGCCGCGAGGATCAGCAGCGCGAGCGCGAGCTGCGGCGTGAACAGCCGGCCGAGCGCGCCGCGGAACAGCCGCGGGCCCGCGAAGAACAGCAGCAGCGCGAGCAGCGCGAAGCCGAGCGCGACGGGCGCCAGCACCGCGAGCGGCGGCAGCTGCTCCTGGTAGACGTCGCGATAGAGCCGGAACAGCGTGATCGCGAGCCCGAACGGCACGAGCGTGAACAGCAGCGCGAGCGCCGGCGTCCAGCCGCGCGTCTCGGCCGCGTCCATCGGGAGCGCCGCGAGCACGAGCCCGCCCAGCGCGCACAGCGCGCCGAAGAAAGCGGCGTACGCGAGCGGCGCGTACCAGAGCACCTGCGCCTCGGTGCCGAAGCCCTGCTGCGCGACCGCGAGCGCTTCGCCGAGCGCGAGCGCGAGGCCGGCGATCATGCCGGTGCCGAGGCCGTAGCCCGCAGCGCTGCGCGCGCGCACGGCATAGGCCGGTGCTTCGTCCGCGGCGCTCGGCCGCGCCGCGCGCGCCTCCGGTATCACCGGTGCGGCCGCGCTGCGTTCCGCCGCGGCGTAGTCCACCTGCGCGCCGTCCACGAGGCAGTACGCGGGCCGGTAGCTCGGGCCGCGGATCCACCAGAAGATTCCGCCGAACAGCGTCAGCCCCTCTGCGGCCCAGAAGCCGAGCGCGGCCGACGCGACCGCCGCCGCGGGCCCGATCATGTGCTGCAGCACGAGTAGCTGAGCGAGCTCGCGGATGCCCTCGCCGGCGATCGTCACGGGCGAGAGCACCGTCGCGAGGATCTGCACGGTCGACCCGAGCACGACCGGCCAGAACTGCGCCCCCGCTGCGCCGATCGCGAGCGCCGTGAAGAAGTACATCGCGGCAGTCGTGAAGTGGACGACGAACGAGAGCGCGAGCGCCTGCAGCAACAACAGCTTGTGGTCGCGGTAAGCCGCCGCCGCGCGCGAGACGCGCGCGACGACGCCGCTGAGCCGCGCCCTTCCCGGCAGCGGCAGCTGCTCGATCACGAACTGCACGACGCCGGGGAACCAAAGCACCGCGAGCAAGGCGGCGATCACCGCGAGCGAGACCGAGGCGCCGGCGAGCGCTGCGGTGTTTGCCGCCGCGCGAGTCGGGAAGATCTCGTCGTGCTCGTAGAGCAGGTTCATCCCGAACGGCAGCGCGACCAGGAACGAGACGAAGATTCCGATCGGGCCGATGATCTTCTCGAGGAGCTTCGCGGCGGTGGCCTCGACGGTGCGCCCGCTGAAGCGCGCGGCGTCGTAGAGCGTGTAGCCGTCGAGCCCGAGCGTGCTCGGCAGGAACGTGCCGATGAAGCGGCCGATCAGGAACGAGCCGAACACGTGGCGGAACGGCAGCACGATGCGCTGGCCGCGCAGCATCAGGATCCAGCGTTGCATCGACGCGAGGATTCCGACGAGCTTGATGCTCGTCGCGGCGGCACAGAACAGCGCGAACGTCGCTACGTCGAGATCGCGCAGCGTGCGCCAGATCAGCGTGCCGGTCGCGACCGGCATGCCGTCTGTGTCCATTACCTCGTGCGCGAACAGCAGCCAGAAGATCCGTACGGTGAGCCACGCCTTCAGCAGATTCTGTATGCGGCGCCGCCACGGCTCACGCAGCAGGCGGCGTGCGAGGAGCGCGGCCGCGCCCACCGCGAGGAGCTCCCCGAGAAGCAGCAGCAGATGCATCGATCCCCCGTGTGCAAACGCCGAACGCGGGTCGCGGCGCAGCTGAGTTTGTCAGCCGGCGGGGAAGGGAAGTAACGAGCAAACCGGGAGCGGTGTAGGAGACGCCTAGCTGTCGGGGGCTTCCGCGAGCTCCGCGCGGCGGCGCTGATACTCCGCCTCGGAGATCGTGCCGGCGCGCCGCGCAGCATCGAGCTCCGCGAGCGCACGCAAGCGCGCCGGATCGGCGCTGGCGGGGACCTCGCCTGAAGCCTTCAGCGCGCCCGGCTGTGCGGTCTCCATCAGGATCGTGCGGCGCCCGGCGGCCGCGCGCGGCGCCGCTTGCTCGAACAGCGCGGCGCGGTAGTCGATCGCGACGCCACGCTGCCCGAGCGTCTCGATGTGCGCCCCCGGCAGCGCTTTGATCGCGTGCAGGCTCCGGCCGGCGATCGGCTCCGGCAGCGGCGCGTCGTCGCCCGGCGGCAGCTCGCGGTCTGCGTCGACGAGATGGACCTGGAGGCGCTGCTGCGCGTCGACGAACGCGACGAAGCTCGTCGCGAAGTTGCGCGAGAACACGCCGAGCTTGCGCTCGCGGCGTCGCGCGCGCACGACGACCTCCTGCGTCGCGTCGGCGCGGCCGAGCGCGTCGGCCAGCGCGCGTCCGAGCGGACGCGCGAGCTCGGGCGGAATCGCCGGCCGGCGCGTCTCGTCGCCGCGCGCGGTCTCGCGGACCTCGATGCGCGCGAGCGCGTTCTCGGCGCGCGCCGCCGAGAGCGCGGCGGGGTGCGAGAAGCCGCGTGCCACCGGTGCGCCGCTCTTCGTCTGGCTGCGCAGCGTCAGCGTGAGCTCCGGTGTCTCGACCAGCGGCACGCGCACGTAGTGCGCGCCGCAGCCGAGGCCGATGAGCGCGCAGAACGTGACGATCCGGAGATTCGCAAAACCGCTACGCACTCAGCGCTCCCACGATGCGGTGGGCGGCGAAGCTCGCGCCGTACGCGAGCAGCAGCAAGTAGAGGAACGCGAACGCGGGCCAGCGCCACGAGTTCGTCTCGCGCGCGAGCGTCGCGATCGTCGACGTGCACTGCAGCGCGAACACGAAGAAGACGAGCAGCGCGGCGACCGAGGCCGGCGTGTAGACCTTCGCGCCGGTCTCGGGGTCGCGATCGTTCGCGAGCGCTTCGCGCAGCGAGGCGTCGTCGCCCGACGCGGCGTAGATCTGCGCGAGCGTCGCGACGATCACCTCGCGCGCGGCGAGGCTCGCAACCAGGCCGATGCCGATCTTCCAGTCGAAGCCGAGCGGCTCGAGCACGGGCTCGAGCGCGTGGCCGATACGGCCTCCCGCGCTGTGCTCGAGCCGGTACGCCGCCGCCTGCGCGGGGTCGAGCCCCGCTGGCGCGTCGCTGCGCGGAAAGTTCAGCAGGCCCCATAACAAGATCGAGACTGCGAGAATGATCGTGCCCGCGCGCCGCAGGAAGCGGCTCGCCGCGCCCCACACCTGCGAAAGCACGAGCTTCGCGGGCGGCCGGCGGTACGGCGGCAGCTCGAGGTAGAACGGCATCGCGTCCGCCTTCACCAGCGTGCGGCCGAGGATCGCCGCTGCGGCGAACGCAGCGAGCGCGCCGAGCCCGTAGAGCCCGAGCAGCGTCAGGCCCTGTAGCCCGAGCGGGCCGAGCACTTTCCTCGCGGGCACGAACGCGCCGATCAGCAGCGCGTAGACCGGGAGCCGCGCCGAGCACGTCATCAGCGGCGCGACCAGCATCGTCACCAGACGCTGCGTCGCGGACGGGATCGTGCGCGTCGCCATGATGCCGGGCACCGCGCACGCGTAGGACGACAGCAGCGCGACGAACGCGCGGCCCTCGAGGCCGATGCGGCCCATCGCGCGGTCGACGACGAACGCCGCGCGCGCCATGTAGCCGACGTCCTCGAGCAGGTAGAGCAGCGTGAAGAGCAGCAGGATCTGCGGGAGGAACACGATCACCGAGCCGACGCCGGCGATCACACCGTCCGCCGCGAAATCGGCGATCACGCCGGCGGGCAGGACCGCGCGTGCGGAATTCGAGAGCGCCGCGATCCCCGCGTCGATGCCGTCCATCGCCGGGGTCGCCCACGCAAAGATCAGCTGAAAGAAGAACACCATCACGAGCGCGAACAGCAGCGTGCCGAGCACCGGATGGAGCACGATCCGATCGATCGCCTCGGTCATCGCGCTGCGGCCGGGGCGCTTCGCGAGCGACGTTGCGAGCACGGATTCGACCCATGCGCGGCGGTCGTCGCGCGCCTGCGGCGGCGGCACCGGGGGACGGCTCCAAGACTCCGGATGCGGGAGCAGGCGACGCAGCTCGCCGAGTCCGAGCCCGCGATGGCCGACGACTCCGACGACCGGGACGCCGAGCGCGCTGCTGAGGCGCGCGAGGTTCAGCTCACCGCCGCGCGCGCGCAGCTCGTCGACCATCGTCACTACCACGCAGGCGGGCCGGCCGAGCGCGAGCGCCTGCGCGACGAGCGCGAGCGAGCGCTCGATCGTGCACGCGTCGAGCGTGATCACGAGCCCGTCCGGCGGCGCGACGCCGGGGATCTCGCCGTGTACGACGCGCGCGACGACCGCCTCATCCGGGCTGAGCGGCGAGAGGCTGTAGGTGCCGGGCAGGTCGATGATGCGGAGGGCGTGGCCGTCGATCCTCGCGTCACCCTCGCGGCGCTCGACGGTCACGCCGGGGTAGTTGCCGACGCGCGCGCGCAGGCCGGTGAGCGCGTTGAACAGCGTCGTCTTCCCCGAGTTCGGGCTGCCGACCAGGCCGAGTCGAACGACTCGGCTCGCCGGCGGAGGCGCGTCCGCCGCGACGTCGTCGACGCTCGGCATCGCGCTAGCCACGACTCACCCGCACCGCCCGCGCCTCGGAATCGCGCAGGCACAGCTGGCTACCGCGCAGCTCGTACACCCGCGGGTCGCCGAGCGGGGCGCGGCGGCGGACGGTGACGCGGGTGCCCGGGACAAGGCCCAGATCCTCGAGCCGCTGCTCCATCTCCGGGGACGCCCGGACGGCGGTGACCGCGGCGGACTCACCCAGGGGGACCTGGTCGAGCGTCGTTTCCGAGGACGTCTTCACAGTCGCGGGCCATTCCTTAGATAGGGGCGCGTGCGCCGCCTGAAAACAGTTTTCATTTTCACGCAGCCCGCTCGGATCGGCTACTCGCGCTTCGCAAGCTTTGGGGTCTGACCCCATTTCTTGCGTTCTTGCGGATGCGTCCGCACGCGACTCGGGCGCGCTAATCGCGCTCGCTCTTCAGCTCGCGCGCCATCAGGAGTCGGCCCGCCTGTGCGGGCGTCAGCTTGCCCTCGAGCACCGCCCTGAGGCCCGTCGCGATCGGCATCTCCATCCCGAGCTTCGCAGCGAGCCCGCACGCGGCGTAGGTCGTCTTCACCCCTTCGGCGACCTCGTTCATCCCGCGCACGATCTCGGCGAGCGTGCGGCCGCGCGCGAGCTCGAGCCCGACCGTGCGGTTGCGCGAGAGGTCGCCCGTGCAGGTGAGGATCAGGTCGCCCATCCCGGAAAGGCCGAGAAAGGTGAGCGGATCGGCGCCGAGCTGGATCCCGAGCCGCGCGATTTCGTGAAGCCCGCGCGTCATCAGCGCGGCGCGCGCCGAGAGCCCCGTGCCGAGCCCGTCGCTCATCCCCACCGCGATCGCGACGACGTTCTTCAGCGCGCCGCCGACCTCGACGCCGATCACGTCCCTGTGCGTGTAGCCGCGGAAGAGCGGCGACGAGAGCGCGGCCTGCACGGCGGCCGCGTGCTGCTCCTCTGCGCACGCGAGCGTCACCGCAGTGGGCTTGCCCGCCGCGACCTCGCGCGCGAACGACGGCCCGGAGAGCGCGACGACGCGCGAGCGCAGGCGCTCGGGGAGCACGGCCGCGAGCACCTGGTGCATCAGCAGCGACGTCTCGACCTCGATGCCCTTCACCGTCGAGACGACGATCGCGTCCTCCACCAGCAACGGACCCGCCGCGCGCATCACCTCGCGCACGCCGTGGCTCGGGATCGCGCAGATCACGAGCTCGCGGCCGGCGACCGCGTCCGCGAGATCCGCGCTCACGCGCAGCGCGTCGGGCAGCGCGAAGTCGCTCAGATACTTCGGGTTGCGCCGCTCGCGCTGCATCGCGGCGGCCATCTCGGCGTCACGCGCCCACAGCGTCACGTCGTGCGAGCGCGCGGCGAGCAGCGCGAGGCACGTGCCGAAGCTCCCCGCCCCGAGCACCGCCACCCGACTTCGCATGCGCCGCACGTTCGCGAATTCGCGCGCGTCAGCAATTCACGCGAAGGCCGTTGATGCGAGGGTTCGTGGCGCTAGCATGCGCGCGCTTTTTCGAGCCGCGACGCGCAGTTAACGCGAGTTTTGATGCGTGCAGTGCGGTTTCGTACGGAGGAGACCGGCTTGCTCGCGGAATTCGCCGGCGTGCTCTTGATCCTGGCCCTGGCGATCGTCGTCGCGAGCGGAATGGTCGCCGCGCCGAAGCTGCTCGGACCGAAGCGCGATTTCCCTGAGAAGCTCGATCCGTTCGAGTGCGGCGAGAAGCAGATCGTCTCTCCGAAGCAGCGCTTCTCGGTGAAGTTCTACTTGGTCGCGATGCTGTTCGTGCTGTTCGATCTCGAGGCGGTGTTCTTCTATCCGTGGGGCGCGCTGTTCCGCGAGCTCGGCGTCTACGGCTTCGTCGCGATGACGGTGTTCACGATCCCGCTCGTGCTCGGGCTGCTCTACGAGTGGCGCAAAGGGGCGCTCGAGTGGTGAAGGCAAGCGCCGCTCCCTCCGCGGCTGAGCCCAGTGAGCTCTCCGCCGATTCGCGCGCGCGCATCGAGCGCGAGATCGAGAAGTTCCCGATGAAGCGCGGCGCGCTGCTCGCGGCGCTGCACATCGCGCAGGAAGAGCACGGCTGGATCTCGCCGGCGCTCGCGAAGACGCTCGCTGCGCTGTTCGAGATCCCGCCGATCGAGGTGATGGAGGTCGTCTCCTTCTACAACATGTTCTACGACCGCCCGCAGGGCCGGCACCACGTCTACGTGTGCACGAACCTGCCCTGCTCGCTGCGCGGCGCGCGCGGGTTGTTACGGGCGCTCGAGTCGCACCTGGGCGTGCGCGCCGGCGAGACCACGGCCGACGGGCGCGTCACGCTCGGCCACGAAGAGTGCCTCGGCGCGTGCGCGTACGCGCCGATGCTGCGCGTCGGGCCGACTTATCACGAAAACCTGGACGTCGAGCAGGCCAAGCGCCTCGTCGACGCGCTCGAGTAGACGCGATGGCACTCAGCGCGCCGTACGTCACCAACTACCTGACGCAGCACTTCGCGGACGACGCGTTCGGGCAGGTCGACGGCTACGTGGCGCGCGGCGGCTACGAAGCGGCGCGCAAGGCGATCACGCGCATGGCGCCCGACGAGGTCGCGAACCTCGTGAAGGACGCGGGCCTGCAGGGCCGCGGCGGCGCCGGCTTCGTCGCGGGCCTCAAGTGGACGTTCATGCCGAAGGGCGCGGACAAGCCGAAGTACCTCGTCTGCAACGCGGACGAGTCGGAGCCGGGCTCGTTCAAAGACCGCATCCTGATGGAGCGCGGCCCGCATCAGCTGCTCGAAGGCATTCTGATCGCAGCCTGGGCGACCGGAGCCGAGAAGACGTTTCTCTACATCCGCGGCGAGTACGCGTTCGCCGCGCAGCAGCTCGAGCGCGCGATCGGCGAGGCGTACTCCCGCGGCTACCTCGGCAGCCGCGTGATGGGCACCGCGCTCTCGCACGACGTCGTGCTCGTGCGCGGCGCGGGCGCCTACATCTGCGGCGAAGAGACCGGCCTGCTCGAATCGCTCGAAGGCAAGAAGGGCCAGCCGCGCAAGAAGCCGCCGTTTCCGGCGCAGTACGGCGCGTTCGGCATGCCGACGACCGTCAACAACGTCGAGACCTTCAGCCACGTCCCGCACATCATCCGCAACGGGAAAGAGTGGTTCCGCAGTCTCGGCACCGAGAAGAGCCCGGGCACGACGATCTTCGGCGTCTCCGGGCACGTTGTTAGGCCGGGCTTGTACGAGCTGCCGCTCGGCACGAAGCTCGACGAGATCGTGTTCGAGCACGCCGGCGGCGTGCCGGACGGCAAGCGCGTGAAGGGCGTGATCCCGGGCGGCATGTCGATGCCGATTCTGCCCGCGGGCCAGCTCGACGTGCCGATGGCGAACGAGTTCCTGCGCGAGCGCAAGTCGATGCTCGGCACGGGCGGCATCATGGTGATGGACGAGACCACCTGCATGGTGCGCGTCGGCTGCGTGATCTCGTACTTCTTCCGCGACGAGTCGTGCGGCCAGTGCACGCAGTGCCGCGAAGGCACCGGCTGGATGAACAAGATCCTGAACCGGATCGAGCGCGGCGCCGGCACGCGCGAGGATCTCGACGTGCTGCTCGACGTCGCGGGCAAGCTGGAGGGCGCGACGATCTGCGCGTTCTCCGACGCGGCGGCCTGGCCGGTGCAGGGCTTGTTACGGCACTTCCGCGAGGACTTCGAGGCGCACGTGCGCGAGCAGAAGTGCCCGTTCCCCGCGAGCTTCGAGCTCTAGTCATGGCAAACGTCACGATCGACGGCGTGGCCTACGAGGTGCAGGACGGGCGCACGATCCTGCAGGCGCTCGACGACCTCGGGCTGCTGATGAACGGCGTCGACGTCCCTCACTATTGCTGGCATCCGAAGCTCTCGATCGACGGCTCGTGCCGGCTCTGCCAAGTCGAGGTGAAGGGACAGCCGAAGCTCCAGATCGCGTGCAACACCGTGGTCGCGAACGGGATGGAGATCACCACCGCGAACGAGCGCGTGCAGAAGGCGCGCGAGGGCGTGATGGAGCTGCTGCTCGTGAATCACCCGCTCGACTGCCCGATCTGCGATCAGGCCGGCGAGTGCAAGCTGCAGGACTACGCGTACGAGTACGGCCTCACGCACGCGCGCACGAAGGAGCCGCGCCGGCCGCTCGCGAAGCGCGCGGAGCTCGGCCCGACGATCCTGCTCGACCAGGAGCGCTGCATCCTGTGCCGCCGCTGCGTGCGCTTCACGCGCGAGATCTCGAAGACGAGCGAGCTGTGCGTCGCGAGCCGCGGCGACCGCTCGACGATCGAGACGTTCCCCGGCGCACCGCTGGACAATGATTATTCGATGAACGTCGCCGACATCTGTCCGGTCGGCGCGCTCACGACCAAGGACTTCCGCTTCAAGATCCGCGTCTGGTTCCTCGACGAGAAGCCCGGCGTCTGCACCGGCTGCGCGAACGGCTGCAACATCCATCTCGGCGTCGCGAACAATCAGGTCTACCGCTACGTGCCGCGCCGCAACGACGCGGTGAACGACACCTGGATGTGCGACGAGGGCCGCATGTCCCACAAGCGCATCGGCGCCGCCGATCGCGTGCGCGAGCCGATGCTGCGCAGCGCAGGCGGCGGGCTCGCGTCCGCGAAGCTCGACGCCGCGATCGCCGCCGCGGCGGCGAAGCTGCGCGCCGCGACGAGCGGCGGAGCGGGCGTCGTCGCGGCGCTCGGCTCCGCGCACGCGACGAACGAGGATCTGTTCGTGCTGCGCCGTTTCTGCGAGGCGCTCGGCACCGAGACGTTGGGCGTCGCGGTGCCGAGCGGCCGTGCGGACGAGCTGCTGATCAAGGCCGAGAAGGCGGCGAATGCCGCCGGCGCGCGCGCGCTCGGCTTCAAGGACGCGCAGGTCGTCGCGGATCGCCTGCGAGCCGGCGCGGTGCGCGCGCTGATCGTGCTCGGCGACGACGCGCTCGCAGTGCTGGGCGGCGAGGCCGCGCTCGCGAAGCTCGAGTGCGTGATCCTGCTCGCGACGCATCACTCGCCGCTCGAGCGCGCCGCTCACGTCGTCTTCCCGGCGCGCGTCGCGGCCGAGAAGCTCGGCACGCTGACGAATCACGCCGGGCGCGTGCAGCGCGTGCGGCCCGCGGTCGAGCCTGCGTTCGAGGCGTACGCCGAGGGCGAGATCCTCGCGCGGCTCGGCCAGGCGCTCGGGCTGCCCGGCTTCGCGCCGGGCCAACGCTACGACGCGCGCGACGTGTCGAAGCTGTTAGGGGAGGCCGTGCCGGCGTTCGCGGGCTGCGACGTCGACGCGGTCGGCGACGAAGGGCGGCCGCTCGCCGGCGCGGGAGCGCGCTGAATGGAGCTCCAAGTCGTCGTCAAGATGCTCGTGATCGTGCTCGTGATCATGGGCGCGTTCCTGCCGCTGATCACCTGGGTCGAGCGCAAGCAGAGCGCGGTGATGCAGGACCGCATCGGCGCCAATCGCGCGGATCTGCTCGGCATCACCGCGCTCGGGCTGCTGCATCCCGCCGCCGACGTCCTGAAGCTGCTGACGAAGGAAGACGTCGTGCCGGCCGGCGCGAACCGCTGGATCCACCAGCTCGCGCCGGTGATCGCGCTCGTGCCCGCGATCATCACGCTCGCGGTCGTGCCGTACGGCGGCGCGTATCGGATGGACGGCTGGGTGCTGAACCTGGTCGTCGCCGACATCGATTGGGGAATGCTCTACGTGTTCGCGGTCGGCTCGCTCGCGACGTACGGCGCAGTAATGGCGGGCTGGGCGAGCAACTCGAACTGGGGCCTGCTCGGCTCGATGCGCGCCTC